>WNGM01005810.1_pt1 | contig 12383 bp, 10 predicted proteins | sample 5400571 | NCBI WGS metagenome assembly WNGM01 (sample SAMN13153378, study PRJNA577476) | soil metagenome | isolation source: 100 cm soil or saprolite under Garry oak tree replicate 2 | place: USA:California | collected 2016-06-15
GCAGGAGATCCAGCACGTCGGCGAGGCTGCCGGGCGCCGATCCGATGTGGCACATCACGCGGAAGCCCTTGCCCGCCATCTCGGCCGCGCGCCGCGCCCGGCGCAGGGGCTCGACGCCGTTCTGCCCCACCACGCTGTCGGTGATCCGCACCTTGACGCCGAGCACCACGTCGGGGTTCTCGGCCAACGCCCGGGCGCAGGCCTCGACGTTGGCGTAGTCGATGTTCAGCATCTCGCCCGGCGCGAGCCCGCCCGAGAGCCCGATGGACGAGATGTGCACGAAGGCGTAGAGCCGCGTGCGCGCCTGGCCGATCACCCAGTGCTTGAGCGCGCCGAAGTTGTTGGCGCCGGCGTCGCCGGCAGAGACACCGGTCGTCGTCGCCGTGATCGGCACCAGCTCGTCGGCCGGCAGGCCGATGGCGCCGATCAGCGGCCCGTAGTGCGTGTGCAGGTCCACGAGTCCCGGCGTGGTCAGGCGGCCGCCGGCGTCGTAGCGCTGCGCGCTCCGGTCGGCGGCGATCGGCGTCGAGGACAGCACGGCGATCTGACCGTTCTTGATCCCGACGTCGCGCTTGCCGCGCAGTCGCTGGGACGGGTCGAGCACGTCCGCGTTCGCGATGACGAGGTCGTACTTCAGCGCCGCGTCGGCGGGGTCGAAGCCGCGCGGGGCCGGGCCGGCCTGCGCGAGCACAACGGGCGCGGCGGCCGCCGACCCGCCGGTCAGCGAGGCGCCGGCCGCGAGCGTGCCGGAGGCGAGGAAGTCGCGTCGCGAGAGATCCATGGAGTCCTCCTATTTTCCGCCGAGGCGGAAGACCATCTGGGTGGGGCGCACGAAGCGGAGCGCGGCGACGAGCATGAGGAGCACGATGACCATGTAGATGACGGCCATCGCGTCCACCGAGTAGATGGGCCGCATGCCGGCCGCGAACACCGCGTAGTAGAGCGCCACGACGAGCGTCTGGGAGCCCGCGCCGGAGAGCAGGAAGGACAGCTCGAAGTTCGCCACCGTGTTGACGAGGACGAGCAGGCCCGCCGTCAGCAGCCCGGGCAGCGCCAGCGGCAGGACGACGCGGCGGAACACCTGCCAGGGGCCGGCGCCGTGAACGCGCGCGGCCCACTCGAGGCTCTCGCTGATCTGCTCGACGAACGGCAGCAGCACGAAGATCGCGAGCGGCAGCATCGGGACGAGGTTGGCGAGGATCACGCCCGCGATCGTCCCGCCGATCCGGTACCGGTAGAGCGACGTGGCGAGGGGAATGCCGTACGTCATCTGGGGGATCAGCAACGGCAGGAAGTAGAGGAGCAGCACCGCGTTCTTCGCCGGGAAGCCGCGCCGGGCCAGCACGTAGGCGGCGGGGAAGCCGAGGAGCAGCGCGAGCGCCGTCACCGTGACGGCCACCGTCGCGGTGACCGTCAGCACGTCGGCCAGCTGGAACTCGCGCCACGAGTATGCGTACCACTCGGTCGTGAAGGCGCCGGGCAGCGGCGTGGCGAACCAGCGCTTGGCGAGGGACGACACGACGACGTGGCTCACGATGCCGACGAGATTGAGCGTGAAGCCCAGCACGAACACGAACACCGCCAGCCGCCAGACGCGCCCACGCATCAGCGTTTGCCCGCGATCGCGGTGACGCCGGCGCCCGGGCGTGGGCGCCGCGCGCGCGCCGAGGATGGCTCGCCTGTACGCCGCAACTCGCTCGGGCGCGACTCGCGCGACCCCCCATCCCCCAAAGGGGGTCGCGCGGGGCGGAGCCGATCGTCGGCGGCGCGCTCGTCACGCCCTGCGCTTCGTGCGGCGACACGGCTCGCCATACGGCGCTCGCGCGGCACCCACGCCCGGGCGCCGGCATCACCGCGTTTGGCGAAAGTCATCAGCGTTTGCCCGCGCCGACGGTGGCGACGCCGGTCGCGGCGAGACGGCCGCGCAGCCCGACGACGATGGCGAGCCCGAGCAGCTGGCAGAGGCCCATGACGACGGCGATGGCCGAGGCCATCGACATGTCGTAGTGCTCGAAGGCCTGCTGGTAGGCGGCGATGGCGATCGTGCGGGTGGCGCCCGCGGGCTGGCCGACCAGCACCGCGGAGGGGAACACGCCGAAGTTCATCACGAACACGAGCGCGAACGCGATGGCCGCGCCCGGCGCGATCAGCGGCCACATGACCCGGCGGAAGACCACCCACGGCCTGGCGCCCAGCACGCGCGCCGAGGCTTCGAGGGCGGGATCAATGCCCGAGATGTAGCCGAGCAGCATCAGGAAGCAGAAGGGGAAGTGCTGCACGAAGAGCGCGATCATCACGCCCGTGTAGTTGTGGGTGAGCCGGGGCGGATCGCCGAGGCCCGCCGCCTGCAGTCCCTGGTTCAGCCAGCCCTTCGGCCCGTAGAAGCCGTTGATCCCTTCCGCCACCAGCACCGTGCCCAGCGCGATCGGCAGCACGAGCAGGGCGGTGATCGTGCGCTCGGCCCAGATGCCGCGGCGCATCGCGTACGCGACCGTGAGCGCCAGGACCACGGTGACGATCGTGTTCGGCACCGCGAGCGACGCCGTCACCGCGATGGTGCGCAGCTGCCAGGGATCGCCGAAGAACGCGAGGTAGTTGGCGAGCGACGCGCCGGCGGCGCCCCTGGCGGGATGGAGCGAGAGGAACACGCCGTAGGCGAACGGGTAGACGAACATCACCAGGAGATAGACGACCGACGGCAGCACGAGCAGGAGCAGGCCGCCGCGCTTCACAGGAACGCCGCCTCGACGGCGCCGACCCGCTCGAACTCGGTGCGGATCCGGTCGCCGCGCGCGATGGGGAACTGCCGCGTGAACGAGCCGGTCATGATGTGGTCGCCGGCTTTGAGCCGGCGACCGTAGGCGGCCAGCTTGCCGGCGAGCCACGCGACCGAGCGCAGCGGGTGTCCGAGCACCGCGTCGCCGCGGCCCGCGCCCACCTCGGCGCCGTTCACGCTGACGCGCACGCCGATGGCCGAGAGGTCGAGGTCCGCGCCGAGCGGCATCGGTGGGCCGAGCACGAAGAACTTCTGCTGCGCGTTGTCCGCCAGCGCAAGCGCCAGCTGTGCGGTCAGGTCGCCGCGCGTCTCGATGATCTCCAGCGCCGGATGGCACCGGTCCACCGCGCGCGCGACGTCGTCGATGCCGAGCTTGGCGCCGACGAGATCGCGCCCGAGCACGACGCAGATCTCGTTCTCGAAGCCCGGCCTGATGAGGTCGTCGTAGCGGAACTGCCGGCGACTCTCGACCCGACCCTCGCTGAGCAGGCAGCCGAAGACCGGCTCGTGCACCTTGAACTGCTCCTGGATGGGCTTCGCGGTGAGGCCCACCTTCCAGCCGACGTGCGTGACGCCGCCGGCGCAGCGCCGCGCGACGAGCCCGAGCTGGATGCGATAGGCGTCGTCGAGGTCGAGCCGACTCTCCCAAGCCGGCGGAAAGTAGACGCTGCGCGCGCGCTCCGCCCAGAACTCGTCGATCACCTTGGCCAGCGCGGGGCGATCCAGGCTCATGCGGCGCCCTCCGGCGGCAACAGCACGACGCGCGCGGGATCCAGCGCGAGTGCGACGACGCTGCCGACCTTCGGCGCCGTCGGCAGCCGTGCTTTGAGGACGGCGCCCGACTCCAGCGCGACCTCGACGTCGTACTCGCGGCCCTGGTATTCCACGAGCCGCACGGTGCCGCGGGCGACGCTCGGGCCGCGCGCGTCGTCGGTCAGGCGCAGGTCCTCCGGACGCACCGCGGCGAGCACGGCGGCGCCGGCCGCCGCCTCGCAGCGCCCGCTCAGCGCGAGCCCCGCGCCCTCGGCGGTGACGCGGCCGTCGGCGCCGCGCGCGGTGACCGTCAGCGGGATCACGTTGCGATAGCCGACGAAGTCGGCCACGAAGAGGTTGCGCGGCCGGTCGTGGATGTCGGCCGGCGCGCCGACCTGCATCACGCGGCCCTCGCGCATGACCACGATGCGGTCCGAGAGCGACAGCGCCTCCGCCTGGTCGTGCGTCACGTAGATGGACGTGAGCCCGAGCCCCTGATGCAGGCGCTTGATCTCCGCGCGCATCTCGAGCCGGAGCTTGGCGTCGAGATTGGAGAGCGGCTCGTCGAGCAGCAGCACGCGCGGCTCGATCACCAGCGCCCGCGCGATGGCCACGCGCTGCTGCTGACCGCCGGAGAGCTGCGCGGGATAGCGCGCCTCGAACCCCTCGAGCTTCACGAGCGCCAGCATGCGGCGCACGCGCTCGTCGACCTCCGCGCGCGACACGCGCCGCACGTCGAGGCCGAAGGCCACGTTGTCGAAGACGGAGAGGTGCGGGAAGAGCGCGTAGTTCTGGAAGACCATCCCGAAGCCGCGGCGCTCGGGCGGCAGGGGATCGAGGCGCTGGTCGTCGAGCCAGATCTCGCCGGCGCTCGGCGCGAGCAGGCCGGCGAGGAGGTTGAGGGCGGTGGACTTGCCGCAGCCCGAGGGACCGAGGAAGGTGACGAACTCGCCGCCGCGCACCTCGAGCGCGAAGTCGTCGAGGACGTTCTTCGCGCCGAAGTGCTTGCTCAGGCGGAAACGCAGGCGGCCGATCATCCCGCTAGAATTTCTTGATGCGCTGCGCGCCGACCTCCTTGTCCCAGCGGTCCATGGCGGCGATCAGCTCCTTGACCGGCAGCTGCGGCACGATCTTGTACTTCTTCTCCATGTCCGTGTACTCGGGCCGCCAGTGCTCCTGCACGAGCTTCTGGATGTCCGGCGGCGCCTTGTCGAGCGTGGCCGCTTTGATCGAAGGGCCGATGAACGCCTTCCACGTCAGCACCTGCTGGTCGGGGCGACGCATGAACTTCATGAGGTCGAGGATGATCTCCTGCTCGGCGGCGGACACGCCCCTGGGGATCGCCCAGAAGTGACCGTCGATCACGAACGAGGTGTTGGGCAGGATGAAGATCTTCGACTCGGGTGGGATCGTCCCCTCGGCGCGCGGCTTCATGTCCCACTCCATGATGCCGGCGATGATCCAGCGCGTCCCCTCGGCGAACTCCTTCAGGGTGATGGCGGTGCCCGTCGGGTAGTACTCGATCGACTCGCCGATCTCCTTGAGGAACGCCCACGTCTTGTCCCAGCCCGCGGCGGGGTCCATCGGCTTCTTGTCGCCGAGGATGAACGGCAGCCCGCACAGGATCGAGCGGCCGGGGCCGGAGTTCGCGGGTCGCGCGTACATGAACTTGCCGGGGTTGGCCTTGACCCACGCCTTGAGCTCGTCGGCGCTCTTCGGCGGCGACTTCACCTTCGACGGGTTGTAGATGAAGACGGGGCCGCCGTTGTTGACGACGGACGGCACCAGATAGCCCTCGCCCTCGGCCTGCAGCACCTTGCCGGCGTCGGTCAGCTCGTCCTTGGGAAAGAGCCGGTCGTACTGCGGGAAGAGCCTCACGAGCTGGCCGTTGGCGGCGAGGACGGAGCCGGCGTCCTGGCCCACCAGCAAGAGATTGACGTCCACGCGTCCCGCGTCCTGCTGCGCCTTGATCTTGGCGGGCAGCTCGGGGGCCGGCGCGCGCTGGAAGTTGACCGCCTTCACCTTGTTGGGATTCGCCTTCTGGTAGTTCTCGATGATCACGCGCGTCGACGAGAGGTCGCCCGACACGTCGATGAGCGAGATGGTGATCGGTCCCTGCGCGGCGCCCTGACGCGCCGGGAGGACCGCGCCGGCGACGAGCGTGAGGACGACGGCGACGAGCGCGAGGACGCGGAGACGGCGCTGGCTCATGACGCTCCTCCTTGGGAATCCGCGGCGGATGGTACCATGTCGCGCCATACGCGCAGGGAGGCATCCATGAGCGATCGACCGATCCGCATGGGCTTCGTGGGCGCCGGCCGCAACACTCGCAGCCGGCACATTCCGGGCTTGCAGAAGCAGCCGGGCGTCGAATTCGTCGCGGTCGCCAACCGCTCGCGGGAGTCCGGCGAGCGCGTGGCCAAGGAATTCGGCATCCGCCGCGTCGAGGCCGATTGGCGCGACGTCGTGCGCGCGCCCGACGTCGACGCCGTCTGCATCGGCACCTGGCCCTACACGCACTGCGAGATGACACTGGCCGCGCTGGCCGCCGGCAAGCACGTCCTCTGCGAGGCGCGCATGGCCATGGACGCCGCCGAGGGCCGGCGCATGCTGGAGGCGTCGCGCAAGGCGCCGAGCCTGGTCGCCCAGCTCGTGCCCTCGCCGCCGACGCTCGAAGTGGATTCGACGCTGAAGGTGCTGCTGGCCGAGGGTTACGTCGGCGAGGTGCTCGTCGTCGAGCTGTCGGCGACTCGGCAGCCCTCGTTCCTCGATCGCGAGGCGCCGCTCCACTGGCGCCAGGACGTGGCGCTCAGCGGCCACAACGTCCTGACCATGGGCATCTGGTACGAAGCCATGATCCGCTGGCTCGGCCCGGCGCGCCGCGTGACCGCGATGGGCAAGGTTGCCGTCCCACGCCGCCGCGACGAGAGCGGCGCCATGCACGAGGTGAAGGTTCCCGACCACGTCGACATCCTCGCCACGCTGGCGCGCGGCGCCGTCGCCCATCTGCGCTTCAGCGCCGTCACCGCGCTGGGCCCCGCCAACGAGGTGTGGATCTTCGGCAGCGACGGCACCCTGCGCCTCGAAGCCGACGCCAAGCGGCTGTCGGGGGCCCGGCGCGGGGACAAGGAGCTGCGCGAGATCCCGATCCCGGCCGAGCGGCGGGTCGGCTGGCGGGTGGAGGAGGAGTTCGTGAACGCCGTGCGCGGGCGCGAGAAGGTCTCACACACCACCTTCGAGGACGGGGTCCGCTACATGGAGTTCACCGACGCCGTCGCGCAGAGCCTGGCGCTGGGGCGTGTGGTGGACGTGGCCGACCTCTAGCCCCCGCCGAGTCGTTGCTCTAAATTTACTCAGCGGCCGAGGGGTAGTACGTTCGTGCCGCGCAATCTCCCGACGAAGGAGACACCCATGGAACGGCACATGATTCTCCTCGCGACGCTCCTCCTTGGCGGAGTCCTCGCGCTTTCCCCGCGACCCGCGAGTGCCCAGCAACCCTATTACCTCTACGACCGGGGCGATGGCATACCCACATCGCTGTTGGGCACCTACGTGCGCAAAGGCGAGCTTCTCGCCTACTCGTTTTACGAATATACGCGCGATTCGACTCACGAGTACAAACCCAGAGAAATGGGCTTCAAGGGACCCCGAGCCGGTGAGGATTTCTTCGGTAAGCTGGAGCAGCACGAGTTCCTCCTCTTCTTCGCCTACGGTTTCACCGACTGGCTCGCAGTGGAGTTCGAATCGGCCGTGTACACCACCGCGACACTGAAGAAGGCGAAGAGCGATCCCTCCACCATGCCCAAGAAGCTCCGGGAGGACGGACTGGGCGATACCGAAATGCAGATTCGCTTGCGTTGGCTGAAGGAGGGAGATTACTGGCCCGAGGGGGTCTTCTTCTTCGAGACCGTGTTCCCCTTGCAGAGCGACAAGAAACTGATCGGCACACAAGACTGGGAACTCTCGCCGGGACTCGTCTTCACCAAGGGCTTTGGGCCGTTCGGGACGCTGGCTTTCCGATTCGCGTTCACCTATTCGGCCAAGGGAGGCGATTTCGAGTTTGGTGAATACGCAATCGAATACCTCAAGCGTCTCTCCCCGAACTGGCTCGTCGCGCTCGCGTTCGAGGGCGAGCAGGACGAGCAATCGATCATCGGCGAGGTGCAGTACTCTCTGAGCAAGAACATTGCGCTCAAAGTCAATTGCGGATTCGGCATCACGAAGAAGGCGCCCGACTTCGCGCCAGAAATCGGCCTGCTGTTCCGCTTCTGAGGGTCACGGCCGCCCTTTCACGACTTTCACCAGTTTCATCGTCCCGTCGCTCACCATTTCCGATTGAATCCTTCGAAATCAAAGCGAGCGTCCAATAGATTGGGTTTCCAGTCTTAGACTTATGTATTACGCCCTTCAAGACCAGCGGAGAGACGGCAAGATGACGCCCGACGCAGAGCCTCCGAAGTGGCAACCGTAATAGGGGCTAAAGACTCATAGGCTCTCTGGCAGGGAACGTGCAATCCTGTCCAAGATATGGACTCCGCTCGCTGGAGGACTGCGCGGCTGCTGCTGCTGGTCTGCGGCGCCGCGCTGCTCACCATCCTCGTGTGGCGCAATGATCCCGAGGCCATCCTGCACTCGATCCGCCAGCTTGGATGGCGGATCCTCATCGTCATCGCCTTCCCGTTCACGATAGTGAATGTCCTCGACACTCTGGGGTGGCGGTTCGCGTTTCGGAGTGACCGCGTGCCGTTCGGGGCACTCTTCTCTGCCAGGTTGGCCGGGGAGGCGTTCAACCTCACGACGCCCACCGCGTCGGTTGGGGGTGAGGCGGTCAAGGCCTGGCTCATTCGCCACCACGCCCCGCTCGAGGAGGCTCTGCCGTCAGTGATCGTCGCCAAGACCACGATCACGATCGCCCAGGGCCTCCTGCTGATCGCGGGTCTGCCTTGCGCCTGGGCGCTGTTGCCACACGACTCGCCGCTGCTGCGGGTGATGTTCTGGCTGCTCCTGGTCGAGGTCCTGGCGGTGGGCGGGTTCGTGGCCGTCCAGGCCGGCGGCGTGCTCGGTCACGGGGGACGCCTCCTGGGCCGCTTCGCGTTCCTCGAGCGGCTGGCCGGCGGCCTCGGACGGCTCGACGACTCGCTCGCGGTCTTCTACCGCCGCGAGCCGCTTCGCCTGGCGCTCTCGACCTTCTTCCACTTCCTGGGCTGGATCGCGAGCGCGGTGGAGGTCTGGGTGGTCCTGCACCTGCTCGGGGTGGAGCTGTCCCTGACGGCGGCGCTGCTCATCGAGGCCTTCAGCACCGCGGTCCGTTTCGCCACCTTCATGGTGCCGGCGAGCATCGGCGCGCTCGAGGGGGGCCACGTGGCGATCTTCACGGCGCTCGGACTCGGCGGCACCTGGGGGATGTCCTTCAGTATCGTGCGTCGCATCCGCGAGGCCACCTGGATCGGCATCGGCTTCCTGGCGCTGGCCGCCTACCGCGGCTTCGTCCCGGCGCCGGCGGCCGCGGGCGAGCACTGAGCCGTGTGCGGCATCGCCGGCTTCCTGGCCCCGCCCGGCGTTCGCGCCGACCGCGCCATGCTCGAGCGCATGGTGCGCACGCTCGCCCACCGTGGTCCCGATACCTTCGGCTTCCACGTGGACGGGCCCGCGGCGCTCGGCATCGCGCGGCTGCGCGTGATCGACCTCGTCACCGGCGATCAGCCCATCGGCAACGAGGACGGCGCCGTGCACGTCGCCCTCAACGGCGAGATCTACGGCTTCGCCGCCCTGCGCGCGAGCCTCGAGCGCGCCGGCCACCGGTTCCGGACGGCCTCCGACACCGAGGTCATCGTCCACGCGTGGGAGGAGTACGGCGAGCACTGCCCCGATCACCTCAACGGCATGTTCGGCTTCGCCGTGTGGGACCGCCGGCGCGAGGTCCTCTTCCTCGCCCGCGACCGCATGGGCGAGAAGCCGCTCTATTACGCGAAGGTCGACGGCTGGTTCGTCTTCGGCTCCGAGCTGCGCGCGGTGCTGGCGCACCCGCACGTGGGGCGCGCGCTCGATCCCGAGGGGCTCGCGCGCTACCTCGCCTACGACTTCGTGCCCAACCCGCACACCATCGTCCGGCTGCGCACGTTCTCCGTCGGCTACGCGGAGCGCTCCCACGACGAGCGCGGCTACGCGCGCCTCGCGGCGGAGCGGCTCGGCACCGTGCACGAGGAGCTGCTCGTCTCGGCCGTCGACGTGGCGCCCGTGCTCGAGCGCCTCGGCGTGCTGCTCGACGAGCCGATCTCCGACATGAGCTTCGTGCCGCTCTACCTGCTGTCGCGCTTCGCCCGGCGGGAGGTGACCGTGGCCCTCACCGGCGACGGCGGCGACGAGCTGTTCGGCGGCTATCCGGCGATGGCCGCCGACTGGTGGCATCGCGGCTTCGGGCGCCTGCCGAGGGTGGCGCGCCGCGGACTGGCGCGGCTCGGCGATGTGCCGCTGGCGCCCGAGCCGCTGCGCATGTTCTTCGGCGCGCTCGCGTACGCGCCGGACGCGCGCAACCAGGCGCTGCTCGGCGGGCTGCCGCCGGAGCGGCTGGCGTCGCTGCTGTCGCCGGCCGCGCGCGCGGTCCTCGTCGGCTTCGATCCGTACGCCGACATCGACGCGGCGCTCGCCGGCTGCACGAGCGACGATCCCACCACGCGGCTGATCCATCGCTACTGCAAGCTCTACATGGCGGGCCAGAATCTGGCCAACGCCGACCGCGCGAGCATGGCCGTGGGCCTGGAGCTTCGCGCCCCGTTCCTCGACCACACGTTCGTCGAGTTCGTGAGCCGCATCCCGGCGGGCCTGCGCCTGGAGGGCCTCACGCGGCTCAAGCGCCTGCTCAAGTCGGCGCTCACCGACCGCCTGCCGCGCGAGATCCTCGAGCGCGGCAAGCAGGGGTTCGGGGTGCCGTTCGAGGACTGGTTCCGCGGCCCGCTCGCGGCGACCCTCGACGACACGCTCGCGCCGGACCGGCTGGCGGCCGAGGGCCTCTTCGACGTGCGCGCCGTGCGTCGGCTCGTCGCCGAGCACGTGGCCGGGCGCCGCGACCACGTGTGCGCGCTCTGGTCGCTCTACACGTTCGAGCGCTGGGCCGCCGAGCACCTCGGCGGCGGGCGCTTGCTGTAGCCCGGTCACCGCACTCCACGCGCTGATAAAAAATCCGCTTGACAGCCTTCGCCGCGGGCGCTCACCGCGGATCGGCAGCGCCTCGCGAATGCCGCTTCAGCGTTCCGCAATGGCGCGACGAGCGCGTATCGGCTGCCCGCACCGAAAAAATCGTCATCGGGTCACGATCGCGTCTTCTGGTGGCTGCAAGGCGTCTCCGAAACTGGGGTATAGAGTCGCCTCAGCACAAGGAGGATTCGTGATGTCACCCGACCTTTCCAGCACGCTCGATCGGCTGGGCGACGAGATCGCCGAGCTGGCCGCGCACCTCGACGCCGCCACTGCGCGCCTGCTCGATCTGATCCGCGAGTTCGACGCGCGCGGCGGCTGGAACACCGGCTTCCTCTCCTGCGCCGCCTGGCTGACGTGGCGGGTCGGGCTCGACCCGGGCGCGGCGCGCGAGCGCGTGCGCGTGGCGCGCGCGCTCGGCACGCTGCCGCGGCTGGCCCAGGCGCTCGCGCGCGGCGAGCTCTCGTACGCGAAGGTGCGGGCGCTGACGCGCGTGGCCACGCCCGAGACCGAGGAGCGCCTGCTCGCGGTGGGTCGGGCGGGCACCGCGGCCCACGTCGAGCGGATCGTTCGCGGGTGGCGACGGGTGGACCGGCTGGCCGAGGCCCGGGAGACCGCGCGGCGCCACACGAGCCGGGCGCTGCACGTGTATCAAGACGAGGACGGCATGATGATCGTGCGCGGGCGGGTGGCGCCGGAGGTCGGGGCGCTGCTCGTGCAGGCCCTCGCCGCGGCCCGCGAAACGCTGTATGAGCGGGCGCGGGCCACGGACGCGAGCGCCGGGTCGGCAGACGTTTCGGCCGAAACGCCCACGCTGGCCCAGCAGCAGGCGGACGCGCTGGGCCTGCTCGCCGAGACGGCCCTGCACCACGGGATCGATCCCGGCGCGCCGGGCGAGCGGTACCAGGTCGTCGTCCACGTCGACGCGCCGGTGCTGGCCGATCCGGAGGCGCCTGGACAGTCGGTCCTCGAGGACGGCACGCACGTTTCCTCGGAAACGTGTCAGCGCCTGGCGTGCGACGCGAGCCGGGTGGTGATGCGGCACACTGCGGATGGCCGGGTCGTGGAGGTCGGCGCCCGGACGCGGACCATTCCGCCCGCGTTACGGCGCGTGCTCCATCACCGCGACCGGGGTTGCCGCTTCCCGGGCTGTGGCCTCCCGTTTGGCCAGGGCCATCACATCCGCCACTGGGCCCAGGGCGGGCCGACCACGCTCTCGAACCTGGCGCTGCTCTGTCGCCGTCATCACCGCGCGGTGCACGAGGAGGGTTATCAGATGGAGCGACAGCCCGACGGCGAGCTCGAGTTCCGGCGCCCGGACGGCCGGCCGTTGCCCGAAGTTCCGGCTCTGCCACACGTGGCGGACGATCCCATCCACGTTTTGCGCGCGCGGCACGAGGCGCAGGGGCTGCGGATCCACGCACGCACGGCGATGCCGGGTTGGCTGGGGGAACGCCTGGACGTGGGCTGGGCGATCGACGTCTTGCACCCGTTGGCGGGCAATCCGGGCTAGAAGAGCTCCGGCTCGCCTGGATAGGTCACCCGCCCGTTCTCGACTCGTGCGAAGTCGCGCAACGCGTGGGGCTCGGCGCGCTCCGGCGTCAGGATGTGCAGCACCGGCTCGCCCCGCGCGACCAGCGCGTCGGCGATCAGCGAGCGA
>WNGM01012065.1_pt1 | contig 12382 bp, 15 predicted proteins | sample 5400571 | NCBI WGS metagenome assembly WNGM01 (sample SAMN13153378, study PRJNA577476) | soil metagenome | isolation source: 100 cm soil or saprolite under Garry oak tree replicate 2 | place: USA:California | collected 2016-06-15
TGGTGTTGTCCGAATAATCCCGTGGGTGTTTGTGGTATGCCGGATGGATGCTGACTGACGCGGAGATAGCCGCCCGGTACGCCAGGATCCGTCCTTATCTGGATGAGCGCCAGCGGCGGCTGTGGCTGGGCGTTGAGGCTCAGGCCCTCGGCGCGGGCGGCGTCGCCGTGGTCGCCCGGGCGAGCGGCGCGGATGTCAAGACGGTGCGCCGGGGCAAGGCCGAGATCGAGTCCGGCGCGGAGTCCGGCGGGAGGGTGCGCGGTCCTGGTGGCGGGCGGCCTGCCCTTGCCGGCCTGGACGCCGGGCTGGTCCCCGCGCTGGAGGCGCTGGTCGATCCGGCGACGCGGGGCGACCCCATGTCGGCGCTGCGCTGGACGACGAAGTCGACCGCGAACCTGGCCGGGGAGCTGACCAGGCAGGGTCACCCGGTGACGGCGCGGACGGTTGCCGCGCTGCTGGCCGGCGCCGGGTACAGCACCCCGACCGGGACGCCCAGTTCCGGTACATCAACGCCCAGGTGACGGCGTTCCAGGACGACGGCAGCCCGGTGATCAGCGTGGACGCCAAGGAAAAGGAGAACGTCGGGAACTTCAAGAACGGCGGCGCGGAGTACGCGCCCCGCGGTGAGCCCGAGCGGGTCAGCGTGCACGACTTCCCTGACGAGGAGCTGGGCAAGGCATTGCCCTACGGAATCTATGACCTGACCGCGAACACCGGCTGGGTCAGCGTCGGCACCGACCACGACACCGGGGCGTTCGCCGTCGCCTCGATCCGGTCCTGGTGGAACGGCCCGGGCCGGGTGGCCTACCCCGGCGCGCGGCGCCTGCTGATCACCGCCGACTCCGGCGGCTCCGACGGCTCCCGGCTGCGACTGCGGGAAACCGAGCTGGCCGCGTTCGCCGCCGACGCCGACCTGGACATCACCGTCGCGCACCTGCCGCCGGGAACCAGCAAATGGAACCGGATAGAGCACCGGCTGTTCTCCGCGATCACCATGAACTGGCGCGGCCGGCCGCTGGTCTCCCACGAGGTCATCATCGAGACGATCAGCGCGGTCACCACCAGGACCGGACTGACCGTCAGAGCCGTCCTGGACACCGGCATCTACCCCAAGGGCATCAAGATCCCGGACAAGGACATGAAAGCGTTCGAGGCCCGGCACCTGCGGCGCCACGAGTTCCACGGCGACTGGAACTACACCATCCCGGCGGCACCGCCCGGCGAGGCGACACGCACGGTCAGTGGGAACTAATTATTGCGCGCGAACTTAGTCAGCTCTTTCCCGGTGCCGAAGTCGCGCGGCTGGTTGATGGTGGTTTCGGTGCGGAGCGCTCTTCCTTCCTTCAGGTACTGCTTGACCTGGGTCTTCTTGTAGTACAGGTAGAGGTAGGGGGCGACGCCGGTGGTGATGACCCGGGTGCGGAAGCTGCCGGGCGCGGGGTTCTTGCCGCGCCGGCGGATCTGGCGGCCGAAGACGATGTTCACCTTGTCCGGGCGGCCGATGCCGGGGTTGTCGCGGATCAGCTGATCGAAGAAGATCCGCCCGGACAGGGGCCGGTCCAGGGCCTGGGTGGTGGAGAACTCGATCTGCTGGACCGACAGCTGCCAGCGGTAGTCGGCCTGCTCGTCCTCGCGGGTGAACGGGTGCGGCAGCCGGGCCGGCCACTTGCCGGCGAACCGGTAGATCTCCTGATCGGTCAGCCCATCGCAGGCCCGCTGCACCGCGGCCGGGTCGCTGGCGGTGCCGAAGGCGTTGTCCAGGGCGGTGAAGCCGATCCCCGCCCGGGCGCACTGCCGCTTGGCGTACTCGTGCCCGTTCAGGTAGATCTGCCCGGTGAACGGGAAGTAGCCGCAGAACTTCACGTAGAACGGGCCGAAGCCGGCGTCGAAGCCGTAGAAGTACCAGTGGCTGGCCATCGCCTGCTCCTGATACAGCCAGGGATACGGCCTGCCGGTCACCGCGTCCCGGCGCTGGCGGGTCCGCCACACCCGGGTCTTCTCCTGGGCCACGCCGGCAAAGAGGATCTGCTCCCCGCCGTCGTGATCAGCCGGGTACTTCCTGGCGGTCTCGTCCTTGCTCTGCCCCTTTCGCGAACCGGATCAGGTCCAGGTTCCGGACGGCGATGTAATGATGAATGTCAGCGGCGAACATCTCGGTCATCGGGTGCATCAGCGCCGAGGACGCGAACTGGTTCCCGCGGTGAAAGCAGAAGAACCCGTGGATCCCCTTGCCGTACTGCAGCCGGGGCTGGCGGAAGGTCAGCAGCATCCGGTCGATGCGGCGGATCTCCAGCGTCACGTGACCGGACAGGACCTGCGCGGCGGTACGAGGTAGCGTCATAATGGGCTCCGGCTGGAGGCTCGGCCGGCAACGGCCACCCGACCGCTGCGAGCGGTGAATGAACAGTCACATTGTGAACTGCCTTGAATCCCAGCCGGAGCCTCCCCAGCCCCGGTCCGCGCATCCCTAGCCCGGCCATGAGACCACATCAGCCCCTGGCGGGCGTGCCTCGTCGGGTTGGGGCAGAGCCCCGGTGAGCATTCACGTCCCTGGCGGCAGATAGTGCGGCGCCTTGGTGTGGTGACGTAACGTGTCTGCGCGGATGCCGTGCGATCTTTCGAGAGCCGGCCCAGCGTGTCGGTTTGATTACTGAGGGCCGGCTCTGATGATGGTTGCCTGTGACCGATCTGCCACTGCCTGGCCCGGACTGCGCGGCTTGCGCCGCCCGGGATCAGCTGATCGCCGGGCAGGCGCAGACGATCGCCGGGCAGGCAGAGGCAATCGAGGACCTGCGGCGCAAGGTGGAGCGCCTGGAGAGGCTGGTCTCCCGTAACAGCGGCAACTCGGGGATGCCGCCGTCGGCGGATGACCTGCCGGGCCGCAAGCCGCCAGGAGCCAGGCCGGGGCGCGGGACGCCGAAGCGCAAGCCCGGCGGGCAGCCGGGGCAGCCAGGGTCGCACCTGGCCTGGAGCAACGACCCGGACGAGACGGCCGGGCATTTCCCGGAAGGGGACATGCGAGTGCGGTACCGCGCTGGCCGAAGCCAGCGACCGGGGCGTGGCGGCGTCCTGCCAGGAGGTGGAGATCCCGCTGGCCAGCGCGAAGGTGACCCAGCATGACCTGCAGTGCGCCACGAGGCGCTGGTGTTTCCGGATGGAGGTGAGAGACCGTCCATCTCCTTGCCGCCGCAGTGGTGAGGGGAAGCTGGAGGCAGCCTGACCCGGGGGTCGCCGGGAAGGGCGGGAGCAGCCTCGACAAAGCCGTGTCGGCCCGGGACTGCCGGATGGGCCGGGTGCGGTGAGCGAGACGAGAAGGTATACGCGAGAAACCGGTGTTGTTACGCCTCTTGACATGCTGCCAGCTCAAACCCGGCGGATACGGGCTGGTTCGCGGCGCGCGCCGCCCTTCGCGGGGCGGTAACTCCGGTCCTGGTCTTGCAGGCCTGGGATGGGAGGCCACGGTGAATTGCCTGCGGCAGTAGCCGTGGCGATGCCGCAGGGGTAGAGCCGGGTGCCTAACTCGTCGACCGGACAGCAGTGAACGCGGGAACCATCCGTGGCCGTTCCACGGGCCCCGTCTATCCAGACGGGCGCGCGGGGATAGGCGCGATGCCGGCTGAAGGCGCGGGTGGGGCGGAGCCGCCGTAGTAGTCGCGGGAGTGACGACCCGTCGCGGAGCCTGGGAGAGCCAGGCGCAGGGCCAAGGGCGGCAGCGTGCCAGACAAGGAGGATATGTAATGCCCGAAGGCGCGCTGGCGAATGCCAGCGCCGTGGAGTGGCCGCATCCTGATTCGGCCTACTTCGCGGTACGGGGTATGCAGGCCAAGTTGCACCACTGGGCGGGAGAAGATTCTTCCCGCCGGTTCGGTGACCTGTTCAACCTCGTCTATTCCCCGGCGTTCTTGGTGCATGCGTGGGAACGCGTGGCGTCCAATGCCGGGGCACGGACCCCAGGTGCCGATAAGGCCACGGTGGCCATGATCGAGACCTGGGTCGGGGTGGAGGCGTTCTTGAGCCAGATCCGGGAGTCGCTGAAAGCGGGCGAGTTCCGGCCGGTCGAAGTAAGGCAGGTGATGATCCCTAAGGGAACATCCGGGAAATTCCGGAAGCTAGGAATTCCCACTGTCGCCGACCGCGTGGTCCAGGCTAGCCTGAAGGCAGTGCTAGAGCCTATTTTCGAGGCGGACTTCAAACCGTGCTCGTATGGGTTCCGCCCGAACCGGCGCGCGCATGACGCGATCGCCGAGGCCCATTTCTTCGCCTCCAAGCCCAAGAATTATCATTGGGTGCTGGAGTGCGACATCGAATTATCATTGGGTGCTGGAGTGCGACATCAAAGCCTGTTTCGACGAAATTTCGCACCCGGCCTTGATGGCGCGCTTGCGGGCAAGGGTCAAGGACAAGCGCGTGTGCGCGCTGGTGAAAGCGTTCCTGAAATCCGGGGTCATGACGGCCGCCGGGGACCGGGAAGAGACGCTGACGGGAGCCCCGCAAGGCGGGATCCTTTCACCGTTGCTCGCTAACGTCGCCCTGTCAGCGCTGGACGAGCACTTCGACCGGCAATGGCATCAGGAGATGGGAACGGACAAGCAGCGGGCCAAACGCAGGAGAAACGGCCAGGGCAACTGGAAGCTTATCCGTTTTGCGGATGACTTCGTGCTCATGGTGTCCGGGCAGCGGCAGCACGCCGAGGCGCTGCGTGAGGAAGTGACAGCCGTGCTCGCGCCACTGGGGCTGCGGCTGGCACCGGAGAAGACCCGCGTGGTCCACATTGACGAGGGCTTTGACTTCCTCGGATATCATATCCGCCGCCAGCGGAAACGAGGGACGCAGAAGCATTACGTCTACACCAGGCCGTCCAGGAAAGCCACCCAGGCGATCAAGGACAAGGTAAAGGCCAGGACGTACAGGTCGACCCGCCATATGGCACTGGACGAGGTGATCATCAGCCTCAACCGGCTGCTGGCGGGATGGGCGAACTACTTCCGTTACGGCGTGTCCAAAGCGGTGTTCGGCGCGATCGACAGCCTCGCATGGGGCCGGATCATGCGCTGGCTACGCCGCAAGTACAAACGCGGGCGCAACCGGATCGGGATGACCGAACTCCGCCGCCGCTTCTGCGATAAGGGGCGGAGGTTCGCCTGGAACGGAGTCGCCTTCACTGGCGCGTCCAGCGTCACGGTGAGGCGCTACCGATACCGCGGCTACCAGATTCCCACGCCGTGGACACCGGAACCGGCAGCCACCACAACCAGCGGCTGACCAGCGGGCAAGGCACGGGGAGCGCCCGGCGCGGTGAGAGCCGCACACCGGGTGCGGGCGGGCGGTCCAGGGAAACGGGCCGGTGGCGACACCGGTAACGCGCCCTGGGCCGACCCCACCGAGGTGGCGTGCGCCTGCGGCCGGGTGCACCGGGCAGCCGCGCCGGCCGGGACCGGCGCGCCCGGGACCGTGACCTACGGCATCGCGCTGCAGGCTCTGTGCGTGTACCTGATGGCCGCCCATCACATCCCGGTGCACCGCTGCGCGCAGCTGATCGAGGACCTGACCGGCGCGAAGCCGTCGCCGGGGTTCGTGCACGGCATGATCAGGCGGGCTGCGGCCGCCGTCGCAGACGCGAACAAGGCGATCCGGGCGCTGATCATCTTGTCGCACGTGGTCTGCGCGGACGAGACCCCGATCCGGGCCGGCCCCGGCCCCAGGTCCCGCAAGCGGCACCTGCTGGTCGCCTGCACGAACCTGCTCACCTATTACTTCCCCGGCGACTTACTTCCCCGGCGACCGGGACACCGAGACGTTCCAGGCGTTCGTGTCCCCCGGCATGGACGGCGTGGTCGTGGTGCACGACCGCTATCAGGTGCACGGCAAGCTCCCCGGCTTGATCCGCCAGCTTTGCTGCCAGCACTTGACTCGCGACTGCGAGGACGCAGCCCGGACCTACCCGGCCGAGCACTGGCCGGTGCAGGTCCGCGAGGCCCTGCAAGGGCTGATCCACGCCGCGAACACCGCCCGCGGCCAGGGCCCGCCCGCCGTCCCGCCCGGCATCGCCGCCCCGTTCACCCGCGCGTTCGAGCACGGGGTGATCCCCGGACCGGGCCAGGTGCCCCGCCGCCAGGGCCGCAAGCAGCTCAGGCACCGCGCCCTGCCGGAAGCCCTGCGCGACCGCCACGACGACATCCTGCGGTTCGCCCATGACCTGCGCATCCCGCCCACGTCCAATGACGCGGAGCGGGACCTGCGGCCAGCGAAGACACAGCAGAAGATATCCGGGCGGCTCCGGTCCGAGCAGGTCACCCGGAACCGTTACGCGATCCGCGGCTACATCTCCACCGCGGAAAGCACGTGTTGACGGCATGTTTATATGGACACCAAGTCATGATCAACGGCCATGCTCTTTCTTCACCGCTCTCCTTCATGGCTGCGGTCCCTGTCGGCCCGGAGCCGCGGTCCATGGCGGCGGCCGTCTGGAGCTGCTGGAGACCTGATCCGCCGTTCTGGTCGGCTGCACCGGCCTCATGAAGCTTGCGCTGAACGATGCAGATCCGGTCGTTATGTGCCGCTGGGGGTCGTAGCTGGGCGGTCGCACCAGCACCCCTTCCGATTGTGCGCGGCCCGTATCGCCGTCGGCAGCGGGACCCGAAACGGTGACGTTTCTGATCAGTGCCGGTTGTATTCGTCGTCGGTGACGTGCTCGCCCCAGTCGGCTTCCGGGCGCTGGTCGCCGGGGACGGCTTCGGTGATGGAGAGGTGGGTCATGAAGTGGCCGGGGGCGGCGCCGTGCCAGTGCCACTGGTCGGCGGGGGTGTAGACGATGTCGCCCGCGCGGATCTCTTCGATCTGGCCGCCGCTCGTCCTCGGAGGTACCTCCCCACAAACCAGAGCCACCTGCGCCGGTGCAGATCCATCCCGACGACCTCCCGGCCGTCCTGGCCTCCGCTCGTTAAGGGCCTCCAACCTAGTGGAGACGGATGCGTTGCAACTTCCAGCATCCGCGAGGAGCAGAGGCCCGCTCCTCGCATCAGATGGGTCCCGCTCGTCCCCGCCCACTCACGTGACCTGCGGTGGCGCTTATGAGCGCTCTCGGCGATCACGTTCCATCACACGTAAGCCCCGCGCGGTGACGGTGCCGGGCTGCTGGTGCTCATACCGAACTCAGATGCAACCCCGCGCGCCGGGGGCGGGCAGGCCTACAGGCGGGTAAACACGGCGTGGACGGTGATCGTGTTGTGCATCGACGTGCCCATCCGGTTCCACGTCAGGCCGAAGTCCGCCCGGTTGACCTGGACCTGGCCATCCAGCGTCACCTCGCCGTCGGCGCTGGAGACCGTCGCGTCGAAGGACACTGGGCGGGTCCGGCTGCGGACGCTGAGGCTGCCCGTCACCCTGACGCCTCCGTTATCCGGCCTGATGCCGTCGACGGTGAAGGTGATGTCCGGGTGGTTGGCGGCGTCGAAGAAGTCGGCCGAGCGAAGGTGCTCGTCCCGCCTGTTGTTCTTGGTGTCTACCGACCGGGCGGCCACGGTGATCGTGCCGGTCACATCGCCGGCCGCCGACACTGTGCCATTCCCGGTGACCTGGCGGAAGATGCCCCTGACCGGGACGAGCCCCCATACGCTCGTGCTCTTCAGCCGGACCTCGGACCTGGACGCGTCCAGCACCCACGACCCGGCGAGCTTCCCGTCCTGCAGCGCCCGCAACGCCGATGAGGTCAGCTGTCCTGACGATGCCATTGCACTCTCCTTTCCTAATTTGGTTCACCTGGATGAGTAATTCCTTATGGGTTCAGTGGTCGTAGCCGGTCAGGGGTGGATGAAGATGATCTCCGGCGAGTGGTTGGGGCCATGCCAGGCCAGCACGGCGCGCTCGCCGCCCACCTCGGAGCAGAACAGCCGGAACGCCTCGTCGTTGTCGAAGATTTCTTCGAAGACCGTCTTGGCGGAAAGCATTCCTGACCTCCTCCGGCCGGCGGTATCGAGTGCGCCCGAAGCTATTGGCCATCGAGGTGAGTGGCTGTCACCTGGTTCCGGTGATTGTGCAAGCCAGTGGCCGTGGCCGGTAGGCAAGGGCGGGCGGCCACGGCCAGCGTGATGTGACCCAGCCTCAAGATCTGGGCTGAGTCGCTACTGGAAAGTCATTCCCGAGCACCGCCCAGACGGACATGGCCGGGGCCGCATGCTCCCGGTGGCCGTCCCGCCCGATACCGTGACCGGGCCAGGTTCTGGAGGGCAGGCCGGTGAATCACCTGGGTCAGGTGACGACTGCTCACCGGCCTGGTCAAAGACTGCAAAAGGCGATCTGGCCGTTAAGCACCGACGCGGAATCCAAACCCGATCCCGTGAACGCCGCCGTGTTCCCCGACCACCGGAGCTGTCCATGCCGCCGTTTCGTCAGGCCCGCCTCACCGGCCCGAGCACGAGGGCCGGCACGATGTCAACCTTCACACTCGGCCGCGCTCGGTGACGGTGTCGAGGTGGGCCTTGACTCCGGCCCAGGCGTTCTCCCCGTACCCGGAGCTCAGCTCGTGCAGGTCATCGATGATCAGGACGAAGGGACCGCCGGACGCCGCGAGCTCGGACAGCACCTTGTCGATCATGGCCTGGCCGTTGAACTCGGGCGCCCAGCGCGAGCCAGAACAGCTGCGCGCCGCGCTGGCCCGGCTATACGGACAGAGGGCGATCCGGTGGTCCTGGCCCGGCCGGCCGGCCCACGCGTGCAGCAGCGACGTCTTCCCGCTGCCGGCGGGCGCCGAGATGATCGTTACCGCTTCCCGACCACGCGATCCAGCGTGGCGACCAGGTCGTGACGGTCGATCAGCCTGTGCACGGCCGCGCCTGCCGCGGGACCAACCAAGGGCCGACATGTCGGTCATCACGCCATCTCCTCCGGGCACCCGGTCGGGGTAACTCACCGCAGACCGCCTCTAGATCACCGGAATCCGGTGACGACTTCTCACCTTCCCGGTGGTGAGCCTGAACACGCCCTGAACGACCAGGTCCGTTTCATGACCGGAAGGAGACGCGCCATGACATCCGTTTTCGGCGCCGTTTCCACGGAGGTGGCGGTATGAGCGAGCGTGTGGCGATCGTGGCCGGCGCGGGCGGCGGCGGGCTCGGCCGTGCAACGGCGGAGAAGCTGGCGGCCGCCGGGTTCACAGTGGCCGGGGTCGACCGGAGCGAGGAGCGGCTGAAGGAGCTGCCGGACGGCATCCGCCGCGAGGCGGCCGACCCGGCCGACCCGGCCGCGGCCCGCAGCGTCGTCGACCGGATCGCCGTCGAGGTCGGCCCGCCCGAGGTGCTGGTGAACACCATCGGCGCGTACCAGCTGGGCGAGGCGCTCGCGGCGACGCCCGAGGACCTGCGGCTCATGATCGACGTCAACCTGGGCCCAGCGCTGTGGCTGACCCAGGCTGTGGTCCCGTACCTGCGGGAACGCGGTTCGGGTTCGGTCGTGCACGTGGCCGCCCGCCCGGGCCTGGAGCCGACCGCCGGGATGGCCGCCTACGCCGTCAGCAAGGCCGCCCTGGTCCACCTCACTCGCGTGCTCGACTTGGAGCTGCGCCCGCTCGGGATCCGGGTGAACGCCGTCGCGCCGCAGCTGCTCGACACCGCCAAGAACCGTCCGTACCGCACGCCGGACCTGCTCGCGCACGCGGTCGCGCCGGAGGCGGTCGCCGACATCATCGTCTACCTCGTGAGCGACGCCGCCGCGCCGGTCAGCGGTGCGGTCGTGCCCGCCTACGGCGCCTGAGCCTGTTCCCCTCCTGTCGTACGCCTGGAAGGACGACCATGTCACCCAACTCAGCCCCGAACCGCCGCTCGTTCCTCGCCCGCAGCGCGGCGATAGCGGCCGTCCCCGCGGTCGCCACCCTGGCCGGGGGCGCCCTCGCCGAACCGGCGTCGGCCGACACCCTGCCCGACTACGCGCCGATACCGCCGTCCGCGCTAGGCCCGGCGGTCAACGCGCAGGGCTACTTCGTCGGGCGGGTAGAGAAGAACCTGTACTGGGTCACCGACAGTGCCTACCAGGCGGCTTTCCTGACCACCCGCGACGGGGTCGTGCTGTTCGACGCGCCCCCGTCGATCGGGCACAACCTGCAGCGCGCCATCGACCAGATCGCCGCCGAAAACGGGGTGTCGAACAAGGTGACCCATCTGGTCTACTCCCACCACCACGCCGACCACATCGGCGGCTCGTCGCTGTTCGGGACGGACGTGCTGCGGATCGGGCAGGTCCAGGCCAAGCAGTTGCTGGCAAGCGAGAACGACCCGGCCCGCCCGGTCCCTGACGTCACCTTCGAGACCAGGTACACACTCAACGTGGGCGGGGAGCGTGTCAACCTCGCGTGGCACGGCACCAACCACACCCCAGACAACAGCTACATCCACTTTCCCGACCACGACACGCTCATGCTGGTCGACATCTTCCTGCCCCGCTGGGTGCCGTTCGACAGCTTCAACCTGAACGAGGACGTCCCGGGTTCCATCGCCGCCCCGGACACGGCCATGGCCTACCCGTGGAAGCACTTCATCGGAGGCCACATGGGCCGGCTGGGCACCCGCGCCGACATGGCGGTCTACCAGCAGTACGTGAACGACATCATCGATGGCGTCAAGAAGGCCCTGGCGACGGTCGACCCGACCCCGTTCTTCGCCAAGTACGGGAACAACGTGTGGGCTGCGGCCCAGCAGTACCTGGCCGCGGTGGTCGCCTACGCCTCCGGGCCAGTCATCAAAAAATACCTCGGGGTCCTCGCCGCCGCCGACGTCTACACCGCCAGCACGACGTTCGCCATCCTCGAGTCGATCCGCCTCGACCTCGGCTTCGGCTCGCAGGTCCACCCGTGACGGGAGCCGGAGCGGCAGCTGCTACGGCTGGCCCCCAATCACCCAGGGAGTTGCCTGAGCCACCTTCAGGGCCCGTTGGTATCGACGCCTGGCGCTACAGCGTCGGCGACGCAATCCCGGCACCGCCCCTCCCGGTCCCAGGCCACCGTACGTGCTGTTTACGGCGCGCGAACTTCCCGTCCTGCGTTGCCCCGCTCTGGCGGATCACCGCGATCCGGTGACGACCAATCACCTGCCTGGTGGCAAACCTGAGTCTGCCGCGAAGACCCGCACGGCCCGGTTGAGGAGATCGACATGACAGCGGACAACGAAAGCCGAGTCGAGCCGGGAACGGGCCCAGTCACCGGGGTGAACGGACGCGGTTCTTCAGCGCCTGCGGTGCGGGTCGAGGGCGTGGTCAAGCGTTTCGGGGCGACTGTGGCGCTGGATGGGGCCGGGCTGGAGGTTCCGGCGGGGATGGTGTTTGGCCTGCTGGGCCCGAACGGGGCGGGCAAGACCACGCTGGTCCGCATTCTGGCCACGCTGCTGGCGCCCGATGCGGGGCGGGCGGAGGTCTTCGGCCACGACGTCGTGCGCGAGGCTGCCACCGTCCGCGAGCTGATCGGGCTGACGGGGCAGTTCGCGGCGATCGACGAGCTGTTGACCGGGCGCGAGAACCTGGAGATGTTCGGCCGCCTGTTCAACCTGTCCCGCAAGGACGCCCACCGCCGCGCCGGCGAGTTGCTCGACCGGTTCGACCTGGCGCCGGCGGCTGGCCGCCCGGCCCGGACCTACTCCGGCGGCATGCGCCGCCGGCTCGACATCGCCTCCAGCCTGCTGACCCGGCCGCGGGTCCTGTTCCTGGACGAGCCGACCACGGGCCTGGATCCGCGCAGCCGCAACGAGATCTGGGCCATCGTGCGCGAACTGCGCCGCGAGGGGACCACGATCCTGCTGACCACCAGTACCTCGAGGAAGCCGATCAGCTGGCCGACCGGATCGCCGTCATCGACCGCGGGAAGGTGATCGCGGAGGGAACCGGCAACGAGCTCAAGGACCGCGTCGGCGGCCAGATCCTGGAGGTGGAACTGTCCAGCGTGGGGCAGCGTGACCGGGCGCAGGCGCTGCTCGCCGGGGTGGGCTGCGGCGAGCCGCAGCCGGACGAGCGCCCGGACCGGCTCACCCTCCCGGCCCCGCGCAACGGGCTCGCGCTGGTGGAGGAGGCGGCCGCCGGGCTGCGCCGGGCACAGATCGGCGTCAGCGACATCGGGCTGCGCCGGCCCACGCTGGACGACGTCTTCCTGCAGCTGACCGGTGCCCCGCCCAGCGAGGACGGCGCCGGGCCCAGCCCCCGGACGCGGCGCCGCCCCCGGCCCCAGCCGCCGGCGCCGGACGTGCCAGCGCCTCGCAGGCCGGTCCTGCGGCTGCGGCGCCCGTCACCGCAGGCCGTGCGCTCGGCGGTCACTGACACCGCCGTGGTCACCGGCCGCAACCTGCGTCACTTCATCCGCCAGCCGGACCTGCTGGTCTTCTCCACCATCCAGCCGGTCCTGTTCGTG
>WNGM01004059.1_pt1 | contig 12381 bp, 6 predicted proteins | sample 5400571 | NCBI WGS metagenome assembly WNGM01 (sample SAMN13153378, study PRJNA577476) | soil metagenome | isolation source: 100 cm soil or saprolite under Garry oak tree replicate 2 | place: USA:California | collected 2016-06-15
CCCGTCGGCGTGCTCGTGCCCTTCCTGTGCCGGTCTCCCGCCCGCGTCGGACGCGGCCGCCGGCGGCGCGGCGTCGGAGGGCACCAGCTTCATTCCGCACAGCGGGCAGGTGTCCGGGCCGGCGGCGGTCACCTCCGGATGCATCGGGCAGGCGTAGGAGGTGGCTGTCGCGTCGGCTGCGCCATAAAGCAGGGGCATGCGGGCGACGAAGGCGAGCACCTTGTCCGGCGCTCGGTCGAGGTCGCGCTGGATCGACTGGTGCTCGGCGCTGAGTTCGGGGTCGACACGCAGCTCCTCGAACGACCCGGCCGCGTCGCCGCTCGCGGCGCCGGCCACGGTGAAGGCACCGAGGTCGTCGACGCGGTCAGGGGTGCGATGCTCGAGTCGCGCCTGCCCGGGCGTGTCGAAGAGCACGTCGACGACGGCCCGCTCCGAGGGTGCGAGCAGCACGTCGTCGATGAACGTCTCGCGTTCGTAGCGGCCGCTGTCGCCGCCGACCAGTTTCATCCGGGCGCCGCGCACGGCGATATTGAAGATGCGGGTGTTCGCGGTGTTGACCAGATACAGGCGCACGACCTCGCCGACGGCCGCCTCGCCGGAGTATCGGGTCGCGCCGTTGATCAGCATGACGTTGCCGAAGCGGCCCATTGCGGTGAAGGTCGGACCGGATCGGCGGAACGGCGCGACGTGTCCGTCCTCGACGAGCAGGTCGTCAAGCGTGAGCGTCAGCTGCCGGTCCGCCATGGGCCAGTACCCGGGGTCGGTGGGCTCGACGATGATCGGCGCGTATAGCCCCATCTCCTGGGCGAAGTCTTCGCGCAGGTGCGGGTGGTACCAGTACAGGCCGGCGTCGGGGAACTGGACCTGGTAGGCGAACTTGCCGCCGATCGGGATCGGCTCCTGAGTTTCGTGCGGGACCCCGTCGTAACGGTTGTCCAGACGTAGCCCGTGCCAGTGCACGGTCGTCTCGATGTCGCCGTCGTTGCTGACCTGGACGGTGATCTCCGATCCTTGATCGACGTGCAGAGTCGGGCCGGGGATCGAGCCGTCGTAGGCGAGCAAGCGCACCTCGGCGCCGTCGACATGCTTGCGGACCGGGCCGATGCGAAGGTCGAAGCGCTCGCCGTCATGGAGCCGGATCACGCTGGGGCTCGACACCTCGGCCAGTCCCGCCGTGTCAGTGGTGAACAGTTCCTGGTCGCTCATGTGCGTTCCTTCCGCTGTTGGCCACCTTGCGTCGGCTTTCGAGTCGCCCGACGCGTGGTGTCGCGTGGTGTTAGGGAATCGGCGCTGGCTGCGGCTGAGGCGGAACTGGCGGTGCGGCAGCTGGTGCCTCGCGCAGGCCGAACCGTTCGTAGAGGCGGCGCAGCGGTGTCGGGGCCCACCAGTTGGCGTTGCCGAGCAGGGTCATGGTGGCCGGCACCAGCAGGCAGCGGACCACCGTGGCGTCGACGGCGACCGCGATCGCCAGCGCGAGGCCCATCTCCTTGATGCCGAGGCTGTGACCGGCGGCGAAGCCGAGGAACACGATCATGACTAGCGCGGCCGCGGAGGTGATGATCCGCCCGGACCGTTGCAGCCCGTGGGCGACGGCGGTGTCGGAGTCGCACCCTTCGTCGTGGCATTCCTTGATCCGTGACAGCAGGAAGACCTCGTAGTCCATGGACAGGCCGAACGCGAAGACGAACACGACCACCGGCACCCACACTTCGATCGCGCCGAACGCGGTGAAGCCGAGCAGCCCGGACAGGTGCCCGTCCTGGAAGATCCACACCAGCGCTCCGAAGGTCGCGCCGAGGGACAGCGTGTTCATGATCAGCGCCTTGATCGGCACGAGCACCGAGCCGGTCATCAGGAACAGCAGCATGAACGTCGTCAGGGCGATCAGCAGCAGCCCGTAGGGCAGCCGCTGGGTGATCTGGTGTTCGAAGTCGACCAGGAACGCAGCCGAGCCGGTGACATAGCTGTGATACGGCGGTGGGTTCGCGCGAAGTTGCGCAACCAGGTGCCGGGCGGTGCTGTCCTGCGAGGTCCCGCTGGGGGTGATGTCGATCGCCGACACGTCACCGGACAGACCCTGCTCGATATCGACGCTGGCGACGCCGGGCAGCGCTCTGACCTGCGCGGCGTAGGCGGCGACCCGATGGTCGCTGGTGGCCACGCGCGCCACGACCTTGATCGGGTTGGCCTGGGTGCCGGGGAACTGGGCGGCGAGCAGGTCGTTGGCGGCGCGGCTCTCGAAGGAGGTGGGCAGGGTGCGCGGGTCGCCGTTGGAGTAGCTCGCGGCGAGGAACGGCACGCCGGCCGCCAGCAGGATGCCGGCCGCGGCGACGGCGATGATGATCGGATGGCGCTGCACGCGACGGGCCAGCCGGCCGAAGAACCCGTCGTCTGGTGCCTGACCGACCGCAGGCTTGATCTTGCGTCCCCAGGAGCCGAGCAGCGCGGGAACCAGGGTGAGACCGGCTGCGAGCGCGACCAGCACGGTGGCGATTCCGCCGAGCGCCAGGGAGGTGAACGTCGGGTCGTCGAACACGAACAGACCCGCCAGCGACGCGATGACGATCATCGCCGAGAAGCTGATCGTGCGCCCGGCGGTGCCGACGGTGCGCGCCACGGCCGTGGCGAGATCGCCGGCCGGGTCGGCGGCGCGTTCCTCCCGGAACCGGTTGACGATCAGCAGGCTGTAGTCCACCGCGAGCGCGATGCCGAACAACGCGACCACGTCGATGGCGTAGCTGGCAACGTCCATGACCTGGGTGACCCCCAGCAGGATCAGCAGCGCGCCGGCCACGGTGACCAGCGCACTGATGACCGGCATCAGCGCCGAACGCCAACCGCGGAACACGAAGAACAGGGCGAGCAGCAGGATCGGCAGCGCGATCAACTCGCCCTTGACCAGGTCGCTCTGCGTCGCGGCCATCTGATCCCGCGACACGGCGAGCTCACCGCCGACCTTAACCGCCGCACCGGGCACCGCATCGTGCAGCACACCGCGCACATGCTCGACGTCATCGTGCACGGTCATCGGATCATCGGTCTTGCGTGCCGTGACGACGATCAAGCTGGCGGTCCCGTCCTTGGCGCGCAGCAGCGGATCGGTGCTGTTGTAGGCGTTCGCAACACCAATGACCCCCGACAGTTCGGACACCGATCGGCTTGCGCGCTCGACGGCCGCGCGGGTCGCCGGGTCGTCGACCGGCTTGCCGTCGATGACGGCAACCATGCTCGGGCCCTTGTTACTGGCGTCGTCGAGAATCTTGAACCCTTGCACCGACGGTGACGAGCTACCCCCGTTGGAGTCCTTGAGGTTGCTGAATACGGCGCTGCCCACGACAATGCCGACCGCGAACAGCACCGCCCAGGCGAGCAGTACCAGGCGACGGCGTCGATGAACCCAGCCCCCGAGCGTATGAAACATGTCGATCACCTTCTGTTGAGTCACCCGCCGACGCTGCGCGCCGGTGCACGCACTGGTCGCCGCGTCCGAACGGGGCCACGGTCGTCGCAGGCGCTGTCGGAGTGCTGTCGCAGCGCTGTCCGTGCGGCGAGACCGCCGCCGGCGGCAGACAGCCGGCCGACAGGACGCCGCTGCACGCTCGGACCAGAGTTAATGACCAGCGGAAAGGGGTCGCCGTGATTGTCTTGCGTGTTCCGCGGATGACTTCCCGGCGGCATGTCCGGGCCGTCACGTCCGCGCTGCGTGACTTGCCTGGCGTGGAGACGCTTCAGGCCGATTCGTCCAGCGCGTCGCTCGTCGTCGAGGGAACGGTGTCGGAGCAGGATGTGCGGATCACGCTGGCCGACATTGGCTTTGCAGCGGACGGCCGAACGCAGGCCTCCTAGCCGGAACCGTCCAGTCCATAGGCGACACCGCGCTCCACGGCGGCTACGTAATCGGATGTATCGAGTGTTGATTGCGCCGCGGCGGCGATCCGCTCAACGTCGGCCTGCTCCTGCGGCGAACTCGGCCGGTCATAGGTCTTGCGCAACCAGCTGGCGCGTCCGAGCAGTTCGGCCACACGCGCGGGATCGTCGTCGGCCGCTGCGGCGCGGGCCAGGCCTTCCAGACCGGTTGCGATCAGGCCGACCTCGCCGGCGGATTGGCCGAGCTCGACCAGCGCGGCGTAGCCGCCACGAGCGGAGGACAGATCACCCTTGTGCTCATCGCAGCCGGCCAGGCCGGCCAGAGCCAATCCGGTGGCCAGCCGAACGCCGAGCCGCTGGAACGCGCCGTAGGCGCGCTCGAACAATGGCCGCGCCGCAGTGTAATCGCCTCGACGCTGAGCGAGGACGGCTTCGCCGTAGGCAGCCAGGACCTTCCCTGCGTCGTCTCCGACCTGGTCGGACACACTGCCGACCTGCGCGAAGCAGGCCGATGCCGCCTCGACGCGGCCCAGCGACAGCAGCGCCAGGCCGAGGTCGGCGGTCGCCCACTGCACCGTGTTGTAGACACCGGCCCGGCCAGCCACGTCGATCGCTTCCTCGAGAACCGGCACCGCCTCAGCGTCATGCCCGAATCGACTCAATGCCCAGCCACAGTGATAGAGCACCGCGGACAGGCCCCATCCGTCGCCCAGGGAACGGAACCGCGACGTTGCCTCAGCGGCCGCGACGCGGAAGCCGCCCTCGTCGCCTCGCTTGGCTAGGGTCTCCATCCGGACGAACCCGGCGACGGCCTGGCCCCACTCGTCGTGCAGCGCGGCGAATTCCCGATCGGCGTCCTCGAGGAGCTCATGCGCGTCGGTGCGTGAGGTGTCAGCGACGCCCTCCACGCTCAGCAGCAGCCGGGAGAACGCGGCGCGGCGCCGGTCGCCCGTCGTCTCGAAGATCTCCAGGCTGTCGTGTGCGGCCGCAGCGCACTGCGCGCTGGGATGCACCAGACACGCTCGCGGGCGCTCGACCAGCGACACCGCCTGCAGGGCTCGCGCCCGCGCTCGCGGCGATCCACCAGGCAACGCCATCACCCGACGCAGAATCTCGCGTCCCTCGAGATGGCGGCCCATATGCCAATACAGTCCCAGCGACCCGGCCAGGATCAACGCCTCATCGACCTTGTCGCCCGCTTGGATCAGCCAGCCAAGGGCGGCGCGGACGTTGGCGGTCTCCTCACGCATCACGTCCAACCAGTGCTGCTGTGCCGGCCCACGCAGCCCGATCTCGACCCGCTCGCCGAGGCGCAGAAAGTGTGCCGCATGCGCGGCGGCCAGGGCCTCGCCCTCCTCGGCGTCGCCGAGCCGCTCGGCGGCGTATTGCCGAAGCGTCTCCAGCATCCGATACCGGGTGTGCCCGGCGACGGCGTGCGTTATGACCAGAGACTGCATCACCAGGCGCTCGAGCAGATCGAGCACCGCAGCAGCCGGCAACTCCTCGTCGGCCGCGACGGCTTCCGCGGCATCCAGCGTCCAGCCACCGCGAAAGACGGCGAGGCGGCGGAACAGCCGTTGCTCGGACGAGGCGAGCAGATCGTGGCTCCAGTCGACCGTGTTCCGCAGCGTCTGTTGGCGCGCCTCAGCGGTGCGGCTGCCCGACGTCAGCACGCCAAAGCGGTCCAGCACCCGTTCCGCCAACTCGCTTGTGCTCAGGCTGGCCACCCGGGCGGCAGCCAATTCCAAGGCCAGCGGAATGCCGTCCAGGCGCTGGCAGATCAGCCCCACCGCCGCCAGAGCATCGGCGTCATCGCCGACGTCCGGGCGTACCGCCCGGGCCCGATCCAGGAACAACTGCGCCGCCGCGAAGTCCGGAACCCGCGGCGCCGGTGTGTCTGGCGGTGGCACGGGCAGCGGCGCGACGGGCAGCTGCACTTCACCCTGAACCGCGAGCGCTTCACGACTCGTGGCGAGAACGCGCACACCAGCGCAACGGCCCAGGATCGTCTCGATCAACGAGGCAACCGGCTCAAGCAGATGCTCGCAGTTGTCCATCACGAGCAACATCCTGCGGCGCGCCAGGTGACCGATGAGCACATCGGTGGGACGGTGCGTCACCGTTCCACCCTCGATGCTCAGCCCAAGCGCATCCGCGACGGCCTGCGCCAACGTATCGGCGTCACTAATCGCCGCCAGCCGCACCAACCACGACCCGTCCGGGAAGCGCCAGCTCACCGCACGTGCAGCCTCCACCGCAAGAGAGGTCTTCCCCGCGCCGCCAGGCCCGGCAAGCGTGATCAGCCGCGCGTCATCAAGGCGCGACAGGACCCGGCTGAGCTCGCCGGCGCGTCCAACGAAGGACGTCCAGCGCAACGGCAAGTTGCCTGCCGCGGCGGCGCTGTCCGGTGAAAGCCCAGCAGCCTGCCGTGCGCTCTCCGCCGGACTGACCGCCGAGTCTTGGCGCAGGATTTGCTCCATCACGCTGCGCAATTCGCGCGACAGGTCCAGCCCGAGCTCGTCGGCGAGCCTCTCGCGCGTGCGCGCATATGCCTGCAGCGCCTCGGACTGCCGCCCCGCATTGAACAGCGCGGTCATCAGCTGGCCCACCAACCGCTCCCGGATCGGGTCGGCGGTCACGATCGGTTCCAGGTCCGCGACGAGCTCGCTGTATCGGCCCAGCGTGAGCATTCGCTCGGCCCGTTCTGCGATCGTCGCCAACCGAAGCTCAGTCAGCCGGGCGACATCGACCAGCGTCCATTCCTCCCCGGCGAAGTCCACAAGCGGTTCACCCTGCCACAGGGCAAGCGCCTGGTCATACAAGCCGACAGCCTGGTCCGGATCGCCGGTGCGCCTAGCCGCCTGGATCAGCGACTGGAAAAGGTGCGCGTCAACAGCCGCAGCATCGATATCGAGCCGGTATCCCGCTCCCTCCCGAACAAGATGGTCCCGGCTACCCATGGCCGCCAGAGCACGCCGTAGTTTCGACACGCGGATCTGCAGCGCGTTGAGCGGATCGTCCGGCAGATCGTCCGGCGGCCACAGCTGCCCGACCAACGACGTAGCGGCGACCACCCGCCCGGCGGACAAAGCCAACACCGCCAGCAGTGCACGCTCCCCCCGGCCCGGCAGACGCTGAGAGACGTCATCGATGACAACCTCGAACGGTCCGAGCAGCCGTACTTGCATCCTTGCCCCCACGGGTCCGCAAAACGGACCGCACGCAATCCTCCCAGTCAGCTGTCATGAGGACAACGAACGGCAGCTGCTCCCACCGCTATGACTGGGGTGCGCGAGTCGTAGTCGGCATCTGATCGACTGTCCACTGTCGACGATCTGTCCATGAGTCTGCCCATGAGCGCCTACTGACCCCCGACAGGTCAGACAGCAATGACAGGCACAAGGTCAGCATTTCCGGCCCCAGACAGCCCAGACACGCGAATCACTTGACTACGGATCGAGAGGCTCCAGGTTCGAATCCGGGCGCGACAGGTTGGCCGCCGGTCGCCCGAACACCAGCCTGACCGAGCCCGCGACGGCGAGGCCGAGTCCGGCGCCGCCGAGGACGTCCAGCGGAAAGTGCGCTCCGACGTACATGCGCGCGAGGGCGACGAGCACGGCGGCGGCCACCGCCACCGCGCGCCACCGCGGACCGAGATAGGGCCCGGCGATCACCGCGAGGGCCGTGACCACCGCGACGTGTCCGGAGACGAACCCGAGTCCGTGGGCAGGGGCGTGACGCAGGTGGACATCGTCGAGCAGCGTGGCCGGTCTGCCGCGGACGACGAGCCGCCGCACGACGTCAGCCGCGATCAGGTAGGCCGCGATACCACCCACGAGCAGACTGACCGCGAGGCGCAATCGACGGGTGGCCAGAGCGGCCACTGCTGCGAGCGGTATGACCAGGAAGTTTCCCAGCTGCATGACCGGCCAGACGACGAAGAAGGGCACGACCGTGTGGTCGTTGATCGCCCGGAACACATCGGTTTCCGCGCCCGCGACGCGATGCCGGTGGACCAGCGAGGCAGCAATAGCGAACACGACGATTCCGGTGATCAGCAGGGCCAGGTCGGGCCAGCCGCGCACGATCGGCCATCGGCGGGAGCGCAAGCGATGCGCGATCGCAGTCATGTCGACTCCGGGACCAGACTTGTGCGGGGTGCGCCGTTGGGTGGCCGACGCCAGGAGCGGTTTCGTCGCCAGAAGACGTACGTGGCGAGTCCTACCGGGATGGGCAGCACGTAGGTGAGCGCCCGGAAGATGAGCACTCCGGCCGCGACCTGAGCGCGCGCCCCGCCCGCCGCGGAGAGCCCGGTGATCAGCGCGACCTCGACGACGCCGAGTCCTCCTGGTGTCAAGGGGACCGCGGACAGGAGCCGGGCGAAGGCGAAGACAGCCAGGGCTTCGACCCAACTCACCTCTTGCTCTGAGACCCCGACATGCCGCAACGCGAGCAGCAGCACCAAGAACAGCGAGAGGTGGCTGACCAGCGTCATGACGGTGATCAGGAGCCACCGCGCCCGGAGCAGCAGCAGCGTGCGGTCACGGAACTTCATTGTCGCGAGTTCCCAGCCGTGCACGGGCGGTCGGCGCAATGGTCGGATCAGTGCTGTGCCAACTCGCCCGGCCGTCAAGCCAATTCGCCGCGCCATCTCCCGGCTGCGTAACAACAGGGCGAACACCGTAATGGCCGCGACCAGCCCGGCGATGCCGAGCGAGCCGGCGATGATCCGGCCGCCGTTCGCGCCGCCTCCGGAGAAGGCGAGCAGCGCCAGTGCGAGCACAGGCATGGCGAGCTTGACGAAGTTGTTCCACACGCCGGCGACGAGCAGCGAGACGGAGCTGCGGGAGCGGGAGAATCCCCACGAGGAGTACATGCCGTAGCTCATGGCGATGCCGACAGCACCCCCCGCTGGCACCGTGTTGGCGACCGCCGTGCTCGACTCGGTGACGACGGCGGCCTGCGGGATCGTGAGTCCGGGCATCGTCGAGACCATGACGAACCAGTAGGTGGCCAGGTTCCAGAGCGCCACGAGGACGAGTGTCGTGGTCTCCAGCCACGTCATTGAGCGGATTGACGCCCAGACGTCGGAGATGCTGGTGAACTGTGGCAGGAAGTAGAAGAACACCCCGCCGACGATCGCCAGCGACACCAGCGGCGCCAGGACTCGACCCCACCGTAGGCGTCGTCGCCCGGGGGCCGTGGCGGGTGCACCGGAGGTCGTGGAGACGTCGGTCATGGCTGCCTCCCGTGTCGTGCATCGGCGAGGCGCACGCGGGTCGGGCGCGCACCGCGGGTGGGTGAGTGCGTCATGTGTGCCTCCCAAGGAGCGCGTCGAGGAGCTGTCCGGTCGTCCGGCCGCCCGCCGGCTGCCGACGTACAGCACCGCGTCGTCCAGAGCCAGGGGCGTGGTGGCGTTGCCGGGGGGCACATATAGGTCCGGCTCGGCACCCGTCCGGGAAATAGACGGGCGGGTCCGGCACCGCCACGCCCGCGACCGCCACTGCCGGCGGCGCAGGTCGAGTCATCGTGTGCCCGCCGCGGAGGTCGGATCCAGGTCGAGTCGTCCGCCGCTGTAGTCGTGCAGCTGCTGGGCGATCGTGGCGCGGCTGACGAAGCTGAGCGTCGCGGAGAGCGTCGCTACGGACGCGGCACCTGTGGCGCCGTGCAAGTCGAACTGGTAGGTGACGCAGCCGCCGCGGAAGACGTGGACCCACTTACCGCGGTAGGCCGAACCGACGTCGTCGATCCGCTCGTAGCGGCGCATCCCGTTCCGGTCACTGGGTGTTTCGTGGGCGCCCCGCAGATCGCAGGCCCGCGACAGCGCCACCCGGACCGCATGCGTGCCCTCGGGGCCTGCGTTCAGCCAGAAATGGGCTCCTTGGTCGGTTGCATCCAGCCGGTCGTAGCTGAACCCCACTGGTAGCGCGTTGATGCAGGGCAGCCACGACGCGCTGGGCACAGACTGCGCCATCAGCAACACGCCGGGGCTGACCTCCTGCGGCGATTGACCCGTCTGCGACGGACACTGCGGCTTCTCCGCGGGGGGGTTGCCGAGGATGAAGGAGGCCTTGCACGCGGCCAGCAGCGGCAGCAGGCAGCACAGCAGGGCGATGCGTCTCATAGCGGGCTGCTCGCGATGAGCGGGACGGCCAGGGTCGCGACGAGCACGCCGACGACGATCACCGCGATCGTGAGAGTCACCCGCCGCAGGCTCCAGCGTTGGATCTTGACGGTGGGTAGCCGGTAGGGCAGCAACGCGATGAACTCCTGATGCAGGTCGCGGCCCTGGGCGCGCAACATGCGGCGCAGCTGCGACGGCATGGTGAGCCCACGGGTCGCTGCGAAGGCCTCGGCGATCTCGCTGTCCTCGAAGTACGTCCGGGCGCGGGCGAGCACGCGCGGGGCATCGGTGCGTAGCGCCAGGACCAGCATCATGTTGGCCAGGTCGACCGCCTGGCGCCATGGGCTCGGCCGCACCTGGGCGAACGCGGAGTCGATGACGAACAGACGTCCGTCTCGCACCAACAGGTTCGCCGGCTTGATATCGCGATGCGCCAGGCCCGCCTCCCACATGCGACGCACCGCGAGCAGGCCCTGGTCGATGATCGCGTCATCGATGTCCGCCTCGCCGATCTCGCGCGCCCCCTCGAAGAACTCCATGACCACGAGGTACTCGCGCTCGGGCGTGATCTCGACGATGCCGTAAGGGCGCGGCACCTGCAGGCCCGCGCCGTAGAGCAGCCGCAACACGTAGTCCTCGTACTGGACGAGGCGACGGACCGTGTTGAACGCCTTCTCATCCTCGAGCCGGCCGTAGAGCAGGGTGCGGCCCAGCTTGTACCAGCGGTCCGACCGCAGATGTGTCTGCGAGTACAGCTTCGCGAAGACGTAGTAGTCCGGGTCGCCTTTGACCTTCACCCGAAGCGGTGTCGACCCGCCGGAGCCCTCCAGGCCGAAGGGCTGGATCTCGACCGTGATCAGACCCAGCTGATCCTCGAGCGCACGCAGGATCGCGTCATGTCGGCGGCCGGTGATGTCCAGGTGCGCGGTACGGCCACGCCGGTAGGCCACCGGGAAGACATCATTCGGAGCGAACAGCCGGAAGGCGACCAACGGCACAGCGACACCGATGACCACCCCGAACAGCGCATCCGTCAGGGCGTCCTGCGCCAAATACAGCCTCGACGCCACGACCACGAACAGCACACCGGCCACAACGGCCTTGCCCACCTGGCGCGGTCTGCCCGCGGGAACGTTCGCGTACAAGGTGCTGATCAGGAACGCGGCCAACACGGCGAGGGGCAAGGACGGCATCGCGTAGCCCTTCCACGGCCCGAGGATCTCGATGCCGACCGGTCGGGACCGGTGGATTGTCTCGGCGATGGCGGCACCACCGTCGGTGACGAGCAGTCCAGCTCCGAGCCAGACCAGCAGATGGCGCCAACGCCGCCAGAACAGCATCGCCACCAGGTTGACCAGCCACAGCGCCTGCAGCGCCGGTCCGGTCGCCAGCGCGCCGACCGCCTTCATCACGTCGGTGAGCCACGGCGAGCGCAGCTCGGCGACCCGTCGCAGCACCGCGCCGTCGGCCACGTCAAGGTTCACCAAGGTGCGACTCGTCACCGCCGCGACGACCCAGAACACCCCGACGCACACGGCCAGGACGAGCCACCACCTGCCGGATGCGTTGATCTTTCGAGGCAGCGGCGGCGGCTCGCCCGACGGCCGGCGCCGACGACGCCGCCCGACGGCCGGCGCCGACGACGCGGCACAGCGAAGACGTCCGAGGACCCTGCGGCGCTGCCTAGCTTCGGCACGTTCAGCGGCGCGGCCATGACTCCGGTCCGATCGTGAGCGCCGGGTTCATGAACCGGCCGCCAATCCCGGTGAGCCCGGCGCAAACTCGACGGCTGCGGCAATCCAAACGAACGGAAGCTGGGCGGTGTCGTCGACGATGCATGCCCGCGGTAGCCCAGTCTGCAGAGCCGGCGAGCAGCCTCGGCATGTCGGGACCATCCGGCCGAACCTTCAAGATCGACAGTGCGTCCGGCATGGCAGACACCCCCGCTCGCGATTCGCGATGCCCCTACCATCCGCCACATCGCGGCGGAAGAACACCCTGCGTGTAGGAGGCGCGGTACGTTCCGCGGGATCCGGCCAAGACCACCCGAAGCGGACGATCGGTGAATCGGGGCGTTGTCAGCCGTGCCTCACTGTTGCGGGGGCCCGCTTCTCGGCGGGTCCGGCTGTCCACAGTGGACGGTCTGTCGTGCGCCACGAGCGCGGAGAGGGGGATGTGTGGGTAGGTAGTCCTTCTTGATGCGGTGCTGTGGGGGTGATGAAGGTTGTGGCCCTTCGGCGTCGCCTTTCGGGGGGTGGCGTCAAACCGCCTCATGCTGGGTTGGTTGACGACCGTCGTGGTGAGCGATGAGGAAAAGGCGCCCAGTGAGGTGTCAGGTGGGGACCGGGAAGGCGAGCGCGAGCGAACCGCTGTTGACGTGTCGAAAAGTC
>WNGM01003592.1_pt1 | contig 12374 bp, 11 predicted proteins | sample 5400571 | NCBI WGS metagenome assembly WNGM01 (sample SAMN13153378, study PRJNA577476) | soil metagenome | isolation source: 100 cm soil or saprolite under Garry oak tree replicate 2 | place: USA:California | collected 2016-06-15
CTATCAGGTTGGGGTCAACGCCCGCGCCGGTCTTGTAGCCGGGGTACTGGCCGTTACGGAAGGACTCGATCACGTGATCGAACGCGCAGGCCACGTGGGTGATGCCCGGCGTGGTCAACAGCATCAGCAGGCTGCGTAACAGGCCCAGCGTTGCGCCGACCTCGCGCCCATCCGGTGCCTTGCGCGGCGGCGCGCCGAAGTGGCTGCGAAACAGCTCGTAGGTACCATCCACCAGGTAGATCTTCATAGAATATCCGGTGCTCCTCCCTTAATTTCAGAATTGTCCAGTCTCTGCTAAAAGAGACATCACCATAGGGCGAGTGAAGGAATATCCTCCAACTCATGCGGCTTCGCATAGTGAAGTGGAGAGAGGTTATCGAGCCCCGCGTGCTGGTCGCTCTTGATGATAAAAGTTGATCCATGTCTCAGCCGCTCGCAAAAACTCCCCCAGCGTATAACTCTTCCGTTTTGTGTCCATGCCATCCAATACCTCTCCTTGTTGTTCTGTTTAGTATAGCAGGTACTGGACAGTTTTAGAAATCTGTTATGCGATTGACATTTCTCCACTTCAATTAGGGGTAATGTAAATTTTGGAATTGTATGGAACTGGCTCACTTTTGGTGATCCGGCTCATGCAGAGTGATGAGAAGGGATGGGGAAATCGCTTCGGGAGCGGAGAAACGGTTTCAAGACGCTACGCTGATGAGCTTGAATCACCAAAAGTGAGCCAGTTCCATTGTATGAGCGGGAATTTTGACAATTAGGTGAGCGGTTCTGCCTCTTTGACATAAGGCTCACGACCCCTGGCAGAAAACTTTTCCCTCTGCCAGGGGTCGTGAGCCTTATGTCAAAGAAACCGAATCAACCACGTCATTACCACATTTTCACTCACACAATTCCAAAATTTACACCTGGGCCTCCCTCAAAGGCTTCATCGTTGCGCACCCGGATCGACGCTCATGCCAGCCGCCCTGGGAAGACTCAACAGTGCGTCAAGTGGTGCCCAGCTTCATGTAAAACCCTCAAGTACGTAGTTGAGACTTTTTGCGATACACTCCTCGTTCTATCACAGAAATCCAAGCATATTGAGCCTGCTCTGATCCATTTTTGTCCATACGCACTCTCCTGGCTCTCTTTCTACCCTCTATTCTTGCATCTGTGTTGTACCGTAGAGACGTGATCCAGAAAAAGCCCGGAAAGCCGAGGATCGGAGATGCATGCATGCAGCCGAATGCTCGATCTGCCGAGGCCTGGAGAGTGTTCTCACTTGCCCAGGCTCCCATGCCCCCAGATGGTAGAAGAGAGCAGGGGAGTGAGATTCAGCAGAAGGAGAAGATTTCTCATTAGATGAATAGTACAGTGAAAATAACGGAGGGTAGACTCATGACGCACGCAGCAGGAGTATATGCGACACTCGACGACTGGATGGCACACGAGGCAATCCCATGCTCGCTCGATTCTCGCCCGGACTTCAACGCCGCCGTTGATCAGGTGATCGACGCACTTGGCGATGCGGTCGCATTGCTTGGCTTTGGAGAAGCACTTCATGGAGGAGAAGAGCTGCTTGTCCTTCGCAACCAACTCTTCCAACGCCTTGTCGAAGCCTATGGCTACAGCGCCATTGCGATTGAGAGCAGTTTTCCTCGGGGACCCATCGTCAACGAATACGTGCTTGGCCGCGGTCCGGCATCTTACGCAGCGGTGCAGGATACGGGATGGAGCCACGGTTTCGGGAAATTCGAAGCGAATCGAGAACTGGTCGAGTGGATGAGACACTACAATGCTGATCCAGCGCACCAGAGGAAACTCCAGTTCTATGGGTTCGATAGCCCGACCGACGTACCCAGCACAGATAGTCCCCGCCAGACACTGCACTTTGTGCTCGATTACCTCAGCGAGAGAGACGATGCCAGCGCCCAGGAGTACCGAAGCCGTATCGACCCGCTGCTAGGACAGGACTCTGCCTGGGAGAATCCGGCTGCCATGCTCGACCCGACGCAATCGATAGGTCGATCACCGGAGGCAACCGCACTGCGGATCGAGACCGAGGACCTGATTTCAGAACTGCGCGTGCGTCGTCCTGAACTGGTCGCAAAGAGCGACGAGAGCTGCTATTTGGAAGCCGTCCACTCTGCTGTGGTGGCACGACAGCTCCTACACTATCATGCAGCGTCAGCACAAACGTCCGAGAAACGCCAGGCCATCCTGCTCGGCATCCGTGCCGCCATGATGGCAGAGAATCTGGCGTACATCGTCTCCCGTGAACAGGGTCGAGGCAACGTCTTGGTTTTTGCCCACAATAGCCATCTTAAGCGTGGAAAGGTGCAATGGCAATGGGGGAATGAGACGGTGATCTGGTGGCCCGTTGGATCTCATCTTCATGAACTGTTCGGTCGCCGCTATGCCGTCATCGGCTCAGCCGTAGGCTCCTCGCCTGCCAACGGGATCGGCCAGCCAGAAGTCGGGACGCTTGAGGCGCGGTTCACATCCGCTCCCGGGCCGGTGCGGTTCATTCCCACCCATCAAGGGCAAGGGCTTCCTGCAGAGGAAATGGCGGCACTTCCGATTCGCTCTGGCAGTCAGAAGAACAGGAGCTATGAACCACTGGGCGCCCAAAGCTTCACCGATTTCGATTGGTTCGCTGTCCTGGATACAACGGCATACAACGGGTGGGGCCATTTCTAGAAGGCTGGAGCGCACGTTCCGAGCAATAACGTCCTCGCCTTTGAGATGCGCGGACGCTGAGTTCTAAGGCAAACAAAGAAGCGGAGAGCCTCCGTTTTGGAGTGGTCGCTCGCCTCCGGGAGGCCCAGAATACATCTGAAAACCACTCAAAGTGAGAGATTTTTTCACGTATCCTGGGCCTCCCTCAATCTCTCAATGAGGGAAAGGCAGTTTTCTCTCAGTCTGGACCACTTATGAAATTGACCCATATCATGTCCAACTTTTTTTGAACCATATTGTGTCCGAGGTGGCTAAAACGTTTGGCAAATCACACACGTCCTTATGGCCTGTAAGTGTATTTTTGACGAAAGGATACCATGTGCCGTATAAGTAGAGAGAGCAAAACAGAGGAGGGGAGTTCTCTCTATGTCAGGCCAGCGTCTCGGGCGCGGATAATTGCCTCCGCACGGCTGGCGACCTGGAGCTTACTGAAAATGATGGAGACGTGATTGCGCACTGTTTTGGGGCTGAGGACCAGTTTTTCCGCAATCGCCGCGTTGGTGTGGCCCTGAGCAATCAAGTTGAGCACCTCACGTTCCCGGTCCGTCAGTTCGGGAAAGACTGGGGAGACCGTCTTCTCCAGCGTCGAGAAGTAATGGATCAAACGCCGGGCAATCGAGGGGCTGAAAATAGCTTCACCACTGCTGACCGCGTTGATCGCCCGCAGCACCTCCTCCTGATCGACTCCCTTAAGCAGGTAGCCACGCGCTCCCGCGCGCATAGCGGCAAAGACCGAATCGTCGTCTTCATACATGGTGAGGACGAGCACACCAACGGATGGATTCACGTGCAAGATGCGGCGCGTGGCCTCAATCCCGTTCACACCTGGCATATTGATATCCATCAGAATAACGTCCGGCAGCAGGCGTTCTGCGAGCGCAATAGCCTCTTCTCCTTCGGTCGCTTCTCCTACCACCTCGATCCCAGTCACCGATTCCAGCAGCCCACGCAGGCCCTTGCGAAACAGCGGATGATCATCAGCGATCAGCACGCGGATACGTTCTTCCATGCTCTTGCTCCTTCGCTAGTGATAGGCGGATGAAGACGCGAGTTCCGCCAGCCTCGACCGGTCCAATGCCACACGTTCCCCCCAGTTCTGCTGCCCGTTCGCGCATCGAAGTCAAGCCCACGCCCGCCCGGTAGTTCGCAGCAAGGCCCTGCCCATCGTCGCGGATTTCCAGGCAGACGTGGTCATCCACCTCCAAAGAGAGCGTGCAGTGCTGCGCATTGGCGTGGCGCACCACATTGGTCAGCGCTTCCTGGGCGATGCGATAGATCGCCACCTCGACCGCGGCCGGGAGCGGTGGGAGGTGCTCCGGGGCGTTGAGTGTGATGGAGAGGCCAGGTTTTCGGTAGCGGGTCACCTGCTCGCGGAGGGCTGAGACGAGACCGAGTTCATCCAGCGTCGGCGGGCGCAATTCATAGACCAGGCGACGGATATCGGCGATAGCAGCCTGCACTTGAGCTTTCAGGTCGATGAGCAGCACATCCGCAGCACTTTGATCGCTCTTGTGTCTAATGTCAACTATTTAGGACCCCCCTATGGCAACTATTTCTGCCGGTTTCTCCGCCTCGATCTTCGTCGCTTCTTGCTGAAGCTTTCGATGATGGTTGGCCTCGGTAGCACGATAGCTCTCGACCTCCATCATATCCAGAATGACGGAGTGATGGACGACGCGATCTATTGCCGCCATCGTCGTCATCGGGTTTTTGAAGATTTGGTTCCACTCGCTGAACACGAGATTCGTGGTAATCATCACGGATCTGGTTTCATAGCGCTCGGACAGGAACGTGAAGAGCACTTCCATCTCATCACGGTCATGCTGGACATAGCCGATGTCATCGAGAATGACGCAGGCAAACTTATCGAGCTTGGCTAACTCCTGGGGGAGCTTCAGATCACGTTTGGCAGCCAGCAGTCGCTGCACCAGATTGCTCGTCGGTGTCCACAAGACGGGATGCCCTTGCAAAATCAGTTCATAGCCCACCGCTGCCGCGCAATGACTTTTCCCAACGCCCGGCCTCCCAACGGCGACCACGTTGGTAGCGCTCTCTAGAAAGCTGCCGCTTTTGAGGCGCTCAATCTGAAGCTGGAGCTGCGGCGAGAGCTTTCCCAGATTGAGGGTGCGAAAGGTCTTGTCTGCGGGAAGGGCTGAAGCACGCAGGAGTCGTGCGGTGCGCCGTTGGGTGCGCAGCTCCTCCTCGTGCTTGCCCAGCTCAAAGAGATAGGCTTCATGGGAGATGTTCTCTTTGGCGGCTTTGAGCGCCAGATCCGCAAAGACAGCGGCCATCGCGCCCAGGTTGAGACGCTCTAAGAGCGCACGCAATTCGTCGTGTCGGTTGACTTGATTAGCCATTGATCCTCCTTGATGGTATGAGTTGATCGTAGGGGGAGAGATCGAGGGTTGGGGTGTGCAGTTGTGGGATAGATGGCACTGTGGGCAAATGCACCAGGTCACGCACGGCGAGTAAGGTCGGCAGTGTCCCGGCTTCCAACAACAAGCACAACGCCGTTTCCACCTCGGATTCGCTGGTCGTAGCAGCCAGGTGCAAGATGCGAACATACTCCTGGTTGGCTCGCTTGGGCCAATCGGTGAGCAGCCGATCATAGGCCAGGCGGAAGGTGGTCCTGGGAAAGAGTTCATCCCGGTATTGGTAGGCGGCGAAGGCTCCCGGCTTGCGCACCAGGGACCAGATAAGGTGATGGTAATCGATGCGATGCTTGTGCTTGCCTACCAGACGCGGCAGGATGAACACAGGGGAGGTGCCCACATAGCCTTCCAGCGTTTCCGCTCGCACCCGGATCATGACCGTTGTTCCAATCAAGCGAGATGGCACAGAGTAAATGTTACTGCCCACATGGATCGTGGAAAAGCGCGAAACGGTGACGCGAAGCTCCTTGCAGGGGGACAGCGGCGCGGCTGGCAGGGGGCGCAAGGCCTCCTTCTCAGCGGTAAAGCGGGCATCGCGTGTTTGGTTGCGTTTGTAGACCAGATCCTGCAAAAAATGTTCGTAGGCCGAACGACTCGCAAAATCCCGGCACCATCTGACTCGCAGCGCCTGGTCAACGGCCTGCTTGAAACGATGATGGGATTGTTCCACATCCCCGTTTTCATGCGCCACCCCAGTATTGTTCCAGGTGGGCTGCATCCCGTAGTGCTGCATGAGGGCCTGGTAGCGAAGCGTCCAATCTTCTCTCTCCTCTTTGCGCAAGTGCCGCACGGCGGCGCTGAGATGGTCAGTTCGGTGTTGCTCTGGAACTCCACCAAGCTGCCAGAGCGCTTTCTCGATCCCCTCAGCCAGGGCCTCAAACGTTTCGCTGAAGCACAGGCTGATCGCTTCTGCGTTGGAGTAGGTGAGCACGAAGTGATAGACCATGTGCGGGAAGGGTTCCCCTGCAATGGTCACGCCCAGATCCTCCATATGGGTGAAATCCGATTGTGCTCGCTCGCCGGGCTGGTGCCGTTGCTCAAAGATCACTTCTTGCTCTGGTCCATGCACGGCCCTCCATCGAGCGATATGTCGCTGTAACGTCCTGATTTGGGTCGGTCGATAGCAGCCTGGATGTTGCTCACAGAGCAGCGCAAACAAGGTGGACCCTTGCAGTGCTGGGTCGCGTTCAAGCTGCGCGATGACCCAGGGCCAATGTTCCTCAAACGGATTGGCGCGGGTTGCCCAGGTATGGGGACGCTTGAGATGAGAAGGAAGCTGGCCCGCTTGTTCATACTTGCGGGCGGTGCGTTCGCTCATCCCTGCGCGTGCAGCCGCGAGCCGTTGAGCGGTCCCTTTGCGTCTCTCTTGCATCAATAGCTTCACCTCGGTATCCTTCTTCATATGACACTCACCTCTTTGCTTGGATGAGTGCCATCGTAGGTCATCAATGTAGCGCTTGTCTCGATTGATGGCCTGAATTGTCAGAGGTGATCACGGGAATGGGTTGCGCTTGACACGCTTGCCATCCCCCTTTTGATCGTTTCGCACCACAACGGATTATGCTGACCACCTCTGCGCTTTACAACAGGGCCCAAAAAGTTCTTCGCGTGCGGTCTTCTCGCGCAATGAAAACCAGTTCCTCCTGCGAGCTCACGCCCAGGGTCCCTTCCCCACCTCCATGCCAACTACCTCCGGGACCCTGGACTTCGCTCGCATCCTCAGCCCTTTGCCTCGACTGCCTCCATGCCAACCCGTCCACCACCTCAGTCGATCAAAGGGCTGAGCTTGCCCCTACCTCACCACTGTTCGTTTATCAGGTTGCAGATTGCGTCCCACATCGAGCAAGGGCGCAGCGAAGAGACGAGTGAAAAGCGGCAATTTTAATTGGTTCTACCGGCAGTTTTATTATGCGCTTAACACTCTTGAACAGGTTACGGGCGGTGTCAAGCTGGAGGGTCAGGCTGCCGAGGGCGGGACCCAGCCCATCGTGCAGGTCGCGGCGCAGGCGGCGGCGTTCCTCTTCTCGCGTGGTGACGAGTTGGATGCGTGAGTGCTGGAGTTCGACCGCCAGCCGCTGCAAGTCGGCTGTAAGCCGCACGGCATGGGCGGCAATTCCTGCCTGTCGCGCCAGGTCACTCAGTAATGCACGATCAGCGGGAGCGAAGGTTTCGCCTGGAGCACGTGGAGCAAGTAGCAGTTCGCCTATCTGCTCGTTCTGATAGACGAGAGGGAGGTGAATGAGATCCTCCTCAGGCACCTGACCGAACGATGCCGCAGGAACAAACGCTCCACTTTGCTTCAACGTACTTCCCTGCATCACGGCTTCGCTTGCTAGAACGGAGTTCGTTGCAGAGATGGATTTCAAGGTTATCGCGGTGTAGGGCAACTTGAGGGCCTGAGCCACCGTTTCCACAATGGTGGGCAGTACCGCGTCGGGAGCAAGCGTCGTTTCCAGGCGTTGGCCCAGGCGTGAGATGACCTTGTCAGGGGTATCGCGTTCGCCATACATCAGGCGATTCACGCCACTTTGAAGGCGTAGACGCAAGGGCTGGAAGAGCACGGCAACGAGACCTGCCCCCAGGAGCGCGATGAAGAAGTTCCCCTGCACTTGAAGCAGCGCACCGAGTGTCCCTACGACGAGTGCGTAGATACCGATAACGCTCATCGTGAGAATACCGTAAACCAGCGTGCGATTGATGATGATATCGATATCCCACAAACGGTAGCGCAAAATAGCAAAGCCAATGGAGAACGGTATGAGAAGCCACAAGAAGATTTGGGAGACGTTGAACAGGCTCCGCACCAGCACGTCCGCAAACATTCCCTGAAAAAAGAGGAGTGCAGACAGTCCAGTCCACACCATGATGCCGCCTGCAAAGATTCCCAGGCCAAAGATGACCCACTTGGTTTGTTGACGCTGCATCAGGTTCGACACACGCCGGTAGCGGTACACCTGAGCCCCTACAATGCACCCCAGTGACAAAAGAATGAGGACGAAGATAATTGTTGCGAGGATGCTCGAAGGCGAGGACGCGGCGGGGACGAAGATATAAATCCCCCAGATGATGACTGATCCAAGTGCGAGAAAGCCCGTCCAACGAGGCACAAATCTTCCAATGGGAAAGAGACAACCGAAGAGCGAGATGCTAATTTCGCCGAGAAAACGCAGGATGTTGATCAGCACTCCCCAACTTGGAGGTAGGGTGAAGAGCATGAGAGCAATCACGTTCACGGGAAACGTCACCAGGACATAGGCAGCACAGAGGGCCATCCAGTCGTTGGTCTTTCCCCACGTTTGCCACACAATCAGTGTCCCCATCCCAAGATAACTCAACACCAGAAAGAGATTGCCAATGACCAGGAACGCAATGTAGGCATTGAGTGAGAGTCCCCATGTTTGTAATTCTTGTATTCCCCTGGGCGTGAGTTGGCCGCCGGGTTCGGCTGGAGCGAGTCCGGGAGCCACTCTGAGCAGGTGAAGGTAGACTACGTAAGTGGGAATGCTGGCGACAACAAGTCCCAGGACCAGCAATACGACGGCGATCCATCCTGCTCGAACAAGCACAAAGGAGCCTCCACGCAAAGAGGTTGAGTCGAACCTGAATAGCTTCATGCTTCGCTGTGCTCCGGTTGTCTCTGCCTGATCAGGTACCTGGTTCATTGTGTGATCCCTTGATCGAAATGTGTTCGTAATCACTGCATCGCGTACGTCTCTCTATTGTACGAGAGAGCAACCTGTTTGTACATTGTTCAACATAGCACTCTACAAAGGAAATTGTTCGGATGATATCTCCTCACGTAGTCTATCGACTTTCTTGGATGGACGCAACCACAGTGAGGCGTGCACCGGTTGCATCGTCTCCTGCACCACTGCCAGCAGGTTCTCACGCAAAGTTGCCAGATCCACCTCGCTGCGCAACGTCTCGCTGAACGCCTCCAGTGTCCTGGCAGCATCGTACTTGCGACGGTAGAAGCGCCGATCAATAACCACCTGAATGCGCCGCCGGAAGGGCTGGAACAGGGCGGCGACTACCAGTGTGGAGATGACAATCGCCACCGGTGAGGACTGGCCAGAGAAGCCCTGCAGCAGGCCTTGCAGACCAACCACGCAGCCGAAGTAAATCAGGGCCAGCATGCCGCTCAGTGAGCCGTAAACCAACGCGCGACTGATGAGGATATCCACCTCCCAGAGCCGGTAGCGCAGCATAGCAATGGCAATGGAGAGTGGGATGAGAAGTGCTATGAGAAGATTTAGCATATCGTGGACAAGTTGATAGAGCGAGCCAGGTTGGCGCAGGGAAGGGAAGAAAAGAAAAGGGAGACTCACTCCAATTTGTAGGAGGATCACTCCGGCAAGGCTCGCAATCACCCACTTGGTCTGCTGGCGCTCCGTGGGCGTGGAAATGCGCCGGTAGCGGTAGATTTGTCCGCCTAGCAGGCTTGCGGCGAACAGAAAGAAGAAGAAACCTCCAAGCAGATTCGCAACCTGGACGTGGGTGAAGAGGGTAGGGATTCCGTAGAACGTGATACAGACGAGGACCAACCAGCGCATCCAATGGGGGGCAAACTGCCCGTTTGGAAACAGAGCCAAAACTAGGAAAAGCAAGCTCGTGTTGAGGACGTTCATGAACTGAGCTGGAATATACCACCCCCCCGGATGTTGCTCCAATGAAAACAGTACTGAATTGCTTATCGATTCTACCACGCACTGAAGGGAAAAGATCAGGACCATCCAGTCACTCGACCTGCGCCAGAACATGAAGAAACCAATCCCCATCCACAGCAGGATGGAGATAGTCGTTAAGGCAACAGTTACGATGACATAATCGCCTAGGGAGATTCCTATGCGTTGGAGGGCCCGTATTGCCTGGGGACTGGGTTGAAACGCTGGGCACAAAGCGGCTGAGCATGGCGTTTGAAGAAGCTTCACGTACGGCAGAAAAGTAACGACCGAGAGCACCAGGATGAAGGTGGTAATGATAAGCCAGGCCACCCGCGCGATGACGAGCCGGGATCCGCGCAGAGCCGCATCAGGGACACCAGGTGGGTCAGCGTCCCTTGCGATTCCTCTTGAAGCAACTGGTCGGTTCATTGCTCTCTTCCTTTTCGCTCTGTTTACGTTGTTTCTCGCTCTTAAAATGTCCTCTGCACTCGTGACAAAATCGTTACGAGCAGAGATGCCTTTCAAGCTCTGCCATCGCCATCCATTCTAAATGTGGACCTACCGAGATGTGGGTAAAATTCAGCATGGCCGACGGTTGAATTTCTTTTCCCCACGCGCCAGGGGGTTCCGAGATACTTTTAGCAGATACCCCTCGTCCCGGACGCGTTCAGGCCCGAGCCGCGTTCGTGGGAAGCTCAGACTGGACCACAGGCTGTCGATACGACCACACGCCGAAACCGAGCCAGGCTAACCCTACCAGGAACATCACAACGCCAACCGTGGCAATGGTCGGCAGCAAGAAGTTTCCAGCGAACGTGAGTACAGCACCAACGATGAGCAATAGACTGGCCCAACGCGATAAAACGGCAGCCCGCAGCGTAGCAATGCCAAGCAAGATGCCACCGACGAATCCCAGCAGTTGTCCGACGATATAAAAGGCTATTAATCCTGAAGGGAGTGAACCTTTCAGAAGTGCTGGGGCCTGAGAAGCAAGGAACGGCATAACGAAGGCGTTGATGGTGTCACCAGCTACTCCTAGTATCAGGATGTAGAAAAGCGTGAATAGGAAGCCGACCAACCCTAGGAGTCCCACACGTTCGGCTTGTCTGAGATACATGCCTGGCAATCCCAACACAATCAACATTCCGCCAAGAACGCGCAACAGAGCAATACTAGCTGCGATGGTGCTACCGGGAGCATCGCCGATGAAGAAGATGGGAAAGGCGCCAAGAGCAGCGAGTAAGCCTCCTATGAGCAGGCTGATCCCGCTCAAGCGATACAACGTTGTAGATGACATGATGAAGAACCTCCTTGCAGGAATCCTCCCGCGTTTGATACAGCGTGTGAACACCACACGTTCTGCTGCAAGGATACCTGAGGAGGTGTCCTTTTGTGATGTGAACAGCGTCACGATGTGACCAGGACAATTTGTCCCGACCCATCCAGGACTGAAAGGCCCTTTTGTTTTCTCCCCAAACCCTTCACGGTGCCATATAAGGGTTCATATATGGCACCAGACGCTCTTTTCTGTGCGATGTCACTTGTGTCGCCGCGCTTCTGTAGGCCTTTTGTCGTTCCGTGTTACCGTTGGGAAGAGCTGGCAGTTTTCCTACTTATACGGCACACAGAAAGGCGATACGATGACCACGACCTCTGAGGCGGTTGAACTGTTCCTTGCCAGCTTACGTACTCGTTCGGCTCCAGCGAATACGATCAAGTCGTACTCCCACGATCTCATGCATTTTGTACAGGCGGTTCCGGCGGACCTGGCTTCCGTTTCGGCACCTACGATCCAAACCTTTCTCGATGGCGATGGACATCATAGTCCCGCGACACGGGGGAGACGCTACTCGACCCTCTGTGCGCTGTACCGGTGGTTGGTTCGTCAGGAACTCGCCCAGAGCAATCCGATGGAACGCCTTGATCCGATTGTGCAGCCACGCAAAGAGCCGCGCCCGCTCAAGCCGGACACCGTCGAGCAGATTCTCAAAGCCATCCCTGCCTCCAACCTTCGTGATCGCGCCTTCTTCACCTTGCTCTATGAAACGGGGATGAGAGTGGGAGAGGGACTTTCTATTCAATAAAGTGATGTCGATCTCTCCCAGGACGATGACAAGATTCGCGTCTTTGGCAAAGGATAACAGGAGCGCACCGTGTTGCTTGCAGCCGCTCCAGAAAGCATTCGACTCCTGTGCCGTCATCTCAAACACAGCCGGATTACTGCCGGATCAGTCTTTCGCGGAGACCCTCGTTATGGTGGGAGTCCGCTGCCACTGGATTACAGTGTGATTCGCAAAGCATGGAGTACGTATTGTGAAGCCGCAGGCGTCCAGGCCACGATTCACCAGCTCCGCCATAGCAGAGCAACCCTGTTAATTCAAGCAGGCGTTCCTGTAACGACGGTTCGCAAACAGTTAGCGTAACGGTTGTGCAATCAGATGCGGTTCGTTGAAAAATGGCAGAAATCTTCAAAATTGGAGTTGGTGCGGCGATCATCCCTCGCCTGCGACTCTGAGCAGTTGGCCTGCAAAGGCGCTCTGCTCGCTGAACTTTA
>WNGM01004906.1_pt1 | contig 12372 bp, 12 predicted proteins | sample 5400571 | NCBI WGS metagenome assembly WNGM01 (sample SAMN13153378, study PRJNA577476) | soil metagenome | isolation source: 100 cm soil or saprolite under Garry oak tree replicate 2 | place: USA:California | collected 2016-06-15
GGCATGAGCCGCGCAGCAGGAATCCCCGTGCCCTCAGGCCGGGGAGGACGTCAATACACGACCAGTACCGCATTGCTCGAGGCCCTGGCAGAAGCCGGGATCCGCCACCTCTTTGCCAACCTGGGCAGCGATCACCCGGGCATCATCGAGGCGCTGGCCCAGGCCCGATCCGAAGGCCGTGAACGTGATCTCCCCGGGCTGGTCGTGTGCCCGCACGAGACTGTGGCCCTGAGCGCGGCGCACGCCTACGCCGCCGTGGCGCGAACGCCCCAGGCCGTGCTCGTGCACGTGGACTCGGGAACCCAGAACCTGGGCGGCGCCGTGAACAACGCCAGCCGCGGCCGGGTGCCGGTGCTGATTTTCGCCGGGGCGGCCCCGTACACGATCGAGGGCGAGCTGCCCGGCAGCCGGAACGAGTTCATCCACTGGATCCAGGACGTCCACGACCAGCGGGGCATCCTGCGGAACTACGTCAAGTACGACAACGAGCTGCGTACCGGGCGGAACGTGAAGCAGGTCGTCCAGCGGTCGCTGCAGATCGCCCGCAGTGAGCCCGCCGGGCCGGTGTACCTGGTCGGGCCCAGGGAGGTCATGGAAGAAGAGCTGCCGCGGCAAGCGGCCGATCCGGCCTGGTACACCCCGGTGGCACCGGCGGCGCTGGCCGAGGACGTGGTGGCGGAGGTCGCGGGCGCGCTGGCGGGCGCCCGTCACCCGCTGATCATCACCTCGTACCTGGGGCGTGACCCCGCCGCCGTGGCCGCGCTCACCAGCCTGGCCGGCCTGCTCGCCATCCCGGTGATCGAGTCGGTGCCCAACCACGTCAATTTCCCGGCCAGCCACCCGCTGCACTGCGGCTACCAGTGGACCACCGCCAGCCAGAACCCGCTGCTGGCCCAGGCCGACGTGATCCTCTCAGTGGATAGCGACGTGCCGTGGATCCACACCACCAGCCGCCCCGCGGCCGGTGCCGCCATCTACTGCATCGACGCCGACCCGCTCAAGTCAGGGATGCCGATGTGGCACATCCCGGCGCGCCGGTTCGCCGCCGCCAACTCCCGGCTTGCGCTGGGCCAGCTCACCGGGTTCCTGGCAGGCTCCGGGCTGGTGGACGAGGCGGCGGTGGCCGCCCGGCGGGCAGAGATCGGCGCGGTCCACGACCGGCAGCGGGCCAGCTGGCAGGCCCGGGAGGAGCCATCGGGGGACGCGATCACGCCCGCCTACCTGACCGCGTGCGTGCGGGAGCTCCTCCGCGGCGAGGACGCGCTCGTCCTCACCGAGGCCGTGACCAACTTCCAGGTGGTGGCCGAGCACCTGCGGCCGGACCGGCCAGGCTCGCTCATCGGCAGCGGCGGCGGGTCGCTCGGCTGGGCGGGCGGCGGCGCGGTCGGCGCCAAGCTCGCTGCCCCAGACCGGACTGTGGTCTGCCTCGTCGGCGACGGGTCCTACCTGTTCGGCGTGCCGTCGGCAGCCCAGTGGGTGGCCCGCCGCTACCAGGCGCCCGCGCTCACCGTCATCCTCAACAACGGGGGCTGGCAGGCGCCGAAGAAGTCCCTGCTCGCCCTGCATCCCCACGGCGCCGCGGCGGCCGCCGACGATTTCCACGTGAGCTTCGACCCGGTCGCCGACCTGGCTGGCATCGCCCGGGCGGCGGGGGGTGCCCACGGCGCGACCGTGACCGAGCCCGGTGAAGTCCCGCACGCGCTCAAGGCGGCGCTGGCCGCCGTGCACGGCGGCCAGTCGGCCGTGCTCGACGTGCGGGTCACGGCCAGCTAATCCCCGGCCGCTGTTTCGTGGGGTGCTGGCCGGGTGAGGTAGGTCAGCGCCGCGAAGGCGTCTCGGAGCAGGCGCTCGATGCCTGGCGAGCTGGCGCCGCCGCGCAGTTGTTCGCGGTGATAGATGGCGGCGGAGCGCAGGGCCGCCACGGCGGTGCGGGCGAGCAACTGGGCCTGGAAGTCTGCCGGGGGCTGGCCCGGCGGCTGGGTGATTCCGCCGGGTGCGGCTTCGAGCCTGTGCAAGATCGCGGCGGCGATCGACTGCTCGAGCCGCCGCAGCGGCCGTGGCGTGGCCCGGCGGAGCAGGGCGAGCGGCTGCGATGGTTCGGCAAGGATCAGGGGTCCGCCGCCGGCCGCGAGCTGGCCGGCGATCGCGGTCATGGCGCGCGAGACGGCCAGGTAGGGTGCCTCGTGCGGAGGGCGGTCGCGGATGGCGTCGTGCAGGACGTCGATCCAGGCCAGGGCCTGCTCGGCGAGCAGGTCCTCCTTGCCGCCGAAATACCGGTAGAACGTCCGCTCGCCTACCTGCGCGGCGCGGGCGATCTGGGCCACAGTCGTCGCCTCATAGCCCTGCTCGGCGAACAGCCGTGCCGCTGCCCCTTGCAGCGCGGCCCTGGTGGCCAGCTTGTTCGCTTCGCGCCGTCCCGTGACTGGGCTCACTGATCCATTGTGCCAGAACTGGCAGGGCTGCCACTTCTGCTAAAGTGGCAGATGTGCCAAAATCGGGATCTGAGGACGGGGCGGGGGCATGCCAGCATCGGTTGCTGAGCCCGTGGTAGCGGCCGCGGGGATGGCCGTGGCGGCGGGCGGGCACGGGCATCTGGTCAAGCTGGCCGGCCTGCTGATCGTCGCCGTGGCTGTTGTCGCGGCAGCCGGGTTCGCTGCCGCACTGGTGATCCGGCGGTCCCGTGGCGGCCCGCCAGCCGGGCGGGCCGGTGGTGGGCGGCGGGCGAGGCCGCAGCCAGCCGCGCAGGCGGCCGCTGTTGGCGCCGAGCACCTGACGAAGACCTACCAGATGGGAGAGGTGGCGGTGCGGGCACTCGACGATGTCTCGCTGGCGATCCCGGCGGGCGCGATGGTGTGCATTATGGGCCGGAGCGGCTCGGGCAAGTCGACTCTGCTGCGGCAGCTCGGCCTGATAGACCTGCCGAGCGGGGGCCTGATCTGGCTGCACGGGCAGGAAGTGACTGCGCTGACCGAGCATCAGCGCACCGCGCTGCGGCTGCACACCCTGGGCTATGTCTTCCAGGAGTACGCCCTGCTTCCCGAGCTCACCGCCGCAGAGAACGTCTACCTGCCGGCCATGATGACCGGTAAGCCGGGTCGGCAGAACCGTAACCACGCCGCTGAACTGCTCGATCTGGTCGGGCTCGGACCGCGTGCCGGGCACCGGCCAAAGGAGCTGTCCGGGGGTGAGCAGCAGCGTGTGGCGATCGCGCGGGCCCTGGTGAACGAGCCGCGCATCATCTTTGCCGACGAGCCGACGGCCAACCTCGACACCGCCTCGGCCCGGACGGTGATGCAGACGCTCCAGAAGCTGAACGAGGCCCTTGGCGTGACGGTCGTGTTCGTCTCCCACGACCCGGACGACGCCCAGTACGCCACCCAGCTCGTTCGCCTCAGCGACGGCAGAATAAGCCACGACGAGCTCAGCGGGGCACAGCCGTGAAGAGCCTGCGCGTGTCGTTGTTCCTCGCCGGCCGGTCCCTGGCCCGCAGCAACTACGGAGTCGCCGCCACGACCACGCTGATGATGCTGCTCATCTACGTGAGCCTGCTGTTCCTGCCCTCGCTCATCCAGGGGGCGATCAACCGGGTCAACGCCCAGCTCATCGACACGCTGACCAGCAACATCGTCATCACTCCGGGCGGCAAGGGGACCAGCATCAGTGACGTCAGCTCCTATCTCGCCAAGATCCGCCAGACCTCCGACGTCGAGCAGGCCACGCCCGTCGTCCACGTCGGCACGCAAGTCAGCTACGGCGCCAACTCCGGTTCCTGGACCGTGGACGCCATCGATCCGGCCAGCTACGGCGAGGTGTTCAGCACGCCCGCCAACATCGTCGAGGGCCGGGCCCTTACTGGGAGCGACACCAGCGAGGTGCTGCTGGGCATCGGCATCGCCGGCGCCGGCCAGACCCACGTGCGCGGCTACCGGGCATCACTGCAGACCGTGCACGCGGGTGACAAGGTCACCATCACCCTCACCAACGGCCGGGCCGCCACGTTCACCGTGGCCGGGATCTACGACAACCAGTTCCCGCAATCCGACAACAACGCCTACATCACCATGAACGAGGCCGAAAAACTGCTGCCCGCCAGTGCCGGCCGCGCCACCGCGATCTACGTCCGCACGCGCAGCGGAACCAGCGACGGCCAGGACGTCAGCCGGCTCGCCAAGCTGCGCAGCGGCATGAAGTTCGAGACTTCCGCCGACCTGGGCAGCACCGTTCAGGACCAGACCGCCACCTTCCGGCTGATCAGCAACATCCTCAAGGTCGTCTCCCTGCTGATGGCGGCCATCACCATCTTCACGATCACCTATATCGACCTGGTCAACAAGCGCCGCCAGATCGGCATCGAGCGAGCCATCGGCATCAAGTCCAGCCCGATCGTGCTCAGCTACGTCCTGAAAGCCTGGGCCTATGCCCTGGCAGGCATCGGCACCGGATTCCTGCTGTTCCGGTTTGCCGTAACCTCCGTCGTGGGAAGCCACCCCTTCCACTTCCCGAACGGGCCGGTCACCCTGGCCACGACCTGGGGCGAGATGAGCCGCGACCTGATCATCCTGGTCATCGTGGCCACCCTCGCCGCACTCGCGCCGGCCCTCCGATCGGTGCGCATCCGGATCCTCGACGCGATCTGGGGGGCCTAACGCCTCGGCCGGGCACTAGCTACCTAATCGAGTTTCCGACTGGTACAGATCGCTTACGCGCGACATTAGGAGCGTATCTCCCCGGCGCCAGGATGGTCCACCCGGTCGCCGATTCCCTGGTGCAGCACGATCGCCTGCTCACAGCAGTCGAGGGCCTTGGCGTACTGGCCAAGGCTGGCGTGATCCGCGCCGACATTGTTCAGCTCCCTCGCCTGGCGGGCGCGGTCGCCGCGCGACCGGAACAGCCGCAGCACATGCTGGGCCGCCTCGAGCGCTTCCCGCAACTGTGCAAGCGCGGCGTCATAACGCCCGGTCCGGCCGAGGGCACGCCCCAGGTTGCGGTGGCCTAGCCAGGCGCCGACGAGCGGACGGACCTGTGGTCGCTGGGGAGCGACGCGTCGCCGCCAGCCTGGTTCGGCTAGAGGTTGGAGAACAGGGGGATGTTCGCCCCGCTGGCCGGGGCTAGCGGGCTGTCCAGGAGCGCGAGGATCAGTCTCGCGACATCATCGGGTGTCAGGCCGGGACGAAGGTCGGGATTGGCCCGGCGCAGCATCTGGGTGTCGACGGCGCCCGGGCTCACGCAGATGGCGCTGATGCCGTGCGGCCGGCCCTCAACCGCGATCGCCTCGGTGAGCCCGATGACGCCGTACTTGGAGACGTTGTACGCGGCCAGCCCCGGGAACTTCTCGGTGGCGTAGACGCCGGACAGCGAGCCGATGGTGACGATCCGTCCTTCGGCCCTTGGGCGCATGGCGATGAACGCCGCGCGGCAGCAGAGGAAGGAGCCTGTCAGGTTGACCCGGAGCGTCTCCTCCCAGATCTCCGGCGTGGTCTCGGCGAACGGCGCCGTCTCCAGCACGGCGGCCGCGCACACCAGCGCGGCGAGCGTGCCGGCCTCCGCGGCGGCGGCAAACAGGCGCTCAACATCTTCGACGTTGCTGACGTCCGCCGGCACCGGCGTGGCGTCACCGCCGGCGTCCCGGATGCGCCCGGCGGCGGCGGCGAGAGCCTCACGGTCGCGCGCGGCGAGCACGACGTGTGCACCCGCCCCGGCCAGAGCCTCGGCAGTGGCCGCTCCGATGCCCCGGCTGGCGCCCGTGACCACCGCCACCCGCCCGGCCAGCCAGTGCCCCCGGTCATGCGCCGGCTGCGGTCCCGGTGCCGGCCAGGACGACCCGCTCGTAGAGCTGTTCATGTGCGTCCAGACTCCGTTCCAGGTCGAGGTGGCGTTCGGCGTGGTCGCGGCAGGCCGAGCGCGAGATGCCGGTGACCTTCCGGACGTTATCCGACGCGGCCCGCAGGTCGCCGGGCGCGACCAGGAAGCCGGTCACGCCATCCGCGATGATCTCGCCGAGCCCGCCGCGGCGGAACGCGACCACCGGCGTCCCGCAGGCCTGCGCCTCGGCGGCGGCCATGCCGAAGGGCTCGTCCCACCGTGCCGGACACAGAACCACCGCCGCGCGGGCCATCACCGGCCAGAGGGACGTCCGGGCCACTCCCCGGTGAACCGCCACTCCTGGCACGTCACGCCGCGGGCCGATCTGCTCGCGGGCGTACTCGGCATCGTAGGCGTCGCCGTACACGTCGATCGCGATCCCGGCCGCCCGGGCGATGTCGATGGCCTCGGCGGCTCCCTTTTCCGGGCTCAGCCTGCCGGCGAAGACGGCGCCATCCCCGGCGGCCGGCGACCAGGGGATGACACGCGTCGGCACGTAAGGCGGCAGGACCGCGTCCACAGGGACGACCCGGCGCCAGGCGCTCGCCTGGAAAGCGGACACCCCGGCCACGGCCGGCCGCCGCCCCCCACCCCCCTTCATGGCGTCCCGGAGCGCGGCCGCGACGGCCGGCTCCGGCGGCAGGTGCAGCGTATGCACTACGGGCGCGTTCAGCGTGCTGGCGAGCCCGATGGCCGGAGCGTCGAAGGCGTGATTGTGGACGACGTCGTACCGGGCCTCCCGCACCCTGGAGTAGACGCTGGCAAAAGCGCTCGCGGCCGCGGCCTGATCGCGTGCCGCCGGGTCGGCGGCCCGGTAGAGCGTGGCCGCCAGCGACCTGGGATCGATCCCGGTGTCGATCACCGTCACCCCTGGTATCTCCGACCCGGTGGCCGCGTAGACGTGGATCTCGTGGCCCCGGCCGGCCAGGCCGCGCGCAAGATCGGAAACGAACGCCTGCGAGCCGCCGGCCTGCGGCTCGCGGATGGCTGACACCAGCGGCGCGATGAGCGCGATCTTCATCGCGGCACTACCTTGAACGCGACATCGCGTGGCGGATTGATCCCCAGAATTTCGTAGGAGACCCGGCGGCTGCCCCGGCGGCGGACCTCCCGGATCGCGTGCGGATAGAAGATCTCGGCCAGCTCAACCGCCTCGCGGTGGCTCGCGAAGTCGACCGTCATCGGTCCGGCGAAGCTCGCGTACTGGTAGCCGTGGGCGGTGAGCCAGTCCATGTTGTTCGGCCAGATAATGGCGACGCGGCCCCCTGGCCGGCACACCCGCTCCATCTCGGCCAGGCCGGCCTCGCCGCCATGGCCCAGGGCCGGCGTGAGGGCCGAGCACGCAACGACCAGATCGGCGAATCCGCTGGCGACGGGCAGGTCGTCGAAGAATCCGTGAGTCACTCGTGCGCGGTATCCATGATCGGCCGCAGCGAGCTTGCGCCTCAGGATCTGGCGGAACGGCGCCACGGGCTCAACCGCGACAACCTCCCGCCCGCGATCGAGGAGATCCAGCGTCAGCCGTCCCGTTCCGGCCCCCACCTCGACGATCCGGTCCGCGGTGCGCGGCAGCCAGCCGAGGACGCCAGGATGCAGGTGCTCCGCCGTGGCCAGCCGGTCATAGAGTTCAGGTTCCAGGCGGTACAGCAACTCCCAGGCCAAGGTCACATCGGTTTGCGGATCGCCATCTCCCTGAGGGACAAAACGGCGTGCCTCGTCGCGGGTGAGCACGCCAAGGTCCCCAGCTGTGTAGCGCCCGCGCAGGCCCCGGCCCGGCCCGCCCGCGTGCTCAGACGTGATCACCGACCTCGGCCCAGTTCTTGTCGGTCTCCCAGACGCGGACTGACCGCAGCAGGCCCTCCGGCAGCTCGGGCTCGAGCCGTTGCCAGAAGGCCAGGGCGAGGTTTTCTGCTGTCGGGATACGCCCTTCCAGCCACGGCACATCGGTATTCAGATTGCGGTGATCAACGTCCTGGATGATCTGCCGGCACATGACATCAGAAAGCTGTTTCAGGTCCCAGACATAGCCGCTGGCGGCATCGATCTTGCCGGCCACCACTACATCCAGAACGTAGTTGTGCCCGTGCAGATTCGCACATTTCCCGAACAGCCGCCGGTTCTCGTCGTCTGACAGGCCAGGGTCACGCAACTGGTGCGCGGCATTGAACGATTCGCGGCGGCTGACCAGCACAGTCAGCGGACGGACCATCACTCCCCGCAGCTCGCAGCCTCTGCTCTGCTACCACGCCAGTGTACGACCCAGCGACCCTCGAGCGGCCGCCGCGTTCAGTCCGCGGCCTTCATGGGCTGTCCCTGCCGGTACATCTGCGGCGGCTTGACGCCGGCGCTCTGCCCGCCGTCGATCGGGATGACGGCGCCGGTGATGTAGGAGGAGCCTGGCGAGCAGAGCCAGACCACAACCTGGGCGACCTCGGCTGCGCTTCCTATCCGGCGCATGGGCGCCGCGAGGGCCGCCCGCCGCTGCGCCTCGGCGCCCGCGGCCTCCAGGTGGTGGGTGAGGATGGTGCCGGGCGCGACCACGTTCACGCGGATGCCCTGGTCGGCGTAATCGAGCGCCGCGACCTTGGTCAGGCCGATGATCCCGGCCTTGCCCGCGACGTAGGCGGCCAGGTTGGCCACGCCGGTGACGCCGGCCAGGGAGGCCATGTTCACGATCGCGCCGCCGCCGGACCTCAGCATGGCGCCGATCTGGTACTTCATCCCGAGGAACGTGCCCCGGATGTTCGTGGCGATGCCCTGGTCGAACTCGCCGGGATCGATGTCGGCCAGCGGCGCGGGCAGCGGCCCGTCGGTCGCGTTGTTGAAGGCCGCGTCCAGCCGGCCGTACCTGCCCAGGGTGCCTTCGACCAGGTCCCGCATGGAGTCAGCGTCGGACACGTTGGCGCGGATCGCAGTCGCCTGGCCGCCGCGGGCCCGGATGCGCTCCGCGACCGACTCCAGGGCGGTGGCGTCGCGGGCAGCGAGGACGACGGCCGCGCCGGCCTCAGCGAACGCCTCCGCCGTGGCCGCGCCGATTCCCTTGCTGGCGCCGGCCACCAGAGCGACCTGCCCGTCCAGCGGCCTGCTGTGCGGCGTGCCCGCCATGTCGGCAGGTCCGGGCGTCGTGCTCATGGTTCTGGCTCCTTCAGGCGAGACGGTAGCGGACCGGCAGCGATGTCGTGCCGTTGCGGTACACTTTAATCAAGTCAACTAGAAAGTCAAGGAAACTTGAATAATATCCGCCCGTACCTGGCCCGCCTCGCCCCGCTGCTGCCGCAGTTCGTGCTCGCCTACAGCCGCCGGGGCGAGATTCCGGAAGTGCTGCGGCAGGCCGGGCTGCTCGGGCAGCGTCACATCGGCATGCTGATCACGCTCGCGATTACCGGGCGGCAGAGCGTCTCCGAGCTCGCGCAGCGAACGGAGATGACCATCGCGCACGCGAGCCTGGTGGTCGGCGAGCTGGCGAAGGCGGGGCTCGTGGAGCGCGACCACGACGAGCGCGACCGGCGCCGGATCATCGTCTCGCTCTCGGACAAGGCCAGGCCGGCCGTGGCCGAGATGCGCAGCCGGAACGCCGAGCCCGTGGTGCGCTTCCTGAGCGGGCTGGAGGAAAGCCAGGCGGACGCGTTCATCAGCAACTTCGCCCTGCTGCTCGGCTACCTGCGCGACGAGGTGCCCGCACCGCCGTCTCCGCGAACCTGATCGCAGGGCGCAGCCTGCCGATGTTCCTGGCCGGCCTCGCCCTGTCCGGCCTCGGGCTCGGGATCGCGTCCGTCGGGTCGACCGCGTACGGCACCTCCGATGCCACCGACGTCGCCACCGGAGTCGTCGGTGGCCTGCTCAACGCCGCGGCCCAGATCGGCACCGCGGTCGGCATCGCCGCGCTGCTGGTGGTCGCCGACTCGCGGGCCGGGCCGCTGACCGCGTACCTGGCCGCCGCCGGGCTCGCCGCTGCGGCCATGTTCGTCACCGGCGCCTGCGAGCGGATGAACCGCAGCCGCGCGGCAGCAGGGCCGGTCGAGGCGCCGTCAGGGCACTAGGTCGATGCTCGCCGGGCCGGAGCCCAGCGGTAGCGGGGCATGAGTTGTGGCGTCCGTTGCGTTCAGTCTTCCGTCTTCTCTATCTTTTTCGGTTTCCGCTGCCTCTTCGGCCCGTCGGTCTTTTCGGCCAGGGCCACGAGCAGGTCGTTCAGCTGGCTGACGAATGCGGCCGGGTCGTCGATCCGGGCGCCGAGCGTGAGAACGGCCTGGTTCCACAGGACGTGGGCCCACGCGTCGAGGCGCGGGTCGCCGGTATCGCGGTTGAGCCGCCGCACCAGCGGGTGCTCCGGGTTGATCTCCAGCACCGGCTCGCTCGGCACGCCCGAGCCCCTCATCCGGCGCATCAGGTTGAAGTCGATCTCCGGCTCGTTGGCCACGATGCACGCGGGCGAGGTGGTGAGGCGGGTGGTGACCCGGACGTCGAAGGCCTGGCCGGCCAGAATCGCCTTGAGCTTGCCGAGCAGGTCGGCGTACTCGGTGCTGGCCTTCTCCTTGGCCTGCTGTTCGGCTTCGTCCTCCAGGGTGCCGAAATCGGGATCACCCTGAGCGACCGAATGCAGATGCTTGCCTTCGAACTCGCGCAGGCTGGTGACCACCCAGTTGTCGCTGGCCGCGGCGGCCAGCGTCGGGGCGATCAGGTAGTAGATCTTCTCCTGGCCCTCCTTCATCCGGCCGGCGTAGTCGCTGAGCGAGACGTCTTCGGTGTCCGCGCCGGACCTGGTCGAGCTGAAGCGCAGCAGCCTGGCGATCTCGTCCCGGTTGGAGTAGTCCTCGACGACGCCCTCCTTGAGGACGGCGCCGAGCTCCTTCCAGAAGGTGGCGTACTTGCCGGGCTCTTTCTCGGCCATGTCGGCGAGCAGCCTCAGCACCTTCTTGACCGCGCTGGAGCGGATGTTGTCCACCACCCGGCTGCTCTGCAGCAGCTCCCGGGAGATGTTCAGCGGCAGGTCGCCGGAGTCGATCACGCCGCGGACGAACCGGAGGTACATCGGCATCAGCTGCCCGGTGTCCTCCATCACGAACACCCGCCGGACGTGCAGCTTCAGGCCGCGGTTCGACTCCGGCAGCCACAGGTCGAACGGGGCCTGCGACGGGATGTACAGCAGCAGCGTGTACTCGTAGTTGCCCTCGATCTTGCTGTGCAGATAGGCAAGCGGATCGGCGATGTCATTGGTGAGGTGCCGGTAGAAGTCGGTGTAGTCCTTGTCGCTGATCTCGCTCTTGGAGCGGGCCCACAGCGCCGACGCGCGGTTGACGGGTGTTTCCCCGGCGGGCTGGGCGGCGTCCGCCTGGGCGCCCGCGGGCTGCGGCGCCATCATGATGGGCAGGCTGATGTGGTCGGAGTATTTCTGGATGATCGTGCGCAGCCGGTAGTCGCTGGCGAACTCGTCCTCGCCCTCGCGCAGGTGGAGCACGATCTCGGTGCCCCGGGCGGGCTTGTCCACCGTCTCCAGCGTGTACTCTCCCCGGCCGTCGGACTCCCAGCGGGCGCCGTCCGCGGCGGGCAGGCCGGCTCTTCGGGTAGTCAGCGTCACCCGGTCCGCCACGACGAACGCGGAGTAGAAGCCCACGCCGAACTGGCCGATGAGGGTGGCGTCCTTGCGCTGGTCGCCGGTCAGGGCCTGGAGGAACTCCCGGGTGCCGGACTTGGCGATGGTGCCGATGTTGTCGATCACCTCCTGCCGGCTCATGCCGATGCCGTTATCGCTGACAGTGATCGTGCGCGCGCCGGCGTCGTAGCCGACCCGGATCTGCAGCGGGCCCTCGTCCTGGTCAAGCTCGGGCCGCGAGAACGTCTCGAAGCGCAGCCGGTCAATGGCGTCGGAGGCGTTGGAGATCAGCTCGCGCAGGAATATCTCCTTGTTGATGTAGAGCGAGTGGATCATCAGATCCAGGATCTGGACCACCTCGGCCTGGAAGCTGAAGCTTTCCTGATCCGTCTGCGCGGTCATCGGGCGTCTCCTGTCTCGCAGTCCGGCTGTGTGGCTCCTGCAATTATGATGGCGGCCCGTGTGCAGGCTGCCCGCACCGGCCAAAGGGCCCTCCCCGGGGTGACCGGCCTGCCGGTGACCGGGACGGTCAGGCGCCGATAGCGGCGAGCAGCACCAGCATGATGGTCGCCGTCGCGAGCACCCCATGGACCGCGATCACGGTCACTGGCCCGCCACGGGCTGGTTGACGAAATCCGGCTCTGGCTCTATCCGGTGGTGTGGGGCGACGGCGTGCGGCCCTTCCACGCCGGGCGGCCTCCGGTCCGGCTCCGTCTCATCAGTGCCGTTACGTTTACCTCCGGGCTCGTTCTGCTCTGCTACCGGCCGGACCAGCCAGGGGATGGAGCGTAACGGCATCTGACGGCGCGGGCCGGGTGGCTACAGGTCGATGTCGACGATCACCGGTGCGTGGTCGCTCGGTCCCTTGCCCTTGCGGGCCTCGCGGTCGACCCACGCGTCGGTCACCGCGCCGGCCAGCG
>WNGM01009590.1_pt1 | contig 12371 bp, 9 predicted proteins | sample 5400571 | NCBI WGS metagenome assembly WNGM01 (sample SAMN13153378, study PRJNA577476) | soil metagenome | isolation source: 100 cm soil or saprolite under Garry oak tree replicate 2 | place: USA:California | collected 2016-06-15
CGGCCAGGCCGCCCCACCCTGCCAGCCACGCCGGCCTGCACGATGACCGGTATACGGCACATGCCCGTCCTGCCGCTCCCGCGGCCCTCCCGTAGCCGAATGCCCGATTTTTAGCTCACTTCAGCGGAGCCGCACCCAAGTTGATTAGTGACGTCGGACTTGACGCTGGATACGGAAGCGTAACCGCTCCGCATATGGCGGCTTCGGCATCGGCATTGACTGAGCTGGCCCGGCTTACGAGCGCTGATCCGGGGCAGCGCGACGCTCGCCCTCTGCACGTGCGGCTGTCTCACTTCGAACACGGGGCGGCCCTCAGCCTGCAGTTGTTCGGCTTCGCTGTGTTGCCCGCGACCGGCGAGCCGGTTATCAGGCCCACACCGCCTGGGATGGCTGCCAAGCCACCTGCGGCTGGCCTGCGTCCACCCGAGGCGGTCTCGGCGGAGGACCCGCTGATCTACGCAGTAATCGCCAACCACTCCGTGCCTGTCCAGATCGAGCACACACTCGCCACGCTCGCGATGTTGGTGGCACGACAGGAGCTCATCTCCGGAGGCGGCGTCAACGTCCCGGAAATCGACCGGTTGGCGGCCGAGGTGGACACGCGAGCGACCACCGCGGTCACAGACACGCTGAGAAGCCAGGGGTGGCGCACGGCAGCGCAGGCCATCAGCGCTCGATCAGCCGCAGCGGGACTGCCGCTCGCCGTGACGTACTCGCCGCTCCTGATGGACGCCGCTGATCTGGCGCTCCGGGCGCCCATCCTTCGCCGTGTCTATAACGAGATGCCGGAAATCCGTAGCGCCATCGACAAGGTGACAACGATGCTGAGCCAGGGCCTTATGACGGTCGGCGGTGGCAGTGAGCGAGTTGCTGCCTTCGTTAGGGACCTGCTCGACGTCGGCTCAACCCGGACCTACCTGGCCCATGTGGCCCGCGACGCATTCGTCTGCGGGAACGGTTACCTGTCGTTCGGAACGGTTCCAGACGAGGACATCCGCCTGCTACCCCCAGAACGAGTGACAATTCTGGACTCTGAGACCGTGCGGGTGACTGACGGCGGCACCGATGTCATCCATAAACCCGTGATCCACATGACCGGCGCTGAGCAGCAGGGCAGCCCATACGGCCTCAGCGTCCTCGAACCGTTCGTCCATCTGCAGAACGAACGGGAGGCCTTCCAGGAAACGCTCGAGATCGCCGAAGTCTGGAGCCAGATTCCCGCCCCGGAAACTGCCAGGGCCTGGGCGCGCGGGAATGTCCCGCTGGCCCGCCGGAGGTTGAAGGATATCGACAGCAAAATCACGGCAACACTGGGTGGCCCGACGTACCTCGAGGTCCAGCCCCCCGCCGATCTGTACTTCCCCGGACACGAGCTCATGGCCCCCGCTGCCGCAGGCCTCTCGCTCTTGGCACGCGAATCGCCAGGTGATGCGAGAACCGGGGAGCAAGATTGAGGATGGCTACCCCGCGACGCCGCATGGACGCAGCCCGCGACCAGCGGTACTCCTGGGCACTTGGCCCGCTGACGCCGCCTGCCGTCTTCCGCTACTGGGCCGCGCGGGTCGCCGCACGTGCGCAGTACGCCGGCCGATTCGCAAACGCGAGTTATCGTCAGCTCGCCTGGGGAGTTGCGGCCATCGTCATGATGCTGGCGGCGCTGGCAGAGTCCAGATGGCTAAGACGGATCCGGCGAACCCTGGCCAAACCTGCGATGAAGCCCAGCACGACGCCCGACGGCAATCCGCCCGCGGCCGCATCCCCAAGATCTCAGAGCCAAGCCCCGCCCGTGAAAGTGACTGTGACCCAGGCAGGTGTGCGGGTCGTTGACAAGAGAAAGGCTGTGGCCCGCCCCGCCGCGGCGAAGCACGGAGGCGCGGACGCAGCCTGCGAAGCTCCGGCTGAGCCCCGGCCTGCCGACACGGCGCAGGAAGAGACCCGGCGGTGTCGAGCCGTTACCAGGGTGTTTGATGCCGTCGGGTTCCCGATGCTGGGGAAGCTGATACGAATCGGACGTCGAACACCGCTTCCTGTGGCATCCGACGCTGACATCGGGCGGTACGTATGGCGCCGCGCGGCGTGCCGCCAGCTCCTTCGCGGCAAACCAGGCCGGGCAGAGTATCTGTCCGAGCTGATCGATCTTGCGGCAGACGAGACCGCTGGAGACTGGCGCTCACCCGTCGTCTGGTGGGTGAAGCGGCACGTTCCCCCGGCCGATCTGGCCAGGTTCGTCTAGGCCGAACTGGTTCGTCCCGGCCGCGCCGCGCTCGCCGACCGGCGGCTGATCCTCCTTCTGCGCCTCGCTGGCCACGGGGCCGCCGCGCTGCCCGATGGGGACGCTCGCGCAGTGATCAGGACTGCGCTCGCTTGCACCCGGAAACAGGTCGATCCGTATGCAGCGAACGGGCTGACCTTGGTATCGCGCTCCGTCGTGACCGTCCTGCTAGAGCAGCGGCCTGAGCTCGACGAGATTGTCACAAGGACTCTTGAGCTGCAGGCGGGCGGATCGCAGATGCCACCGGACCAGCCTCTCCCCTTGGAGGCACGGCTCCTCGCGATCGCGACACGGGACAGGGCTCCTGATTTCGGTGCGGCGCTGTCCCGCGCTGCCGTCAAAGCTGGCTTCGGCCCGGCCCAGATGGAGGCTGCCGCACGCCTTGCGGATGCTCCTCTTGCGAGGCCGCCTCGTCTTCGTGAGGCCGAGCAGATCCTGGCGCCGCTGGCCGCGGTGATGTTTGTTATGGGCCGTGGCCTGCCGTGGCTTACTCCAATGGTGGTTGCCGCCGGTGTGGGCACGGCGACACACCTGGCCCGGTGGGCGCCTGCCCATACGGTGATCTCGCTGGGCGACAGTATCGCGCTGCTGGCGTTGCTGGCAGCGGTTAACGTGTTCACCGTCCAGTTGTCGGCATCGCGGCTGCCGGGGGTGATAGCCCGGTCCGCGGGCCAGCCTTGGGAGCTGTTCTTCAGCTACTCGGCGGCACTGACACTGTTGGGCCTATCGGCCTTCGATGCCCATGCGGCCTGGTTGGTGGCGGCCAGTAGCTGGGCGGCGCTGGCGGCGCTGGTGCTTTTTTCGGTCGGCCTGCTCGCCGCGATGTTCCGGCTGCTCCGCAGGACCGATGCAGGCCGTGCCGCAGGTGGGTACGTCGCGAGGACTCTGCCGATGGCGCGGGTGGCCGGGCGCCGCCCCGGGCGGATACAGGCAAAGGCGGTCGAGATGGGCGAAGCCCTCGAGACAGTTCCCGCTGTGAGAATGAGCCCGGACGCCGTTGCTGGCGAGTGGAGCCGGAACATTGCTGCGCGCGACCGGGGGTTTTTCATGCCCTCCCGAGTTGGTATGCGCCGCCTGCTGGCCCACGATGCGTTCAGCCGGGGGATGCGCCTGCGGGTGTTCGCCGGGCTTGGCACGATCGTCGGAAGCGGTGACGGCATCGCGTCCCTAATCCCGGCCAGAGACCAGACGATCACGCGGTCCTTGGCGACGCAAGCTGGCCGGAGGCTGCGGACGCGCTCATGCAGCCGGGTGGAGGATGTTGCCGCCGGCGCCGTTGCGCTGACCCAGATGGCGCTTGATCTGGCAAATGCCGGCGATATCGGCACCGCCCGCACCGTCACCCAAAACGTTGTGCGCCTGGTCGCGGAGCACACTGCTGCTGCTCGCCGGGCCAGGACACAGATGTTTCGGCGGCAAGAATCACGTACTAGAGCAGCTGCCGGTGGTCTGCGCAGCGCGGTCCAAGCGGCTCAAGCCAGCGTGCGAGCCCGGGACACCTCGATCGTGCCAGTGGTGCCCGCGCTCCGCGACTCGCTGCGTATTGCGGTCAGGGGCAGGCTCGAGAGCCGCAAGGACCTGTTCAATGTTCCAGGGACTGTCATCGAGCAGATGCTGTCCTCCAGCGGCCAGGCTGAGGCTGCCGTCAGCATGGTGACCTTTGCGGTGCCCCCTGAGGCGGATAAGTCGACCGCCGGATCTAGTGTTGCGGCGGAGTTGCTCCGCATCGCGGGGGTACGCGCACTTGAGCTCAGGGATTCAACGGCGTTCGAGCAAGTACTTGATCAACTCGGCAGGCATTCCAGCAACAGAGCGGAGACCTGGGACGCTGCCGAGGTTACAGGCGTGCTGGCGGCAACGGCCTGCCGATTCGACGTCCGGCTTGCCCAGCGCGCGATCGACCGCGCGATGGCACAGATCGCGGTCAGCCCGGCCGACGAGGCCAGCGCGGCCGCGCTGGCAGCCCGGCGAAGGCTGATTGTCCTGTGGCGAGCCATGTCCGTTGCTGTGCACGCCGCGAACAAGCTTTTCGAGTTTCATGCGCAGGATGCGCTTGACGCCATGGCGTCGGACCGGGGGCTGATCGCCTGGGAAGCGGCCCGTTCGAATCTCCGCAGCGGGTACTTGGGTGATCAGGCTGAAGATGCACTCACGAATTTCGGAACCTTCCTGAAGGACATCGGACCCGTGCTCAAGCACCCCGGCGAGGGTGAGGTCACGCACGCGAGTAACTCGTGACTGGCCGGGCCGGCGTCCGTCTCCGCCCCGACCTCACCACGATCCCCCTGCACGGCATCGAACCAGGCCACGTCGTGCTGGCGACCCGCGCCGGCAGCCAGTGGCTCCGCAGGCCCTGGTCCGGGCCCGATCGGCTCGCCGGGCGGCCATAGGCAAACTCAGGAACCCACCGACTGTTGCTTAGTTCTGTCGGCGGCATGCTGCCGCGTCCCCTGCCGCCTCATTGGGGCTTGGCGCTGGGCGGTAGCGTCGCCGCGCCAGGCGGGAATCAGTATGGCCAGTCGCCGGGTGCGGGCCGCGGAGACTAGACGCCAGGGCGAGCACCAGCGTGGCAGCCGCGCGAACTCAATCAGCGCCGTCGTGAGAGTCGGCTCTGTGGGGGTGCTGAGCCTGGTTACCCTGGTGGGCTGACCTGGCGGATGATCTCGGTGGCGACCACTTCGGTGATGCGCTCTGCCCCAGGGGCGGGGGCGTGTCCTGGTCGCGGAGTGTGATGCGGACCTGGCGGGCGACAGAGTTGGGCGGTGGGTCAGGGGTGTGCTTGCGTCTGGGTGCCGGGCTGATCCGCCGCCGTCCGCCCGGGGCGCGGCCGCCGCTTCCGAGGAATCTGCGCGGGGCGGCGCGTTTCTGGCTTGTCATGATCTTGCTGCTGGTGGTGGCTCCGTTCCTTGGGCTGGGCGCCGCGGGCGGCAGCGGGAGCTACGTGGGCGCGGTCAACGACGCTGCCCGGAAGCTTTTTGAGCACGCCCAGTCCGCGGGCCTGACGGCGGTGATCGGGGCGGTGAGCCTGCTCGGCTCGGTCTGGACCTTGGGCATCTTGCGGCTGGCGGCCTGCGCCGTGCTGGTCATGTTCCGGCGGTGGCAGCACCTGCTGGCCTTCGCCGGCTCGGTGCTGGTGGTGGGGTGGGTCGTCCACGCGACCACCCCGGCAGGGACGCCGGGGACACCCCTGCCCCAGGGTGTGGGTGTGGTGGCCGGCGCGCTGGGCCCGTCCGCGGCGGTGGCCGGGCTGGCGGTGACCGTGGTCGGCATGGCCTACGCGCTGGTGCCGCCGGGCCGCGCCCGCCGCCTGGCGCTTGCCGGCGGCGGCGTCCTGCTCGCCGCGCTCAGCGTGGCTCAGATATCCGGCGGCCGCGACCTGTCCGCGGTCGTGACCGGCGCGATCGTCGGGGTCGCGATTCCCCTGGTGCTGTTCCGGTTGCTCGCGCCCGAGCGCTCGTTTCCCCTGTCCTACCGGCGCGGAACAAGCGCCCATCTGTCTGTTGAGGGGCCGCGGGGCCAGGCCATCCGCCGGGCCCTGGCCGATCAGCTGGGCATCGGTGTGGCCGGGGTGGAGCCGTTCGGGACCGCGGGGTCGGGCGGCTCCACCCCGCTTCGCATCCTGGTGGCTGGGCAGCCCCCGGCCGCCCTGTTCGGCAAGCTGTACGCGCTGACCCACCTGCGGGCGGACCGGTGGTACAAGCTGGGCCGGATGATGCTGTACGGGGCGCTGGAGGACGAGAAGCCGTTCAACTCGGTCCGGCGGCTGGTGGAGTACGAGGACTACATGCTGCGGCTGATGGCCGACGTGGGCGTCCCGTCCGCCGCCCCCTACGGGTTCGTCGAGCTCACCCCCGAGCGGGAGTACCTGCTGGTGGCCGAGTTCCTCGCCGGGGGCAAGGAGATCTTGGATGCGCAGGTCAGCCGGGCCACGATCCGGGACGCCCTGGCCATCATCCGCAGGCTGTGGACCGCCGGCATCGCCCACCGCGACGTCAAGCCCTCCAACCTGCTGGCCCGCGGCGGGAAGGTCTTCCTGATCGACGTGGCGTTCTGCCAGGTGCGGCCCTCCCCCTGGCGCCAGGTGGTGGACCTGGCGAACATGATGCTGGTCCTTGCCCTGCGCACCTCCCCGGAGCTGGTCTACCAGGAGGCACTGGGGCTGTTCAGCCCCGAGGAGATCGCTGAAGCGTTCGCCGCCACCCGCGGGATCACCGTGCCCTCTCAGCTGCGGGCCGAGATCGGCAAAGACGGCCGCGACCTGGTCGGCGCCTTCCGGGCGCTGGCACCGGCCCGGGCGCCCATCCGCATTCAGCGATGGACCGTGCGCCGCCTCGCCGTGACGGTGGGTGTGCTCCTCGGCGCGGCGATCGCCGTGTCACTTCTGTGGGCCAACCTCCGCGCCGTCGGACTGAGGTAAGAAGGCCTGCCGCTCCCGGCCCGGAGCAGCATCGCCTGGCAGGCGGAACCCGTCGCCCATGCGGCATAACCCCTCTGGCAGCCGGTTACAGTGATCACCCCGTCGGCTCACCCGCAGCCTGGTTGCTGTGCACCTGCGAACATTCACCGTCGACCACGGGCGATCTCGCCGGCGCGCACTGGTGCTCACCACGCCGATCGCAACCTGGTGGCTGGCCGGGAGACGGCCCCCGCGGAGACCAGTCAACAGTGCGGCCTTGACGAGTTGATGGGTCGGGTGGCGGGCGCGGGCGTTCGTGCCGTGGTTACTGGCCGACTTGCCGTGCAAGAACTGCTAGATCATGGCCGAGAGGGGCCGGGGACGGACGGGATGCAGCGCCTGTTAGCCGCCGCCCGGTGTGACGCCGGCGCGGTGCGCGATGACGTGTACGACTATGTGGTGGAGCAACTGGGCGGCCCGGGGGGCGGTGCTGGTGGTGGGTTGTCAGCATCAGCGGTCGTCACTGCCGTACTGTCTTGACCTCTTTTTTACCTGGTTGTTAGATCCTGCGTTCCGCAGCTAACGGCCTGACCTGGGACACGTTCGAGGTGAAGTCGCAGGTCAGCGGGTCGTGCCTGGTGTCACACGCGAGAAGTGCCTAGTACACGACTCGTGGTGTTACAACAGCCTGTACTGGGCTTACGGGTCCACAACGAGTGGGACCCCGGCGCGCGGTCCTCCCGCACCAAGATCCTTTACAGCTTCGGGCGAGCCGGTGAGGTCGACACCGCCGCCATTAAGCGGCTGATCGCGTCCCTTTCCCGGCTGCTCGACCCGGCCTCGGCGTTCGCGGCCACCGCCGGCGCCGATCTGGCATTCGCCGAATCCCGGCCGTTCGGCGGCACGCATGTCCTGGAGGCCCTGTGGCGGCGGCTGGGCATCGACAAGACCATGAGCACCCTGGTGAAGGGCAGCCGTATCACCTCACCGGCAGAGCGGATCATCTTCGCGCTGGTGGCTAACCGCGCGCTGGCTCCCTCCTCGAAACTGGCCGCCGCCGAGTGGATCTCCAGCGACGTCCATATCACCGGTCTTCCGGAGACCAGTGATGACGCCTGCTACCGGGCGATGGACTGGCTGTATGCGATACGCCCTGAGCTGGAGAAGAAAGTCTACGATCAGGTCGCCGACCTGCTGAACCTGGAAGTCGACCTGCTGTTCTTCGACACCACCTCCACCTATTTCGAGGTGGAGGAGGCCGATGAGCCGGTCCTGCGGAACTGGCGCGGTGAGGCCGTCACCGACGCCCGGGAAGCCGATGAGAATAAGACCACCGGGTTCCGCACAAACGGAAAATCCAAGGACAGCCGCGACGACCTGCCGCAGATCGTGATCGGAATGGCCGTCACCCGGGACGGAATCCCGGTCCGGGTCTGGTCCTGGCCGGGCAACACCGGCGACCAGGGCCTGATCCGCCAGGTCAAGGACGACATGCGGGACTGGGGCCTGGGCCGGGTGGTGTGGGTCACCGACCGCGGATTCTCCTCCGGGGAAAACCGCCGGTACCTGCAGCGCGGCGCCGGGAATTACATTATCGGGGAGAAACTCCGCTCCGACTCACCGGAGATCAAGACCGCACTGTCCCGGCAAGGCCGCTACCAGATGGTGGCCGGCAACATGCACGTCAAGGAAGTGCGGATCGAGGATGCCGGCGACCGGTTCGTGATCTGCTACAACCCCGAGGCCGCCGCCCGCGACGCCCATACCCGCGATGAACTCGCCGACCGGCTCGGCGACATGATCGAAGGATCGGACAAGCTGAGTGTCACCAGGCGCGCGGAACTGCGCGGGCGGATCTCCACGATGCCCGGACTGAACCGGTTCCTGCGCGTCACGCCCGGCGGGCTGCTACGGATCGACAAAACCAGGATCAAAGCCGAGGCGAATCTGGACGGCAAATTCCTGCTGCGCTCCTCCGACCCGAAACTATCCGCCGAGGACATCGCGCTCGGCTACAAGCAGCTCCTGCAAGTCGAACGCGGCTGGCGTGACATGAAGCAAATCATCGACCTGCGTCCCGTATACCACCGGCGCGAAGAACGCATCCGCGCGCACGTCATCTTGTGCTGGCTGGCCCTGCTATTGACCCGCATCGCGGAAAACACCACCGGGGAAACCTGGCCGGTCATGCGCCGTGAACTGGACCGCCTGCACGCAATCACGTTCAGTGGCCCCGCCGGCACCTTCCGTCAGCTCACCGAACTGACCAAGCCGCAGGTCAACCTGTATGCCCAGCTCGGCATCACCCAGCCTAAGAAGATCATCCAGATCGCCCCGGCCGGCTACTGACCCAGCCCCCCTCTGGCCTAGTAACACACGCGTCACGCGTGGATCCAGCCATACCCGCAGGTGAGCAACCAGATTCGTGTCCTAGTCGATCACTACAGCTGCGGAACCCAGGTAGATTGCCCTGGAGCATTGTCGGTTGCGGCGTGCTCGTGGTCATGAGCGGGGATTCGGCCAGCTGGCCCAGGGGCTGGCCAGATTAGAAGGGGACGCGGGTGCAAGCTCGGCGGGTAGGAATCCGGGGATGGGCATGGAGGTTAGCCGCCGCGGCGGTGGGCCTGGCTGTGACCGGCCAGCTGGCGGTGGCGGGCGCCGTGTCGGCTGCCCATGCCACGGTGGCCACCGGCCACTGGGCTGGCACCATCAAGCCGGCAAAGACCAATTTGCTGGACTGTAACGGCTGGAGCAGGAAATACGTCTCAGCAGCACCGGCCATGCGGATGCGGTGCACCGACCCGGTGCGGGTCTATGACGGGCGCGCGACCCGGTTCTACGACAACGGCCACTACATCGGCCATGACGAGCCGGACATCAAGTTCATCTCCTCGCGGGCCGGGTCCGGCAACACGATGACCTACGGCATGCGGCTGCCCAGGGACCCGCGGAAGGCGCCGGCCGCTTCCGGCAGCCGCACCGACTATGCCGAGCTCAGCGTCGCGCCCTGGTTCGGCTTGCCGATGTGTGACCCGCGCTCCTTCCCGCAAAACCCGTGCAAGCCGGACAGCGACGCCAACACCGGAATGGGCGGCCGAAGCGACGCCGGGTCGGCGTTCATGGAGCTGCAGTTCTACGCGCCCGGGTTCACCCCCGTCGTTGACGGGGTGAGCTGCAGCAAGACCAGGTGGTGCGCGGCGCTGACCATCGACAGCCTGGAGTGCACGCTCAACTTTGCCTGCAACAGCAACTGCGTCGAGCCGAAGAACTTCTCCTACGTGCAGGCCAACGGCGTGCCGCCCGGGCCGCCCGCCCCGCAGGATCCCAGTGCTGGCACCTTCTTCGGCGACGCGCATACCTTGCGGATGCGCCCCGGGGATGTGCTCAAGGTGTCGATCAGCGACCCGGCCAGCGGGTTCCTAGTGAAAATCCGGGATGTCACCAGCCACCAAAGCGGATACATGCAGGCCAGCGCCAGCAACGGCTTCGCCGACACGAGCATCAGCGACTGCGCCGGCCACCCGCACACCTGGCATGCCGAGTACAGCACCGCCAAGAAGCAGAACCAGGTGCCATGGACCGTGCTGGAGACCGGGGTGCTCATGCAGCAAGAGATCGGCCACTTCGAGTCGTGCGCCTCGCTGGCGAACAAGGACGGCCACGCGACCACGTTCGCCGGTGGTGGTTCCTACTCCGACCCCAACGTCTACCAGACCTGTGTGGGCGGCCGGGAAGGCAAAGGCGCGGCCGGCGAGGGCGGCTGCGGCCCCTCCACCGGCGTTTGCGCGCACCCAGAAACCCAGGGCATCACCGGCCCGGTGGCCTGCCCCAGCAACACGTTCACCAGCGGGCAGCTGTGTGAGTTCGCCGACGGCTTCTGCGCACCCAAGGGCGACCGGCCGGTCACGCTCAACGGGAACCCCGCCAAGGAGCACTTCAACGTCAGCGGCTGCTTGCAGAACCAGTTCCAAAACGGTGACCTGGACTTCGACGGGAACTCCTACCGCGCGGACTGGCCGAACGGCACCCGAAGGTATCCGCAAACCTTCCGCTACGTGGGGCCGTTCAGCCACGGCCACACCTACCCCTCGATCCAGTTCCAGACCAACGTCGGCGCCTCGGAACGGCTATGCAACCCCGGCACCGGGGCGCGGTGCACCGCGCCGCCGTTCGGCGCGAGGTTCTACCCCTTCTGGTCGCTGAACCGCACCCAGCGGCTGAAGGGCATCAGCCAGCGCGACGCGTGCGTGTGGAACTTCGGCAACGTGATCAAGGGCGTCACCAGGACCGCGTTCGGCAAGGACAAGCAATACGGCAAGCCCGACCTCGCACGGTTCGGCGGGACGCTCACCAGCCGGGTCCGGCCCAACCCGGCGACCCGCAACTCCTGCCGTAAGGGCCACCTATAACCCGGTTCCCGCAGCTAACTGGCCTGCCCAGCGGTGCTCGGCGTCCCCGGGCAGGCCAGTCGCTTTGGGCAGGTCTGTGGCTCCTCTTCCACACCGGTGAAGATCAAGGGTCTCGGCGGGTCAGGGACCCTTGCAGGCGTGGCCAGCCTGGCCAGCACTAACTTCGACACCTTCGGCAGCTACTGCGCCGTTCTCACGTCCGGTGGCGCGGACTGCTGGGCGGACGGGTATGACGGTCAGCTCGGGAAACGGCTTGTGCTGCGGCTCGACCATCCCGGTGAAGGTCAAGGGTGCCGGCGGGTCAGGGAGCCTGACCGGCGTGGTCGCTGTCAGGGGGAGCCTCGGGGACGGTAACTTCTGCGCCATCGTCACATCGGGGTGGGGTGGACTGCTGGGGCTACGGCCAAAACGGCGAACTCGGCAACAGGCTGGCCAGCGACTCCGACGTCCCGGTAGCCGCGGCATTCCCGTAAAGTGGCCCGACGAGCAAACCGCTTACCAGCATCGTGTTCGCAGGACCGTACACGTCGGCGTGCCCGAAATCCGGTTCTGGCGCGGCACCGGCGGTGTAGGTGATCCTCAAACCGCCGCGCATAGCGGTTATTCCAGGGCCCGTGCCCCGGCTCCGATCACGTTCGGTGACCGGTGGCGTCCTCCGGCTAAGCTCTGCGGCGAGTTCGTCCCGAGCGGCAGGCCCGTGGCGGTGTCTGCGGGCCAGCGCTGAGGGTCTCCGCGGCCGGCTACGGGACGGGAGGCCGGGCGCTTCGGGATGGGCCCGGCGGCAGTGCCCGGTCAAGACCTCGCCGAGGTTCCCGGGCCTGTACGCGACGGTGCGGCGGCAGATCTGGCAGCGCGTGACCGGAGGATGGGTAACGGTCACAAGGGAAGCGCCGGGAACGTGACTTGCTCATCGCCTCTGGTGAACGCGTCGGTGGCGTATCCTCCGGTCCGGGCCTGAGGCGAGACGATGGCGGCGCCGGCTATCTGCCCAGGCCTGCCGCCTCTGGCAGGCCTCCATGGGGACCGGCGCCAAGGCCGCCGGGGCTGGGCTTATAAGCAGTGACCCGCCGGTGAAGGCGCCCTCCGCAACGTTGCGGAGGGCGCCTGCCAGTGTGCCTGTTACCCCCTGACGGGCGCTGCTCGGGGGCCGGGCCAGCCTCAGAGGCTGACCGGCCCGGAGGCCTTGATGATCTGCTGGAAGGTGGTCGGCGGCATCGTCGTGGAGCACTTGCCACCGGACTTGGGCAAGATGGCGAGGATGCTCAGCGTGTAGGTGCCGCTGCCGGTGATGGTT
>WNGM01005210.1_pt1 | contig 12369 bp, 6 predicted proteins | sample 5400571 | NCBI WGS metagenome assembly WNGM01 (sample SAMN13153378, study PRJNA577476) | soil metagenome | isolation source: 100 cm soil or saprolite under Garry oak tree replicate 2 | place: USA:California | collected 2016-06-15
CAACATCCCGCGGGCCGCGCTCCCGAGCGCCAGCGACCCGGCCACGCCGGCGCGCGCGTCGCTCTACGGTCACGGGCTCCTCGGGTCGAACAGCGAGGTCAACGCCGGGAACGTCAAGAGCATGGCCAACGAGCACAACTTCGTCTTCTGCGCGACCAAGTGGATCGGCATGGCGGACGAGGACATCGGCAACGCCGCCGGGATCCTCCAGGACCTCGGGAAGTTCCCGAGCCTCACCGATCGCCTGCAGCAGGCGATGCTGGACCAGCTCTTCCTCGCCCGGCTGATGATCCATCCGGCGGGCTTCGTCTCCGACCCGGCCTTCCAGGACGCGTCCGCCAATCCGGTGATCGACACCAGCGCGGTCTTCTACGACGGCAACAGCCAGGGTGGGATCTTCGGTGGAACGGTCATGGCGGTCGCGCAGGACATCACGCGCGGCGTGCTCGGCGTCCCGGGCATGAACTACTCGCTGCTGCTGACGCGCAGCTCGGACTTCTCCACCTATGCGACGATCCTGTATCCCGCCTACCCGAACGAGCTCCAGCGGCCGCTGCTCCTCGCGCTCATCCAGATGCTGTGGGACCGCTCGGACCCGAACGGCTATGCGCATCACATGACGACGGATCCGCTGCCCAACACTCCCGCGCACAAGGTCCTGCTGCACGAGGCGTTCGGCGACCACCAGGTGGCGAACGTCGCGACCGAGATCGAGGCGCGGACCATCGGGGCGTCCATTCATCAGCCGGCCATCGCGTCCGGGCGCAGCTACGAGGTGACGCCCTATTACGGCATCCCGGCCATCCCCAGCTACCCGTTCGATGGCTCCGCGTTGATCATCTGGGACAGCGGCGCGGCCACCCCGCCGACCACGAACACGGCCCCGATGACCGGGGCCGACCCGCACTCGGACCCCCGCAGCTCGCCGGCGGCGCGGACGCAGAAGTCCGAGTTCCTGAAGATCGGGGGCGCCGTGGTCGACGTCTGCTCCGGGATGCCGTGCGTCGCGCCGTAGCGAGCTAGCTCGCCGTCTCCAGCCGGCGGACGCGTGCGCGCCAGCGGCCGTGGACGTCGAGCGAGCGGAGCAGGCCGAGGGTCCGCGCGAGTTCGCGCCGCAGCTCCTGCCGCGCGTCGGCCGGCAGGCTCCCCTCGCGGCCGAGCGTCGCCGCGACGCTCTCGGCGTAGCGCACCTGCGTCTCGCCGTCCCAGGGGAACTGCCTCAGGTAGGCGCGCGCCGGGGCGCGCAGCAGCTCCTCGTCGCGCAGGCGCTCGGCGAGCAGCGCGATCCGCTGCATGGCGGCGCGCCGATCGGCGCCCGACGTTCCATCCTCCGGCGCCGCCTCCTCGCCGTCGCCGGCGCGCACCTTCCGGAGCCACTGCCGGGCGCGTTCCCCCGGCCCGGACTCGGGCTCCACGACGCGACCGTACTCCGCCATCGCGGGCTGCCACGCCCCGGTCGCCTCCATCGCCCGCCCCAGCATCAGCGGGAAGCGCTGCCGGCCGCGGAGCTTGCTCAGCTGCGCGATGGCGCCCGCCATGTTCCCCTGCCGGTACTCGAGCAGGCCGAGCAGGGCGACCAGCTCGCCGTGCTCCTCGAGGGTGCCTTCCTTGGCGCGCCGCGCGAGAAACTCGTGCACGGCGTCGTACTCCCCCACCTCCAGGCCGAGCTCGGCGAGCTCGCGCAGCGCCTCGTCGTTGTCGAACTGGTGGCGGGTGAACTCGAGGCCGCGGCGCGCGACCGCGGCGAGGTCGTGGCCGCGCGCGAGGCGCTCGCGCTCCCGGGCCCAGCGCGGGCGGACGAGGATGTGCGCCAGGTCGAAGAAGAACTCGGGCGCGAGGTCGACGGCCGCCTCGAGGTGCGCGAGCGCGCGCTCCTGGTCCGCGGCGTCGGTGGAGTGATGGTAGGGGTAGTGCAGGTCGTGATGGACGTAGGCGCGCGTCCAGCGCTCGAAGTCGCGCCGCTCCGCCTCGGGCAGCGCGGCGAAGCGCTCGGGCGGGAGGATGACCCCGAGGATGGCGAACTCCCGCTTCCACTGCGGGATCAGCTCCTCGACCGGGTGGTCCACCCAGATGTCGCTCTCCGCCACGTCGTAGGTGACCAGGCTGTTCAGCGCCTCGTCGTAGCCGACCACGGCGAGCACGTGCTGCGGGATGTAGACCAGGACGGGCACCTGCTGGTCCACGAAGCGCTTGATGTCCGCCAGCTCGGCGAGCGGCTTGATCCACTCCGTGAGCCCCTTGCCCTGCACGTAGCGCAGGCCGTCGGCGGCGGTGGTGCCGAAATCGATGGCGGTGATCTCGCGGCCGATCGCCTTGGGCGAGATCGGGATGTGCCAGTACTGCAGCACGAGGGCGAGCGAGTTGGGCATGCAGTAGGCCGACTTGAACTCCGTGCGCGTGGCGATGCCGTCGATCATGTGGCGCGGCGCCTCGGCCGGCGCGTGCTCGATGCCGGCGAGGAAGCGCTCGGCGCGCGCCACCAGGGGCGGCCGCTGGGTGTACTTGGTCACCACCTTGCTGAGCGCGCTGCGCGCCTCGCGGCTGCGCCCGAGCTGGCGATCGAGGAGCGCGAGGCGGAACTGCAGGTAGGCGCCGATCGACTCGTCGGGCCGCTGGGCGAGCCCGAGCTCGTAGAAGGGCCGGGCGCGGAGCGGGCGGGCCTGCTTCTCGAGCAGCTCGCCGGCGAGCAGGAAGTCGTAGCCGAGCCGGCCGGTGTAGACGACGACGCTCGCGACGCCGGCCAGCACGACGCCCGCGAGCAGGCCGCCCGCCCTGGCGCGCGCGCCCCAGGAGCGCGCATCCGCGAACAGCAGCGCGCCCGAGGTGGCGGCCACGTAGGTGAGCAGCCGGACGAGCCCCGCGCTCACCAGGAAGCTCCCCAGGCGCGACCCGGCGGAGGCGCGCTCGACCAGCACCCAGCCCTGGAAGGCGGGGATGCCGAGCAGCAGGGTGGCGCACAGCCGGGCGGCGAAGTAGGTGAACACCGCGCCGCCGAGCGCCCACGCGAGCCGGCCGCCGTCGAGGCGGGCGAGCCGGCGGCCGAACAGCGCTCCGATCACGGCGCCGAGCACGGCGAAGTCGAAGAGGGTGCGGAGGAGCTCGGGAAGGGCGCTGAAGCGGCTCGCGATCGAGGGGAAGAGGGTGCTGATGAAGGAGTCGGTCGCGAGCAGGTAGACGATGGCCGCTCCCCCGCCGACGTAGGGCGCGGCGAGCGCGCCGGCGAGCGCGAGCCAGGCCGCCTGCCGCACCGTCCCGGGCGGCGCGGGCTCCGTCTCGGGCGGCGGAGGCCAGCGGCGCAGGAGGAGGGCGAGCCCCGTGCCGCCGGCGAGGTTGAAGGCCAGGAAGAGCCACGCGATCGTCTGCCAGGGCGTGCGCAGCAGGGCGAGCGCCGCCATGCCCGCGGCGCCGAGCGGCAGGCTCACGAGGAGGAGACGGCGCGCGGCCCCGCCCCGTCCGCGGGAGGCGAGCGCCGCGGCGGTGGCGAGCGCGCCGCCCAGCACCGAGGCCACGGCCGTCACCACGACCGCCTGCCACGGGCGGAGATGGGCGCGCACGCGCGGCATCAACGCCCCCGCTCCTGCCCGGCGAGCCGCTCCCGCGCCAGCTCGCGGTGCCGCGGGTCGACGGCCGCGAGCTCCACCCACCGCCACTCCTCGAGCGCCTGCTCGCGCTCGCCGATGCCTTCGAGCGCGAGGGCCAGCTCGGCGCGCAACTCGGGATCGGCGTGGTTCGCGTCGAGCGCCCGGCCGAGCAGGCCGACCGCGCTCCGGTGCTCGCCGCGGGCGAGCGCCGCCCGTCCGGCGAGCGCGAGGTAGCGGGGCGACCGCCACGTGCCCTGCTCGCGGACGCGCCGCAGGGCGGCGCGGGTGTCGTCGGGCCGGTCGAGGCCGAGCAGCGTCTCCGCCAGGTCGAGGAGGTGGTCCGCGTTCGCGGGCTCGAGGTTCGCCTGGTCCCGCTCCACCGTCGCGAGCGGCGCGAGCGCCCCGCTCCGGCGGTACACCTCGGCGAGTGCCGTCAGGTACGGGCCGTGCTCGGGGTACCGCGCGCGCAGCGTCTCGTAGCAGCGGGCGAGCAGCGACGGATCGGCCGCGGGGTCCCTCCGGAGGAGCGCGCCGAGACGCTCGAGGACGGGCGTGGGCAGCGTGGCGAGATCGTGACCCTCGAACTCCGCTCGCGCCCGCGCGAGGAGCGCCGCGTGCCCCGCCTGGCGCTGCCACTCGACGAGCGCGTCGGCGTTCGCGGCGGGAAGCAGGCGGCGCTTCACGATCTCGCGCGCCGGCTCCGCGCTCGCGCGCGCGGCAAGGTGCAGGTAGAGGAGCGGCCAGGACGGCCCGCCGAGCCCGCTCGCCGCGGTCGCATAGTGGTCGAGGGCGGCGACGGGGTCGCTCGCCTGGTAGGCCAGCTCTCCGAGCAGGAACTCGTCCCACGCGACGCTCCCGTCGCCAGCGGGCGGCCCGATGGTGGCGGCGAGCCCGTGCCGGTCGGCCAGCGCCTGAGCGACGTCGTCGGCGGGGATGTCCTCGAGCAGGTTGCTGCGCAGCGCGCCGAGGCGCGCGCGGGACCCGACCCCACCCTCCTCGAAGAGCGCCCGCGCCTCGGCCTGGCTGTGGGCCCGGCGGAGGCGCTCGGTCTCGCGCTCGTAGTCGTAGTAGAGCAGCGTCCCCCAGCGTGCGTCGACGCCGATCAGGCAGAGCCAGCGATCCTGCCGCTGCACGAGCACCGGCCGGCCCGCCGCCAGGAGCGCCGTCACCTCGTCCAGCGTGACGGGCCGGACGGCGACCTCGACCCCGAGGAGGCGGCCGTAGGCCTTCACCGCGAAGAGGCTCGTGACCGGCGGGAGGACGATCTTGTCCCGGTCGAGCGAGATCAGGCGGAGCCGGCCGAGGAACTCCTCGCGCGCCACCTCCTCCCCGGTGCCGAGGAAGCTGAGCACGCTGCGCCAGTCGTTGCTCAGGTAGTCGGCGTGCTCGATGAGGGGCGCCGGGGCGGCGTCGGAGCGCGCTCCGTCCGGCGGGTCGGTCAAATGCGCGAGGATGGCGCGCGCCTGGCGCGTCCAGCGCTGGCCAGGGACGTCGGCGGGCAGGCTCGCCAGGCTGGCGAACGCGGCGCGCGCGCGCTCGTGCTCGCCGAGACGCACGAGGGTGGTCGCGACCCGCCAGAGGACCTCGGCGCGCTCGTCGCTCTCCGGGAAGGTCGCGAGGTAGTGCTCCCAGTCGCCCACCGCCCGCCGCGCGGTGGGGCCGTCGTCCGCCCGGTCGTCGCGTAGCGCGCGCTGGCGGTGGAGGAGCGCGACCGTGCCCGTGGCCATCTCGACCTGGACGAGGCTCGCCAGGAAGAGGCCGAGGCAGGCGGCGGCGCGCGCGAAGACGGCGCGTCGCCGGGGCGCCAGGCTCACGAAGTAGCCGTAGGCGACGAGCGGCACGAGCACGAAGGCGAGCGCCGCGAACCCCGCGGTCATCTGGTGCGGATGGAGGCGAAGGTGGGGCGGGTTCAGCGCGAGCGTCGCCCACATGTCCAGGCCGACGAGGGCCGCCGTGCCGAGGAGCACGAGGTGGATGCCCACGAAGAAGCGCGCCACCGCCTCGACCGACACCGCCCCCAGCCGCCGCTGCCAGAGTGCGCCGAGCACCATGCCGACCGGCAGGCCCGGGCTCGCCCAGAGGAGGACGAGCGGCGAGATCATGCGCCGCGCCGACGGATCGACGGTGCGCGCGAGGATCGAGACGAGTGCGACCTCGGTCAGGGCGACCAGGTAGAAGAGGACGCCGCAGCCGACGATCGGTCCGAGCGAGAGGCCGTGCGCGGCGGACCGTGGCGCCGCGTCCACGCGCGCGCGTGTCGCGCCCGCGCACGCCGCGCCCCCCGCCGCCGACCACAGGAAGTGGAGCAGCGCCAGCCGATCCCAGCCGAGCGGGGAGAGGAGCAGCACGGCTTCGCCGGCGCCCCACGTGGCCGCCCCGGCGAGCAGCGCGAGGAGTACCTGGCGGCGGCCCCGGCCGACCGCCCGGCCGAGGAGCGCCAGCGGCACGAGCGGCGTGAACCAGAGCGCATAGAGGACCTGGGCCAGCCGTCGTCGCCTCTCACACGCACGATGCGAGGTCAAGGGCGATCTGCTATCTCATCCCTCGCCGTGAAGGTCGTCGACCCGACAGAGCTCCCCAAACACTTCGACGCCCCCGCCGCCGAGGCGCGCTGGGACGCGGAGTGGGCGCGGCGGGGCGTCTACACCTACGACCCTGCTCGCCCGCGCGCCGAGACCTTCGTGGTCGACACGCCGCCCCCCACCGTCTCCGGCTCGCTGCACGTGGGGCACGTGTTCAGCTACACGCACACCGACGTCATCGTGCGCTACCAGCGCATGCGCGGCCGGAACGTCTTCTACCCCATGGGCTGGGACGACAACGGGCTTCCCACGGAGCGGCGGGTGCAGAACCTCTTCCACGTCCGCGGCGACGCGCGCGCCCCCTACGAGCCCGACCTGGCGCTCGCGCCGGCCACGGCGGCGAAGGCGAAGGAGCCGCCGCGCATCGTCTCGCGCCGGAACTTCATCGACCTCTGTCTGCGCGTCACGCGCGAGGACGAGGAGGCCTTCAAGACCCTCTGGCGGCGGATCGGCCTCTCGGTCGACTGGAGCCAGGAGTACTCGACCATCGACGCGCGCTGCCGGCACCTGGCACAGCTCTCCTTCCGCGACCTGTACGCGAAGGGCCACGTCTACAGCCTGGAGGCGCCCACCATGTGGGACGTCGACTTCCAGACCGCGGTCGCGCAGGCCGAGGTCGAGGATCGCCCGACGCACGGCGCGTTCCACCGCCTCGCCTTCGGCGTCGAGGGGAGCGACGAGGGGAGCGAGCAAGGCTTCGTCATCGCCACCACGCGGCCCGAGCTGCTGCCCGCGTGCGTCGGCGTGACGGCGCATCCCTCCGACGCCCGCTACCGCCACCTCTTCGGCAAGCGCGCCGTGACGCCGCTCTTCCACGTCCCCGTCCCGATCTTCCCGAGCGCGCTGGTCGATCCCGAGAAGGGCACCGGCATCCTCATGGTGTGCACCTTCGGCGACGCGACCGACGTGCAGTGGTGGCGCGAGCACGAGCTGCCGCTCCGCCAGATCCTCGGGCGCGACGGCCGCCTGGTCCCCGTCATCTTCGGCAGCCCGGGCTGGGAGAGCCACGACGCCGCAGCCGCGAGCCGCTCCTACGCCCACCTCGCCGGGAAGACGGTCGTCGCGGCGCGCAAGGCGATCGTCGAGCTGCTGCGCGAGGCCGGGGCGCTCCGCGGCGAGCCCGAGCCCGTCGAGCACGCGGTCAAGTACTACGAGAAGGGCGACCGGCCGCTCGAGTTCATCTCGACCCGGCAGTGGTTCGTGCGCCTGCTCGACAAGAAGGACGCGCTGCTCGCCAAGGGCGACCAGATCGCGTGGCACCCGGACTTCATGCGGCTGCGCTACCGCAACTGGACCGAGAACCTCCAGATGGACTGGTGCATCAGCCGCCAGCGCTTCTTCGGACCGGCGATCCCCGTCTGGTACCCGCTCGACGGCGACGGCCGCCCGGACCACGCGCGGCCGATGGTCGCCGAGGCGGGCGTCCTGCCCGTCGATCCCATGACCGCCGCGCCGCCCGGCTACGAGCCCGCCGCGCGCGACCGCCCGGGCGGCTTCACCGGCGAGCCCGACGTCTTCGACACCTGGTTCACCAGCTCGCTCACGCCGCAGATCAGCTCGGGCTGGCTCCTCGACCCGGCGCGCCACCGCCGCCTCTTCCCCGCCGACATCCGCCCGCAGAGCCACGAGATCATCCGCACCTGGGCCTTCTACACGATCGCCAAGGCGCTCCTGCACGAGGACGCCATCCCCTGGCGGCACGCGGTCATCTCGGGCTGGATCCTCGACCCGGAGCGCAAGAAGATGTCGAAGAGCCGCGGCAACGTCGTCACGCCGATGCACCTCCTCGACGAGTACACCGCCGACGGCGTCCGCTACTGGGCGGCGGGCGCGCGGCTCGGCACCGACACGGCCTTCGACCCGAAGGTGTTCAAGGTCGGGAAGCGCCTGGTGACCAAGCTCTTCAACGCGGGCAAGTTCGTGCTCGCGCAGGTGGCGCCCGCGGGCCCCATCGCGGCCGAGCTGGACCGCGCCTTCGCGCACCGCCTGGCCGTGCTGGTCGAGCGCGTCACCGCGTCGTTCGAGGAGTTCGACTTCGCGCACGCCCTCCAGGACACGGAGGCGTTCTTCTGGAACGACTTCACCGACACCTTCCTCGAGCTCGCCAAGGCGCGCGCGCACGCGGGCGATCCGTCCGCCGTCGCGGCGCTGCGCCTCGGGCTCGGCGTGCTGCTGCGTCTGTTCGCGCCCGTGCTGCCCTACATCACGGAGGAGGTCTGGTCCTGGGCGTTCGCCGAGGAAGCCGGCCACGCGAGCATCCACGCGGCGCCGTGGCCCGGCGCTCGCGAGTTCGACCCGATTCCCGCGCCCGCCGAGCCGGCGAGCTTCGAGGCCGCGGTCGGCTGCTTGGCGGCCATCAACAAGCGGAAGTCCGAGGCGGGGGTCTCGGTCGGCCGCGCCGTCGTGCGGCTCGCGCTCACCGCCTCGCCGGCGACGCTCACGTGCCTCGGCCCGGTGGCCGCCGACGTGATGGCGGCGGCGCGCGTCGCCGCGTACGCGCTCCAGCCGAGGGCCGGGCTCGACGGCGCCTTCGAGGTGGTCGAGGTGGAGTTCGCGCCGCTGGAGACGTGACGCCGTGGCTGCGCCCTGGGACGACCCCCGCGTCGGCGCGCTGATCGACCTCGCGCTCGCCGAGGACCTGGGCGTCGGCGACCGCACCTCCGAGGCGCTCGTCCCGGCCGGCACCCGCGCGCGCGGCCGGGTCCGCGCCAAGCAGGCGCTCGTCGTGTGCGGGCTGCCGCTCCTCGACCGCGTGTTCCGGCGCCTGGGCGATGTGAGCGTGTCCGTCGAGGCCGCCGAGGGGGCCCTGGCCGCGCCGGGGCAGGTGCTGGCGACGCTCGAGGGGCAGGCCCACGCGCTGCTCGCCGGCGAGCGCGTCGCCCTGAACCTCCTCCAGCATCTCTGCGGCATCGCCACGCTGACCCGCGGGTACGTGAAGCGCGTGCACGGCACCCCGCTCGTCGTGCGCGACACGCGGAAGACGCTCCCCGGGATGCGCGCCCTCGCCAAGTACGCCGTCCGCACCGGCGGCGGGACGAACCACCGCGTGGGGCTCGACGACGCCATCCTCATCAAGGACAACCACCTGGCGCTCGTCGGCGGCGACCTGGCGGCGGCGGTCCGCAAGGCGCGTGCGGCCGCGCCCGCGCTCCCCGTCGAGGTCGAGTGCCGCACCCTCGACGAGGTGGAGCGGGCGGTGGCGGCGGGGCCCGACCTGATCCTCCTCGACAACATGCGCGCGGAGACGATTGCCAGCGCCGTGCGCCTGGTGGCGGGCCGCGTCCCGCTCGAGGTCTCGGGCGGCGTCACCCGCGAGCACCTTCCCGACCTCGCCGCGCTCGGCGTCCAGCTGGTCGCCGTGGGCGCGCTTACGCACTCCGCGCCCGCCGCCGATCTCAACCTGAAGCTCGAGCCGCTGCCATGACGGTCGAGGAGCGGATCGTCGCCTGGCTCAGCGCCGCGCGCGGCCCGCTCTCCGGCGAGGAGCTGGCCCGCCGCCTCGGCTGCTCGCGCGCGGCGGTGTGGAAGCGGGTCGGCGCGCTGCGGCGCCGGGGCTACCGTATCGAAGGGCGCCGGGCCGGCGGCTACACGCTCGCCGCGCAGCCCGACCGCCTCGGCCCCGCCGAGCTCGCGCCGCACCTCCACGGCGCGTGGCGGCGCGTGCACTGGCTCGAGGAGGTCGACTCGACCCAGCGCGTGGCGCGCGAGCTGGCGCGCGCGGGCGCGCCCGAGGGCACGACGGTCATCGCCGAGCGCCAGAGCGCGGGGCGCGGCCGGCTCGGCCGGCAGTGGCACTCGCCGGCGGGGGTGAGCCTCTACTGCTCGATCGTGCTCCGGCCCCCGCTCGCCCCGAGCGCGGTGCCGCAGCTCGCGCTGGTGGCGGGCGCGGCGGTGGCGGCCGCGGTCGCGGAGGAGACCGGCCTCTCTCCGGGGATCAAGTGGCCGAACGACGTGCTCCTCGGCGGGCGCAAGGTGGCCGGCATCCTGGTCGAGATGGACGCCGAGGTCGAGCGCGTGCACCCGGCATCGGCGTCAACCTGAACGCGCCCGAGACCGCCTTCCCGCCCGCGCTCCAGGCGAAGGCCGGCTCGCTCCGCCTCGCCACCGGCCGGCGGGTGGACCGCGCCGCCTTCACGGGCCGGTTGCTCGCCGCGCTCGAGGCACGTTATGGTCGCTTCGTTGCGAGGGGATTCTCGAGCGTGCGCGCCGAATGGGAATCGTACTCCGTGCTCACGGGCGCCGAGGTCCGCGTCGCCTCCCCCGAGGGAGAGCTCGCGGGGCGGGTGCTCGGCCTCGATGACGACGGCGCGCTCCGCCTCCGCCGCCCGGGCGGCGGCGTGGTGCGCGTGCTCGCGGGCGAGGTGACGGTGCCGGGCGGGTACCGGACATAAGGACGATGCTGCTCGCGATCGACGTCAGCAACACGCACACCAAGGTCGGGGTCTACGAGGGCGACCGCCTGGCGCGCCACTGGCGCCTGCAGACCGAGCCCGAGCGCACCGCGGACGAGTACGGCGTGATGCTGCTCGGCCTGTTCCGCGCCGGCGGCGCCTCGCCCGAGGACATCACCGGGATCGCCGTCTCGAGCGTCGTGCCGCCCATGCACGAGACGCTCGACGAGCTGTGCCGGAAGTTCTTCGGCCATACGCCGCTGCTGGTCGGCCCGGGCGTCAAGACCGGCATGGCGCTCCTCTACGACAATCCGCGGGAAATCGGCGCGGACCGCATCGTCAACTCGGTGGCGGCCTACGAGCGCACGCGCGGGCCGTGCATCGTGGTCGATCTCGGCACGGCGACCACCTTCGACTACGTGACCGCGCGCGGGGAGTATGCCGGCGGCGTCATCGTGCCCGGCATCGGCATCTCGCTCGACGCCCTCTTCCTGCGCGCCGCGAAGCTGACGCGCGTCGAGCTCGTCCGGCCCGCGAAGGTAGTCGGGCGCAACACGGTGCACGCCATCCAGTCGGGCGTGACCTACGGCTACACCGCGCTGGTGGACGGGGTGGTCGAGCGCATCCGCAAGGAGAACGACCCGAAGGCCCGCGCCCTCGCCACCGGCGGCTTCGCCTCGCTCATCGCCCCGGTCTCCACCACCATCGAGGCCGTCGACGAGTTCCTGACCCTCGACGGGCTCCGCATTGTCTACACGCGCAATTGCGGGCACGGTGCCAACCGTGACGAGTGACTCCGCACCGCGCAATTGCGCGCATAACGGAGGACGGGATGCCAGCTGAGGAAGTGACGAGACTCCGCAACGTCGCCGTCGTGGGGCAGGGCGGCGCCGGCAAGACGACGGTCGCCGACGCACTCCTCTTCGCGGCCGGTGCGAGCAGCCGCCTCGGCCGGGTCGACGACGGCTCCTCGGCCTTCGACATCGAGCCCGAGGAGGTGCGCCGCAAGAGCTCGATCACCGCGGGCCTGCACCACGCCGCGTGGCGCAAGCACGAGCTCAACCTGATCGACACGCCCGGCTACTCGGCCTTCCTGCACGACACGCGGAACTGTCTGCGCGCCGCGACCGGCGCCGTCCTGGTCCTCGGGCCGACGGGGGGCGAGGTGAAGGTCGAGATGGAGAAGGTGTGGGGGTGGTGCGAGGAGCTCGGCCTCCCGCGCATCGCCTTCGTCACCCGCCTCGACCGCGAGCGGGCGACCATCGAGCACGCGCTCGAGGACCTGAAGGCGGTCGGCGCCAGGCCCGCCGTCCTCCAGGTACCGATCGGCGCCGAGGCGGAGTTCAAGGGCGTGGTCGACGTGCTCTCCGGGAAGGCCTTCCTCTACCAGGGCGAGTCGGGCGCGTTCCAGGAAGGCGCGCCGCCGCCCGACCTGGCGGCCGTGGTCGCCCGCGAGCACGAGCGCCTGGTCGAGACGATCGCCGAGGCCAACGACGCCCTCCTCGAGAAGTACCTCGAGGGGACGGAGCTGACGGCCGACGAGCTGCGCGACGGACTCCGCGAGGCGACGCGCGCGGGGAAGCTCCTGCCCGTGCTCAGCGGCGCGGCGGGCAAGGCGATCGGCCTCCATCCGCTGCTCGACGCGATCGTGGACCTGCTGCCGTCGCCCGCCGACCTCCCGCCCTGGAAGGGCGACAACTCCAAGACCGGCGAGGAGATCGAGCGCGCCGCGGACCCGGCGGCGCCGTTTGCGGCCTACGTCTTCAAGACGATCGTCGATCCGTTCGCCGGCAAGCTGGCCGTACTGCGCGTCGT
>WNGM01016465.1_pt1 | contig 12367 bp, 12 predicted proteins | sample 5400571 | NCBI WGS metagenome assembly WNGM01 (sample SAMN13153378, study PRJNA577476) | soil metagenome | isolation source: 100 cm soil or saprolite under Garry oak tree replicate 2 | place: USA:California | collected 2016-06-15
CTTCGAGTTCCACTCCGGGCTCTCCTTGGCCAGCCAGCTGGTGAATACGAAGGTGGTCCCGGAGGAGTCGGCCCGGTGCGCCACCGTGATCTTCTCGTCGGGCAGCGACGCGCTGCTGTTCAGGGCCTGGATCTTGGGGTCGTTCCACTTGGTGATCGTGCCGAGGAAGATGTCGGCGACCGTCGGTCCGTCCAGCTTCAGCCCGTGGACCGAGATGTTGTAGGCGAGCGCGATGCCGCCCACCACGGTGGGGAACTCCAGGATCTTCCGGCCGTTGAAGGTCTGGATGTCGGTGTCCTGCAGCGGGGCGTCGGAGGCCCCGAAGTCCACGGTGTTCGCAGCGATCTGCGCGATGCCGCCGCCGGACCCGATGGCCTGGTAGTTGATGAGGGCGCCGGGTTCGACGTCCTTGTACTTCTGGAACCACAGGGCGTAGACGGGCGCCGGGAAGGTGGCTCCCGCTCCGGTCAGCGGCGCGCCCTGGAATCCCCCGCCGGTGCTTCCGGTGGAACCGGTTCCACCGGAGGTGGTCACTGTCGTGGTGCTCTTGCTGCACGCGGCGGCGATCACCGTCACGGCCATGACGGCCGCCAGGAGGCCCGCTCGCTTCCTCAATCCGGTCATGCACCTACCTCCTTCGCTGTGAGATCGGGACGGGTCCCCATCCTCGGGAGGGGCTTCGGCGGGGTTCGGGGAGCTGCCAGAGGGGTGGCTCCGAAGCCCCTCCCGGGGAAGCCGCCGGGGCCGGCGGCCGCACGGGCTTGGCGTGCGTGGGTGTCGCTGCTTCGCCTTGGGACATCCACGAGCCGCCACGCTATCCGGGCCAGGTGAACGCCCCAGAGCGCCCGTGTGAACGGACCGTGAACGAGCGCGAAACAGTGGTGCCGGGGTTACTCCCGGGCGGCCCGCGTGCGCTGCTCGGGCCACGAGAGTCGCCGCCTGAGCCACAGCGCGACGTACACCAGGCTGACCAGGACGGGCACCTCGATGAGCGGCCCGACCACGCCCGCCAGGGCCTGTCCCGAGGCCGCCCCGAACACGCCCACCGCGACCGCGATGGCCAGCTCGAAGTCGTTGCTGGCCACGGTGAAGGCGAGGCTTGCGGTCTGGGCGTAGGGAAGCCGCAGGAGCCGCCCGGCCACCAGGCCGGCCGTCCACATGGCGGCGAAATAGGCGAGCAACGGGAGGGCGATCCGGGCCACGTCGAGCGGTCGGGAGGTGATGTTGTCCCCCTGGATGGCGAACAGCAGCACGATCGTGAACAGCAGCCCGTACAGGGTGATGGGGCTGATCCGGGGGATGAACCGGTCCTCGTACCACTCCCGCCCCCCGCGGCGAAGGCCGATCCGGCGGGTCAGGAACCCGGCCCCGAGCGGGATGCCCAGGAAGATCAGGACGGTGCGGGCGATCTCCCAGATCCCCACCTGGAACCCCTGGGTGTCCAGGCCAAGCCACCGCGGGAGGAGGGTCAGGTAGAAGTACCCGAGGAGCGAGTACGCGGCCACCTGGAACACGGCGTTGAACACCACCAGCACGGCCGCGCGCTCCCGGTCCCCCTTCGCGATGTCGTTCCACACGAGGACCATGGCGATGCACCGCGCCAACCCCACGATGATGACCCCGGTCCGGTAGGCGGGCTGGTGGGGCAGGAGCAGCCAGGCCAGGGCGAACATGAACGCCGGCCAGATCACCCACGACAGCAGCAGCGAGACCCCGAAGAACGACCGGTCGCTCACCCCGTCGTGCCGGGTCCGGCCCAGCTCCTCGTAGCGGACCTTGGCCAGGACCGGGTACATCATCAGGAGCAGCCCGGCGGCGATCGGGAGCGAGACCGTCCCGATGCGGAGGCGGTCGAGGGCATCGTTGAGGCCGGGCACCACCGACCCCAGGCCCAGCCCGGCGGCCATGGCGAGGGCGATCCACAGGGGCAGGAACCGGTCGAGCGTGGAAAGGCGCCGCACGACCGCCCGCTCGTCGGGGCCCGGAGGGGCGATCACCTGCGGGTCGGTCTTCATCTCCGTCTCCGGGCGGCTGGCACCGGCCTCACCTCACGCCGAGGCGGGGACCAGCTCGTCCAACAGGGCGCGGACCCGGCGGTCGATGTCGTCGCGGATCTCCCGGACCTCCTACGGGGCACGCGTCCCCGCACCCCATCGTGACCACCACGTCGGCGGCACGGACCGCCTCGTCGGTGAGGGGCTTGGGGAACTCCCGGGACAGGTCCAGGCCGACCTCCGCCATGGCCTCCACCACCACCGGGTGGATCTCCTCGGCGGGCGTGCTCCCGGCGGAGAGAACGTGGACCCTGCCCCCGACGTGGCGGTCGAGCAAGGCCGCGGCCATCTGGCTCCGCCCGGCGTTGTGGACACAGACGAACAGGACCTCGGGAACGTCCTTCATGATCTTCCTCGGCTCGGGCTACGGATTCCCGCAGCACGGGCACGGATGCCGCCCGCAGGCGCATCCACAATTCGGACACGGACCGCGCATCACGACACCTCTCTTCCGATCTCGATGAACGTCGTCTCGCAGGGCCACGGGCCAGCCGAGGCGTCCTCGCACCCCTCCGGCAACCGGCCGAGCATGTGGGTGAGCTCGGCCCGGACCTCGGCCAGCCGCCCCACCTCCCGGTCCACCTCGGCGATCCGGACGCGGATCATGGCCTCGGTGTGCCCGCAGGGGCAGAGGCCTCGGTCCCGCGCGTCGAGCAGCTCCTTGATCTCCTTGAGCCGGAGCCCCACTCGCTGGGCTCCCTTGATCAGCCGAAGGCGCTCCACGATGGCTTCCGGGTACTGGCGGTAGCCGCTCGCGGAACGCTCCGGCGGAGGCAGGAGTCCTTCCCGCTCGTAGTACCGCAGGGTGTCCGCGGACAGCCTGGCTTCTCGGCCGGCCTTCGAGATGGTCAATGCCATGGGGATACGGTAAACCCTGGAGTCGACTCCAAGGTCAAGAGCCGGATGCAACGTTCACGGGATGGACATGTTGGGTTCGGCCTGCCGTCACGTCCGGCGAGGTAGGGTCGTCCGGGCCATGACCACGCCGGTCCGCTACCTCTATCTGCTCCGGCACGCCAAGTCGAGCTGGGTCGATCCCGCATTGGACGACCACGACCGGCAGCTCGCGCCCCGGGGCCGCAAGTCGGCCCGGAAGATGGCGGAGCACCTGCGGGCAACCGGGATCCGGCCCGTGCTCGTGCTGTGCTCCTCCGCGCTGCGGGCCCGCCAGACCCTGGAGTACGTGGCCCCCGCGTTCGGCGACGTGGTGTCCATCAAGGTCGAGCGGCCGCTGTACGGGGCGGACGAAGGGGACCTGCTGGCCAGGCTGCGCCGCGTCCCCCCGTCGGTCCAGTCGGTGATGGTCATCGGCCACAACCCCGGTCTCCAGTTCCTCGCGCTCACGCTGGCCGCCCGGGGCGCCCAGCGCGAGCGGCTGGAGGCGAAGTTCCCCACGGCCGCCCTGGCCACCCTGCGGATCCCGGAATCCCCGTGGAAGGAGCTCGACCGGGGCCGGGCGGAGCTGGTGGACCTGGTCGTGCCGAAGGACCTGGGGTAGGAGGATGGGCGGGAAGGCCGTTCGGTCCGCGCGCCTCGCGCGGCCCGAGCCGCGCGCCCTCGAACCTATACTCCGGTCGGCCGCCATACCCTCCCGCCGCAGGGGTCCCGGACGCATGCAGCGAGCGCTCGCCGTCGTCGACGTCGGATCCAACTCCGGCCGGGTGGTGGTCATCCGGATCGGGCCGGGGCGGCACCTGGAGGTGCTGGCGGACAGCCGTGCGCCGCTGCGCCTGGGCCGGGACGTCGAGGACGACTCCCGCCTGAGCCCGGAGACCGTGCGGCGCACCACGGAGGCCATCCGCGACTTCCGGACGATCGCCGAGGGGGCCGGGGCGTCCGAGATCCTGGTGGTGGCGACGTCGGCGGTCCGGGAGGCCCAGAACGGCCAGGAGCTGGTGGAGGAGGTCCGGCGGGACAGCGGCCTTGAGGTCCGCATCATCGACGGCGACGAGGAAGCCCGGTTCGCCTTCCTGGGGGCCCTCCACGGCCTGGACGTCGAATCCGGGCTGGTGGTGGACATCGGCGGGGGCAGCCTGGAGGTCACCCGCTTCGAGCAGCGCCGCCTCGTCCGGGCGTGGACCCTCCCCCTCGGCGCGCTGCGGCTGTCCGACCGGTTCCTGGTGAGCGACCCGCCGGCCAGGGAGGAGGTGCAGGCCCTGCGGGACCACGTGGCCGAGACGCTGGCCGGGGCGCAGCTCGATCCGCTCCGGCCCGGGGAGGCCGTGATCGGCACGGGCGGCACGATCCGGAACCTGGCCAAGGTGGACCGCCAGAAGAGCCGCTATCCGATCCCCCGCCTCCACGGTTACGTCCTGGGTCGCAAGCGCGTCCAGGACATGGCGGACCTCCTGGCCTCGCGGCGACTGTCCCGGCGCCGCTCCGTTCCGGGGCTGAACCGGGACCGCGCCGACACCATCGTGGGCGGCGCCCTGGCGGCGCTGTCGCTGATGGAGGCGGTCGATGCCTCGGAGCTGGTCGTCTCGGGCCAGGGACTGCGCGAGGGAGTGGCCCTGGACGCCCTCTCCCTGGCGCCCTCGCCCGCGCCGGAAGCCCGGGAGGCGTCGGTACGGGCCCTGGTGTCGAGGTTCCCGGCCTGGAGCGCGGAGCGGGCGTCCCGCCGGGCCCAGCTCGGCACCGGGCTGCTGGCCGCGCTGAACGGCGATGCCGACCCAGTGGCGGTGGAACGGGTGGCGCACGCCGCGGTGGTCCTGGACATCGGGCGGAGCGTGGACTACTACCGCCGGCACGACCACGCGGCCGACATCGTCACGGAGGCCGACCTGGCCGGGTTCTCCCACCGGGAGCTGGCCCTGCTGGCCGCGGTGGTGCGGGGGGCCGGGGACGAGGGCGCGCGGTGGCAGGATTACCGGCCCCTGCTGACCTCGGCCGATCGCGTGCCCCTGACCCGGGAGGGCACCATCCTCGACCTGGCCGACGAGATCGAACACCGCCTCCCTCCCGGGCAGGCCCCGGAGGTACGCTGTGAGGCACGGCGGAAGAGCGTGGTGCTGCGGGCGCCCATCCACGACCCCTGGCGCCGGGAGTCCCTCGCTCGCCGGTTCGCCAGGGCATTCGGGAAGAAGCTGGTGATCGATGCGGAATGGGAACCCGATGACGGGTGACGGTGACGGGGACGGGGACGGGGACGGGGACGGGGGCGGAGCCGGCGCCTTTCCCGGCCGGCTGTTCATCGTCGAGGGCATCGACGGGTCCGGGAAGAGCACCCAGCTCGACCTGCTGTACAAGTGGCTGGTCAGCCAGGGCTACCTGGTGGTGTTCACGGAGTGGAACTCCTCCCCGATCGTGAAGGCCACCACCCGCCGTGGGAAGCGCCAGCGGCTGCTGTCGCCCATCTCGTTCAGCATGATCCATGCGGCCGACTTCGCCAACCGGACCCACGCCCAGATCCTGCCGGCGTTGCAGGCCGGAGCCATCGTCCTGGCCGACCGCTACGTGTACACGGCGTTCGCCCGGGATGCGGTGCGGGGGGTGAGCCGGCCGTGGCTCCGCCGGCTGTATTCCTTCGCCGTCCGCCCCACGCTGGCGTTCTACTTCGACGTCCCGCTCCCCGAGGCCATCCGCCGCATCAGCGAGGGCCGCATGCAGCTCAAGTACTACGAGGCAGGGTTGGACCTCGGCCTCAGCCCCGACCCCGCGGAGTCGTTCCGCATGTTCCAGGGGCTGATCAAGGCGGAGTACGACGGCCTGGTGGAGGAGTTCTCCCTCGTCCGGATGGACGCGACGGCCAACCTGATCCGCCAGCAGCACGAGATGCGGGAGCTGGTCCGCCCGCACCTCGACGGCGTGGTGCGGATCGACGAGGCCGGCGTGCGGGACGCCCTCCGGGAGACCGGCCTGATCGGCCGGTACCTGGTGGGGCGTCCGGCCTCGGGGGGTGTGAGGGCGTGACCGAGCTCACGTTCTACGGCGACCGGCCTCCCGGCATCGAGGGGAACGTCCTGCCGGGCCGGCTGATCGTGATCGAGGCCACCGACCGCGCGGGCCGCTCCACGCAGGTCTCCCTGCTGAAGGAGTGGCTGGAGGAGAAGGGGTACGCGGTGCTGGACACGGGGCTGGTCCGCTCCGACCTGGCCGGCCCGGGCATCAAGCGGGCCAAGGAAGGGCACACGCTGGACGCGATCACCCTGAACCTGTTCTACGCCACGGACTTCTGGGACCGCCTGGAGCGCCAGATCCTCCCGGGCCTGCGGGCGGGAATGGTGGCGCTGGCCGACCGCTACATCTTCTCGCTCATCGCCCGGGCTGCCGTTCGGGGGGTCTCCGTCCAGTGGATGGAGGACCTGTACGGGTTCGCCCTGGTCCCCGACCGCGTCATCTATCTGGACATCGACGTCGAGCACCTGCTCCCGCGGGTGGTGGGCAGCACGGGGTTCGACTACTGGGAGTCCGGCCAGGACTTCCTGTCCACCGGTGCCGTGTACGACAGCTTCGTCGAGTACCAGCGCTTGCTGCTGCCGGAGTTCAGCTTCCTGGCCGAGCGCCACGGCTTCTCGGTGGTCGACGCCCGGGGCAGCGTGGCCGACGTGTTCCGGGCGGTGCGCGCCGAGGTCGAGGAGGTCATCCAGGACATGGGGGTCGAGGCAGGCGTCCCGGCGCCGGAGCTCATCTCGCCAGGGACCGAAGCCCCTCCCGGGTGACCAGCCACCACAGGGCGGCTCGAGCCGGCTCGCCGTCCCGCAGGCAGATCGCCAGCGCCCCGCCCTTGTCCAGCTCGATCCCGACGCCCGCGGCGTCGCCCACCAGGAGCGTCGACGCGAGCTCGGTGAGGTTCGGCTCGTGGCCGACCAGGCCCACCACGGCGGTTCCGGCCTGTGCCCGGACGGCGTCCACGGCTTCCTGGGGAGTCCGACCCTTCTGGAGAGCCTCGGCGGGGCGGGGGGCCGGCCATCCGGCCTCCTCCTGGAGGATCTCCGCGGTCCGCCAGGCCCGGAGGAACGGGCTGGCCAGGACCACGCCGGGTGCCGTGGTGAACCTGCCGAGCCCCAGCGCGGCCTGGTGAAACACGCGCTCGCCCTCGGAGGTGAGGGGACGCCGGCTGTCGTCCGGCCACCGGGCAGGATCCTCCGGGAACGCCACGGCGTGGCGGACCAGGACCAGGACCTGGTCTTGGTCCACTCAGGCCGAGCCGCCGGTGGCGGCGGGAACGATCACGGGCGGAGCGGCGGGCCCCACGGGCCGGAGCACGGTGCGGCGGTCGGTCCACGCCGCCCGTGCGCGTTCCCGCTCCATGGTCGTGCGGAGCTGCCTCCACCGCCTGCCCAAGACCTTCCGGTAGACCTTCGGCGCGCGCTCTTGCAGGCCGGCGGCCTGCTGCCGGTACCGTTCGGCCACCTGCCCCATGGCGAAGACGGTCGTGGACGGGAGGTCCTCCGTGGCGGCCAGGCGCCGCAGCCGGGCCACCGCGACCACGGAGTCCTGGAGGAGCCCGAGGTGGTCCTGGAGCCGCTCCAGCCGCCTGATCAACGGCCCCGTCTCGTTCCCGTCTCGTTCCCGTACAGCCCGGACAGGAACTCCAGGGCGTACCGGAAGCGCTTGCCGCAGATCCGGAGGCGATGGAAGTCCTCAGGCGTCGGCGAGCCCCCGAGCCGGCGCGCGGCAGTGCGAACCTTCCGGTAGCGCTCCGCGCCCAGGTCCGGCCCCACCACCACCGCGGGAACCCGCGAGGACGGTGACGTGCGGAGCGGCCCCCGCAGGAGCAGCCCGGCGAATCCGGTGACCAGGCGCCGGTAGCGGGCCGAGTCCAGCACCTCCAGCAACACGCCGCGGGCCTCCTCGCGCTCGGACTCCAGGACCCGGCGGAGCGCGGCCAGCGGCTCGCGGTCGCCCTCGTCCGCTTCGTCGATCCACTCCTGGAGCCGGTCCAGCTGGACGTCGAGGTCCCGCACCGCGCCCAGCGCGTCGGCCACCCAGCGCAGCTCGTCCCGGGCCCGGACCAGCCGAACCGGGAGGACGTCCTCGAACAGCCTGATGGCGGCCCGGACCCGGCGGGTGGCCACCCGCATGTCGTGCAGGGCCTCCGGGTCCTCCCCGAGCCGCGTTCCCGGCTCGTTGAACAGGAATGCGGCGAAGTGCCGCCGGAGCACCGCGAACGCCAGCCCGCCCACGGACGGCAACGGACCCGGCTCCACCGGCCCCAGGTCGGGGGCCGGAGGAGGCTCCAGGCCCAGGGCCATGAGGCCGGCCTCGAACTTGGACAGCCTGGCGGGACGCAGGCCGCACTGCTCGGCCATGGTCCGTACGAATGCGTCGACGGCGCCGGCCTGGTCCGCCTGGAGCTCGACCTCCACCCGCCGGAGCCGGGCGGGCTCCTGGCCGGGCACCGCCCGGATGCTGGTCCGGTCCAGGGCGATCTCCGCCACGGCCCGGCCGTCCACCTCGAGCGCGTAGGTTCGCCGCTGTGTCCGGACCTCGAGGGTGCGCTGGAGCGGCCGGCTGCCCGCCACCGCCCGGACGCGCCGTCCGACCTCACCACCAGTCCCGGGGAGTTCCTCGAGGTCCAGGCCCGGGACGGCCTCGTTGATCTCGATTCGGTCCCGGAGGCCGCCCCTGTACGGCGCGAACGACTTCAGGGTGGCCTCGGCGACCCGGCGGTGGCGGCGCACCCGGAGCGAGAAGCCGGCCCGGAACAGGCGCCAGTCGTCGGTGTCGGCATACACGTCCACCTGGGACCGCGCCGGTTCGGGGCGAACGGTGAAATGCGCGGAGCCGGTGCCGGTGCCGGAGCCGGTGCTCCCGGACGTCGAAGGCCCGCCGTCGCTCCCGGGCCCGGCCACGTACTGCTGGAGCCACCGTTCGACCGGCCGCACGTCGAGCGCGTCGAACTGCCACTCGACCTCTCGGCCCGACGCGGCCCCGGATCGCACCATCGCTGAGGCCGAGCATAGTGCGTCCGTTCGGGGCCCAGCTCGACCTGTTGTGGCCGGCCGTCTCCGGTAGGGTTCGGGGCCGATGGGCGGGCGGCGGCGATCGACCTGATCAGGGCGGCCGGTGGCGTGGTCCTCCGCCGAGGGCCACACGGCGACCGGGAGGTCGCGCTGGTCCACCGGCCTGCCTACGACGACTGGAGCTTCCCCAAGGGCAAGCTGCTCCCCGGCGAGCGTGAGGAGGACGCCGCCCTTCGGGAGGTCGAGGAGGAGACCGGGATGCGGTGCGAGCTCGGTCGACCCCTGTCGAGCATCCGGTACCGGGACCGGAAGGACCGCCCCAAGGTGGTCTCGTACTGGACGATGACTCCCCGGGAAGGGTCGTTTCACCCGACGGACGAGGTCGATGAGCTGCGCTGGGTCTCCGCGGACGAAGCCCGCGGCCTCCTCACGTACCTGCACGATCGGGCATTGCTGACCGAGGCCGTCGGGGCAGGATGAGTCCGGCCGAGCACCCCGGGGCTACCATTCGGCGGTGAGCCAGCTCACGGCTGGGGTCGAGCTCGGCGGGACCAAGATCCAGACGGTGGTGGTCCGGTCCCGGGCCGTCGTGGGGAGCGCCCGGGTTCCCACGCCCAGACCGGCGCCGCCGACGTCATCACCGCCATCGTGTCCACGGTGAACGACGCGCTGAAGCAGGCCGGCGCAATGGCCCGCGACCTGCGCGGTGTCGGGATCGGCTCGCCGGGCGAGATCGACCCGGAGGCAGGGGCGGTCTCCCTGTCCCCCAACGTCCCGGGCTTCGAGGACCGGTGGAGCTGGGACCGCTGGTGTCCCGCCGGCTACGGAGGGTTCCGGTCGTGGTGGACAACGACGTGCGGGTCGCCGTCCTGGGCGAGTTCCGCCGCGGCGCGGGCCGCCCCTATCGCAACCTGCTCGGAGTGTTCGTGGGCACCGGCGTGGGCGGCGGGCTGGTCCTGGGCGGCAGGCTCCGGGAGGGCCGGGGCGCGGCCGGCGAGATCGGGCACACCGTGGTGAAGGACGGCGGACGCAGGTGCTCGTGCGGACGGCGCGGGCACCTGGAGGCCTACGCGGGTCGCGGCTCGATGGAACGGACCGCCCGGCGGTGGCAGGCCCGGGGCCGCCGGACCGTCCTGTTCGAGGTGATGGAGGAGAAGCCTCGGGCTGGCCTCGGCCCAAAACCCTGCTGGACCTCGAAGCCATCATCGTCGGCGGCGGCCTGGGGGACCGGCTGGGGAAGCCGTTCGTCGATCGGGTGGCGGAGGCGATGGCGCCGCAGCTGTTCGTCCCGGACAGCCCGCCGGCCGTGCTGGTGACCGATCTCACCGTTGGTCTTCTGTTACACTCACAGACCACCGAGAGACGGGAGAATCCATGCACGCCGCCATCTACGCCAGGCTATCCCAAGTCGAGGAACTGGCAGACGGGCAGGTCGCCCAGCAAGCGAACCTCGACCAGCAGCGGGACAAGGGCACCGAACTGGCGGCGTCTCGCGGCTGGTCTGTGCATGACACGTACGTGGACGCCGGACGTTCGGCATTCAAGGATGGTGGCAAGCGTCCCGAGTTCCAACGGCTCTTGACTGATGTGCTCGCGGGCAAGGTGGACGTCGTCATTGTCCGGCACCTGGACAGGTTGTACCGCGACGCCATCAAGGCACTCGGGTTCAAAGCAATGGTCGATGTCGTCGCGTACGACCAGTCCATCGATACGACGACAGGTAATGGCGACTTCGACTGGGGCTTCTACGTCCACGCCGGTCAGGCGCAGTCGGAGTCCGAAACGAAAAGCAAGCGCAGCAAGGCGCACCGGGAGCGGATGCGCGATGCGGGACGGTCCCGCTCGGGTGGACCGCGCGCCTACGGCTTCGAGCCGGATGGCGTCACACCGCGCCAGACCGAGCGGCGGCTGATCCGCAAGTCCGCTCGGCTGATCGCGAACGAGGGTGCCTCCATCCGGAGCATCGTGAAGTTGTGGGATAAGGCTGGCGTCCACACAAGCAAGGGGACACCGGTCCAGGCGGTCTCGATTCGCCGCGTCCTCATTGCGGACGGCGAACGGATCATGAACCGTGAGGCTCCCGTCATCCTCGATAGTGACATTGCTATCCGAGTCCGGGACATCCTCATGGACCCGCGCAGACTGACCAACCGCGAGGGTCTCAACCGCAAGCACTTCATGCTGAACGGGTTGGTCCGGTGCGAGTGTGGCGGCAGGATGTACGGCGTTCGGGTCGGGCGCGCCCGCGGCCTCTACTACCGGTGCCACCAACAGGATGGCGGGTGCGGCCGGACGTACATCAAGGCGGCGAACGTCGAGGAGTATGTCCGCGCCTCCGTCGAGACCAATCGGGCCGAGCTACCCGCCGAGGGTCCGGACCTGACCGCCGAGGAGACGGCGCTCCGCGAGCGGCTGGCCTCGGTCGAGGCGCGAGACGGCAACAAGCGGCGGGACTACGCGCTCGACCTGATTGACGCCCAGACGCTCAAGATCGCACTGGACGAGGTCAACCGAGAGCGCGTTAACCTTCGCCGTCAGTTGGCGGACCTGGCACACCGCCGCGCCGCTCAGGAGACGGTGCACGAGTTCGTCGCCCGGATGCACCGTCCACCTGAGGATTTCGATGGAGCCCGTCAACTGATCCACGCGACCGTCGAGCGCGTCACCGTCCGTGGAGCAGGCCAGCGCAACGACGTGCACCCTCGCGACCGGGTGTCAATCACATGGCGACCGGAGTTCAGCGCGGACGAGTACGGACGGCTGGACGCCGAGGGTCGCGACCGGCCAGGACCCGGCGACGTGTTCGAGATGGCCGAGCAGCTGACCGCCGAGTTCACCGATGACCAGATCGCGAGGCTTGTGATTGGCGCGGAGGTCGAAGCCGAGTTGACGGCGTCGGAAGCGTTCCGCACCTTGGACAAGGACGAGTTGCGGGCCAAGATCCTCGACGCGGTCGACCGTCGGTTGGCGAGGCGCTAGGAAGCCTATACGCGTTCCAAGGTCCAGACCCCCCCGCACCAGGCCTGAAAACGCCGCACGTGACCGCTCAGCGCGTTGGGCGTGATCCTGGCCGCATACTTGCCGCGAACGTGCAGGTCAGAGACGCGTCAGCCCGGCACCCTTTGACGGGAGGGTGACGGGCTGAATGCGTCTTCGCGGGGCGAGTCGAAAACACAGCTGAATCCGGGCGCGCCAGTCGCGGCGCTGCGGGCAAGGAGTCGACGCCCGCGCCGCCCGGTTTTGACCCAGGAGACGCAAAAGCCCCGACTGGTATGAACGCCGGTTGAAAACTCGAACACCCGGCGGCTGAGAAACGCCGGTCGAAAAGTCGAGCACCCCTGAAATCCCCGTTCCGCTCGGATCCGCCCTGAGGCTTCTCGGGACACCGAGCGAAACGGGGTGAGGGAG
>WNGM01008901.1_pt1 | contig 12361 bp, 8 predicted proteins | sample 5400571 | NCBI WGS metagenome assembly WNGM01 (sample SAMN13153378, study PRJNA577476) | soil metagenome | isolation source: 100 cm soil or saprolite under Garry oak tree replicate 2 | place: USA:California | collected 2016-06-15
CGAGCTACGACGACATCCCGGTGGGCGCCTACGAGTACCGGCTCACCGTCAAGGACGCTACCAACAACCCGATCGACCTCACCACGGTCGGCGGCAATGCCCAGGGACAGATCTCCGGCACGATCGACATCAAGCGGGGTGGGCAGAGCCTCGTCCCGGCCAACCCGCCGGTCACCACCACCTACGCTCCGGTCCTCAGTCAGTCGGTCGACCGCTGGGGCAAAGTGCTCGCGAGCACCGGCCCCTACGACGCCCGCAATGCCGCCTCACCGCAGCGCACCACCACTTACCGCTACAACTATCTCAACCAGATGGTCGAGGAGGTCAAGCCCACCACCGATATCTGGACCGCGGCCGGGGTCGATCTCAGGACCGACGCCGACGTTACGAACGACCGCCCGACCACGCGCAACTACTACGATGCGGACGGCCGCATCATCGTGACGCGCGACGCCAACGGCGACCTGCAAGGTCGCCAGTACGACGAGGCCGGCAATCTCGTCACCGAATACCGCGCCGACGGCAGCCAGCTCAAGCACAGCTACGACGCACTCGGACGCGAAGTGATGAAGATCGACGGCGACGGCATCCGGACGGATCTCGCTTACGACAAGAACGGCCGGCTCGTGTCGGAGCGCTCCGGCGTTAACACCCTCTGGGAGATCACGCAGTCGCACGGCTACGACGAGGTCGGTCACCGCACGAAGGAGACCAACGGCGAAGGACAGACGACCATTTCCTTCTACGATTACCGTGGCAACGTGGTGCTCACGCGCCGACCGCTCGACAGCGCCACGTTTGGCGGACTTGCTTATGAGTACCGCAGCTTTTACGACGTGCGCGGCAACAAGGTTCGCGAGGAAAATCGCCTCGGCGACTACCAGACCTGGACCTACGACGATTTCGGTCGCGTCAAGACCCACCGCGATCTGGGTGGGGTCACCACCACCAACACCTACGACACGCTGGGACGGCTCATCGGTCAGACGAACGACCGCTTTACGGTCACCGGCGCTGGCCAGAACCAGGATCTCACCTACCAGTATTACGAGAACGGCGTTCTGCGCCGAATCCTGGACAACACCCTGCGCACCGAGACCACTTACGAGATCGATGTCCAGGGAAATCACACCCGCGAGCGCTTCGTCAATCTCAGCACCGGCGAGGTGTATCAGGACGTCCAGATGACTTACGACGAGCTTGGGCGCCTGGCGCGGCTGAAAGACAACCGCTACGACCTGAAGTACTCCTACGACGCGGCGGGCAATCGCCGGCGCATCAACACCACTTACTTCGACAACGCCAACAACGCGAAGACCATCGACGATTGGTATCAGTACGACGGCATGAATCGCATCGTGGTGAGCCAGGGGCTCCTCGTCAACGGCAGCATTCAGATCCGCCAGACGCCCAACATTGTCCCGGCCACAACGTCGCAAGTAACCATCACCGGCAGCGACATCACGAATAACGCCGCCACGGGGTGGGGCAATGCCGATGCGTACAGCAAGGAAAGCTATACGGGCAGCGTCTATGTCTCCGCTGTCGCGGGGCAGACGAACCTGTACGGGATGTTCGGCCTGAATTCCGACCCGCTGACCGACAGGAGCTACACCTCGCTGGATTACGCCTGGTACACGGTGGCGGACGGTACCCTGCAGATCTATGAGAGCGGCACGTATATCGGCTCATTTGGGCCGTATACGACGACGGACGTACTGTCCATCGAGTACACCGGCACCAGCGTCATCTACCGCCAAAACGGCGTAGCGAAACGCACGGTCGGCACCTCGGCCAATCGCACGTTCTACTTCGACTCGAGCTTCTACAACACTGCCTACAAACTGAAAGACGTGCATTTCGGTGCCAACCCGCAAGGCACCGAGATCTACTACGACGCCAACGGCAACCGCACTATCGCGCGTAGCTACCAGACCGGCGGCTTCGTCGAGGAAAGCTACCATTTCGACTCGCAGAACCGCCTGATCGAGACGTACGGCGGCGGTCTGCTCACGAGTGTGCGCGGCTACGACAAGGCCGGACGCCAAACTGAGTACGTTGCCTACTCCAGTCCTGGGGTGATGCAGGAGCGGCGCACCACCACCTACAACGCGAACGGACAACAGCTCACTACCGAGAACCGCGACGGGTCGAACAACCTCACCGCCACGATCAAGTACAACTACGCCGATTCCTACGATGCCGCCGGCAATCTCAGGAAGTACACGGTCGAGAACGCCTCCGGGACGCGGTACCTGCAGACCTATACCTACGACTACCTGAAAGGCAACGGCTACCAGCAGCAGGCGATCAACGGCCGATTCGACGTCTATTACTCGAACGGGACCACCACGTCCTACGGGACGACCCAGTACTACTACGACGCAAACGGCAACCAGATCAAGATCACCGACAGCCAGGACGCGACCAAGAACCGGGACCTGATCGTCACCACTCAGGGCCAGATTCTGCAGCAACTGCAAAACGGCAAGAAGCAGTACTACTACTACGCAAAAGGAGAGTCGGTAGGCAGCACCGGCGACATCTCGAGCGCCAACTTCGACTTCAACTACACCCCGGTGGGAACCGACTATCCGGCGCGGTCGCCATCGAGCTACGTCGTCAACCAGGGCGACACCCTGCGCAGCATCTCCCTTGCAGTCTTCGGCGACGGCAGCCTCTGGTACATCATCGCCGACGCGAACGGACTCAGGAGCGACGCAGACCTCAAGGCCGGTCAGACGCTGACGATCCCCAACCAGATCACCAACGTCCACAACGACTACAAGACCTTCAAGCCCTACAACGCGGGGCAGCTGATCGGCGGCGCCACACCGACGCTGCCAACGCCCGATCCGCTGCCCGTTCAAAGCGAGGGTGGCGGAGGAGGATGCGGCGGATTTGGCGCGATCCTCGTTGCGATCGTGATCGTAGTGGTTGCCGTGATTACGGAACAGTACTACCTCTTGTCCGACGCGGAAGCAATGACCGCGGCGGCGGCTGAGGCGGGCGACGTGGCGGTGTCCGCGTCGGCGGTGGTCGAAAGCGGAGCGCTGTCTGCGAGTTCCTACGTCGTTGGGGGTGTGGTCGGGGGCGCGGCGGGAAATTTGGCGGGCCAAGCGCTTGGAAACATGATCGGGACCCAGCATGGCTTCAATTTCGGAGCTTTCGCGAGCGCGGCAATCGGCGGAGCGGTGGGCGGGATGCTCGGTGGAAGCGGTGCCGGCGTGGGGCAGCAGATGCTCAACGGCGGATTGAACAACGCCATCAGTCAGGGCATCAACATCGTCACCGGACAACAAGAGAGGTTCGACTGGCGTGGCGTCGTGGCGGCGGCGATTTCGGCGCCCTTCACCAGCGGTATCGGCAGAGACGTCGGGAACGCAACAAACAGCTCGGTCGCGGCCCGCATTGCAGCCGGAGTCGTGCGGGAAGGAATCAGCGCCGCCGTCCATGGCGGTGGACGGATCAACTTCGTGCAGCTCGCGGCGGACGCGTTCGGGAATGCTCTTGCCAATGATCTGGTCGGGCAGACGACCGGGGCGGGTGAGCAGCAGGCTAGTCAGCTTGCCTCAACGATGCAGAACATGCCGGTTTCGATGCCCTTCGTTGACCCCGAGACAGGTGACCATTTTGTTTTCGGCAAGCCGGCGACGGGATCGCCAATCGATGACGATGAAGTGATTAGCAACCTTACGCAACTAGCTAGAGAGAACAACGTAGCGCCGGGTGCCGCAGATGGCATACCTAACCCCGCAAACGGAATACCTGACCCGTTCGCCCCGTGGCTAGCGAGTAGCAATGATATTCAAGTTGCACAGGTTCCGCCATGGATGGCAAATGGGGTAGTCGGCGGTGGGTATGTAGCGGACACCGTGGCTGAGTCTTTGGTTGGGGGGAGGCAAGGCGTACCAGGGTTCCCAGGATCTCGTCCGGAGCGCCAAGACCCCAATGGGTACCCGGCCGAATTGGGGCTCTCGCCGGGAATACCACCATCAATTGCTGATCAGCTTCAGCATGAACTGAATAAGCTCGGTGGGTTCCTTATAGACAACTTCGTCAAGGGAGCAAATCTAATATTCAATAGGGATTCCACTGAGCTCGGCGAAAATCTCGAGGCTGGCGGAGTTCCCAAACCTTACGACGGTGCGGAAGCCCACCATATTGTTCCATCGGGGGACATGCGAGCACAGGACTTGCGCGACAAACTGACTGACTGGGGAGTACCTATCAACGAGAAGGATAATGGCGTATGGTTACCTGGCCCGAATGCTCCAGAGGACGCACCTGGCGCGCCTCATCGACCACTCAACAACGCTGACTATATTCAAGGGGTCCGCGACAAACTTCGGGATGTCCGAACGCCGGAGGAGGCCAGAGAAGTGCTTCGAGGAATAGGCCAACAGCTTTTGGACAAGGATTTTCCTGGAGTTAGGCCGCGGCCTGAGCCAAGATGAAAATCTATCGACTAAGATCAGATACAGAGAACTACCAATTTTTGGAGCTAGTTGATGCCGGGAATTGGCGGATCCTGAACAAGATCTTAAACGGCGAACTCCCTATCTCGGAGTGGCGACCCTTTCCGGTGAGAGTGTGTCGGGATCCGAAGTCGACAAGACCGGACGCCCTTCCGAGTGACTTCCCCAATCTAGGGGGGCTCGACGTGTTTAGCGGGAAAGCGACGAAGCTGCTCGGCGCGACTCTCCTTAGCAATGGACGGCTACTGCCGCTGTCAAGCGAGGAAGGGGAATATTTCGGCTTCCACACGACTACTGTTCTTGATGCATTGGACGAACGCAATTCTGAAATCTGGAGACTGAGTACTGGAACGATTGCCGATATCGAGAGGCACGTGTTTCGTCCAGATGCGCTTGGCCGAGCGCCTATCTTCAGGCTCCCACAGAAAAAATTTGGCCCAACGTATGTGGACGAGACGTTTGTCAGTCGCATTAGCTCTCTCGGGCTTGCTGGTTTCAAGTTCGAACTCGTATGGGCACAACAAGACGTCGCAAAGACGAGTGGATAGGCTCTTGGTGCCCTAAACAGGGACACCTTCTCTAAGGCATCAGGGAGAAAAATATGTCAACCGAAGGCACGGGCGTGGGCGGACAAGGCGTTTGCGCTGTCGCGCAAGACGCCGGAAGCGTATTCACTGCCGGCTTCCGCGCTGGGCGACGAGGACGAGAAGCGCGCACAGGAGCTGCTGAGGCGCGCTGGAGCTCAAGCCGCGCAGCGGGCGGGCGTGGGCGGGGAAGGGGATGGCGGCGATGTTCGGGGGCGACTTGCCGGCGGCGGCGGAGGCGCTGCGGCACGCGGTGGAGCACATGCCGCAGCACATCGGCACCTGGCATGCGCTGGCCGTGGTGCCGGATGCTGCGCGGCGATCTCGACGGCGCGGAGGCGAGCTTTCGCAAGGTCTACGAGCTCGATCGCACGTTCGGCGAGACGCACGGCGGGCTGGCGATGATCGAGTTGCTGCGCGGGGCGGGCAATCGGGCGCAGCGGCGGGCGGATACCGCGCTCGATCCGGGCTCCCTGTCGGGCCAGTACGCGAAGCTGCTGCTAGAAGCGAAGACCGACGCCGCGCGCGGCGCCGGAATCCGGAAGATTCTCGCGTCGCAGCAGTCGCTGCGCGGCGGCAGCCTGCTTGACATGGTTTCGCGCCACGCCGCGCGTTCGCGGAAATCCTGATGCGCCCTGCATTCGTCCTCGGTATCGACGGCCTGCCCTACACGCTGGCGCGCCGTCTCATCGACGACGGCACCATGCCGAATCTCGGGCGCATCGCGCAGCGGGGAACGCTTGCGCAGATGCACACCACGGTGCCGGATTTTTCCTGCGTGGCCTGGACGTCGTTCGCCACCGGCGTGAACCCCGGAAAGCATGGCATCTATGGATTCCAGGATTTTCATCCCAGGACCGGCGGGCCGTACTTTCCGACGGTCGCCGATTGCCGGGCGCCGGCGTTGTGGCATGAGGTGGGCAAGGCGGGCGGTCGCAGTATCGTGCTCAATCTTCCCGGCACCTTTCCGGCGCTGCCGCTGCGCGGCAAGATGGTATCGGGGTTCGTCGCGCCGGAATTCGAAAAGGCCTGTTACCCCGCCACTTTCTCGCAGACCCTGAAAACACTCGGCTACCGCATGGACCTCGACGGACAGGCGGGTCTGAGCGGGGCCGAGCACGTGGAGCAGGTGATCTGGCCGGTCTTCGAGGCGCGCAAGACCGCGATCCGCCACGTCATCAAGAACGAATACTGGGATCTGTGTATTGCCGTGATCACGGAGAGCGACCGGCTGCAGCATTTCTTTCTGCACACCTTGCGCGACCCCGCTCACCCCCAGTACGAATGGACCCGGCGCTTCTATGTCGAGCTGGACACCTTCGTGGGGGAAGTCGCGGGGCTGCTGGACGGCAAGGCGGATCTGTTCATGGTCTCCGACCATGGCTTCGATGTCGTCCGGCATCTGGTCCTGGTCGAGGATTTCTTGCGGGGCCTGGGACTCGCGCCAGCCTCGGATATGCCGTGCTGGGCAGACCCGGCGATTGCGGCCAGGACGCATGTTTTCTGCCTGGACCCGGGGCGTTTCTATATCAACCGCAAGGGCGGTCGCTTCCCGGGGGCGTTCGTCGAAGAGCAGGAAGCGCAGGAAATCCTGCAGCGCCTGACGCGGGCGCTGTGGGATCTCAGGGATCCCGATACCGGCGCGCCGATGGTGAGCTCGGTTCGAACGAAGCGGGAAGGATTCTGGGGCGACACGACGGAGTATGCGCCGGACCTCGTTGCGGCGACGCATCCCGGCTACTATTTCCGGGCGTTCTGGTTTTCGGAGAAGACGCACGTGGTGAACATCAAATGGGAAGCCAACCACGTGTGGAGTGACGCGACCGTCTATACGCCGTACCCTTTGCCGAGCGATTACCAGCCGATGATCTGGGACGTATTGCCGAGCGCGCTGGCGCACATGGGAATCCAGATTCCCAATGATCTCGATGGCCGCGATCTCCGCCGTCCGTCGCAGCATACTATTCAGCGATCTCGCGAACTATGACCCCCGGCGCGGCGTGGCATGAGGAATTGATCGGCGTAGTCGATGATTTTTTCGACGACCCGATTGCCATTCGCCGGGAGGCTGCGCAGCTCACGTATTCCGAGCCGCCTTCCCAGCTGCGGCAGGATGCGCTGGGGCCGATTGCCCGGTATTGCACGGTGCCGTCGCCTACGCTGCAGGATTTTCTGCGGCGCCTTGGGCCGCATCTGCCGGCCGATATTGAAAACGTCAACGTGGAGTATCGCTATGTGCACGCGGGCACCGTGAAGAAGCAGATCTGTCATGCCGACGGATGGGATTACGGTGGCGTGGTGCATCTGACGCTGCCGGAACACTGCCAAGGCGGCACGTGGTTCTTTCGTCACCGGCCAACGGGGCACACCTTCTGCGATCGCGCCTTGGCGACTCGGCACGATTACACCGACAGCGGATCGTGGGAGCGCTACTACGAAGCTCCGATGCGGTTCAATCGCCTGGTCTATTACCCTGGCGAGCTCTTTCACGCCATCGCAACACCCTACTTCGGCGATCGGGTCGAAAATGCGCGCCTGGCCCTGACGTTCTTCGTGCGTCTCAAGGCGCCGCTACGGGTGGCTTCCCATGGTGCGCAACAGGAGATTGCGATCGGACCGAATCGGACCGAAGCGCTACACGCTTCACATATAGCCCATCGCCCTGAGTTGTTCCATCATTTTTTCCTTCTCCTGGTTACGCTCCCCGCGCTCGTTGCCGTCCTCTAGATGTTGTTCCCAGGCCGGGATGTCCGCGGCCCGCTTGCTCGAGGAGCGCGTGCTCAGGGAGCGGTAGCCCTGGGAGTAAAGCGCGCAATAGGGGATGCCGAGTCCGAGCGTGGCATTCCAGATATCGCGCTCCGTAAAGTGCAGGATGGGCTGTACGCGCGTGTGCGGCGGATTGTCACGTGGACTGAAAAAGGTTTCCTGGCTGCGAGCGGCATGCTCGTCCCAGCGTATGCCGGTGATCAGGGCCTGTATTTCGTGATCGCGCAAGGCGTTGCGCAGAGGCAGCGTCTTGAGCAGCAGGCTGCAGGCCGGCGAATCCGGAACCCAGCGGAGCGACGCCTCCTTCGCTCCCAGCGCCGTCAATGCCGCCTGGTTCTCCGGGTTGAGGTCGGCCACCCGCACCTCGTCCCCGATCCGGTCGAGCCTGTCGAGCAGATCGCTGTTCCGTACGGTCAGATGATCCAGCTTCCAATCGCGCACCAGCCGGTCGCGGAACGACACGAGCTCGGGAATGGGATCTTTCTCGTCGATATCCATGACGCGGGGCGGGCGCAGGCCCCGCTTCCGGCACAGCTCGACGAGGAGGTACAGGACCAGCGTGCTGTCCTTGCCGGCGCTCCAAGCGAGCATCGTTCGCTCGAGAGGAAAGCGCTCCAGCATTTCCTCGAGCACGAACCGGGCTTGGTCAAGCTTCTGGCGCAAGACGGCATCGAGCATGACGATCCTTGGGCGTGACGTCTTGAAAGGAAGCGCGATTACGGCTGACGCCCCGACACGGCGGGATTATCGCCCGAATTTCAGCGGCGGCGGATAGAATCCGGCGCTCGGAGGTCGCCACGACGTTTATCGCTAGAGTGGCAGGGCGCTTGCTGCGTCGCTGGTTTGGGCCGCGCTGGGCCAGTGCCGGCTGATCCGCCATGATCGCGGCTAGGCGCCCTGCTTCAGGCTCGCGCTGATGAAGTCGTCGAGGTCGCCGTCGAGCACTCTCTGCGTATTGCCGATCTCCACGCCGGTGCGCAGGTCCTTGATGCGCGACTGGTCGAGGACGTAGCTGCGGATCTGGTGTCCCCACTCGATGTCGGTCTTGGCGGAGGCGAGCTTGTCGCGCTCGGCCTGGAGCTTGCGCAGCTCCAGCTCGTACAGCCGCGATTTCAGCATCGCCATGGCTTCGGCGCGGTTGCGGTGCTGCGAGCGGTCATTCTGGCACTGTACCACGATGCCGGTCGGCAAATGCGTGATGCGCACGGCCGAGTCGGTCTTGTTGACGTGCTGTCCACCCGCGCCGGAAGCGCGATAGGTGTCGATGCGCAGCTCCGCGGGATTCACGGCGACCTCGATGTTCTCGTCCACCTCGGGATAGACGAACACGCTCGCGAACGAGGTGTGGCGCCGCGCGTTCGAGTCGAACGGCGACTTGCGCACCAGGCGGTGCACCCCGCTCTCGGTGCGCAGGTGCCCGTAGGCGTAGCTTCCCGTGATCTTGAGGGAGGCGCTCTTGATGCCGGCGACCTCGCCCGGCGACTCCTCGAGCACCTCCATGCCATAGCCCTTGCGGTCGCAGTACTTGGCGTACATGCGCTCGAGCATCTGCGCCCAGTCCTGCGCCTCGGTGCCGCCCGACCCCGACTGGATGTCCATGAAGCAGTTGTTGGGGTCGAGCGGATCGGAGAACATGCGGCGGAACTCGAGGTCCGCCACGGTCTTCCCGGCCTGCGCGACGTCGGTCTCGATCGCGGCGAGCGTCGCGTCGTCGTTCTCGGAGCGCGCGAGCTGGAACAGCTCGCGTGCGTCGCGCAGCTGGCCGTCGAGGCCGGCGAGGACGCGGACGGTGTTCTCGAGCTGCTTTTTTTCGCGCCCCAGCTCCTGGGCGCGCTTGGGATCGGACCAGACGTCCGGGGCTTCGAGCTCCCTCGCTACCTCGGCGAGACGCGCCTGCTTGCCCTCGAAGTCAAAGATACCTCCGCAGCTCCTCCGACCGCGTGTTCAGGCCGGCGAGCGTCGAGGCGATTTGATTGATGCGTTCGGCTTCCATGATGGCTTCGCTGCAAAGCGCGCATTATAGGGCAGGGAGCCTATCTGAGGCGAGTCGAAGGAAAGCTCTCGTCGATCTTGTCCTCGAAGAAGCTCGTCGGCGAAGGCGCGGCCATGAACTGGCGATGCACTTCGGGCGAGACGCCGCGGTACTGATTGACCCTGCCGTCGCTGAACTCGATCTCCAAGATCTGCGACTTGGGGTCGTAGCCGACCGCGCGGATCTTGCTCGAATTGACGCGCTTGCGTTCCATGTTCACTCCATCAGCTCACCGCGTGGGCTCCCAGTGCTCGATCACCAACTGCAGGTTCTGCGCCCCGTTGAACTCGTTGACCGAAAGCCGGTACGCCGCGCGCACGGGCGAGGGCAGGGGATCCAGCTCGTTGAAGCGCATCGCCTCGACGGTTCGCCCGCCGCGCGAGAGCTTGAGCTTCAGATGCTTCTCGCCTACCACGCGCTGGCCGAGGACTTGGAACTCGTCGCAGAACAGCGGCTGCGGGAAACCCTGGCCCCAGATCTGGTCTTCGAGCAGTTGCGCGAGGCCCAGATCGAGATACGCGGTCTCGAGCGACCCGTCGGTCTCGACCGTGCGTCCGAGCTGCGCGGGCGACAACCATTCGCGGGCCACGGCTTCGAAGAGTTCCGCGAAGCGCGCGAAATCCTCCGCGTGCAGCGTCAGGCCGGCCGCGGCCGCGTGCCCCCCGAACCGCAACAGCAGCCCGGGGGCGCGCTTGGCGACGAGATCGAGCGCGTCGCGCAGATGCAGGCCCGCGATAGAGCGGCCCGAGCCCTTGATTTCGCCGGGCGCGCCTTGCGCAAACGCGAAGGTCGGGCGATGGTAGCGGTCCTTGACGCGGCCGGCGAGGATCCCGATCACGCCCTGGTGCCAGGACGGATCGTAGAGGCTGATGCTGCTCGACTCGCCGATGTCGAGCTTCGCGAGGAGCTCATCGGCCTGGAGCCGCATGTCCGCCTCGATCGCGCGCCGCTCGTGGTTGAGTTCATCGAGCTGCCGCGCGATGTCCAGGGCGCGCCCGCGGTCCGGAGTGACGAGACACTCGATCCCGAGGCTCATGTCGGAAAGGCGCCCGGCGGCGTTCAGCCTCGGCGCGAGCAGGAATCCCAGATCGAAGGTGCTGGCGCGCGAAGGATCGCGGCCGGCGACGGCGAAGAGCGCGCGCACGCCCTCCTGCATTCGGCCCGCGCGTATGCGCCTCAGCCCTTGAGCGACCAGCACGCGATTGTTGAAATCGAGCGGCACCACGTCGGCGACCGTGCCGAGAGCGAGGAGGTCGAGCACATCGCCGAGGTTCGGCTCCTCCTTCGCCGAGAACGCGCCGCGCTTCCTGAGCTCGGCGCGCAGCTCGAGCATCACGTAGAACATCACGCCGACGCCCGCGAGGTTCTTGCTCGGGAAGGCGCAGCCGGGCTGGTTGGGATTGACGATGGCCGCGGCGCGCGGAAGTTCCGCGCCCGGCAGGTGGTGGTCGGTGACGATCACCTCGATGCCGAGCGCCCGCGCGGCCTCGACGCCCTCGACGCTCGCGATGCCGTTGTCCACCGTGACGAGGAGATCGGGCTTCGATTGCGCCGCGAGCGCGACGACTTCCGGCGTGAGCCCGTAGCCGAATTCGAAGCGGTTGGGAACGAGGTAGCCGACGCTCGCGCCGAAGGCGGCGAGCGCGCGCACGCCGAGCGCGCAGGCGGTCGCGCCGTCGCAGTCGTAGTCGGCGACGATCAGCATGCGCTTGCCCGCCGCGATCGCGTCGGCGAGGAGCAGAGCGGCGCGCTCCGCGCCGAGCAGCGCCGAGGGCGGAAGCAGGCCCGAAAGCGCGTCTTCGAGCTCGCCCCGCCCGCGGATTCCGCGCGAGGCGCAGACGCGCGCGAGCACCGGGTGCAGTCCCTCGCGCATGAGCTGATCGTGGACGCGCAGCGAGACGGGGCGAACGGCGATCCGGGAGCTCACGTGCTTGTTCCCAGGTAGTCCGCGAGCGGCTTTTTCAACCGCCAGAAATGGCGGAGGTCCGAGCGCACCGTCTCGATCTCGAGCAGCGAATCCGCGCCAAGCAGGGACAGAGTCAGCATTCCGATTCTCCCCGATTGCAGAGCGGCGAGAAGCGGTCCGAACCAGTCGCGTTCGAGCGCCGCGCGGCGCTCCCGGGCGTGGCCGGGCGCACTCGGCGGCGGGTCCAGCACGACGAGCGCCGCGCCCTCGTCCCCTGCGGCGGCGAGCATGGCGCTGGCGTTCTTGGGCAAGGCCCGAGCCGGGATTCCGGCGGCGAGCGCGAGGCCGCGCGCCAGGGGATCGTCGCCGAATACCGTCGAGAAGGGCCGGTCTTTTGCGGCGGCTATGACCCCGCCGCCCCAGAACCAGACGCTGTTCAACGCCGGCTCCCCGCGGGCCTCGCGCTCTGCATTCACGGGGTGCTCGTGCAGGAGCATCTGCGCCTCGTTCATCAGCGCGTGAAAGCGCATCGCATCGGGCCCGGAGGGAAGGTTTCCTTCGATCAGCCCTTCGCGTGCGGCGGAGGGCGGCGTGG
>WNGM01004902.1_pt1 | contig 12360 bp, 10 predicted proteins | sample 5400571 | NCBI WGS metagenome assembly WNGM01 (sample SAMN13153378, study PRJNA577476) | soil metagenome | isolation source: 100 cm soil or saprolite under Garry oak tree replicate 2 | place: USA:California | collected 2016-06-15
GGCACCCTCACCGCTGTCACGGCATAGCCACTGGAGAGCCACGTGCATCGAAAGGTGCCCGCGTGGTTCGGACCGGAGGCCGGCGGAAAAGGACCTGCCGCACGGCAGGCACCTCGCCGCCGGCCTACCGGTGTTGCTGAGGTCCTGGTCGAACACCCTGGTGAGTGTCCGGCAGGTAACCCAGCGCAATGCTGGCCGCCGCACAGCGGGAGTGGACAGGGTCGTCGCGCTTGACGGCCCGGCCAGGATGGCGATGGCGCGGGAAGTCCACCGCACTATGAGATCCTGGCAGCCCTTGCCGGTGCGACGGGTGTATGTCCCCAAGGCCAACGGGAAACAGCGCCCGCTCGGAATTCCGGTCATGATGGACCGGTGCCATCAGGCACGGGCCAAGAACGCGCTGGAGCCCGAGTGGGAGTCCCGGTTCGGTGCCCGCGTTTACGGGTTCCGCCCGGGGCGCAGCTGCCAGGACGCGGCCGTGGCGCTCCACACGACGCTGAGCAGCAATGCGAAGCGGCTGTGGATCCTGGACGCGGACCTGTCGGCGGCATTCGACAAAATCGACCACGCCTTTCTTCTACGGCAGCTCGGCACGTTCCCGGCCAGGGACATGATCGCCGGGTGGCTGAAGGCAGGGGCGTTCGAGGCGGGCAAAGGATTCGCCCCCACGGAGGAAGGCACTCCACAGGGCGGGATCATCAGTCCGTTGCTCTTGAGTGTCGCGCTTCACGGCCTTGAGGAGGCGTCCGGGGTCCGGTATTCCACGGCCCCGTCCGCCCGGGGAAAGACACAACGCGATTCCCCCGTGACGGTAGCCTACGCGGACGACTTCGTCGTCTGCTGTCACTCCAGGCAGCAGGCCGAGAGCATCCGCGCCAGGCTGGCGGGATGGCTGGCCGAAAGGGGTCTTTCCCTGAATGAGGACAAGACGAGGATCGTCCACCTCAGCCAGGGTTTTGACTTCCTCGGCTGGAACTTCCGCCGGTACCCGGTCGGCAAGACCCTGGTCAAGCCGTCCAAGGGGTCCGTCGCGAAGCACCGGCAGCGGCTCGCGGACGAGATGCGCAGGCTGCGCGGCTCGAACGCGGGAGCAGTGATCGGCACGCTGAACCCGGTCATAAGGGGGTGGGCCGCCTATCACCGCAGCCAGGTATCCAGCGAGACATTCTCCTCGCTCGGGCACTACACCTGGAAGCTCACCTGGAAGTGGGCAAGGTGGAGCCACCCGGGGAAAGGAACCCGCTGGACCATTGGCCGGTACTACGGGAAGTTCTGCCCGTCCAGGGAAGACAAGTGGGTCTTCGGCGACCGGGAGACCGGCGCCTACCTGCTGAACCACGCCTGGACGGGAATCCGGCGGCACGTCATGGTCAAGGGCCGGGCATCCCCCGATGACCCGGACCTGACCGGATACTGGGAAAACCGGCGGCGCAAGACCGGCCTCGCGCTTGACGCAGGCACCCTGTCCCTGCTCGCCAGGCAGGAAAACAAGTGCCCGCACTGCGGGGACCCGCTCATCGACGCCAGCAGCCCGCCCGCCTCACCCGAGGAATGGGAAGACTGGTGGCTCGGCATCACCCGCCAGGACATCCCCCGCGCACCCAGCACGGCGGGACCAGCCCTGCCACCGGCAGAACGCGGAACCGTCCCCGCACTAATGCACATGCCCTGCCACCGTGCCCGAACCACAGCGGGACGCAGGGACGCAGCATGAACCCGAACCGCCCGTAAGGGCTTGCTTGAGCCGAGATGCGGGGAAAGCCCGCAAGTCCGGTATCTGAGGGGAGGGCGGCGCAGCAACGCGCCGCCCTTACCCGACCGCTACAGCATCAAGCGGGATCACGGCTGGGGCGGGTACAAGGTCCACTTCACCGAGACCTGCGACGCCCCCGGCCCGGCGGGCGCGGGCCCGGACGCACAAGATGCCACGGACCCCGGCACCGGCCCGGCACGCGCTCAGGGCCGGGGGGAGCCGCCGAACCTGGTCACCAATGTGGTCACGACCGAGGCGACCGTCCCGGACTCCGCGATGACCACCCCGGTCCACCAGGACCTGGCCGGCAAGGATCTGCTGCCCGCCGAGCACCTGGTCGATTCGGGTTACCCGTCAGCTGAGCTGATCGTGAACGCCGCCCGCGTCTTCGGGATCACGCTGGTCAGCCCGATGCTGCTGGACACCTCCGCCCAGGCCAGGGCAGGCGCCGGGTATGACAAGGCCGCGTTCGCCATCGACTTCGACGCCCGGCAGGCGACCTGCCCGCAAGGCGTCGCCAGCAGCTCCTGGACCCCATGCCGGCAGCATCAGGACGAGGCGATCGTGGTGTCCTGGCCGAAGAGCGCGTGCCTGCCCTGCCCGGCACGCCAGCTGTGCACCAGCGGCCGGCGCCGCCAGATCACCATCCGCCCCCGCGAGCTGCACGAAGCGCTCGCCAGCGCCCGCACCCAGCAGACCTCAGCTCGACTTCACCCTCACCGCCTGACCGAATAAACCAGCAGGGTCTCACAGGATGATCAGGCATATGCCGAGCCGACGCCATCTCCCCAGATCAGCCCGTGGTGGTGGTTGCGGCGGCGGTGATGACGTCCATGAGGCGGCCGCGGCGCTGGTATTCCAAGCGCTGGGCGGTCGCGCCGTTGCCGCGGTAGAGCACCGCGTCGAGCAGGTCGGTGACCAGGCGGATGTCCCCGGCGTCGGCTAGGGCGTCGCGGACGTGCTCGACCAGCAAGCCAGTCACAGCGGCCGCCTTGTCCGGCCGGAAGGTGACCGGGTCGATCAGCACGTCGTCGAGGCCGGACCGGCTGGCCCGCCACGCGGCCAGCCGCAGTTGCTCGGTACGCACCGGCCGGGCCGGCCGACCCGCTTGCCAGTTGCGGGCCTCGGTTTCCACCAGCCCCCGGACCAGCGCCGCGATCAGCACGGCATCATCGGCGTGCTGGCACACGTCGGCGATGCGCACCTCGATGGTCGGGTAGTGCTGGGACAGCCGGGCGTCGAAGTACACCATGCCGGAATCCAGCAGTGTCCCGGTGTCGATCATCTGCTGCACCGTGGCCTGGTACGCTTCCGCCGATCCGAACTGGCCGGTCGGGCCGGTACAGGGCCAGCGGCCCCACGCCTGGTAGCGGAAGCTGGCGTAGGCGCTGTCCACGCCCTGCCAGAACGGGGAGTTGGCGCTCAGCGCCAGCAACGTCGCCAGCCACGGCTGGATCCGGTCGAGCACGGCGACGCCCTCTTCGGCCGACGAGATCCCGACGTGCACATGGCACCCGCAGGTGAGCTGTTCGTGCGCGGTCAGCCCGAAGGCCTCGGCCATCGCCTGGTAGCGGCTCGTCGGCACGACCTCCGGATGCACTGCCACCGGTGAGGTGCCGAGCGCGGCAACGGTAACGCCCGCCCGGGCGGCCGCGGCTGCGGCCGTGGCCCGGCACCGGCGCAGTTCGCGGCTGAGCTCGTCGAGCGAGTGGCAGGGTCTGGTATCGATCTCCAGTTGCTGCTCCTGCAACTCGAATTCGAGCGGCTGCATCGCGCCCGGTTCGCCCGCCGAGGGCTCATCAGCACAGGGCTCGCCCGCTCCCGCCTCCGCCGCGCCCCGGTCGGCCGCCCGGATGACGGCGCTGGCCAGCGCCCGTGGGCGGCCGGTGCCGGGCTCGACGATCAGGAGTTCCTCCTCCACCCCAACGCTGCGCACGGTTCGCCCTTCCGCCAGCCGGCGAATCACCACGTCGCTGGCTCCCCTTGAATCCGGCTTGGTGGCTTGATCCATGAATAGGCCCAGGTCGCATGGGGTGGCACCGTTTCCGGCACCCGCAGGTTCAGCCGAGCCGGCGGAGCAGGTCATGGTACTGGTCCCAGAACGTGCTGGGCAGGTGGCCGCCGAAGGTGCGGAGGTGCTCGCAGATGAGCGTGGCCTCTCGCTTCCATGTCTTGGCGTCGACGGAGAGCAGGAGGTTGAGGTCGTCTTCATCGATGCCCAGTCCATCGGTGTCGAGGGCGCCCCGTGCCGGGATCTTGCCGATCGGGCTGACGGCTGTCCCGGCGTGGCCGGAGAGCCGTTCGATGATCCACTTCAGGACACGGCTGTTCTCGCCGAAGCCCGGCCATAGGAACCTGCCGGAGGAGTCCTTGCGGAACCAGTTGACGAAGTAGATGCGCGGCAGTTTGGCGGCGTCAGCGTAACGGCCGATTTTCAGCCAGTGGGCAAAATAGTCGCCCATGTTGTAGCCGCAAAATGGCAGCATTGCGAACGGGTCACGGCGCAGCTCGCCGACGTTCCCGTCGGCTGCCGCGGTCCGTTCTGAGGCTATGGTGGCGCCGAGGAATACGCCGTGTTCCCAGTCGAAGGCCTCGGTGACCAGCGGGACGGCGCTCGCGCGGCGCCCGCCGAACAGGATCGCCGAGATCGGGACGCCCCGGGGATCGTCCCATTCGGGAGCGATGACCGGGCACTGGGCGGCGGGGGCGGTGAACCGGGAATTGGGGTGGGCGGCGGGTTCCGGCGAGCCGGGAGCCCAGTCGCGTCCCTTCCAGTCGGTCAGGTGGGCGGGCGGCGGATCGGACAGGCCCTCCCACCACACGTCGCCGTCATCGGTGAGCGCGACATTGGTGAAGATGCTGTTGCCCCGCAGCGTCGCGATCGCATTAGCGTTCGTGACCTCACTGGTTCCGGGCGCGACGCCGAAGAATCCCGCCTCGGGATTGATGGCGTATAGCCGGCCGTCGTCGCCGAATCGCATCCACGCGATATCGTCGCCTACGGTCTCGACCCGCCAGCCGGGAATAGTGGGCTGGAGCATAGCAAGATTAGTCTTCCCGCATGCGGAGGGGAAGGCCGCCGCCAGGTATTTCGCCTCGCCGCCCGGCGGCGTGACCTTGATGATGAGCATGTGCTCGGCCAGCCATCCCTCGTCGCGGGCCATCACCGATGCCACGCGCAGCGCGTAGCATTTCTTCCCGAGCAAGGCGTTGCCGCCATACCCGGAACCATAGGACCAGATCTCCCTCGTCTCGGGGAAGTGCGAGATGTACTTGGTCGTGCTGCACGGCCAGGGCACATCAGCCTGGCCCGCTCTCAACGGGGCGCCGACGGAGTGCACCGCGCGGACGAACGAGCCGCGTTCCTCGATAAGCCGCAGTGCTTGTGTCCCCATTCTCGTCATGATCCGCATCGACACCGCCACGTAGGGCGAGTCGGTTATCTCGACACCGAACTGTGAGAGGTCGCTGTCCAGCGGCCCCATGCAGAAGGGAACTACATACATGGTGCGGCCCCGCATGCAGCCATTGAAGAAACGGGCGAGCGTCTTCCGCATCTCATCCGGGGCGATCCAGTTGTTCGTGGGTCCCGCGTCCTCTTGCTTTTCCGAGCAGATGAAGGTCCGGTCCTCGACGCGCGCGACGTCGCTCGGATCGGAGGCACAGTGGAAGCTGTCCGGCCGGACCTGCGGATTGAGCCGGGTGAATGTGCCCTGCTCGACCAGGAGATCGGTCAGGCGCTTCCATTCAGAATACGAGCCGTCGCACCACACAATGCGATCAGGCTTGGTTAGCTTCGCAACCTGGCTCACCCATCCGGTCAGCCGAATGTCGCTGGCCAGGACTCGGTCAGCCAGGATAATCTGCCCGGCCATGATATGGCTCCTTCATGAGACGGAATGAGCATGAAGATCAGTCATTGTTCATTCGAGAACTAACGGAACATGCCGTCATACTCCGGCCAGACCTGCGCGCGGCGCAGGGTCAAAGGTCCCGTAAGTGCGGGCTTTGAGTCATGCGCACTTGCTGCATTGAAATCCGTCGTTAATATGCGCGGCTGAGCCTGAAACACGTTCGTTATATATCTGTAACGCTCGGAATGCGGAGCCGGAAGACCCCGATTCTCGGGACCTCAGCCTGATGCCATGCCCGCCGCAACGGGCCAGCGTCGGATGTAGCACCCGGCCGCATCGGAGTGCCGCCCGGAAGTCTGGGGCTTATCTGCGGCTCGCCTCAGGGAGCGCGAAATGTCTGGATACCCGACCGATCACGCAGGGCTCGAGATATTGCCATTCGACAGGTGCCTGCAGTGCAGTTGCTGGCCACGGTGCCTGTCGGACGGGTCAGTTTTCTCGCCGATGGCGAGATAGTGGTCCTGCCGGTAAACCATGTCGTCGACGGCCAGGACCCTGTCTTCTGCACGGCCAGCGGATCGAAGCTGTCCGCGGCCGGAGAGCGGGATCTGGTGGCATTCGAGGCAGACGAATATGATAAGCGAACCCGGTCTGGATGGAGCGTCCTGGTCAATGGCCGCGCCCAGGCGGTCTACGACGAGGCCGAGATCCAGCGCTTGAACCACCTGGGCCTGCACCCCTGGGTCACCGCCGTGGACCGTCCGTTCTGGATCCGGATACGACCGGCCTCAATAAGCGGGCGGCAAACACCAGGGGCCAGCTAGCCTTCCAGCCAGCCAAACCCGCCCCGTACTGCCGGGTTCAGCCTCCTGCCTTCCCGTGCGCCGCCAACGGCAGCCAGACACAAGATGAGAGGGCGCTCACACGGCAGAGTCGGACCTCGGTCAGCCCATCGGCCATACGCGTAGCCGCACAGATCACCCCGCTGCGTGATGACACTCCGGCAGTGCCTGATGTGGCCTGGTCCCTGCCGACGGCAAGAACAGAACGGCGTTGCTGTCAGCTCAGGGCATGCCCTGGACCCGGCAGGAGCGTGAATGCCTGCACGTGACGGGCCTGATGACCGTGAAGTACCGGTGATCAAGCGCGGCGATTCTCGGTCAGCCCAAGGCGCTCGGCGATGGCCGCCACGGCGGCATCGACGATGCCAAGCGGAAGCTGATCCTTGACGTTTCCCGGAGCCAGCAGGACGCCGGTATCGCGCAGCAGCACCTCAGCGGCCGGGTCCCGGGGCGAGGATCTGTTCCGCGCGTCCGGCCAGGTCCGGACCGGCCTCAGATGAGGCGAAGAAGGGCAGGTCTGTTTCCGGGCCGTGATCCCCGGCCGCATGCCCGCGGACCAGTCTGGAGCTGGCCGCAGTCCGGCCTCCGGCAGCAGGTCCACCAGGTGGTGCAGCTCCTCACGCATCGCGCTCATGCATCCAGTGCAGGCCCGGCAGCCCCCGATGGCGGACGCGCGCAATGCCACGGCCTGGCTGCCCCTACCGTCAGTTTTTGCCCGGCCAGGCGGGCAGGAGCCACCCGCCTGTCGCCTCCGGGTGGCACGGTTGCCGGTTTCCCCTGGTCAGGCGGCATAGGATGCGCAACGGCGCCGGCAAGCCCGTAACGGAATTGCGACATTCATTGGCGGCGGGCACGGTCGACTTGCCGTCATCGGTCGCCGCCAGTGTGCCGTCACCTGCTGCCATCAGAGACGGACATGACGTAGCGTGACAGGGAAATCGACCGCCTTAACGCTCAGGACGCCTGCCGGTTACTTGCGGGCGATCTGGCGGCGCTCCTCGTGGCGCCAGCCCACCCCGGTGAATGATCGGGCTGAGCTTGAACCGGTGCGAGCTAGGCCTTCTTTGTGGCCAGGCGGCCGTTGGCCAGCTCGGTCAGGTCGACGTCGTCGAGCGTGGTGACCACGATGTCGGCGTGCGCCGCTGCCAGGAGCTCAGTGTCATTGGCGCGTGCGATTCCGATCGCCGCCATGCCGCCGGCCTTGGCGGCTTGGACGCCCGCCGAGGCGTCTTCCATCACGATCGAGTCCTCGGCTGCGGCCCCGAGTTCATGCGCTGCGGTGAGGAACATCTCCGGATGTGGTTTTCCGTGCGCGAAATCCCGGCCCGACACGTCGGCGTCGAAGAACTCCAGCAGCGTCAGCCCTGGTCGTAGCGACGCGGACACGATCCCGTGCTCCCGCGCGAAGCTGTCGAGCCTTATCTGCCGCAAGAACAGCCCGGCGTTCTTAGAGGAGGAGGCGGCCGCCACCCCGATCCCGGCGTCTTTGACGGCGATGATGAAGCGCAGCGCGTCGGGGTATGCGGTGAAGTCGCCGGCTTCGATCAGCCGGACCACCATCGCTTGCTTCCGGTCGGCGAACTCGGCGAGACGCTTGCCGTCGTCATCTGGGACATGGAAATACGCCAGCGCCGCGCGCGCGCCGCTCATACGAGGCTTGCCGGACATCTGCTCCTCGTAGACGCGGGACGTGAACGCCTCCGGCGACCAGCTCGTCCGGTCGCGGATGTTGCTCCAGTCCGACTCCATCAGCTGGCACAGCGACTCACGCCATGCCTTCTCGTGCGGCGAGTCGACGAGCACTCCGTCGACGTCGAAAATCGCTCCCCGGAACGCCGGCACGCGTCCTCCTTCTTAGTCGTTGATACGTCGCTCTTCGGCCGGAATGGCGGGGGGCAGCTGGAACATCTGCCGGTCTCCGGGGCGTAGCTCGCGGATTTCGCCGCCGGCCCCGACCTTTATCGGCCCGCTCGCGCCCTCCGGATGGAGCACGAGCGTGAGCCTGTCCTTGTCGAGCGTCACCAGGAGCGGCGTCCGCCGGAACTGCATCGTAAATGACAGCTCCTCGAGCGGACCGGGAAGCCGCGGCTCGAAGTGAAGGACCTCGTCGCGAATCTCCGTGCCGAGGTAGGCGCGCTGCATGAGGTCGAGCGTCCCGGCCATGACACCGATGTGGATGCCCTCTCTTGTCGTCCCCTCCTGGACGTCCTCCACGTCGCTGTTCAGCGCCGCCAGGAAGCGCTCCCAGGAACTCTCCGGATCGAGCACGGCGAGTACACCCGCGTGTGTGATGAGGCTCAGCGTGGAGCCGTGCGACGTGCGCTGGTCGTAGTAGGCGATGTTCCGGGCCGCGGTGTCCGCGCGATACTCATAGCCCAAGCGCTCGAACAGCCGCCGGAGCACGTTCGGGGTAAACAGGAAGAACAGCATCACCGTGTCGGCTTGCTTGGCGATCATGTAGCGGTTCGGGTCGTCGCCCTCGGCGCGCAGGATCCGGTCGAGCCGCTGGATGTTCCCGTACTTCGCGCGGTAGCCGTCCCAGTCGAGTTCCCCGAGCGCCTCGTAGCCCTCGAACTGGCTGATGATGCCGTCGCCGTGGAAGGGAACGAACATGCGCCGGCTCATGTCCTGCCATAGCCGCAGCTCTTGCTCGGAGATCTCCAGCCTGGCACGGAGCGCATCGGCCCTGCTGGCCGGCAGCAGCGAAAGTACCTCGCCCGCGAGCTCGCACAGCCACGCCACCATCACGTTCGTGTAGGCGTTATTGCGCAGGCCGCCCTCCTCCGCGCCCGGATACTTCTCGTGGAACTCGTCCGGGCCCATTACCCCGTGGATCTCGTAGCGGTCGCGGTCCGGGTTGAACTGGGCGATGGACGCCCAGAAGCGTGCGATCTCCACCATCATCTCCGCGCCGTAATCCCGCAGGAAGGCCAGATCACGTGTGGCCTGGAAGTAGTGCCAGATGTTGTAGAAGATTGCCGCGTTCACATGGCGCTGGTTACGGCTGAGGTCCGGCTCCCAGCGCCCGGACAGCGGGTTGAGGTGGACCCGCTGGGTCTCCTCCTTGCCTTCGCTGCCGCTCTGCCACGGGAACATCGCCCCGCGGAAGCCTGCCTCACGGGCCGCCTCCCGCGCCTCGTCGAGGCGCCGGTAACGGTACATCAGCAGCTCACGCGTGACCTCCGGCATACGGAAGCTCAGGAACGGAAACACATAAAGCTCATCCCAGAAAACGTGCCCGCGGTACGCCTCACCGTTGAGACCGCGCGCGGGCACTCCGGCGTCCAGGTCGGCCGTGTGCCGGGAGCACACCTGGAGGATGTGGGAGACGTGAAGCCGCAATAGCATCTGGACCCGCTCGTCTCCGGGCACGCGCACGTCGCACACGCGCCACAACTCCTCCCAGGCAGAGACATGGCGCTTGAGCGCCCCCTCGAAGTCATGCCGCCAAAGCGCCGCTGTCCCGGCCTTTGCGAGCGTGTCGCTGGTCGCGGCGTCGCGGGAGGTCCAGAACGTCAGCATCTTCTCGACCCTGGTCGGCGTGCCCGGCCGGACGTCGAACGCCAGCACCTGCTGGATGTAGTCCTCCATCTGGTACAGGCTGCGTTCAACGGCGAGCGGCTCGCTTCCCTGGAAGACGCGTGTGCGCGCAGCCTGGCTGATGTAGATATTCGACTGCCGCGTCTGGACCTTCAGCGCGATGACCTCCGCGCCGAACGTCCGCGGCGAGACGGGATTGAGATGCCGGCCCTCGAGCTCCAGATAGCGGGCGACGCCCTGGTTAGTCACGCGTCCGTCGATCGCCGAGATCACCTCCACCCGGCCCGACCAGTTCTGCGGCGTCAGCGTCCATTCGATAGCGGCCCGATGCGGATGGGCCATGCTCACGAATCGCCTGCTACGCAGCGCCGTCTCACGCCCGGCGGCGTCCCGGAAGCGAAGCTCGCGGGTCACCACCGCCCGCTGAATGTCGAGCTCGTGGCGGTATTCAAGCAGCTCAACATCCGCCAGCCGGATTGCATCCGCGCCCTCGATCCGCAGCTTGAGCACCAGCCAATTGGGTGCACACCGTCGGCGTTTTCCCACTCTGCGGTGCCGCGGCTGCACAGGTAGCCGTTGCCGGTTGAGGTCAGCGCCTCCCGAAGCCCCTCCCCGGCCGGATCGAAGCTTTCGTACGTGAGCGCGAAACCGTTCATCGCAGCAACCGAGTGTATCTGGCCCGGTCTTGAGCTGCTCGCTCGCGCTCGCGTTGGCTCCTCACGCATCGCGCTCCTGCATCTAGCGCAGGGCCCGGCAGCCCCCGATGGCGGACGCGCGCCATGCCACAGCCAGGCTGCCGCTCCCGTCAGCCTCCTGCCCAGCCAGGCGGGCAGTAGCCACCCGCCTGCCGCCAACCGGGTGGCACCGTTGCGGTGGCTACGCTGTCACCGGCGTACGGGAAGCCGAGCACATCACGGAACGGCTGGCGGACATCTGCGGCAGGATCGGCCGTCCCGACGAGGCCAGGGAGTTCCGGCAGCAGCCGGAAAGGACCCGCGGCGCGCCGGGCGGGCGACGGCCCGGGCGGCGTCGGCCGGGCCGTCAGGCGAGCCGCGTGCCGCGAAGCAGCACCCGGCCGGGAAGACCGGACGGAACCAGCCGTACCCCTGTGGAAGCGGGAAGAAGTTCAAGAAGTGCTGCGGTGCCCCTGCGCCGGAATGAGCGGACAGGTGCGACCAGCGCTTCGCTGGCCCGTCGGTTCCAGCCCTACGATCGGGTGCCATGCCAGCGAACCGGATGAACCGTGATGAGTTTACGCCGCGATGGCACCGCATCACGACGCGCGCCTCCGCAAGATCTTGTGGACCGTCTACTGGCGCGGGAACGCTCAGCTCCGCGAGCGCATCGAGGACGAGCTGCGCCCGCAGGATAAGCCGAAGGTAAAGCCGAAGAAGGAACTGCCAGACCCGGTCGGCGTCCTGGACGAGGTGATGACCTTCGTCGAGCTGGCCAGGGACGGCGCCTGCATGGCGGGGGACCGCCGAGGCACCACACCGAACGGTCGAAGTGGCGGCATACGTTCCGCCGGCTGGCAGCCGATGCGCTGGCGGCCCTGACGGCCAGCGACCCCGTACCAGCACAGCGGGCCGTCGCGAAGATTGTCGACCTGGCCTGCGACATGAAGAGATACGACTATTTCCACTCCGACGATCCGGTGGAGGCCGCGAAGTTCGTGGTATCGGAGGCCGTGGCCGCGCTGTGGGAATCGGTACTCCGGCACGGCGGTTTCGCGGCGCTCGCTGGCCGCGCGCCGGAGCAGCTCATTCGCTGGGAGGCAGACTACGGCTGGACCCGCCGGGGCTACGGTCAGGTGGCGGGAAAGGAGACGCTCCTGGCCGTTCCGCTTGCCCGGCTGCTTACGACGCCAGATATGTGGCGGAAGTTCGCCGAGTCCTACCTGGAGGCGCTGGAGGCGGCCGGACGCGCGGATCCCAAGCGGCCGCGCACCGTGTACGGAACCTTCGATGAGACCAGTTACCGGCGCAAGGAACGGGCGGACGACCTCGCCACATGGCACGAGATGCTCCTCGACCGGTTCGCGGGAACCCCCGAGGACGAACTGCTGGACCGGCTCGTCGCCAGCCCGGCGCTCGCCGGACCGGAACTCATCTTCCTGCGCGCGAGGCTCGCCGAGCGCCGCGGTGACGTTTCCCAGGCCGCCGCGCTCGTCACCAAATGCCTGAAGGAGATGCCCGGCCGTCAGGCGTACCTGGACTTCGCCGTTGAGGTCGGCGCCGAACTGCCGTCCCGTGCCCGCGAGATAGCGACCGAGCGCGCCCGGACAACCAAATACGCCGGGACGACCTGACCAGATCTCTGCCGCCCCCCACCGCGCTGGCAGGTCGGCTCCCGCGCAACCTGGTCGCCGCCG
>WNGM01010362.1_pt1 | contig 12359 bp, 9 predicted proteins | sample 5400571 | NCBI WGS metagenome assembly WNGM01 (sample SAMN13153378, study PRJNA577476) | soil metagenome | isolation source: 100 cm soil or saprolite under Garry oak tree replicate 2 | place: USA:California | collected 2016-06-15
GCGTAACGCAGCCCAGATGCGTGCACACGGCGGACACAGCATAAAAGCCTTCCGGCATGCGCACGATGTACACCTGCTGTTCCTGAAGAAACGTTACCGAATGGACGGGATAAAGATCGGGATTGCCGGCGCGAAAAGTCGTCGGGGGCTCAAATAAGACATTGGGCGAAAAAAATTGGTAGGTCACGGCAACGGAGCCCAGACCGGCGATCCCGAGGGCGCCTAGAGTGATTTCGTTCAAGAAATCGCGCCGGGTGATCTCATTGGCGGCATGTCCGGAGAGGGGCACTCCAGGGAGCGCAGGGTGTTTTGTTTCACTCATGAGTGGAGAACCATCTCCTCAATTTGGACTAAACTCGGATCGTGATCGAACACTTCGAAGGCTTCCATGGTGATGGTATGGACCGGGCAGCGCTCCGCGCAGAGCCCGCAACGGATGCAAATGGTTTCGTCTTTGACCATCACCGAACCTTCGCTCGTGGAAAGCTCTTCGGACGGGAGGTGGGGAAGTTCGTCCGCTCGCGAACCGGACGTCGCGGACAACTGTTGCCGAGTCGCATCGGAAAACTCGAATTGGCTGAGCGGGACCAGCTGCAGGCAATTTTCAGGGCACACATCGACGCAGCCGCCACAGAGGATGCACTCACTGCCGTTCGCCTCGGCCCCTTCAAAGATGGTGTTGATCCAGCACTGAAGGCAACGCGACGCTTCCCGCCTAGCCTGCTCTTCCGTAAAGCCGGTTTCGACTTCCGCTATGCCCGTGCGGCGCTCGAGAGGGATGACAGGGACTGCCAGGCGGGAATATTCGTCGTACTGCTCGGCCATTTTGTGATGATCGAGAACAGTGATTTGCGCATACTTGGGTTTGGGCTTCCATTCCGGTCCCCGAATGAACTTGTCGATCTCTTCAGCAGCTTTCTTGCCGTCCGCAACCGCGTTGATGATTAGCCGCGGGCCAAAGGCGATATCCCCAGCCGCGAAAATTCCCGGCGCCGTGGTCATGAGGGTTGCGGGATTGATCTTCAGGGTCCCTTGCCGCGTGGTTTCGAGGCCATCGGTGGGCTTGACGAAAGATAGATCAGAAGCCTGCCCAATGGCGAGAATTACGGTGTCGCACGGAATGATTGTTTCCGTGCCGGGAGCAAAGGTAGGGCTGAACCGCCGCTCCGCGTCGAATACGGACGTGCATCTGATTACTTCGAGGCCTGTCACTTTCCCGTTTTTTCCGACGAACTGCTTCGGGCCGAGCGACGGATGGATCTTGATCCCTTCGACCAGGCCTTCTTCAATCTCTTCCTCTGAAGCTGGCATTTCCTTGCGCGATTCAAGGCACACGAGGTGTACTTCGCGTGCGCCCATGCGTAGCGCCTGACGGGAAACGTCCATGAACTCCTTCATGGCGACATCCATCTCGCTGGAAGTTAATTCATTGGGAAGCCCCGTGGGCTCTTTATCCGCTGCGAGTTTCTGCTGTTCGCGCATTGCGGAGCGGGCCACGTCGATGGCCACGTTGCCTCCGCCTATGACGACGACTTGCTTGCCGATTGAGAAGCGGTAGCCAAGATTGACGTTGAGGAGAAAATCGATGCCTTTCACGACGCCGTCCAGGTCATGCCCGGGAAGGTTGAGGTCACGGCTGCGGTGCAGGCCAAAAGCAAGCAGCACAGCTTTGTAGCCCTGGCGACGGAGGTCTTCCAGTGAGAAGTCACGACCCAGCCGCATATTCAGGCGAAGTTCTGGCCCCAGGTCCAGAATTTCGCGAATTTGGGCCTGCAAAACATCACGGGGCAAGCGATATTCCGGAATGCCAAGATGCATCATTCCACCCGGCATCGGCGCGGCTTCGAAAACGGTTACGGGATAACCGAGCAGGGTCAGATCATGCGCCGCCGACATACCGGCCGGACCGGAGCCAATAATGGCGACCTTTTCCGAGCGGAAGGTGCCTGGCCTTTCGGGAAAGACATCGATGGGATTCCGCGATTCCGGTCCGTGGCGCTCGGTAACGAAGCGCTTCAACGCGCGAATCGAAATAGGCGCGTCAAATTGCCCGCGCCGGCAGGCCGGCTCGCAAGGATGTCCACAAACGCGGCCGCAAATCGAAGCGAAAGGATTGGGGACCCGAGCGTAGCGGTAAGCTTCCTCGTATCTCCCCTCCGCGATGAGCGAGACGTAGCGTCCAGCCTGTGTGTGGACGGGACAGGCCTGCATGCAGGGGAAGTTCGATTCGAGCCACTCGAGGTCGACTAGTTTGGTTCGGCTGGCCACGAGGTGTGTCCCGGGTCTCTTTCTCGCCTACTTCTTGACCGTGAGTTCCACCGTCGCTGTTGCCGCGCTGACATCTACGGCTTGCGTGGTGGGTTTACCATCTTCGCTCCAAGTCTTCAACGTGTACTTTCCCGCCGGTATATTCTTGATTTCGAAATTGCCCTCCTTGTCGGTCACGGCAAAATAAGGCGTAGGAACGACGACGACATAGCCGGACATTTCCGGATGGACGTTGCAAAGGAGAGAGGCTGTGCCGAGGTCATTAAATTGGAACGGTTTCTTCTCGCCCTTCGGCCAAGTGCCAAGGTTGTGAGAGAGCTTTTTGTTTCCGCTGATCGACGGCCAATATACGTTATGGCCGACAGGGTCGCTGTTCAAGAAATCAACCCTGGTTCCCTGTTGCACGGCGACGACATGCGGAACGAAGGCCATTTTCCGTTGGTCAACCACGACGTGGTCCTTCGGCGGGTCGAACTTCTTGTCCGCAATTGCCTCGACGTAAACGGCAATGTGCTCCGCGGACTTGATCCCCTGTACGCTGACCTTGCCTTTGATTTCATTGGCCCGGCTTGCCCCTGCCAGGGTTAGGACCAAGCTAGTTGCGACTGCTGCCTCTGCTGCGATTCTCCATAGACTCATGACATTCCTCTCGTATTCGAAGTGCGTCCCACTGAATTGCCGAGCCCGATCTTTCTAGAAGACGTAGTCGATGCCCGTCTGAAACGTGTTTGGACGGAAGAAAAGAGTGTTTACGCTTACGGGATCCGTGTACGGCTGCCCGAAGGTGTATTGATATTCGCCAACGACTTTGATGTTGGCGCGCACGAGCACCTGGAAGCCAGGACTGAAGCGGTTCCGCGTGCGGTATTGCGACCCCGGTGTGCCGTTCACAAAGTCAGCGTGGGAATTCACGGCATCATAGTGGAAGGTTCCGATCAGCCATGGATAGAACCAATAATTGGCTCCCGCGAACCCGCCAGAGAATTTAACGGCAGGAGCCGCGGCGATGGTCGGCGGTGCGCCGGGGGTGACCACGTGGTTGTCGTCGTGGCCAAACATTTCAAGCCCGAATAGTTCCAGCTTCCGGTATTTGAAACGGAGATCACCGCCTACACGATAGAAGGGTTCCTGGATGGTCGCCAAACCCGGGAAGAGCAGGCCGTCCTGGTTCTGCTGATTCTTGCCGTAGTAGTAGAGGAACCCCAGCCGGACGGACGTGTGGTCCCGTGGTCCGGTTGGCCCCGCGGCTTGGATGGCATTGCGGCTTTCCGGATCGCGTTCCAGGTTGAATTTCTGCGAGACGCGGAAATAAACGTCCTTTGAACTGCGAGACGGCCCGGAGTCATTACTGCCGTTTGTCACCGCCAGGGACCAGGAGAAATTTCCATTGTTGGGCGAACCTCCGAATTCAATGCCGCGCTGAGGAGCGCCAATCGTGAACTGGTTGTTCGTGGTTCCGAGGGCCCCCGCCACATTGGCTTGGTCGTAAACGTCATAGTCCGAGAGATAGATGGTTCGCGCCTGAGTAAACGGGAGGTCCAATTCAAACTGCCCGAACCGGACATTCAGGGCATTCTTCGGAAGCTTGAAAATATGGCCGAGATCGTTGTATTTCACATACCCGTCTCCCAACCCGCCGTCTGCTCCCGAGCCGCCCGTAGAGATGTCGTCGTCGATCCAGAACGAGAAATTTTGGCCGAAGCTCCCCGCACTAATGATGGTGAAGGTGTTTGGAGCGAAAAGGTCCGTCCGCGGTGCAAACCCGTTCTGCGCGATGACCCCAGCGGGTTGCTTGCGATTCAAAGTGAAATTGCCTTCGTACCGAAACGCGATCGGCAAAAATCCTGGAATTTCGCCCGGGTACACTGCGCTGGGGAACGCCTCCTTCTGCGCCTTTGACCCCAGCAGGACCGGAGGCTCCTTAACGAAGGTCTCGTCGTCCTTCGGAAACTTGAACCCGTTCTTCTTGAATGCCTCGCCAAAATCGTTCAATTCCGGGTAGTTGTTGTGGCAGGTGGTGCACGACGTCTGGTACTTCCGCGAAAACGCCGGAATTGCCGAAGTTTTGGGCGCCGACGCAAGCATCACCAAAATCACGACCACCACCGCAGTCAGACTCGCCATAATGCTGGTATTTAGTACGCGACCTTTCATTCGTTTGCCCTCCAAATCTTGCCCACCGAACCGTGGGCCAAGTTTCCGAACCGACTGGCCAAGCTTCAATGGTCTGCATTGTGCCTAGAGTTCAGTCGACCTACCGTGACGCACGTCACCGATTGATGTGACGGACATCACACGCCGACCGTTGAAGGGGAGGATTTCCAGGAAGGGGAAATAGGAGACTAGGAACCGACGACGCTTTCGAGTCCCGCCTTATTTTTGATGATAAGCGTCGAACCTTTGACTTGCAAGAGCTGTCTCCTCTTGAAATCGGCGAACACGCGCGTCACGGTCTCTCGGGAGGCCCCGATCATCTGGGCGATTTCTTCGTGTGTGAAGGTGAGCGTGAGCTTCACCTCTCCTTTTCCCTCATCATGGTCTGCGCAGAGATCCAGCAGAAAGCGAGCCAGCTTCTCACCTGCGGAATGAGAGAGGCCAATGGTTCTCATTTCCGCTATCGCGGAATGATACGTTTCACCGAGTTGCTGCGCCACGCGCACTGCCGCCTCGCCATGCTCGCCCAAGAAACGCAGAAAATCCTCCCTAGAGATGAAATTCGCCTGAGTAGGTTCGATTACATCGGCCGTAAGCTCATAGGGTTTCTCTGTGACCGTGGCGGGCAAACCCAGTACCTCTCCCGGCTCCGCGATCCTCAGAATGAGAGTCCTTCCATCGGCAGACGAGGTTGAGAGCTTGACCCGGCCACTGCATAAAATGAAGACCCCACGGGGTGACTGCCCTTCTACAAAGAGGGTCGCCCCTTTCGGATAGGCCGCGGCCGAGGTGATGGCTGCCAGCCTCTCTACCGCAGGAGGAGGAAGATTGCAGAAAAGCCGATCCTCACGGTGAGGGCAGGAAAGGCAGCTTTCAATGATTTCTAACCCATACGGGGCGCGCATGAACTCACCGCCCCGCAGTATACCTCCCTCCCTGCGTCGCACAAAACGAAACCCGCTTGGCACATGCAGCCACGCGGTAGATGGGATCTCATTCCCCACCACGCGGTAGATGGGATCTCATTCCCCACTCCACCTTTCTACTGGAATCGAAGGTTCGTGGCTGTGATGGCCGTCACACTGCCACGTGACGGCGGTTACAGCACATTCCTTTCGGCCGAGTGCATATTTTGAAGTGCGTGGGAGATGCAAAATCCAGAAAGACGAGTGCGAGCTGTGGGCAGGTCCAAAGATTGCTACGGCCAACAGCGGCGCGAAATCCAACCTGAAAAGGACTCAAATCATGGGGAATAATGAGTTTCGTAAACTGAGCCTCTGGGGCGGGCTTGTCACCTTAGCCCTGCTAGGAAGCACTGTCGCCTGGAGTCGATCGACGTCGCATCCGGTCCCGCCTGAACGGCAAGGTGCGTCGGCAAGCGAGTCCCAGTCGTCCGCGCCCATTGGCTACGTGGTCCGGACGATCGAGCAATCCACCACCGGAGCGATTTCCGGCCGGATTCTGTATAACGGAAAGCCAGTGCTGCCGAAACGGTTCACAGTGACCAGCGACACATCAGTCTGTGGAACCACGAAAGAGATTTATCCCGTAAGGATCGAAGAGGGAGGAATCGCCGACGCCGTCGTGTGGATCGATGACATCACCAGCGGCAAGGCGTTTGATTTCCCAACCCCTCTAATCGATCAGAAAAAATGCTCGTTTGTCCCGCATGTCCTCCTGATGAAGGGGGGAGGACTCAAGCTGGGGAACACCGACCTTTGCTTGCACAACATCCATGTTTTTGCCCACGCCAACCGAGAGGTGAACAAGGCCCTCCCGCCCGGTGCGGAGACGCAGGAAATAACGCTGGCGCGTGCGGACGTAGTGACGGTTCGCTGCGACGTGCACAAGTGGATGAACTCCTATGTTGTCGTTGCGAAGAATCCCTACTACGTGATCTCTGGAGGGGGAGGCAAGTTCCGCCTTGAGGGTGTCCCTGCAGGTCATTACCACCTGAAGGTCTGGCAGGAAAGCCTGGGCGAACTCGATCAGGAAGTCACCGTCGAAGCGGCCAAGAGTACAGAGACGAGCTTCACCTATCGGGCAAAGGGCTTGTAGCCTGCACGCTTGTCATCACGGCTATATCCCACCAAATAGGAGACCGCGTTATGCAGATGGGCGTTCCAAAGCACTCGAGCTGCAGAGGTTCGTTTGCGGGTTCGGTGTTGTCAATCGCGTTTGTGCTGTTGGCGTTTGAACTGGCCGGAAGCTCCAGCGCCAACGCTATTCCTGCGTTCGCGAGAAAGTACGGCCTTCCTTGTTCTGCATGCCACGAGGCCTGGCCGAAGCTGAATACGTTTGGCCAGACGTTTAAAGATAACGGCTATCAGCTGATGAACGAACACGATTCGCCGATCTGGCAGAATCCCTCATACTGGCCGGTGACTTTTCGCATTACGCCGAACTTTCACCGGGAAAGCACCAATCGCGTGGCAATTGACCAGGCCGGTGGCACCGAACAGAAGGTCACCACCCAGGGGTTCGACCTGTCCGGGCTCGATATCCTCACGGGCGGCACACTCTACAAGAATATTTCGTTCCTGCTGACGCCGTCCTCAGATAATACCGGGACATTTCATTTCGAGTCGGCCTGGGTGCGTTTCGACAACCTTGCAAAGAGTCCCTGGCTGAACGTGAAGGTGGGAAAATTTGAGCTAGACAGCATCATCTCCGAAAAACGCATGATGACGTTGTCCAACAACGGGGGCATCTTTCAGCTCTATCACTTCGTCCCGGTCGGCGATAGCAACACCTTTGCCCGAATAGGAGATAATCAACTGGGCGCGGAAGTATCGGGGCATTCGTTGGACGGCCGGACGCGGTATTCGGTGGCAGTGCTGAGTTCGAACGACGGCAATGTGAACCTGCCCTCTAATTCGTACAGCACGTTCGTCACCGCGAGCCAAGCTTTCGATACCGGGAAGCTGGGCGTGGACCGAGTGGGTGCGTACTTGTTCGAGGGAGAAGGACCGACTTTCAGTTTGACCTCGGGAGGTGCTCCCGTTGTTGGCCGCGGGAACAAATCATTCCATCGCGAGGGCGCGTTTGGATTGTTCTACTTGAAAAAGCTCGACTTCACTCTTTACTACCAGCACGGATGGGACAGCGCATTTTTCGGAACGAGCACTCCGGCCGACGGAACTCCGTTGCCGGCGGGAGCGCATTCGCCGGCTTGGAATGGTGGGTTTATCGAGACGCACTTCACCGTCAATCCCCAGCTGTTCTTCATCCAAAGATCGGAATGGGTGCGCATGTCGCGGCAGGCGCTGGCCACCAATGCGTCCAACTTGGGGGACATCGACGCATATACAGCAGGTTTTCGCTGGTATCCGTTCATGATCAGCCGTGCCGGATTTGCGTTTCACCACGAATATTCGATCGTTCGCCAGAAAGGCACATCACTAACCGGTTTGAACTTGACCGGAAGCAGCTTGCTGTTTGGATTTGACTTCGCGTTCTAAGAGAAGATGGTATGCACACGAAATCAATGAAATGGCCGTTGTTCATAAGCCTGACTGTGCTCCTCGTTCTGCCAGTTGTTTCCGAGGGCCAGACGACGGAGGACCAGCAGCGCCAGCAGATGGGGATGGAAAGCCACGTTGGCAAATTGACGGGGCGCGCCAAGGACGGCCAAAAGGCCTATCAGCGGTATTGCATCGGCTGCCACGGGGCGTTGGGAGACGGAGCGGGCGAGAACGCGCAGTGGATGGAGCCCCGGCCGAGGAATTTCACGCGCGCGACGTTTCGATGCCGGTCCACGCCGACGGGAACTTTGCCAACCGATGAAGATTTGTATGACACCATCGGCCGCGGACTGCTTAATTCCAATATGCCGCAATGGCGTCCTTTGTCGAAGCAGGAGCGGGCAGACCTGGTAGCCTACGTCAAGCATTTCTCGACCAGGTACGCCAGCGAAAAACCCGGGGCGCCCATCGAAATTCCAGCCCAGCCCGAGGTTACCGCGGAACGTATCAAGGCGGGACAGGCATCGTTCCAAAAGTTGGAATGCTGGAAGTGTCATGGAGTCGAAGGGCGAGGAAACGGCCCCTCGGCCGATTCGCTAACCGATGATCAAAACATGCCGATCAAGCCGTTTAACTTCCACGATGAGACCTCGTTCAAATGCGGTTCCTCGGACCGGGATCTCTACAAGATCTTCATGACCGGCCTGGATGGATCACCGATGCCGTCCTTCGCCGACACGGTCAAGCCCGATCAGGCGTGGAATCTGGTGTTCTATCTTCGCACGTTGCAACCGGGGCGTTCGAAAGCGAAGACCATTGCCAAGCAACTGGGGTTGAAACCGGTGAATCCGGAAGCCGCGGCCGGACAAGACTAAGACACCCTCCGAAACAAGGAGAACCGCCAGCCTATGTTTCTAGCGGATGGGAAGTTTCACTGCCTGTGATGACCGTCACACTGCCACGTGACGAGGGTTACAGCAGCCCCTTTCCGCTAAGTGCATATTTTGAGTTGTGTGGGAGGTGGAAAATGCAAAAAGATGAGCGCGACCTCTTGGAAGTTCTAAAATCTGAACTTCAATTCCTCGAGGATGGAGGCTATGGGCGGTCGCCGAGGACCCCTTGGAGGCCACAGTATATTTTCGAAGATTCTCCCACTTGCATGAACTACGATTCCAAAGAGAACCCCGGTCCGTGCAGTGATTGTGTTCTGATGCACTTGGTCCCACCCGAGCTCCGCTCCGAGAGAATCCCTTGCCGCCACATTCCCCTGAACGCATCGGGAGAATCGCTAGATTCGTTGTATCGCTACGGCGATCAACACGAGGTCGAAGAAACTGTTGGAAGCTGGCTGCGGACCACGATTCAGCGCCTGGAAGAAGAGCGCATGGCTGCACAACGTGCTCACAGCAAACAAGCGACCCCAAGCGGCGAAACGGTGAGAGGAACCCCTCTCTATCAGAAGGAGCATCCCAAGTGTGCAAACCCAGCGTGCCCGACGGCCTTTAATTGGACAGGAGGTGGGAAGTTCTTCCGATTTCGGCCGGATCCAGTTTCGGCAAGTGAGAGTAATTCCACAGCTGATTCGCCGGGCGGAATCCATGGTGTGCGGCATTATTGGCTCTGCGAACGTTGCTCGCATATTTTCACTCTGGCGTACGAGGAAGGATACGGAGTCATGCTCAAGCTGCTTTGGCCTGAACTCTCAGCCACGGAAGCCCACAAAGAGGTGTCGGCAGCTTAGCAGGTCTCGCGCCTTGGGGCCGTGCATTCCTCTCGGGCCTGAGTAAGCGCGGTTCGTTCTTACCTCTGTGCCGATCTCTTGTTTGTCGGTGTGCACTCACATAGTTCATGAGTCGCGCCACCCGCTAGCTGCGACGGTTTGTTCAACTTCCAGGAGATACGATGGTTTCCGGCGTCTGCGATAAGATGTCTTTTGTCAGTCTGCTTTATAATGCGCGGACTCGATGCAACAGAGGGAGGGTAGTCCTATGGCTACTGCCGCGTCCCCAGGTTCAGCAAAGCCTTACGAATCCAAACAGCCCTTATCCGAGGAAGAGCTGCGAAGGATGCACGCCTACTGGCGCGCGGCGAACTACCTTTCCGTGGGGCAGATCTATCTTTATGCCAATCCGCTGCTGCGTGAGCCGCTGAAAATCGAACACATCAAGCCGCGTTTGTTGGGTCACTGGGGAACCACACCGGGGTTGAATTTCATCTACGTCCACTTCAATCGACTGATCAAGAAGCACGATCTGAACGTCATCTACGTTACAGGCCCCGGTCACGGAGGACCCGGTTTGGTCGCCAACACCTATTTGGAGGGCACTTACAGTGAACTCTATCCCAACATTTCACAAACGGAAGACGGCCTGAAGAAACTCTTCAAGCAGTTCTCGTTCCCGGGAGGCATTCCAAGCCACGTTGCACCGGAGACGCCTGGCTCGATTCATGAGGGCGGCGAACTCGGATACTCGATTGCTCACGCGTATGGGGCTGTCTTTGACAACCCAGACCTTCTGGTTTGCTGCGTGGTTGGTGACGGCGAAGCCGAGACGGGACCACTTGCCGCCAGTTGGCACTCAAACAAGTTTCTAAATCCCGCCCGCGACGGCGCTGTTCTGCCCATCCTGCACCTGAACGGATACAAGATCGCGAATCCGACCATACTCAGTCGTCTCACCGATGCGGACTTGACTCAACTCTTCACCGGCTATGGTTACAAACCGTACTTTGTGGAAGGCCACGAGCCGGAGGCCATGCATCAACTCATGGCACGCACGCTCGACACGATCATCGAGGAAATTCACTTAATTCAGAGCGACGCCCGCGCCGGACGGTCAGCCAGACTTCCAGTGTGGCCGATGATTATCCTGCGAACGCCGAAGGGTTGGACAGGGCCAAAGACCGTGGACGGAAAGCCGGTTGAGGACACCTGGCGTGCGCACCAGGTGCCCGTTACGAATTTCACGTCGCACCCAGACCACGTAAAGATACTGGAGAAATGGCTGAAGAGCTACCGGCCTGAGGAACTATTCGATGGGAACGCCAAGCTGATTCCAGAACTGACCGAATTAGCTCCAAGCGGCAGCCGCCGGATGGGTGCCAACCCGCACGCGAATGGAGGCCTGCTACTTAAGGACCTTGTGATGCCCGACTTCCGCGAATACGCGGTGAAAGTGTCAAAGCCGGGTACTGAGATTGCGGAAGCCACTCGAGTCTTAGGAAATCTTCTGCGCGATGTTATGAAACGGAACGCGGATTCGAAGAACTTCCGGGTATTCGGTCCTGACGAGACAGCCTCGAACCGGCTCGATGCGCTGTTCGAGGCTACCGACAAAGTTTTCATGGAGCCGATGCTCCCTACCGACGAACACCTTTCCAAAGATGGCCGTGTGATGGAGGTGCTGAGCGAGCATATGTGCCAGGGTTGGCTCGAAGGTTATTTGCTCACCGGCCGCCACGGCTTCTTCTCCTGCTACGAAGCCTTCATTCATATTGTGGACTCCATGTTCAATCAGCACGCGAAATGGTTGAAAGTGACGCGAAACATCCCCTGGCGCCGCCCGATAGCCTCGTTGAACTACCTCCTGACATCACACGTCTGGCGCCAAGACCATAACGGCTTCACCCACCAAGACCCAGGCTTCATCGATCATGTTGTGAACAAGAAGGCGGACATTGTACGCGTCTACCTGCCTCCGGACACCAACACGCTGCTTTCAGTGGCTGATCATTGCCTCCGCAGCCGAAACTACGTCAACGTAATCGTTGCTGGAAAACAGCCGGCGCTGCAGTGGCTCGACATGGAATCCGCCATCGAGCATTGCACGAATGGAATCGGAATCTGGCAGTGGGCCTCTACCGACAAGGGAAGCGAGCCCGATGTCGTGATGGCCTGTGCGGGAGATATCCCTACACTGGAGACTCTTGCGGCTGTCGATTTGCTTCGCCAGCATTTCCCCGACATTAAGGTTCGCGTGGTCAATGTCGTCGACTTAATGACGATCCAGGCCGCAACGGAACATCCGCACGGTCTTTCGGACCGTGAGTTCGACTCGATCTTTACAATCGACAAGCCGGTCATCTTTGCCTATCACGGCTATCCCTGGCTGATTCACCGCCTGACTTATCGGCGCACCAATCATGACAACTTCCACGTCCGCGGATACAAAGAGGAAGGAACGACGACGACTCCCTTTGATATGACCGTCGTGAACGATTTGGATCGATTTCATCTCGCGGGCGACGTGGTCGACCGCGTCCCTCGCTTGCAACGCGTGGGCGCGCATTTCAAGCAGTTCCTGCGCAACAAGCTGGTCGAGCACAAACAATACATCTGCGAACATGGAGACGACCTGCCGGAAATCCGGGATTGGAAATGGACCCATTAGGCAATGAAAATCCTTGTGCTCAATTCGGGTTCGAGCAGTCAGAAAAGCTGTCTTTACGAGGTCAAAAACACGCTTCCGGAAC
>WNGM01005106.1_pt2 | contig 12357 bp, 21 predicted proteins | sample 5400571 | NCBI WGS metagenome assembly WNGM01 (sample SAMN13153378, study PRJNA577476) | soil metagenome | isolation source: 100 cm soil or saprolite under Garry oak tree replicate 2 | place: USA:California | collected 2016-06-15
ATGCCCAAGTCGTGGCATCATTGTCAGGCTCCATCCCGGCCTCGTAAATCGCTTGCGCGATAACATCCCGATCAAAGCAATCCCTCCCCCGCAATAGGGAGGCCGGTGGGGCAGTGAGAGCGGTGCGCACAGCCTCATAAATCTCAAGATTGTCCCCTCCCTTTTTTAGGACTTCTAAAACATACATAGTAATCCTCTCTGCCAACTCAGTCATAACCGCCTCGCTATGTGTGGCTTCGCTTCGCGCTTAAAGAGGGAAGTGATGTCGACCTTCGGTGCGGGAAGGGTTTTGAAATGGTCGGGCCAGCCCGTAGGCATCTCCGGTACTAGTGTGGCTTCAATGGACATATAAGCACCCACTCTCAATTCTCCGAACCAATACGGCCACGCTCGGTGCCCGGAGGTAGGAATGATCCACCAAAATCCTAGATCATCACAATCGAAACAGCCATGCACCTTCTCAGACCATTGCGGATTGCAATGGGGACACGGCATCTGCTCCGCAACATCAAATGCGGCTTCACCCCGAACGCAGTGGGCTATGAGGTAAAGGTCAGCCATATCTCGGTCTCCTCTAAGGGGATATGTCTCACGTAGTCAGGTTCATCCGTGATTAAGACAGCGCCGGTGCCGAATATCATAGCGTCTATGTTAGCCTTCCGGCACTCGCGCATGATGATACGGTATTGGCGCCATTGAGCCTTCCAGCGCTGTCGCGGGGTCACTGCAACTTTCCCTTCTCATGAGCTTCATTCGCCTCAAGATTCTCCAGAAAGCTCTTGTTGTAATCTTCCAGCATAAGCTTCGGGTCGAAGCCGGGTTGGGAGTTGTTCATCCAGATTGTAAGGTGGAGCATCTCGACGATAGTGACGGCCTCAAACGGCGTGTCGGTGAGGCCGATGATGGTGCCGTAGAGGCCCCGGGCCATAAGCTTTAGCTCCGTTATACGTTCAGGGGTGACTACTGGTTCTTCTGCTTTGCTCATCAGTCCACTCCAAATCTACAATCGCAGTTGGGGCAATTTACAGCGTATTCAGGAGTATCCTCTTCAACTACCTCACTTGCATGTTCATCACAATAATAGGCTGGTTGGGTATGGCCTGCATATCTGCCACAAGCCAACTCGGTTGCAGGTTTATCACATCTTTCATAAGCGCAGATACGATTTCTCATGAGATAACTCCAATCTTTTTGAGGATATCCCGGGCCGCTTCACGATCATTCTGCGTAAGCCCCTTCTGCAAGAGCTCCTTCGAAGGTGGTGCGGCTGGGCGATGGTAGGGCTCCCCTGAGTGCTCCGCGTGCATTGCACCCATGTGATGGAGGGCCTGCGATAGCCCACCTTCGCTGCGTGGAAAGGCGCAGACATAGGGGCCATTCACCGAAGGGAGTTGGCTATAAATGTTCCGTTCATCGGCCCAAACGAGAATGGCATAGGGAGGCGCGGCGGATTTGGCGCTGGATGCAGTCATCGGAGCACCCACCAAATAGAGAGACCAAACTGCACGAAGCTAGCCACGGCCAAGGCGTAGGGAATGAACATCAAAACCTCCCTTTAGCTTCACTGCATTGAAAGCAGATGACCTCTTTAGCATCATCCGGTACTTTGCGTTTGAGATCCTTCCCACATTTACAACATATAGCTTGCTTCATATCAAAACCTCCTTGGGATGTGAGTTGGCGAAGGTGGCTCTTGCGGAGCATCTACGAACAGTTCAACATGAGTGATTTCTAATGGAGGTTCATTCGTGGTGTAGATGATGGTGTGAGTTTCAGTCTGTTGAGTCCATTCCGGTCCCATCTGCACCCATCCACCCCGATCGAAATCGAAGAACCACTCATCCCCAACATGCCCTCTGGCGATGAACTTAGGCAACATCTGCCGATGGCGGCACGAAGGACGGACGCCTGCGGGGCATTCACACTCTTCCAAAGAGAGCAGGTAAGAGCCTTGAGGGTTCATATCTGCGTCGAACTTCGTAATGCGATATTGATCGCCGGAGTGTCTGCAATTATATAGGGTCATGCCCAATACCTTTCTCGTTCAAGATCCTCGCAGGTGGCCTTTTCCGGATCAATAACTTGCCCGCAGTTAAGGCAAATGAAGATGACATATGGTTCATCCCCTGTGGCTTCACAAGGCGTAGCACACTCAGTGCAGGTCAAGGCTCAATCCTCCATTGTATACTTAGTGTTAAAGACAGTATTGGCCATTATGAACTCCATAATGGTTAGGGTGCGTGAAGGACGTGCTAAGGTAAAATTCCTGATTATACCTACCAGTATACCATGGATACGCCCTAAAGTCAAGGGGCTTGATTGCTTTGCAAGCCCCCTGATAGCGCTGATAGCGGAGCTAAGCTTAAGGCAAAGAAAAGGCCCCGCTTTTACACGGGGCCTTTAGTGAAGCATTAGGATTGATGCGAAGCCCGATTGGCCTCCGGCAGTGGCACGTTAGCTTCCGCCGGGCGCCAGTAGTAGTCGTCCCGAGAGCCGCCTTCATTCAGCCATTGGTGGAGAGGGACGAAGTACGTAACGTCGAAGTACTTCCGTCCTGTGAAGAACGTAGAGCGGTCGCGGTTTCGTTCAGGCGGCGAAGCGTTGGAGGGCGCATCGGTTGTGGAAGTGGCAGTACCAGACGATACAGGCTCGGACTGAGTGCCCTGCGGAGCGGCAAAAGGGCCTTCACTCTGACCCTCATGTGACGCTACAAAGGCATGAGATGACTGCACTTCGGGGATAGCCACATTTGGGGCATCTTGGGAGATAGAAGCGGTAGGGGTGGTTTCACTCTGACCCAAACCCTGAGGGATGGGGGCCGAGACGGACGCAGTAGGGACCGCTTCACGTTGACCCACATTGGTCTGTTCGGTATACAAGCGAGCCATGTCTTCGACGTTGGAGGATGATGTAGCGCCAACTAAAGGGCGTTGCAGTTGCTCCTGAGCGAAGCGTATATCATTGCGAAGCTGTTGAACTTCACCTTCCAATCGCTGAATGCTGTCATAACGCTCCTCAGCTAAATCCCTTACATGGAGCATTTCCTGATTGGTCGCATTGAGAACGCTCTGCGCAATTACAGTGCGTTCAACCCCTTCCACAGCCGCGACAGCCTTGAGGGCATCACCGATAACACCATGCACAAGCGTAAGCAAACTCTGCACCTTGTCATCTGCTTCCAAGTGGCGAAAGCCAGCGTCGTCCCGCTCCGCCTCCACGGAGCGGAGCTTTCCGAGGAGTGCATCGTTGTCTTGCTTGAGGGAGTGAATGCGAAGCTCCCGCGCTGCGACAGTTTCGCCAAGGCGCCGCTGATCCGCCTCAAGATCCGCGATGCGTTGTAAATGCTCTGGCTCAGCGTCAAACGCCCGCTTCGCTTCTGCGATGGAGTTGAGAAACCCCGATATGTTTTCGTTTGTCATGGCTTTTACTTTCCGGGCGTGGCCCGTTAGAGGTGCATTCATAAGCATCTATGCCAGCGTTGCTGGGCTTATGCTTATCATTGCGAAAGAAAGGCGCCCAAGGCCTTGGCGGATATACCGCTAGGTGCGTGAGCGTTGCCTCTACTGGAGGCGAAGCTAAATCCAAGGCGATCCTAACCATGTGGCCCTTGGCATATGGGGGCGCGGTCATTGCTCACCTTGGTTCCAAGCTAGAGCTTGGCTTAGTGAGTAGTCGCCGACGGCTTCTGCCGGGTCTGTACCTTACCCGCTTGCGCGGCACTCAGTACGCCTGCGGCTCCATCTTTCGATTTGGCCTTTGGCGGAACCTTGGGCTTTGCCTTCAGCGTCTCATCCCCGGCCTTGTCACCAAGCATCGATTTAACATCCAAGCCTTTGATGGGCAACTCAGCACGAGCCTTGAGGTTCTCTTCCGCTCGCTTGTAGAGGTCCGGGTTTCCGGCCAAGACTTCCTTAGCAAAGGCTGTCAATTCCTTCGCGTCAAAAGCCGAGATCTTATACCCATTGCTCCGGAGGGTATCCTTCACCAGAGCCTTAGCGAGACGCATAGCCTCGGTCTGTGTGGCCCCGGTCCTCTTCGAGGAGGCCTTCGCGCCTTTGAGATTTCCGTCATACATCGCTTGCACAGTGCGCTGCGCTTGTTCCACAATCTCCGCGGTACGCTTAACCTTATCCTCGCCTTCCGCTTTGGTAATGCCCGTAGCGATCTTGGACATCCCCACTTTGTTAATGATGGTCTCAAGACCGACTTGGAAGATGTACTGATAGATATCCATGTCGACGATCTTTGAGGCATCAACCTCAACCTCGCCTACGCCACCCTTCAGTTTTACCTTGAGGGTAACGCTGGCTTCGCTAGATGCAACTGCGTCAGTCATTGCTATAGTCCTTTCATCTGACGTCTTTGTGCTGAGTAGGAGCTACCGCAGGCCTCATCCCCTAAGGGCACCGAGCGCGATCTATGTCCTCTCAATGCCTTAAGGCGGGTAAGACCGAAGTCTGCCCGCCGTAAAGCACAATTGAGTGGCTAGATTGTCTCAGCCAATACGAGTGATCTCAATCCCCACGCTAGGGAAGAGCATTTGCCAAGAGCCTTGCGATTTCAAGAGTTTCGCAGAAGGCCACTGTATGACCCAGAGGATACTTCCCCAGATGAACAGAGTATTGCATACACGCCCCATCCAGATACTCAGGTTCGCCGTAGTCTTTGATTGTGACAAGCTCCTCCATCACTCTTGCTCCCGCTGCGCTAAAGCTTTCCAAAACTCATATCCCTCAGGCGTAGCCTCCCACCTAAATGCCCCATCAAGCACACTACCTCCATCAGTTCGGCCCAATCGATGGGCCGTCATTTGAGGCCCATCTCGCTCATTCATCCTCGTGATAATAGTGACGTAATGTTCAGGGTAGAAGCGCTTTAGACGTTCCCCGACTGTCTCAGGCCGTTGCCTTGTAGCAACAGGGACACCATTCTCATAATGATCCCGTGGTGGAGGCGGCTCATTGCTCCAATCGATATCATGGTCCTCAGACCAATCCGTGGAACTGTCTCTCAAAGAGCTTGGCACCCCCGCGCTAAGCTCAGACTCAAGCTCACTAGGCCCAGCGGCGGGAGGCTCATACCTGCCGTCCTCAAGCCAAAACCCTACATGCAAGATATCAACCTCACTCACATCTGGATAGCCCCATTGCTTGCGGAACAGGGGGATATCAATCCGTGTGATATCGTAATAACCATCTGTGTCACATTCACTATCGCTATCCCTGCGATCGTAACTAAGCACATTGCCTGTTTCGGCACTACAGACAAGCTTGCCCCAATTGCCTGAGACTACCAAGCTTGGGCCGTCAGTAAGATGCTGACGCACAGGCTTGTCAGGCGTCCCGCTAGCAGGCGTAGCAGTATGGCTTTTATCATTCATCTTATCCCTCCCTCAGAGCTTCGCGATATACCTTCTGTTCTGTTAATGTCATTGGCATAGCTCCTATCTGTTCCCGTAGGGGGCCTAGTATGCGCCCGAAATGTGGCGCAATTGTGGCGGCAGCATCACGATTTCGTGAAGCCCTAAGCGAAGCTATATGTCCCCATCTCCATACACCTTCTTATCCGTAAGCGGCTCTATCTTAAGCTGTTGCCTAATCTGCCGTATGGCCTTCCCTGCCTCCCGACTCGTCTGTCTCACACAGTTGCTCTTGAGGTATTCCGTAAGCCTACCATTCGCGAGCTTAAGCACCCAACATGATCCATCCTCAGTCTCCGACACAATAACCCCAGCCTGTGGCCTCCTCCCCTCTCTTGTACAAAGCATAATATCCCTAGCTTTAGCCCCTTGGCGCTTCAACATGCGACAAGCCTCAAACAACTCCGCTTCCATCTGCCTCCGGGCATGTTCCTTCAGCGCAGCCTGTCGCTTGGGATCACCCCGCTTAGGCCCGGCCCTATCACTCAAGATGCTCATCTGCCACTCCTCTGACTATACCTACCAGTATACACCCGCACGAGCCGAATGTCAAGTACGCTTCGCTGAGGTGTTCCCTGATTTACTCTCCATCTACCAGGTGTTATCAGGTATAAGCAATGGTAGAGGGGAGGTGCCCCGGGTGGGTAGGTATATAGAAAGAGGAGAGAGAGAGAGAAGAGACCTACCTACATGGGGTACCCCTCCTCTATGACTGTTCTTACCTAAGGGTACCTGGTCGACTAAGAGTAAATCAGGGAGCGACGCGATCACGCTTTTGTGATTTGCGCTGCGCTCTGCGATGTGAGATGCTTCGATTGTCGCCAACACGGCGTCGATGCAATCGGAGACATGCCAATGACCATCCTCCCGAACCTTGCCCAAGAGAACGAAGCCCTTAAGCTCAAGCTCGCGGATATGCAGGCCATGCTTGCTGCGGCTTCGAAGCCCAAGGCCATCACCCTGAAAGTGTCCGAGAAAGGCGCCCTCTCTATCTACGGCCTAGGCCGCTTCCCGGTGACCCTCTATCGCGGCCAGATGGAACGCTTGATTGCCTCCATCCCTCAGATCAAGGCGTTCATCGAGACCAACTCCGCCTTGTTCGCAACCAAGGACTGACCACGCTCAGACTGTGCCTACATCAAGGCCCACACCTCGCGAAGGGGTGGGGGCCAAAATTTTGTCTCTGCGATCGGGCCCAGTAGTGTCGGACGCAAAATGTATGTGTTTTGAAACGCCCTATTAGGTATAAAAAAATAAATGACAAATCGTATACGAATGTGCTTGACGACGGTACCGGAAGTAGTGTAATATAGGAGCCAGGCCAGGGGAGAATTGTGTCTGGAGCTATGCCATGTTAGAGCTCGGGTTTATGGATATTTCGAAGCTTATGCACTGTGGGGTGTATGCGCTTCTTAAGAAAGGGGAAGTGGTTTATGTTGGGAAGTCAAAGCAACCTATGCAACGGATTTACAGGCATGTTTACAATCGAGGAAAGCCTTTAGGCACGACGATCAATACGCAGTCAAATGCCAAGTGCCCTACGTTTAATGGAAAGGGAATTACATTTGATAGTGTCTGGTTCTTGCCTTGTATGTTGGGGCAGCTTAGCGTGCTTGAAGTGCATTTCATTAAGATATACATGCCAAGATATAATGTAAGGCACAACCCCGAACCAAAGCTTAGACCTGAAAGGGAACCGACACAAATCATACCGATCCCTGAGGAAATCAAAGCCTTGCTGGCACAGATGGTAACGATAACGGGGCTGCCTCAGGAAGACAGCCCCAAGGTTTATATACGAAGGATGCTATGAACCCAACTCTTCACAGAGGTAAGCTGGCGAGGACTCCTCGAGTGGTAGGGGTGCGCCCGCTCATGCGTGAGGATATGCTGCGCCTGCAAGAGCCGAGGCCGCCTCAAAACAGGCCGAAGGCAATGCGGGAGACCCACCATCGCTTGGCGCGGATGGTCGCGGCTGGGTTTCGTACCGAAGAGATCCTGCGCCTTACCGGCTATAGCTACACCCGATTCCACCAACTCTCAAAGGACCCTGCGTTCATGGAACTCGTAGCGCAGTATCGGGGGAAGGTCGATGAAGCCTTCCTGCGTGGGGTGGATGAGTTCTATGAAACCTCCACCTCAAACATGCTCCGGGCAGAACGCAAGATCGAGCAGATCCTTGATGATGATGATGAAGGCACATTAGAGAAACCCCTCAGTATAAATCAACTGATGGCCCTCACCGCTGACCGCGCCGACCGCTTTGGCTACTCGAAGAAGGTAGTGAACCGAAATGAAAACGTAGACTTTGCGGCTATGATGGAACAGATCGCTCGCTCTTCCGGGCGCTCGAATGTCATAGACGCAAAAGCCTTCGACCATGGCTTAGGGGCCGCAGGTGCGACGCCTGCTAACCTTCGCGAGAAGGGGAATGTAGAGGCTCCGGGCCATGGTCGAAACCGGATCCTTGCTCCAAGCAAGGATGATGAGAGGACAGATGGCTGACATGTGGTTCCTGGCATGGCTCCCTGTGGCGCTGTCTGTCCTCTCACGCTCTTTACAAGCGCAGCGCTACCACCATGCTCTAGCTTTGGGTATGCACCCAATGGGCTTCATGAAAGCTTCGGATGGCACCTGAATTAGCAGAGTGGCTAGTGAGTGTGAGGGACGATCCTTACGCTTTCGTGATGGGTGCGTTTCCCTGGGCACAGCCTGGGACTCAGCTGGAGGCGTTTGAGGGCCCGATGCCTTGGGCGCGGGCGTTGATGGAACGTATTCGCGTCGGGCTTCCCTTGAACGAGGCCATCCTCGAAGCCACCGCCTCTGGACACGGCGTCGCCAAGTCTACGACAGTGGCGCAGCTGATGCTTTGGGCCTTCATCACCTTCCCCGACTGCCGCGGGGTTATTACTGCGAATACCGAAACCCAGCTTAAGACAAAGACCTGGGCCGAGGCCGGGAAGTGGTTCAACCTTTTGAACCCAATCATCAAAGAGCACTTTGAGCTAAAAGCCACCGCTCTCTTAAGTCGGGATCCCTCCCGCGAGCGCACGTGGCGTATCGATATGATCCCGTGGTCGAAGACCAACCCCCAAGCCTTCGCTGGGTTGCACAATAAAGGTAACAGATTGATCTTGGTCTTTGACGAAGCCTCGGAGATCGAAGACATCATTTGGGAAACTGCGGAAGGCGCGTTCTCCGATGCCGATACGCAGTTAATCTGGCTTGCCTTTGGCAACCCCACCCGCAACACCGGTCGGTTCCGCGAATGCTTCGAAGGCGGTCAGCACAATCAATTCTGGCACACCAATCAAATCGACTCCAGAGAAGTCCCTATCACTAATAAAGCCCGCATTGAGAAGCTCATCAAAGTCTATGGCGAAGACTCTGACTACGTCCGCATCCGCATCCTGGGCCAGTTCCCGCGCCAAGGCCTCATGGAGTTCTTCCTTGCTTCGGACATCGATGGCGCAATGTCTCCAGACCGGGAGGTCTTTGTAGATGCCTCAACCCCGCTTGCGCTTGGCGTGGACGTGGCCCGTTACGGCGCAAATAACTCCGTCATCTTTCCCCGAAAGGGTCGGGATGCCCGAACAATCCCACGCAAGGTCTTCAACGGTATCTCCACAGTCGAACTCGCAAACAACGTCTTCGACTCTTGGCAAAGCCTGCGGCCTGACGGGATCTTCATTGACGGTGGTGGCGTAGGCGGTGGCGTCGTAGACAACTGCCGCGCCAAGCATCTCTACGTTTGGGAGGTCCAATTCGGAGGCAAAGATGACATCACCGGAATCGTCTTCGATAACGCCGGGGAACAATACGCCAACAAACGAGCTGCAATGTATGGCGCTCTGCGAAGTTGGGTACGCACTGGGTTGTTACCTATTGACGCCGACCTCCGTTCCGCAATGCTCGCCGTCCGCTATACGTTTAATAAACAAGACCAAATCATCTTCGCTCCAAAAGAAGATATCCTAGCCGACAACCCAGGCCTCGTCCTGGACGACCTTGACGCACTAGCTCTTACCTTCGGTGGGTTCCTCGCCGCACACATAAACGCCGGCGGCGAAGGTCCCCACACTCTGCTTCACGTCACCGAATACAACCCCTTTGCACCTGAAATGATGGGAGCCGGAGTATGACATGCCTAAAGTGTAACAAAGAAATGCTCTTCATGGGAACCTGGCCCGCCCTGGACGCAAACTGTAAGCTCTTCAAACGCTATAAATGTGTTGAATGCAAAACCTACTCCGCGGAGCCTGTGTGATGACTCCCGACTCCCCGCAACAAGCCCTCCCACAACTCCCCAATGCTCCTCCCCCACCGCCGATCTTCGGCCAGGCTCCACTCGGAAAGAAGCCCGGGCAGAAGTCCTCTACCCCATCCTTCCTCGGCACGCAGGCCCTCCCGGCTCAAGGCTCTTCCGCACCCGCTGCGCTTCAAGGAATGAAGTGATGCTAGTCGCCCCGACCCTCCCTCCCGAAATGATGCCAAAGACCGGCGCCGGAACCGGCGTTAGCCCGGCTAACTTCCTAATGGCCGCGGCTGATATGTCCAAGTCAGGCGCCATTCCAGATGTCGCCCAGGGCCGTTCCATGCCACCCGGCCTCGATCCGAAGATGCAAACAGGCCATCCTCGTGGTCGCCGAGCCAAGCTACAGGTGTTGAAATGAACCCCTTCCAGCAACCCAACCGAGTGTCATCCGACGCCTGGGCTCTGCCCTACCCCAGAGGAAAGGTAAGCCAAGGGCCGGCATTCACTCCGGTTCACCCATCTCCACTCGGCTTGATAAGCCCAACTAACGCTAACAGGCGCAAGGATCACTGTTCGCATCTCTGGCAGGGAGGCATTGGTAACGGTTCTTATGACGTCCGCGAACTTGCCGACTTCATCCTGCCCCGCAGGTACAAATGGCTCATCACACCGAACCAGATGAATCGGGGCTCTCCAATCAACCAACACATTTTGGACAGTACCGGAACCCTCGCCGCCCGCAACCTCGCCGCAGGCATGTTCTCTGGAACCTGCTCCCCAACTCGACCTTGGATCAAGCTCAAAATCGGCCATCTCGACTCCACCCAAACCTCCCCCACCTCGCTTTGGCTCGCCGAGTGCGAGCGCCTCATGTACCTGATCTTCGCAGAATCAAACTTCTACACCGCGATGGCGATCTTCATGTTCGACCTCGTGGTCTTCGGCACGGCCGTAAACCTCATTTATGAAGACTTCGACAACGTCATCAACTGTATCAACCCCTGCTTCGGCGAATACTATGTCGACATTGATGGCAAGTACCGCCCAGTCATCTTCTACCGTGAGTTCACTTACACCATCGCCCAAGTCGTAGACGAGTTCGGTTGGGAGAACTGCTCCTCCATGATTCAGCAATTCTATGATCGCCGGGACGGAGCAGGGCTAACCCGAGAGGTCATCATCGCCCATGCCATTGAACCCAACACTGATGCCGAAAAGTACGGTATCCTCTCACACTTCAAATACCGAGAAACCTATTGGGAATGGGGTGGTGCTACGAATCCTCAGTCTGGGACTAGTTCTCGTGGGTTCTTACGCAAGCGCGGCTTTAACGAACGTGCGGCCATCATTGGCCGTTGGGATTGCAAAGCACAAGGCATAGACAAGGGCATCAACCCTCCCCTCGTCGCCGATGTGCAGTTGAAGAACCAACCCGCTTCCCTCCTTCCGGGTGGCATCACCTTCCTTCAAGGAATGATGTCGACCGGCAACGACGGCATGAAACCCGCCTACGGTAACTGGAAACCCGACATCGCCTCCATCTCTGCCGATCTCGAAGAGGTCCGCAAACGCATCCGTGATACCTTCTTCAACAACCTCTTCAACGTTGCCTCCCAATTCGAAACCCGTTCCAACATCACCGCAGTTGAATGGGACATGCGTAAGGCCGAATCCCTTATCATGCTTGGCCCCGTTTTCCAACGTCTCTACAACGAAGTCTTCACTCCAACCATCGATCGGGTTTGGGGCATCATGTCCCGTGCCGGTATAATCCCGGCTCCGCCCCCTGAAGTGGCAGGGAAGAATATCGAAGTTAAATTCTCCTCCCTTTTGGAAATCTCCCAGAACGCCGCTCAAGCCGGTTCAATCGAACGCATGTTCCAGGTCACCGGACAGATCGCCGGCATCGACCCAGCCGCGACCGACAACCTCGACTTTGACATGGCTCTCGATATTTACAGCAGTCTGCTGAACAACAGTCCACGCATAATCCGCAGCCCAGCCCAACTGACCGCCATCCGTCAGGCCCGGCAACAGCAACAGCAGGCAGCACAGGCAGCACAGCAAGCTGAAACCATGACCAAGGCCGGTGTCAACGCCTCCCAAATTGACGTAGGCGGCGGCCAAAACCTCGTACAGAAAATGATGGCAGGCGGATGACCAAAGACAAGCTGTTGGAATTACTAACAAAGGTTGAAAGCAATGCACGGATTTGCATTGTCTTAAAGGATGGTACAGTTGTGGATATAGATGAGGCCTACTGTGCCCAATCCCTGGAAGGGTTTCGAATCGTGGATGAAGTCTTTCTACCTGTGGTGACGAAGTGACCTACGACGGCTCCAACCGAAAGCACATCCGCCAAGCCGAGAAGGCTGCGCTTGCGGCTGATAACGAACGCAAGCTCTATATCGCTCACATCATGTCCACCCTTTCCGGCCGCGCCTGGATGCACCAACTCCTCGCTTCGTGCAACATCTTCCACACCCCCTTCGTCGCCGGCGCATACGACATAACCGCCTTCAAATGTGGAACTCAAAACATAGGCCTCCAACTCTTCGCCGACGTTCACGCCTCCGCTCCGCGTGAGTATGTCCTAATGATGCAAGAAGCTCAATCCAAAGAGGTAGCAAATGACCGACGTTACAGTGACGACCGAGTCCCCGCCGCAGGGCAACCAGCCGGA
>WNGM01005374.1_pt1 | contig 12357 bp, 14 predicted proteins | sample 5400571 | NCBI WGS metagenome assembly WNGM01 (sample SAMN13153378, study PRJNA577476) | soil metagenome | isolation source: 100 cm soil or saprolite under Garry oak tree replicate 2 | place: USA:California | collected 2016-06-15
TGCCACCCGCCCGCGTGGTGCATCCCTTCCCCGACGCGCGACTACACGTCTGACCCGAGGCAGGAGCCCAGTGCGTTAGTAGCGCACGCTGGGATCTGTGCGGGGGGCCGCCCGCAAGGGCGGTCCCTACCGCGATAAGCGTCCTGGCGTCGCCTTCCCGGCTGGCGGCCAGCCAGCCGGAGGGCACGGCCCGTCGTCGGCTGATGGCGCCAGGGTGTGGCGGAGGCCCTGTAGTAGTCCGAGCGCGTTAATGGCGCGTACATGGCCAAGGGGGCCAGCAAGTCAGCAGCGGAAGCGACTGGAAGACCGGGAGGTCAACGGTGAATACCGTTGAGCTGGAGTCCGCCACGTATGCGGCGGAGCGACGGGTACTGGAGATCCAGGCCAAGCTGCACCGTTGGGCCCGTGATGATCCTCATCGCAGGTTCGATGACCTGTTCAACCTTGTCGCCGATCCCGCGTTCCTTTTGGTGGCATGGGATCGGGTGCGGGGTAACAAGGGCGCAAAGACCGCCGGGGTGGACGGTGCCACGGCGCCGTCCGTCGCATTGCGGGCGGGTGTCGGGGAGTTCCTCGGCGGGCTGCGGGCCAGTATCAGGGACCGTAGTTTCCGCCCGCTTCCGGTCCGGGAGCGGCTGATCCCCAAGGCGGGCGGGAAGCTGCGCCGCCTGGGAATCGCCACGATCGCCGACCGGGTGGTCCAGGCGTCCTTGAAGCTGGTGCTGGAGCCGATCTTTGAGGCGGATTTCCTCCCGTGTTCCTACGGGTTCCGCCCCAACCGCCGGGCTCACGACGCGGTGGCCGAAGTGCGCTTCTTCACGTCCAAGAAGTACGAATGGATCGTGGAGGGCGACATCAAGGCCTGCTTCGACGAGATTTCACACTCCGCTCTTCTGGACCGGGTGCGTGCTCGCGTCGGGGACAAACGCGTTCTTGGCCTGGTGAAGGCGTTCTTGAAGTCGGGCATCCTCGGTGAGGACGGCCAGCTTCGGGACACCACCGCCGGAACCCCGCAGGGTTCGATCCTTTCACCGTTGCTCAGCAACGTGGCGCTGTCGGTCCTCGACGAGTACATCGCCGCAGGACCGGGCGGCCCGGCCGCCACAGCGTGGCAGCGCGCCAAGCGCCGCTCCCAGGGCCTTCCCAACTACCGATTGTCACGCTATGCAGATGATTGGTGCCTGATGGTGCATGGCACCAGGGAGGACGCCGAAGCGCTGCGTGAGCAGATCGCAGGAGTCTTGTCCGCGATGGGCTTGCGCCTGTCACCGGAAAAGACCCTGATCACCCATATCGACGAGGGGCTGGACTTCCTCGGGTGGCACATCCAGCGCCACCGCAAACGCCAAGCCAGCCGGTGCTACGTCTACACCTACCCCTCCCGCAAGGCCCTGACGGCCGCGATGGGCAAGGTCAAGGCGATACGCCGCAGAACGGCCACCGGACTGCCGCTGGACGACCTGCTCATCCAGATCAACCGGATGCTGGTCGGCTGGTGCAGGTACTTCCGGCCCGGCGTGTCCAGCGCAACATTCCAGTACCTACGCTCCTACGCGTGGAGCCAGGTCATGAAGTGGCTGCGCCGCAAACACCGCCGGATCACCAGGAAGGACCTCCGCCGCCGCTACTGCGGGGGCGGCTGGTGGCCAGCCGGGGCGGAACGGACGCTGTTCGATCCCGGCAAGGTGCCCACCACGCGCTACCGCTACCGGGGAACAGTCATCCCGTCCCCCTGGCCGGTCAGCGGATGAGGACGAGCACAGGCACGACGGGGCGTGCGGAGCGCCCGGTGCCTTGAGAGAGGCACGCCGGGTGCGGGAAGCGGCCCGGGGAAACGGCTCGCTCGAAAGACGAGACCGCGCCCCGGACCGACTTCACCACCGACTGTTCAGCCACATCTCGACCAACTGGCGCGGCCGGCCGCTTGTAAGCCACGAGGTCATCGTTGACCTGATCGGGGCGACCACCACCCGCACCGGGTTGACCGTCCACGCGGAGTTGGACCGCCGGTCCTACCCGAAGGGGGTCAAGGTCGCCGACGCGGCGCTGGCTGCCGTGCCGCATCTGGCGCAACAGCAGATAGGACGCGAGCCGGGGAGGTCACGGCTCTCGGGGCGCCGGCCGGTTTGAGGTACCGAGGAGCGCGTCCGAGGCTCGATCGGGAGACGGCCCACAGGCGAGAAACTGCTCGCATAGGCGCCTGTGGTACGGCCTATCGCGACATCGAGGGACTCCCGGCTGAGCGCGGGGTCGCAGTCGACCACGTCACGATCTACCGCCGGATCCGGCGGTTCGCACCGCTGCTGGCCGAGGCGGCCCGCCCTGCCGCCACTGAGCTTCTGGGAACCCCACGCGGGTTTCTGAACCCTACGGGTTCGCTTCTTGCTGTCAGGTTCGGTCAGGCTGCGTCCAACTTGGCGCCCAGCTTGGCCACGAGCGCCTTCTCGAGGGCGGAGTCGGGGGGTTGCTGTACGTCGGAGAAGCTTGCCGTCAGCTCGATCCGCTCCCTTCCGAGCAGGATGCCGTCCTGGTAGACGGTCACGGACTGGCCCTGCGCCAGCAGCTTGACGGTCGCGCGAAACCCCGCCGAGAACTGGGCATCACTGTCGACCGGAAGGAGCGCGACGGCGACGGACCGCACCGACGCTCCTGCGAGCTGCTGCAGGGAGCTGGTCAGAACACGCTTGACACACGGAATGAACTTAGGACCTTGGACCGCGTCGGCGTCTGCGTTGAAATCCGCAACGGTCCTGACCAAGAGCGCTTCTGAGCTGACCTCGGCGTCGCCGCTGGCGAAGTCCGGGCTGTTGGCGCGTGCTGTGAGATAGGTGGTGGGGCTGGGCCTGCCCAGGCAGGCCGCCAACTGGTCGTCGAACTTCTTGTCGGTCGGGTCGTCCTGGTGCGGTGCGGCCTTCCACCCGGCGGGCAGGTCGGAGCGCGTGAACACAAGGGCGCGCGCCTTGGCCTTGTCGGCGGCGACGTTAACGACGGTGGTCGTGGTTGCGGCAGCGGTTGTCGCCGTCGCCTTGGGCGCCGCGGAGTCGGTGTCAGCTCCGCCGCCGCAGGCCGTCAGTGCCAAGGCCGCCGCAGCCAGCATGACGAGTCGTCTCACGGGTATGCCTCCTCGACGGGGCGATCACTGTGGTCTGTCGGCGAGCCCTCGCAGGCGATCGCGGACGCGGCCAGTCTGCGCTGTGATCGGTTCGGGTGCCGGGCTGTAGTGGAACCAGGAGGATGATGGACGCCCACTCGGCCCAGCTATCGCCTATTCTGACTATGGATTTCTCTGGGTTGCCCTCAGCAGGCCCGTAGTTCAGCGCCGGGCTTCGTCGTCGACCGGCTCTGGCGGCGCTGTTGCGTCTGCGCGGACGGTGGCAGGCTGAAGCCTCGCCCGCCGTCTCGGGTCAGATGGCCGCGGCCAGCTCGCAGAATGCGACCGCCATTCGCAGGCTGATGGGCGCCTCGACGGTCAGCTCGCAGTGCCCTCTCCCGGACGTTCTGCATCAACGCGTGTCCTTTGATGATCACCGTGGCGCTACGGTCCTGCTCGAGTCCGTGCATCGGTCGAAGCCGCGCTTTCAGGCGGCCGTGGTCAGTGCTCGGGACACCAGCCGCGCGCGGCGGCGCGATCCCACATCTGACCACGACCGCCCTCGCGCTCGCGCCGCCCTTCTACCTTCCCAAAGAGTCCCGCGCCGGGCAGCTGCTGGCGATCGAGGACGACATCCAGCAGCTGCTGGCGCACCTGAAGCTCACCGACGACGCACCGTGGCTGGGCGTGAAGTCGATCGCGACCTCAAGCAGTCTGGGCAGTCCCGCCGTTGGGCTCGATCCCATGCTGTCGAAGCAGCTCCCGCAGGCGCTCGACCTCGCCACGTAACCTGTAGTTCTCCGCAACCACCGCCTGAACGTGTGGGATGCCGTAAAGACGTTCATGCAGCTCGCTGGTACTCATGCAGAAGACCGCCGAGCAGGTCACGTCGACGCACCCTGCCTTGCCAATCCTCGCCGACAACGTGTGGGTGCCATAAAGCCGGTCATAGGTCTTGAGCAGTGAGTTCGCTCGTTGGCGTGCGCTGCCGAGATGATCGGCACATGGCCTTCCGACTGCTCTGCCTGACCTTCTGCCAGGTGCTACGGTGGCTTGCCCTGCTGGCGCGCAGCGTCAGTGTGAGTCGGGGGACACTACGGTCGTGCCAGATGCAGCGTGGCTACGACCCCGGCGTGGTCGGATGGCCACAGCCCGCTGAAGGTGCGGTCGTTCAACTCGTCGCCGATGACGTCGGCCTCGAGGGCCTCGACCGCGCTTGGCTGGTACAGCACATAGTCGATGCGGTGGTCCAGCAGTGAGGGGACGTTGTCGAGCAGCTCGGACTGCCCGGAGGTGAAGCCGCCGTTGGGGCCGTGCACCACCGTCCACGCGTCGGCGTAGCCGGCGGCCCTGAACGTCCCGTACGCGCCAGCCGTGTCGTCCGGTCGGGAGTTGAGGTCGCCGACGAGCACGACCGGGTGGGTGAATGTTGCAAGTGCCGCAGCCAGCTCACGTCCCTGCGCGTTGCGCACGGGGGTGCTGAACGCCTCCAGGTGGGTGTTGGCGAAGCGGACCGTCTTGCCGCGCACCTTCACGTCCACGGCTGACCAACCGCGTGGCACGGTGAAGCTCAGTCCCGGGATCGCCGTGGGAATGACGAGTTGGGCGGCGAAGTTGTGCGACTCCGGGTTGCTCACCTTGAGCAGCGCCTCCGGCAGATCGGCCCGGGCGAGGATCACGTCGCGGTCGGTGAAGCGCGCCGCCGTCGTGGCGCTGATCGGCATTGCGCCGGAGAAATTCAGGTTGACAGCGACCGGCCGGTAGACCAGCCCGTGTCGGGCGAGGGCGTCGAGCAGCAGTTGCAGGAAGTCGTAGCTGGGGCTCAGCGGTCCACCGATCGGGCCGGTCTCCCACAGCGCGACTTCCTGGAGGCCGGCCACGTCGGGCGGGTTTGCCGCCAGCAGCTCCGCGATGGCCTCCGCCCGTGCTGGGAAGTCGGTCTTGACCACGTTCGCATAGACTTGGCCGGCGCGCTGCACCAGCTCCGCCGGACTGGTGGCTGAGAACAGGGGCGTAAAATCCGCGCCGAGGTAGAGGTTGTAGCTGGCGGCGGTGAGCTGCCGCTGCGCGAGCCGAGGCGGGTCAGCCCAAGCGGGCCGCAGCCCCATGACGCCGAGCACGACCGTCATCCCGACCAGCACGACCGCAGCCCGCACCCGCCACCCGACAGCTCTCATGCACGCCCTCTCTGGACCTTTACTCCCTTCTAGCCCAGATCACACCACATGCTTGGCCCCCGCGCCACCCTCACATCGGGCGGTCAGCCCGGCGGACCAATCGCGGGGGCAGGAGCGTAGCGGTCAGGGCATGGAGACCGGGCCCGGGAACGCGCCGGCGCGGCATGCGAGCGACGAGAACGGTGGGCTCGAATCCTGAACCGGTTCGGAACCACGACAGGACGGTGTCGCCCCCAGGCACGACGCTGTGCTCGTCATCGCATCGGACACGGGAGGCACGCACATGGCGGCTCCAGTGGTGTGGTTCGAGATCGCCGGTCGCGACCTCGACACACTCACGCGCTTCTACGGCGACCTGCTCGGCTGGAAGGTCGACGCCGACAACCCGCAGCACTACGGCATGGTGGACACCGGCGCCGAGGGCGGCATACCGGGCGGCATCTTTGCCCCCGGCGGTGAGGTCGGCGAGTACGTTTCGTTCTATGCGGCGGTCCAGGGGCTGGAGGAGCGCCTTGAGCACGCAGCACGGCTCGGCGGCAAGGTGGTGCAGCCGCCGACGCCGATCTCGGAGACCGCACGGGTCGCGATGCTCCTCGACCCCGAGGGCCACCGCGTCGGGCTCATCGAGCAGTCGTGAGCGTCCGGAGCTGCTCGCCGTTCCCACTGGCGCGCAGCTCCCGCTCGCTCGCCACGCGCTGGTGATCGCGGCAGGTCAGCCCACGATCGCCGGATGCCACCACGGTTGCTGCGGCAGGCACTCCTCGCCCAGCGCCGGCGGCTCCCGCGTGGGTGACCGCTCCGCAGTCACTTCGATCGTGCCGATCCGGTCCAGGCGGAACACGCGCACACCGCTGCGAAGCCGACACCACCCCACCAGGTACCAGTCACGCTCGGAGCCGATGAAACCGAGCGGCTCCACCAGCCGCGCTTCCGTGCTATGGCCCTGCTTGTCGCAATAGTCCAGGCAGAGCACCCGTCGCTCGAGCACGGCCTCCTCGACGGCGCGCAGCACCGGCGCGTCGGACAGCTCCCGCTTGGCGTGCATGAGGTGGATCCGGGCGAGCAGGTCGGCCGCGCTCGTGCGCCCGGTTGCCGGCATCGCGGCGACGACCTTGTGCAGTGCCGTGCGAGCGGCGCCATCGAACGGCATCGGACCGCTGCGCGCCAGCGCCAGCGCGATCGCTGCCGCCTCGCTGGCGGTGAAGTTCAACGGCGGCAAGGTGTGCGCGGGGTCGATCGTGTAACCCCCGCCGCGGCCCGAGGTTGCCCAGATCGGCACGCCGGCCTCTTGCAGCGCAAGGATGTCACGCTCGATGGTCCGGACGCTGACTTCGAAGCGCTCGGCGAGCCGGGGCGCGCTGCGCGCACGGGGCGCGGTCGCGCGCAGCTCCTCAACCAAGGCGTACAGGCGGTCGGTGCGGTTCATCCTTGCGCCACGCTAACGCGAAGCTGTGACAAGCCCGCGAGAGTGCACGCTTCGCCGCCACGCGCGTTGCGGGCTCACGGCTCGGGGTTGGCGTCGGCCACCGCGATCTTGCAGCTCGCGTGGGGGCGCCAGCTCCCGTACGCAGGGTCGGAATGACCCGGAACTCACCAGCGGCCGGTCCAGCAGGCCCCTCAACCGACGTCACGCGAAGCGAGGCCGAGGCGGCCCTGGTCGCGGTAGCTGTCCGCAAGGCCGCGGAGCGCCTGCCCCTTGCCCCTGCGGTCGCCCTGCTCGCGGAAGGTCTCGAGCGACTGCTCCAGGCAGGCCATCGCCTCGCCGAAGCGGCGCTGCCGCCGCCGGAGTTCGCCGAGGCTGCGGGTCGCGTGCGCCCATGAGTTACGATCGCCGAGCTCCTCGAACACCTGCGTGCTGTGGACCAGCGCCATGGCGGCATCGTTATGGTGGCCCTTGGTCACGCGCGCAAGGAGGCCCTCCCCTGGTATGGCGGCGCCGCGGACCCGGGGCGGGTGTCTGCCCCCGGTGCGCCCCTCATTCGCCCTCGCTCCGCGGCGGCACCCTCGTGGTCTGCGGGCGACCCGAGCGTGGCAGTGGTCCAGTCGGGCCACCGACCCAACGCCCACGTTGGCCCGCGCTGGAGCGATGGTCGGAGCACCAGACAAGAAATCTGGTGCTCTAGGATCTCCGAAGGCGGTCCACAGGCCTCTGACCGGGCCGTTGCCAGACATCGGGTCTGGCAACGATGGCCCGAAACTGCGACCAGATTGCGACCATGCCGCGCGGGACAGGCAGGGACGGATGCCCGACTCCGACCGGCGGCATGGCCGTTGAGCTGGGAAGACAGGACGCGCAGGGACAGAGAGGACGGGCGGGGACGGGCGGGCGATGGCTACGGATCTGGCGGTTGGGGTTCGAGTCCCTCGCGGCGCGCTCCTGACCAGCAGCTTTGCCCGCCAGTACGGTGAGCGAACTCCATACTTCCCATCGGGTCAACCTGCGGGGGTGATGTGCGGCCGGGGCCTGATTCCTGGGTCCGGGGAATGCGCGAAGGTGTCGGAGCGTCCCACCGGCTGCAAGCGCAGACCCCGAGGTGGGGTGAAGGAGTTGTCGTGTCTGATCGATACCGTAAGGACGAGCGAGCGCTGGCGCAGTTGACGCCGACGCAGCGCGCGGTCACCCAGGAGAGCGCTACCGAGCCGGCGTTCGACAACCAGTTCTGGGACCACAAGGAGGCAGGCGTCTACGTCGATGTGGTGTCGGGCGAGCCGCTGTTCGCCTCGACGAAGAAGTACGACAGCGGCTGCGGCTGGCCGAGCTTCACCGTGCCGCTGGAGCCGGGCAACGTGGTCGAGCGTGAGGATCGGAGCTACGGGATGGTGAGGACCGAAGTTCGCTCGACCCATGGGGACAGCCACCTCGGTCACGTCTTCGCCGACGGCCCGGTCGAGGAGGGCGGCCTTCGATACTGCATCAACTCGGCCGCGCTGCGCTTCGTGCTCTACGAGGACTTGGAGGCCGAGGGGTACGGGGAGTACCGGAAGCTCTTTGACGCAGCCGCGACGAAGGAGGGAGCGGAGCGATGAGCGAGAAGAGGGAGAAGGCGGTCCTGGCCGGAGGGTGTTTCTGGGGGATGCAGGACCTCATCCGGAGGCGGCCAGGGGTCCTCTCGACGCGGGTGGGCTACACCGGAGGAGACGTCGCAAACGCCACCTACCGGAACCACGGGACCCACGCCGAGGCGATCGAGATCGTCTTCGACCCCGAGGTGACCTCATACCGTGAGCTGCTCGAGTTCTTCTTCCAGATCCACGACCCGACGACGCTGAACCGTCTTCAACTATGACCGCCGTGGACGCGGAGACAGCGGCGACACGGCGCCCTACTCGGTTGACCGCGAGATCGAGGACATCGACACGCTCGTCGCCGGGGCCGGGGGATCCTCCGCGGTGTTCGGCTACTCCTCCGGCGCCACCCTCGCCCTGCACGCCGCCGCCCACGGGTTGGCGATCACGAAGCTGGCGCTCTACGAGCCGCCCTTCCTAGTCGACGAGAGCCGCCCACGACCGCCGGCCGACCTGCCGAAGCAGCTCGCCGACGCGATCTCCGCCGGTCGCCGCGGTGACGCGGTCGAGCTCTACCAGACGAAGTACGTCGGCATTCCCGAGGACGTCGTCGCTCAGATGCGCCACGCACCCTTCCGCCCCGCCCTGGAGGCCATCGCCCACACCCTCGTCTACGACGCGACGATCATTGGCGACCTCACGTTCCCGACCGATCTGGTCGCCTCGATCGCGACCCCGACGCTCGTCATCGACGGCGAAAACAGCATGCCGATGCTGCGCAACGCAGCGCGGGTCCTGGCGGACACGCTCCCGAATGGCCGGCCCTGCACCCTTGCCGGCCAGACCCACGACATCTCCCCAGAGGCAACCACGCTTACACGGGCACCCCGGATGGCCCTGTACCACCGCACGCACCACGGCAGGCAGCATTGCCGCCGGTCAACGCCGCCTGCGTCCTGCGCAGCAAGATCGGGGCGCCGCCGTCACGATCGGCCAGCCGCGTCAAAGTCCGAGGTCGCGCGTCGTGGATGGCCTGGCACGCCAACCTGCACGAGCCGGCGTCACTGAGAGGCGTTCGGGCTGCTGGGTCCGGGTTGGATCGGTTGCCGAACAACTCCGGGCGCCGGTCGTGGGAAATCGGATCCCGTGGCCTGCCCGTCATGGATGAGCGGCGTCGGCGGCAACCCGCCCGATTTTCACGCCCGCGCGGCGTCCCCGCGGGGAGACTCGACTACCCTGCTGGATCGGTGGAGTCCTGCCTGGTCAGGTTCGGTGCCGGGAATGTTCACCCATTCGGGGCAACCGGTGACCAGCTACGACGGTTCCGCGGTTCCGCCTGGGGATTTCACCGGGTGGCGCGTCCCCGAAGCCGGGGTACCCCGGACCGCGCCGTCGTGGTCGCCGATCCTGACGGTGGAGGGAGGCTGATCGCCATGGACGCTGATGTCATCGTCGTCGGAGCAGGCCTGGCCGGACTGGTGGCCACCCAGGAGCTGACCAGCCGGGGTAAGAGGGTCGCGGTGGTGGACCAGGAGAACGCCGCCAACCTGGGCGGGCAGGCGTTCTGGTCCTTCGGTGGCCTGTTCCTGGTCAACTCTGCCCAGCAGCGCCGCCTCGGCGTGACCGACTCGGTGGAGCTGGCCTGGAGTGACTGGCAGGGCAGCGCCCAGTTTGATCGGCTGGCCGACGAGGATTCGTGGGCGGTGCGGTGGGCCCGGGCGTATGTGGAGTTCGCGGCCGGGGAGAAGCGGGAGAAGCAGTCCTGGCTGGCCGGGCATGGCATCCGTTTCCTGCCCACGGTCGGCTGGGCCGAACGCGGCGACCTGCGCGCCACCGGTCACGGCAACTCCGTGCCCCGCTTCCCGCTTCACGCTGCGCCGCCGCACTCGGCTACGCTTGGGGCGCATGCGTCGCTACCTGGTGATCGCCAACGCCCACGCGGGCAGGGTGGAACGTGAGGCACTCGACGCGGCGGTCGGGGTGCTGTCGGCTGCCGGTCCGACCGAGGTCCACATGTCCACCGACGCCGCCGCTCTGGACGCCGCCCTGACGGGGCTGGACGGCCGCATCCCTGTGGTGGCCGGCGGGGACGGCAGTCTGCACCTGGTCGTCAACCGGCTCCGCCGCGCGGGCCGGCTCGACCAGGTGACGTTGGGTTTGCTGCCGCTCGGCACCGGGAACGACTTCGCCCGCGCCGCTCGCGTCCCGCTTGATCCGCTCGCGGCGGCCGTCGCCCTCACCACCGCGAGGCCCCGCCGCTTCGACCTGCTGGAAGACGACACCGGCAGGGTGGTCGTCAACGCCGCGCACGCGGGGCTCGGCGCCGAAGCGGCCGCTGCCGCGGCCGACCACAAACCGCGTCTCGGTGCCCTGGCGTACCCGCTGGGGGCGCTGCTCGCCGGGCTCAGGGAGGAGGGCTGGGTGCTGCGGGTCAGCGTGGATGGGACCCCCTACGCCATCGGTGAGCGGCTCCTCATGGTGGGCGTGGCCAACGGTCCGACGATCGGGGGCGGCACCCCGCTCTGCCCCATGGCACGGGCCGACGACGGCCGTCTGGACGTGGTGGTGGTCGCCACCGTCGGCCCCGCCGCCAGGGTGGGCTTCGCCGCGGCGCTGCGCGTCGGCACCCACCTGGACCGCGATGACGTGCACCACCTGCGGGGCACCCGCGTGCAGGTCAGTGGCGAGCCGGTGCGTCACAACGTCGACGGCGAGCTCGACGACGAGGTGACCGATCGCGGCTACCTGGTCCTGCCTGGGGCCTGGTCGCTGCTCGTCCCTGACGCCCCGGCGAGCTGAGGATGGCGCCGTGAGCCGATCTTCAGCGGCGGCGCACCGGTCCTACCTGGCAGCCGCTGTTCGTGCGTCGTGGGCCCTCGGCCTCCAGACCATCCGCCAGAGGCTCGCCGCAGTCGGCTGCTGCCGGCCGTTACGACGTCACCCAGGTCGTCTCGCACGGAGGACACCACCAGAGCCGTCCGGAGACGCCGCCAGGCCCATGGTCCACCGGCTTGAACAGGCTGGCGGGCTGGTCACAGAACAAGCATTCGGGACCTGTGTCGTGGGTCTGGATCCAGCCAACGGTACTGGCGGTGGCGGCGTGCATGCCTTGCAGGCTGATGATGCTGCTCATGTCACCTCGCGGGTCGCGCGGAGCTGCCGTACCACCGTCGAGCCGGCGCGGAGCAACATCATGCTTGCTCCAGATTACGTCCATATTTCGTGATGAAGACGATTCGATTCCGCGAGCGTCCCGGCGTCCAGCCGACAGGTCAGCGGCCGGCCGCGGTAGCCAGCCGGTGGGACCTGCGGCTGGCAGCCTGTGCTCGGGCCAGCAGTCTCGTTGCCTTCATCGAATCAGGTCCGTAGATAGGAGGCTCCATTGAGGTCGAGGATCGTGCCGCTGGCGAACTCGGCCTCCGGTGAGGCGAGGAAGAGTACTGCGCTTGCGACCTCCTCCGGGGTCGCAACCCGGCTGAAGGGGCTCTGGGCTCGGATCTCGTCGCCGTCCGGTCCGGCGAGGACTGCGGCCGCCATGTCGGTGTCGACATAGCCCGGGGCGACGGTCGTCACCGCGATGCCGTGCGGCGCCAGCGCGCGGGCCAGCGACTGGCCGAACGCGTTGAGCGCCGCCTTGCTCGCGCCGTAGGCCAGATGGTTCGGCTCGCCGCGGAAAGCACCCCGCGACGACACGTTGACCACGCGGCCTCCGCTACGTGCGAGCATGTGGTGCACCGCGCACCAGGTGACGTTGGCCGCGCCGACGAGGTTGACCTCCAGCGTTGTGCGCCAGATCCGCTGCCACTGCTCATAGGAGCTCGTAGTGATCTGGTTCTTTGGGTAGATCCCCGCGTTGTTGACCAGGACGTCGAGGCCCTCAAGCGTCCGCGCTGCCTGATCGACCATCTGGCGGACCTCGTCAGCGTCAGTGAGGTCGGCGCCGAGCATGACATGCCCCCCGCCGGGCAGCGAGGCGAGCGTCTCTTCGGCCGCGGCGCGACCAGACCTGTAGTGCAACGCGACGCGGTCACCGGCCGCGGCGAAGGCTCGGGCCACCGCGGCGCCGATCCCGCGGGAGGCCCC
>WNGM01005594.1_pt1 | contig 12353 bp, 7 predicted proteins | sample 5400571 | NCBI WGS metagenome assembly WNGM01 (sample SAMN13153378, study PRJNA577476) | soil metagenome | isolation source: 100 cm soil or saprolite under Garry oak tree replicate 2 | place: USA:California | collected 2016-06-15
GTTCGGCGGTCAACGCCGGTCGTCGAGATGCGAACCGCCCGCCCGCTACAGGTCGAAGAGTCGAGCCGGCCGTTTTATCGTCAGGCCGCCCTTACTGAATCGAGGAACTTGCCGACTTCCAGCTTGAGGCGGTTGCTTTCGCCGGACAGCGACTGCGCCGCGGAGAGAACCTGCGACGAGGCCGATCCGGTCTCGCTGGCGCCGCGCCGCACGTCGGTGATGTTGGAACTGACCTGCCGGGTGCCATGCGCCGCCTGCTGCACGTTGCGGGATATCTCCTTGGTTGCCGCACCCTGCTCTTCTACCGCCGCGGCAATGGTCGAAGATATCTCCGACATCCGGCCGATGGTGTGGCCGATCTCCTTGATCGCAGCCACCGAATCCTGCGTGGCGGCCTGGATTCCGCTGATCTGCTGACTGATCTCGCCGGTCGCCTTCGCGGTCTGCTCGGCCAAGGCTTTCACCTCAGACGCCACCACCGCGAAACCGCGGCCGGCTTCGCCAGCCCGCGCCGCCTCGATCGTGGCATTCAGGGCCAGCAGATTGGTCTGTCCCGCGATGGTGTTGATCAGTTCGACCACATCGCCGATGCGGGCAGCAGCTTTCGACAATTCGCCGACGCGGTCATTGGTTTTCTGCGCCTGATCCACCGCCTCGTTGGCGACGCGGGAGGATTCCTGGACCTGGCGGCTGATTTCATTGACCGACGAGGTCATCTCCTCGCTCGCGGAGGCCACCGATTGCACATTGGTGGAGGCTTCTTCGGACGCTGCGGCAACGGCAGTTGCGAGCTCTTGTGCCCGCTCGGCAGTCGCCGTCAGCGTGCTGGCAGAAGCTTCAAGCTCCGTCGCAGCCGACGATACCATCTCGACGATTTCACCGACCGCGCCATCGAATGCATCGGCGAGCTTGTGCATGTCCGCCTTGCGCTGTTGCGCCTGGTTCTGCTCGGTCTCCGATTGTTCGGTACGCAACCGATCGGTTTCGATCATGTTGTCCTTGAACACCCGAACGGTGGCGCCCATTTCGCCGATTTCGTCCTTGTTCCTCATTCCGGGGATATCTACCGTCTTGTCGCCTCCCGCGAGTCTTGTCATCGCGCCGGTCATCGCGTTCAACGGTCCGAGGATCCGGCGGAACGCAACCCAGAAGCTGATGACTGTGAGTATTACGCCGGCGAACAGCATCGCCGCGTTGAGCGTAAGGCTCGATGTGCTTCGCGACGCCTCGTCATTGGCTTCATCATTCGACGCATTGCCCATCTCGTTGGCGAGATGGAGGATCGAATTGATGGCGGTCGTTGCACGGGCGACGTACTCGCCGCCACTGAGGTTATATTCTCCGGTGTTGCCGGCTGCGAACACTGCATCGCGGACTTCGCCGTACTTGCCAAAATATTCGCTCTCGACGCCGGCGATCGCGGCGACGATCCTTGCCGGGGTATCTGCGCGCCGCCGGATTGGCGCGATCGTTTCCCAGGCAAGCTCGACCTGGCCGCGGAAACCGGCAACGGTCCGTGCCCCCTCCGTGACGAGCTTGCTGCGCGCGCCTATGATGCCGCCGAGGAACCCACGCTCCCTGCCAGCGTTCTCTGCCATTTGCGCGGTCAGGTGACGAATACCGACGAGTTGCGCAAGCGCCACCGAAGGTGGGCTATTCAGCGTCTCAAGCGTTAATCGCAGCCTGTTTCCGCCGACCGAGATCAGATTGGTCAGGGCGGGGAAAAAACCCTGCACGATTTCAGGTGTCCGTTCGGCACCGGGCTTGGCGAGGTTTTCATCGACCTTGGCGCGGAACGCCTCGAACTCGCGAAAACTACGTTCGGCGTCGGCGATGTCCTTCTCGCCGGCTTTCATCGCCGGAATCGTGCCAAGGCGCTGCACCGCGTCGCGGAAGGCCTGATCGGCGGAAGTTCGCAGCTTTACAATCTCCGCGCGGCGCTCCGGCGACGGCACATCGGACGATTTGAGCGACGCATTTGTCATCCCGCGCTCAATTGCCCATTGACCGGCGCTATGCAACAGCAATTGCGAAATTTGATTGACCTTGAGGAAGGCTTGGCTGTCTTGCCGCCTACCGATCGCGTCATAAGCGGTGAGCCCGGCGGAAACGACCAGCAGCAAGGCGAGGGCGGAGATGATCAGCGGCAGGATCGTACGGATTCTAAGATTCACTTGATCGTTTCCTTCTGCTGCAATTCGTGCGTTCGAAGATTGTCAGGCCGCCCTTACCGAATCGAGGAACTTGCCGACTTCCAGCTTGAGGCGGTTGCTTTCGCCGGACAGCGACTGCGCCGCGGAGAGAACCAGCGACGAGGCCGATCCGGTCTCCCCGGCGCCGCGCTGCACGTCGGTGATGTGGGACGAGACCTGCTGGGTGCCATGCGCCGCCTGCTGCACGTTGCGGGAAATTTCCTGGGTCGCCGCACCCTGCTGTTCCACCGCTGCAGCGATGGCCGATGATATTTCCGACAATTTCTCGATGGTGCCGCTGATTTCCTTGATCGCGTTCACCGCGTCCTGGGTCGCGGCCTGGATGCCGCTGATCTGCTGGCCGATCTCGCCGGTGGCCTTCGCGGTCTGCTCGGCCAAGGCCTTCACTTCGGAGATGGTGTTGATCAGTTCGACGACATCGCCGATGCGGGCTGCGGCCTTCGACAACTCGCCGACGCGATCGTTGGTCTTGCGGGCCTGATCCACGGCATCGCCCGCCATCCGCGCCGAGTCCTGAACCTGACGGCTGATCTCGTTGACCGACGATGCCATTTCCTCGGTCGCCGACGCCACCGACTGTACATTGGTGGAGGCCTCCTCGGATGCCGCGGCAACCATGGTGGTGAGTTCTTGCGCGCGCTCCGCGGTCGAGGTGAGCGTGCCGGCTGAAGCCTCAAGCTGCGTCGAGGACGAAGACACAGTCTCGACGATCAGGCCGACCGCGCCCTCGAATTCGTCCGCGAGCTTGTTCATGTCGGACTTGCGCCGGGCGACGGCCCGGGCCTCCGTCTCTTTCTGCTCAGCCTCCAGCCCCTGACGGGCGACTGCATTGCTCTTGAACACCTCGACCGCATCGGCCATCTCGCCGATCTCGTCGTGCCGGCCAATGCCGGGCACCTCAACATCGAGCTTGCCGCCAGCGAGATCCTTCATCGCGCCCGTCATGCGCTGCAGCGCCCCGGTAATGCCCCGCGCGACGAACATCGACACGGCGAGCGCAAGCAGCAGGACCAGGCCGGCCGCGATCAGGGATCGCTGGGTCGACGCCCAGGTCTGCGCATTGAGGTCGTCGATATAGACGCCGGTGCCGATGACCCAACTCCATGGAGCAAAGCCGACGACGTAGGACAGCTTCGGTTGCGGCTGATTGAAACCGGGTTTTGGCCATTCGTAGGAAACGAAACCTGCCCCATCCTTCCTGACGACATTGACGAATTCGACGAACAAGGCCTTCCCATTCGGATCCTTATTGGTCGACAGATCGCTACCGTTCATCTCCGGCTTCATCGGATGCATCACCATGCGCGGCTGCATGTCATTGATCCAGAAATAATCGTTGTTGCCATATCGGAGCGCCGCGAGCCGCGCCATCGCCCGCTTCTGCGCGTCGGCGGCCGCGATGTCGCCTTTCTGGGCGGCTGCATGCTCTTCCTTGACGATGCCGAGGGCCAGCTCGGCAAGGTGCTTCAGCTCGATCTGCTTCTGCTGCGTGAGACTCGACGCCAGTTCGCGCGAGTCGAGGACCGCAATTCCCAGCAGCCCCAAGAAGCTGAGGCCGATGAGGGCATAGATCTTTCGGCCAACGGTCATTTTGAAACGGCGCAGCATTGCAAACGACATGTTCGATCTCCACAGGGACGGTGGGCAGTCAGCGGAATCCACAAAGACACCGCGAACGCATCGGCGATCGAACTGGAATTCATCTTCGCGTGCGATGCCCACCTCGCCGAATCGTAGTCGTCGCGCGCTCGATTCGCGTTAATTCTTCGCCCGGTAGATTTACGGAGTTTGCCGGCTCCGCAACGTCAGGCCGCCCTTACCGAGTCGAGGAATTTTCCGACTTCGAGCTTGAGACGATTGCTGTCGCCGGACAGCGACTGTGCTGCCGAGAGAACCTGTGACGAGGCCGATCCGGTCTCGCTGGCGCCGCGCTGCACGTCGGTAATGTTGGAGGAGACCTGCTGGGTGCCTTGGGCGGCCTGCTGCACGTTGCGGGAGATTTCCTGGGTTGCCGCGCCCTGCTCTTCCACCGCAGCCGCAATGGTCGATGAGATCTCGGACAATTTTTCGATGGTGCCGCTGATTTCCTTGATGGCGTTGACCGACTCCTGCGTTGCTGCCTGAATGCCGGTAATCTGCTGACCGATCTCGCCGGTCGCTTTCGCGGTCTGCTCCGCCAGCGCCTTCACTTCGGAAGCAACGACCGCAAAACCACGGCCGGCTTCGCCGGCGCGCGCCGCCTCGATGGTGGCGTTCAGCGCAAGAAGATTGGTTTGTCCAGCGATGGTATTGATCAACTCGACCACGTCGCCGATGCGGGCTGCTGCCTTCGACAACTCGCTAACGCGGTCGTTGGTCTTGCGGGCCTGATCGACGGCCTCGTTGGCCATCCGCGCCGAATCCTGGACCTGACGGCTGATTTCGTTGACGGACGACGCCATTTCCTCAGTCGCCGACGCCACCGACTGAACGTTGGTGGAGGCTTCCTCCGACGCCGTCGCAACCACGCCGGTAAGCTGTTGCGCACGCTCCGCGGTCGAGGTCAGCGTTCCCGCCGAAGCTTCGAGCTGGGTCGATGCAGAAGATACGGTTTCGACGATCTGGCCGACCGCGCCCTCAAAATCGTCGGCGAGCTTGACCATGTCCGCCTTGCGTCGAATGGAGACGCGCTTTGCGGTGTCCTTCTGCTCTTCGCGGTCGAAACCAAGTTTGGCCTGCATGGCCTGCACATTTCGCAGCGCGACACCGATCTCGTCGTCCTGCTCGATGACGATGCGGCTGTTGAACAGGCCCTGCGCGATTTTCGCCATCGCCCCGTTGAGCTGTTCAAGCGGCCGTCCGACAGCCCGGATGGTCTGAAGGCCTAGTAGTCCTCCGAGTAGAAGGCCAAGGCATAGAATGGCCATCGCGACGCCGCTGGCGGTCGTAAATTCGTGCTGGCCGGAGCCAAATTCGGCCTCGAGGGCGACGATCACCATGAAAGCGGCTTGCACCGAAATCAGGGTAATCAAACGGGCCTTCAGCGTGCGAGTGAAAAAGGCAAGGCGGTCGGACAGCGAGCGGCGACGGATGATGCCAGCGTCGACACGATAGGCCTGGGCCTTGTTGGCGCGTAACAGCGCATACACATGTTCGGCTTCCGCCCGCTGGTCAGCGGACAGCCTGGAGCGAATCGACATATAGCCGGTAACCTGGCCGTTCTCCCAAATTGGCGTCGCGCTGGCCAGCACCCAGTAAAAGTCGCCGTTCTTGCGCCGGTTCTTGACCGCGCCGGCCCACGGCTTGCCCGCCTTGAGCGTGGCCCAAAGATCCGCGAACGCTTCCGGCGGCATGTCCGGATGGCGGATGATATTATGTGGCTGGCCCATCAGTTCCGCTTCGGTGAAGCCCGCGGCGTCAATAAACTGATCGTTGAAGTAGGTCAGGCGGCCTTTGGTGTCGGTCTTCGAAACGATTAGAGTTTCGTCGGTGATCGGATATTCGACGGTCGTGACCGGAAGGTTGGTGCGCATGGCCGTGCTCCTGCAGAGAATGAGAACCGCGGCCTCCGTACCTCATCCAAGCAAGGCCTTGCCGCGTACGACGGAGAAGATAGCGATTCGGCCTATCAATTTTCGTTAATTTAACGCCCAGTAGTAGTACCGGGCATCCGACCAAATTCCGCATCGGCATCAAATTGGCCGGCACCGATGGCCCACTGCCGTCGTGCCGGGTTTGATTGCGCCGGTGTCGGTTGGCCCGCCTTGTTACGCAGCCCTCACCGAGTTGAGGAACTTGCCGACTTCGAGCTTGAGGCGCTTGCTGTCACCGGACAGCGATTGCGCCGCCGCGAGCACCTGCGACGAAGCCGATCCGGTCTCGCTCGCCCCGCGCTGCACGTCGGTGATGTGGGAGGAAACCTGCTGGGTGCCGTGGGCGGCCTGCTGCACGTTGCGGGAAATCTCCTGGGTCGCCGCACCCTGCTCTTCCACCGCAGCCGCAATGGTCGATGAGATCTCGGACAGTTTTTCGATGGTGCCGCTGATTTCCTTGATGGCGTTGACCGACTCCTGGGTCGCGGCCTGGATTCCGCTGATCTGCTGACCGATTTCGCCGGTGGCCTTCGCGGTCTGCTCGGCCAAGGCCTTGACTTCGGAAGCGACGACCGCGAAGCCGCGACCGGCTTCGCCCGCGCGCGCCGCCTCGATAGTAGCGTTCAAGGCGAGCAGATTGGTCTGTCCGGCAATGGTGTTGATCAATTCGACCACGTCGCCGATCCGGGCCGCCGCCTTCGACAACTCGCCGACGCGGCTGTTGGTGGTTCGGGCCTGCTCGACCGCTTCGCCGGCCATCCGGGCCGATTCCTGCACCTGACGGCTGATTTCGGTAATCGACGACGCCATTTCCTCGGTCGACGACGCCACCGACTGCACATTGGTGGCGGCTTCTTCGGATGCGGCCGCGACCATCGTCGTCAGCTCCTGGGAGCGCTCGGCCGTCGCGGTCAGCGTGCTGGCGGAAGCTTCAAGTTCAGTTGAAGCCGACGATACGGTCTCGACGATCTCGCTGACCGCGCCTTCAAACTGGTCGGCGAGTCTGACCATCTCCACCCTGCGCTGCCCGGCCAGGATCTCGTCCTGTTTCAATTTGGCTTTCACCTCGTCGCGGGCTTTCTGTTCGGCGTTTTCCCGGATCACTGTCACGGTCTTGGCAAGGTCACCGATTTCATCACCGCGACTGGCGCCCGGAATGACGACGCTGAGATTACCGCCCGCCATCTCGCCCAGCGCGCCGTTGAGACGCGTCATCGGACGGGCGACGCCGAGGAAGGAGAACGCCATCGCTCCGATCAGCGACCCCATCACGACGATCGCCATTCCCACATTCAGCCGGTTGGCCCAGGCGACCTGAGCTGAGACTTGCTCCTTGGCGGCCCTGTTGTTCTCCTGTGCGGTCGAGACCGCCGTCTCCATGAGTTCCGTGGCCTCGCCGGCGGATTTCAACGCGCGCGCCCCGATGTCGGCCTTCAATTGCTCCGTCTTGACGACCTCGTCGTTGACCGCCAGGAAGCGTTTGACGATCGAATCCAGCGAGCTGACCACGTCCAGCAAACTCTTGTCGTCGGCCTCGCCCCGCAACTGGTTGAAAATCTTCTTGAGCGCGGACTGGGTCTGCGTCATCGCGGCTATCAGACTGGTATCGCCGGTGGCGCCCAATCGCCAGACCGCGGCCCGCAACATGTTGACCTTGGCATCGGCCTGATGCAGCGCCTTTTCGATCTCGGCGCGGTTGTCCAGCTTGGCCAGCACCGGCGACCCCAGTTCCGCCTCGACGGCCTTGGTCCATTCCATGGAGATGGCCGAGCGCTTGTCGATCTGCGCAAGAAGATTGCCTTGCGTTTTTGCGAAATCTTCCACGCCGGACACGAAGCTGGAAGTCAGCGACTTGATCTTCTGCAGCCGTTCCTTGCTTTCCGGCCTCATGGCAGTGGCAAACGCGGTGTCGATATCGTTTCCTGCCGCAGCCGCGAACCGGCGCATGCCGGCAGCGTTCTTTTCGACTTCATCCTGCGTCCTGGCCATTCGAATGTTGCGCGCCTGAATCTCGATCTGGCGAAGATTCGAATGGGCGGAAAGCGCGGATTCGGCGACCCGCTGGGACCGGTCTGCTACATCAGTCGCACGGCCAACGCTGGCTTCTGTCATCATCTGGTTGGCGACCATGCCGCCCGCCAGCAGGATGCCGAATACACCGGCGAGACCGAGCTTGTTGCCGATGCGATTGAGCCTGATCATTGCAATAGACCTTCTTCGCGAGCGCTGATGATGTGCTCAGGCCGCCCTTACCGAATTGAGGAACTTGCCGACTTCGAGCTTGAGGCGATTGCTGTCGCCGGACAGCGATTGCGCCGCCGCGAGCACCTGCGACGAAGCCGATCCGGTCTCGCTGGCGCCGCGCTGCACGTCGGTGATGTTGGAGGAGACCTGCTGGGTGCCGTGAGCCGCCTGCTGGACGTTGCGGGAAATTTCCTGGGTCGCCGCACCCTGCTCTTCCACCGCGGAGGCAATGGTCGATGAAATCTCGCACAGCTTTTCGATGGTGCCGCCGATTTCCTTGATCGCATTCACCGAATCCTGCGTCGCCGTCTGGATGCCGGTGATCTGCTGACCGATCTCGCCGGTGGCCTTGGCGGTCTGCTCGGCCAGCGCCTTCACCTCGGAAGCCACGACCGCGAAGCCACGGCCGGCTTCGCCGGCGCGCGCCGCCTCGATGGTGGCGTTCAAGGCCAACAGATTGGTCTGCCCCGCGATGGTGTTGATCAGTTCGACGACGTCGCCGATGCGCGCTGCCGCCTTCGACAATTCGCTGACGCGGTCGTTGGTTTTGCGGGCCTGGTCGACGGCCTCGCCTGCCATCCGCGCCGAATCCTGCACCTGACGGCCGATCTCGTTGATCGATGAGGCCATTTCCTCGGTTGCGGAGGCCACCGAACGCACGTTGGTGGAGGCTTCCTCGGACGCCGCCGCGACCGTGGTGGTGAGCTGTTGGGCGCGCTCGGCGGTCGATGTCAGCGTGCCGGCCGAGGCTTCGAGCTGCGTCGAAGCGGAGGATACGGTCGCGACGATCTCGCCGATCAGCGATTCGAAGTCGCGCGTGATACTATCTACCCGGCGTCCGCGTTCGATCTTGGCGTCTGCGTCACGTGCGGCGGCCTCATCGGCGGCCTTCTTCGCAATCAGCGCCTGCTTGAACACCTGCAGGGCCTCGGCCATGGCGCCGATCTCGGTCTTCTCGCCCTGATGCGGCACCTGCGCGGTCAGGTCGCCGTTGCCCAGCGCCTGCATCGGCGCGACGATGGATTTGATTCCAGCGGACACGCCGCGAACCAGAAAAACCGCGGCGCCAATTCCGATGATAATCGTCAGTAGCAGCGACGACAGCACGATCTTGATGTCATTGTCGAAGCCTTCCGCGGCCTGCGAGCCTGCCGCATCCGCACCCTTGCTGTTCAGCAAGACGTCCTTTTGCAGCGTCTCGTCGGCCTTGACGCCGGCAAGTGACGCCTTGGCATGGAGTACCCTGGCCTCCTTGTCCTCATTCTTGCGGGACAGCACCAGGACCTCCTTTACGCCAGCGAGATATTCAGCCCAGGAGGTGCTGAACTCGTCGTAGAGCGCGCGCTCTTCAGCCGAGGTGACCAGCGGTTCATAAGCCTTGCGGGCTTTGTCCGTGTTGGTGATCCACTTTGCGAGCAGATCTTCCTGAAGCTGCTTTCCGGCCTCGTCGGTGGCAAGCAGATGGGAGCGGACGATCGCCCGATAGGTAATGGTCGCGGCCCGCAATTCGCCGAGAACCCGAACGCTCGGCAGCCAATTGTTCACGATGTCAACGGTGGCGGAGTTGATCGTATACATCTGCCTTATGTTCAGCGCTCCCATTGCCGACATGGCGACGAGCAGGAAAGCGACGACGCCCGTAATTTTAGTACGAATGGAGTATTTGGCGAACATGAACGGAATCTCTTCGGCTTTGGGCGTGTTGGCACTTCGGTCGTGAACCATGCGATTCGACCAGAACCTACCGTGCTTCCGTTAATTATTTTCCGTAGAACTACTGAGGCCAGGAGTCGTCGACAGATGAAATGCCGGGCAGCGTTCAGCGCATCAACGTGAGCGCGTCCGAGAAAAATTCCGGCCCGCCGAAATTGCCGGATTTCAGCGCCAGCAGCATCGCGCCTTTCTTGGCGCCGACGGCACGCAGCACCGGCACGCCGGCGGCGATTTCCGCGCCGACCAGAAAGCCGGGAATCCCGAGGCGATCGACCACCGCGCCGGAGGTCTCGCCGCCGGCGACCACAAGCCGGCGCACGCCTGACAGCACCAGCCCTTGCGCGATATCCGCCATCGCCTGCTCGATCGCATGACCCGCGGCATCGCGGCCGTGGCGGGCCTGCAAGGCCGCCACCTGGTCCGGCGTTGCGCTGCTGGCGATCAGGATCGGACCTTTACCGAGATGTTCGTTGGCCCAGCCAAGTGCCCGCTGCGCCTCGGTTTCGCCCGTGACCACCTTTTCGGAGTCGAGATGAAGCACCGGCATCTTCCGCTCGGCGTTTGCGATCTGCTGCAGCGTCGCCTGCGAACAACTGCCGGCCAGGCACGCCGCCGGTCCGCCGACCGGCGCGTCGGCAATCGCGCTCGGCTCAATCGGTTTGACGCGGCCCGATGCCACCAGCGCACGCGCCAGACCAAGCCCAATGCCGGATGCGCCGACAGAGAGGCGATGATCGAGCGCCACCGCGCCAATGGTTTCGAGATCGCGGGCAAATACCGCGTCCGCAATCGCCGCACCGAAACCCTTGGTGGCAAGATCGGAAAGGCGCGCGCGGACGGCATCCGGACCGCGGGCGATGTCGGCGAGATCGACGAGACCAACCTTGGTTTTGCTCTGGCGCGCCAGCACCCGCACCAGATTGGAATCATGCATCGGATTGAGCGGATGATCTTTTAGGGGGCTTTCATTGAGCGGCACCGAACCCACGAACAAATTGCCCTGATAGACGGTGCGGCCGGTCTCGGGAAACGCCGGCGTCACCAGCACGATGGCATCGGCGGAATCGGCGCGCAGCGCATCCATCACCGGGCCGATATTGCCGGCATCGGTGGAATCGAAGGTGGAGCAGATCTTGAACAGCACATGCGAAACCCCGCGACTACGCATCCACTTCTCAGCGGCGCGCGAGCGCGTTACCGCAAGGCCGGCTTCGATCGACCGGCTTTTCAGCGACACCACCACCGCGTCGACCTCGGGCAGCGCAAGATCGCCTGCGGGCACGCCGATGGTCTGCACCGTGCGCAGGCCGCAGCGGGTCAAGGTATTGGCGAGATCGGACGCGCCTGTGTAATCGTCGGCGATGCAGCCCAGTGCCAGCGTCACGGCTTCACTCCAGCGTAGGATTTGAACCAGCCGAGGCCATCGGTGGTCTTGCCCCGCGGGTTATACTCGCAGCCGACAAATCCGCCGTAGCCGAGCCGATCCAGCTCATCGAACAGGAAGGGGTAGTTCAATTCCTCTCCATCGGGTTCGTTGCGCGACGGGATGCTGGCGATCTGGATGTGACCGATGATCGGCATCATCTCGCGCAGCCGCATCGTCACGTCGCCGTGGATGATCTGGCAGTGATAGATGTCGAACTGAAGCTTCAGGTTCGGAATTTTCAGCTCGACGATCAAATCGCGCGCGAATATGAAATCGTTCAGGAAATAGCCGGGCACGTTGCGCGGATTGATCGGTTCGATGACCACGTCGAGGCCATGGGGCGCGAAAAATTCCGCCGCCCATGCCACCGATTTGTAGAACGCCTCTACCGCCTTCCGATCGCTTCGGTTGGCAATCCCCGCCATCAAATGCACGCGCTTGACGCCGGTCGCCTGCGCATAGGGCAGCGCGGTCCGCAGGCTCTGCTGCAGGTCGGCAAATCGGTCCGGCAACGCGGCAAAACCCTTTTCACCGGCGTCCCAATTGCCGGGCGGCAGGTTGAACAGCGCCTGGGTCAGGCCGTTACGATGCAGCCGTTCGCCAACGGCCTCCGCCGGATGGTCATAGGGAAACAGGAATTCCACCGCGGTGAATCCCGCCTTTGCCGCCGCGTCGAAACGGTCGAGGAACGGGACTTCGTTGAACATCATGCTGAGATTGGCGGCAAAACGGGGCATCGATTGTCCTCTTGTTCGCTCAGTTCTATTTCGGTTCGCGTCATTTCGGTTTACCTGGCAGATCCGTGCCGGTGACGCGGGCATACATCCGCGCCACCGAGGCATCGTCGTCGCGGCCCATGCCGGAAGCCGCCGTCATCAGAAACATCTGCAGCGCGGCGGAGGCCACCGGCACCGGGAATTTCGCCGTGCGCGCCATATCCTGGATGATGCCGAGGTCTTTGACGAAAATCTCCACCGCGCTGCGCGCCGTGTAATCGCCGTCGAGCACATGCGGCATGCGGTTCTCGAACATCCAGGAATTGCCGGCGGACGCCGTGATCACCTCATAGACTTTTCGGATGTCGAGGCCCTGCCTGGCGGCAAACGCGATCGCTTCGGAGGCGGCGGCGATGTGCACGCCGGCCAGCAACTGGTTGATCATCTTGAACGCGGCGCCCTGGCCGGC
>WNGM01011384.1_pt1 | contig 12348 bp, 18 predicted proteins | sample 5400571 | NCBI WGS metagenome assembly WNGM01 (sample SAMN13153378, study PRJNA577476) | soil metagenome | isolation source: 100 cm soil or saprolite under Garry oak tree replicate 2 | place: USA:California | collected 2016-06-15
TGTGATCGGCATCGCGGCTGTCAGGGAACAACTGACCGGAGTGGTTGCTCGTGATGTTCAAAATGAGTTGGCGGACGAAAGCAACAAGAATACCGCACACACCTTCAGCACTTCCGAGGCTTCCAATATGTCTTCCAATACTACCGACTTGAGTGATACGGAACGAGCATTGATCAGGCTACTGCGAACTAATGATATACCGCCCGACATAATTGCAGAATCTATTCGGGAAGTAATGGAGCGACGGATGGGACGTTAGGCGTCAGCTTAGATTCCACGTCCTGCCAACGCCGTCCGGCTCGTGGGGATGGTGGACCTCGATGGCTATTAGAAAACGCGCTGTGTCGGGGAGGCAATTCCTGCGCCTGACGTGTGGGTGCGGGCGAATTGCGGATTACCCTTCCCGCTCCTACTCCAGCGCAAGGGAGTAAAGTCGGGATACCCTTCATCGGCAACGTCGGCTTCAAGTGCCGGAAATGCGGCAGCACCCAGCCAGGGATAGGGGGTGACTTCCCAGACCACCGCACCAGGGTACTTCAAGCCGTAGGGTCGCTTTTTTGCCCTATCACAGCCCCATTGTCCGGAACACTATGCCCTTGCGCTCGTGTTCTGCGATTCAGTATTAGCGGGTAGCGTAGGGGGTACCAGGACATGACTGGTGACCAATGCCGAAGCCGAGCGAACGAATGCATAACGGCTGCGGACCAAGTAACCGACCCGCAGCGTAAAATCAGCCTCCTCCAGCTTGCCCAACGATGGCTGCGGCTGGCTTTCCAAGTAGAAAAAATCCAAAACCATAACGGGTTTAAGGGCGATGCTCTATTGGACCCCCCGGACACTGACCACCGTAACCGCTAACTGTGCAAGGGCGGGGGTTCGTAGACCAAATCGGTTTGCCTGTTTTTCTCGGCCTGTTCTCCTAGCTTAATCCATGCTGTCGCCATGTCGGTCAGCACCGCTCTGGTGGCCGATTCAGTCGTGGCATGGGCTAGGCGGAGGCATTCTACGGCGTGCTGGCGATAGGATTCGCGACTAGTCACGGTCATTCCCCACGCAAAAAACAACAATTGGAATGATCCTCTAACCCAATTCTTAACAATTGGTTCCGGGGCGGTCGGAGTGAAACCGAAGGGCCTGGAACTTACCTCTTGCCGCCTTGCTCTTCCGTTGTATTTTGGACAGCACTACCGAGAGGGAGGCATGACAGAGACCGGGCGCAGCTAAAGGCATCAAGGGCAGGGATGGAACCTTTGGTGTCGAGATTTTCACCCTCAGAGGAAGATGCCCCGCTGATAATCTCCGGATTCAGTAGCGAGGCCGAAGCTCTGGCGTGGATAGACGGGCAGCGGAATAAACCTGCAAAGCCTCAAGGCAATCCAGAAAACTTGATGTGAGGGCGGATCGGGTTCCCGGACTGTGACCAGTAATCTAATTTAGCCAACCTTCATCTTTCAAAGCGTGTTCAAGTAATGTGGTAGCGGTTTCAACAGCACGACCGGTTTTCGTTTCCGCAGCAGTGATCAGCATCTCCTTCACATGCCGCCACACCGGTCGAAAGCGAAGCGTTTCGGGCAGATCATCGTCAATCAGATCGATAGCGTCTCCCAGGGTCCGAACAACTTCCGGCAGTCCGCAACGGTGCGTCCGGAGAGGCCGAATCAATTGAATTTCCCAGTTCATCCCCAAGCCTAACCCTTGCCAGATAAACGGATGCTGAACTGATTTGTCATATTTGTCTATGGGAATTTTGACCTGCACTCGATCAGATTGGCAATTAGGTCGCCGGGGCTTCGTGATGTCCAGGATCAGCACGCTCCTCGACCAATGTTCCGATGAGCCGCAACAACTCCATGTGCTGAGGTCCGTAGCTTGGCTCACATAGGAACACCCCAATTTCAATCTCGCTGACCTTTCCGCCCGAAGGCGCATTGGGGATGTGACGGATGAAAACTCGCCCTGATGCGGTCTCTCGGGCAAGCAGCCACCTATCGCCGTTCTCGCTCCTCTAAAGCTCCATAGTCTCAGATGCCATTACCAACGCCTAACGCCGATGAGGCAACTCGTATGCGCACGGAACGTCACCCATTGGTTCAGCCAAGCTCATCCACATTCTTGCGAACCTGAGCATATCGGCACGTCGCTCTGGATCGTTCATGCATTCCGCCAGAGACAAATACTCAAATGCCTTGGCGCGGTATCCATCAGCCGCAACCATCGGGACTTCCTTCCTAGCGTCCCCGGTGGAGCGAACAACGCACTTTCATTGTCCGTTCCCCAAATCCCGAAATAAAAAAACTCAAAGCTCGCCTTGACTTTGAATAAGATTTCGAGAACGAGTCGAATCAAGTTGCCCTTGAGAACTTCGTTTTTTAACGATGCGGGACCCCTGGAGCTAATCGGAAATAACTAGCCTGGAGCAATGATGGCCAAGCCAAGGCCAACCTCTCCTCCCCAGTGCAACGGCACTTGGTGTTTCGCTCGGGCAACATTGAGTAGGCGCACGAGGCGGCAAAAAAATGCCCGGCCATAAGGGCCGGGCTCTTGTTTTTCCTCCATTGACTTGGGCAGCTAGTGCCAAGCAAGAACGACAATCAACGCGACCAGGGCAAAACTGGACGCGAGAACCACGATTTCGACAGGATTGATCTGAGACCGATTGGTAACGTTCGCGGCCATCTCCGTCCTCCCTCCTCACCCGGAGCACTGGAAACGCCATTGGGCCAACTTGGTTCCGCGCCGTCCAGGCGGAGAGCATATTGCACCGCACATAACTTTGATGGAGCACCATGAAACCAAGCCCCGGCCGAATCAGTTATGATTGTAGACTCCGATCTCCGGTGCCAACTCACCGGGCCCCGCGCAGGATAGTCAAGCGTCGGACAAAGGCCGCTCGTGGCAACTCGGGCGGCCTTCTCGCGTGCTCAGGCGCATTCAGGCCTCTCCCTACGACGGACCCAACCCCCGCGGGACGAGTCCATCCGGCTCTTGAAGCTTGCGAAGGAATCCCCCGACCGGCAAATACGGGACCAACTCGTTATGATGCGAGCGAGTGATGATGGCGAACGAGTGGTTGTAACAGGCCAAGGCGAAAAGACAAGCTGGCGAAGTGAAGACGCTATTCCGAACTTAGGTCATTCAATCGATGATGGGCCTATTTGCGATTTTCTGGGCAATGCCACGGCTCCCCTGTTCTTCTTCATAGGTTGCCAGCCGTAGCCACCATTGCGCCGTTTGAAGCATCGCCGTTTTCTGCTTCGGGTCGGTAATGCGTTCGGCAACCGCTTCGCATTCGGCAGCCTTCTTCCGGCATAGTTCCACCGTTATCATGCACACGGGCTAACAGAATCGTCGATTCCCCGCAAACGCAACGTGCGAAATGCGGTCAAGGAAGGAAATGAAACTTGCTCCTGCTTCGCTCAATTCCGAAGCCAATGGACCTGGACTATCCAGTTCGCCGCTCTGAGTTATTGACGATCCGGCCTGGGCCTTTGAACTCAAGCTTGAAAGAACGCAAGGCGCTGCTTTACGTACTGAATTGCCGTTCAATCCTCCCCGCGATGCTGACAACGGCGAGAAGGTGTTTTCTGAATGGACTATAAGGGCTGATGATGCGGAACGTCGAATTGCCCGCGCCATGAGGATTGAGGGGACGAGCTAGATCCTTTAGCAACGGAATGGCTCGATCCGGGTCGTCAGCGTGTTGAACCCGTGGGCCCGAAGGATGAAATCTGAAAGAATCAGAACGTGCCGATCATCCTCTACGATAAGAATAGTGTCCACCTTCACTCCTCGACTCGGAAACAGTTCTCGTATTCAACTGATCTCCAGGAGGTAAGTTCCGTTGATGACTTCACCGCACTGCGACTTTTCAAACTACTCGCCGCCAAACCCTTCGAAGCAGCAGACCGCCCCACTCCCGAGAAGGACTCCGCATAAGAGGTCCGGTGCTACCTCCGGCCGTAGGATTCCTCCAGCCCCCGAGGTATCCTAGGATAGTGTCATAGACCCGGTCAGAGGTATTGGAAAGCAGCAACAGATTTTGAGCGGCGATACGGGTAATCGTCTAGTGATCGGCTACGGCGGCCAGATATTCATTAGCCCGGAAGAATGCCTCAGCCAACATGAGAATTGCCATCCGTTCTCGTAAAGTGCCGTATTGCTGCGAAGACCCGATTGCCTTCCAAGCATGAGCAAGTCCCCGTTCGGCATCGGCACGAGCACGCAGCATATCGAACTCCATCCTGAGTTCTCGATGTCGCTGCAAAGCCCCGTCCGCTCTGGCTGCCAATGCCTCGGATTGCATGTTCCTGAATGCTCCGTTCGTGTTGACGAAGGCTAGGATGCGGCGACACGGAACCCCTGTGATGGCGGTCACAGGGAGGGTCGAATTCTGACCGACCCGCCGATATCCCGGTAATGGAATGTGGTTTGCTGAGGCGTCTGAGCCGTGCCGAGCCGGGGCTGTGTCGGGCATAGGCTCGGGCCAGGAAGAACGCAGGCGGGACCGGTAGTAACTTTGGATGATAGGGAAATCCGTGAATAAGTCGTTGCTCGCCAGCGTCTTCATCGCCTTGGCGGCGCCCACGGCCACCATGGCGGCTCCTACGGCGATTGTTCACGCCGTTTTTATTACCGACGATGCCATGCGCGAGATTGCCGCGAAAAAAGTCAGGGTCAAGCCAAAATCTGCGCCCGAGAAACCCGATGATCCGAGCTATTTGAAGGGCACAAATATTCCCAAGCGCATTACAGCGCCACCTCCCGGTTCTAGCATTCTTGTGCCATCCTTTCCCGATGGAAACCGAGTCGTATTGGCGAACCCGGACCATCGGTACGAGTTGCCGCCCCAGCATTGGCCGGTCCCGCGATAGCTCCACAAGTTAAAAGGCCGCCCGGAATGCCCCGAGCGGCGAGTAGTGTCTCAAGCCGAAACTAGGAACATACCCTGGACGTTGCCGTTGGTACTCGGACGGGCTGCGGAGACGTGCCCCGTGGAGCGGGAGTGGCGCACCATCCGGCTCCGAGTCATTCGGCCGCCGAGCATTGGGTATGTCACCTCGGCACCACCCCCGATAACTGTGACCCCCGAAAGCAATCGATATCTCTGCGGAGAATGCGGTACGTTGCTCGTGATCGCTGATGATGACGAGGTTAACGGGCTCATAGTACGGTGCCGGGAGTGTGGACGCTACAACGCGGTGGAGACGTAGCCCAATCCGATCCAGAAGCTGCCAGTATGACGGCAAAATCGGACGTTAGGCAATCGGTAAGATTTACAACCTAGATTACTGATGCGGCCCTTGTTCATGCATTGAGCCGTCTAAGAGCCCTGGCCCACCTTTTCCGCTACAGCATCCAAACCGTCCGGCGCTCTCTCCTGGACAGGTTGAATTTGTTCAAGGTCTGCATCACGTAGAACAGATCGGACTTGGCAACGCGGGATGGTTTGATTCCGGTTTCGCTATTTGGTGTTAGGATAAAACCATTCTGTGCCGAACCGCGAATACCCAACGTTTTTGGCTTGTTGATTCGTTCTAAGTGGGTGGCGCGAAGATGAAACCGCAAGGAAAACTGGTTCTGCCTCTGGAATACTGACACGCCGATCAGGTCAGGTTCCGGGCGATGGCTCCAGGCCGAGGATGATGATGTGACTTCTATAAGTGTCTCCACTAAAACACACCAAAAAGATGTGCGGAATCGTGGTTGCTCAGAATCGTAGGTCCCTGTCAAATCACAAAAACTGAGGATATTCAATTATCAGTATAGCCTCGTAAGATCGTGAGAGCCATCGAGTTTTGTTAAAGCACGCACGAAAACCCTCTTGGCATGATCGACTGTCACCTCGACATGGCGTTCGGCTGATTTTCGCACCAAACTGCGCAACGTAAACCTCTCGCATTCTTCCAAAAACGTCAGGGCTCTTTTGTAGGACTCGCCATCTCCGACTCCATACGAGTAGTGCAACGCCCTGATCTCCGCCGCAAGGAACTGGTAGATCAGTATGCGGTTCTTTCGGTTTCCCACGGCGATGGTTAGACCCCTGAGAAGTCTTGCAACATTTTCGTTTGTCATTTCTAACATGCCGTTTCTTTCCGAAGAACGTCGTGCATCATTTTCCTGCGAGCACTCTTGCAATTGCGAGTACCGTCTTACGTTCGCGAGATGGGAGACGGCCTACACCGGCAGGTCTTCCCTTCAGGTTTATAGGGGCTGTTTTTTTCGTCTTCCCGATGGTCGTTTTCGGGCTGCGGACAACTCTCTTGGCCATAAACCCGAGAATCCCCTGGTGGCAGTCGTTTGGGGGCGCTCTGACGAATCACTCTCGCGCAACGGTACCCTGGCTGAATTTTGTGGCGATGGTGCGGTGGGTCGCCCTGCCCTGCACACGCTCCCTCGACGGCTCCCAGGGCTTAGGGGCCGACCGGGGAGAGACCCGCGATCCTGACCCCTGCCTCTGCCCTCTCTCACGCCCTGGCCAGCCGGGGGCTCTTGGCGCGGCTGGAGGGCAGAGGGATGGGGGCGCGGGTGCAAGTGAACTCAGGGCACCAAAGCTGACGCTGTGCCTTGGCTTTGCCTTTATGCCATCGGTAGAATCGTGGTGCCTAGAAGGGGACGGTCCCGGTCGTTGCGAACGGGGGGTTCGGGGACACAACCGGGACCGTGCCTTTCGGTGAAGAACGTCGATATCAAGGATTAGCATCTCACGCTAGGCACAACCGTCATTAAGGGCGGGCATTAGCGAGTTGCGCTTGGTTGTGACCGGGGGGACAATATGAAGGCTGCCGTTGGTCTAACTGCTGTTCTAATCTTGCTGGCAACGAATCTTGCTTTTGCCGATCCACAATCGGAAATCTCGGCATACCGCAGGTAGCCATGGATTATCTCCCGTAACTGTAGATGCAAAACTTACAGCGTTGGCAAGTAGACAAGCGAACGCAATGGCCGCTCTTGCAGGTGGCTGCACGTGACTCCAGACCATGAACATCTTTCCGCCCTTCCGCAATTGGGGCAAAAGCAGACATGTCTAAGACCGGTCTGCTCTTCTCACTTTGACCCAATTCGGACATAGAGGTAGCGGGCTCACACCCGCCCAGACCTCTCCCAAACTGTCGACGTCCTTCGAACATGCGCGTAGACACGAATCTCGAAGCTGTCCCGCATCCCGCCTCCTTAATTACTGGGATTCGCCCGAAGCACCCCTAACGATGAGAGCCACTTTTCGTTCATCAAATGTTATAAGCTTCCACTGCTCGATTATCGCCGAGCGCGATCTTCCAGAGAGCAAGTACATGAACGGGCAGCCATTGCCTAGGTGTGGGGGGTGTGGTCACGTCCTAGGTAGGCGCGACAAGAAGTGCCCGCTGTGCGGTACCGTACTCGAGAGGTCACCGCGATCGAGTCTGTTGCCAGGCGCGTGGATCTTGGCAGGTGCGGGGCTTGTGCTCCTAGCGGTCGTCATTTCCCTGATCCTGAACCGACCCAGATCCACGGCCGGGTTCCAAACCCAGAAAACGATCACTCATCAGGGCTCTGGCGGGTCGGCCGGGACGCAGAAGGCAACAATTGAGCCCGACTCGCGAGGCGAAGAACTCTCAGCTAGCCGGCCGCCGTCCACCGAGGTTGCAAAAGGGTTCGGGCAGAATGCAGTCCAGGCTCTCGCATGGGGGCAGGCAAGTCTGAAGAGCGGTGATTACGACGGGGCTATCCAAGCGTTCAATGAGGTCCTTCGCCTTGAACCAAACTCAGCCGAAGCCCTGGCCAACCGTGGGCTGGCGTACCTGTTCAAGGCCGATTACGACACGGCGATTGCGGACTTCACCGCCACTATCCAAGTTCGTCCGACTTCCGATCTGTTTGCTAATCGAGCCTCCGCTCATTTTAACAAAGCCGAGTACGACCGCGCGATTCAGGACTATACCGAGGCGATCCGCCTTAGCCCGTCAGATCCGGAGCTCTTCAATGGTCGCGGGGCCAGCTACGCAGGCCTACACGACTACGATCGCGCAATTCAGGACTATGACCGAGCAATCCTTCTGAAACCAGATCCGATTGCTTTGAACAACAGGGGATGGGTCTATTCCCAAAAAGGGAACCGAGAACGTGCTATCGCCGATTATCTCAGCGCACTAAAATTGAAACCGAATGACTTCGTGCGCCAGCACGTTGAGGCGGCGCTTAGATCACTCGGTTTCAAGGCAGCCACGGGGCGCGGTCGATTACGCCCTCATGACAGCCGACACAGGCGACGCTGGAACCAATCGTTCAGCTCCGGCACCTGGCCTTGGCTGGCCTCGGCTCACATCGGAGGCGCGGGGTCCACGGATCCTGCGCGTTGCGTGTGCGTCGTCGATCGCGGATAAGTCGGATGTTGGCACCGAGCTGCCTATCAGCGATGTCCGCTTCCACGGCGAATATTGGGGGTAGAGCGGACTATCCGTGGACACCGCGGAATCGACGCGGATGACCCTGAGCGGACATCTAGTCGCCGCCTCATTCGATCACCTCGTCGGCTTGGGCGAGTAACGAGAGCGGAACGGTGAGTCCGAGCGCCTTGGCGGTCTTCAAGTTGATGATCAGCTCGACTTTCGTCGACTGCTGGACTGGCAGATTGCCTGGCTTCTCACCTTTGAGAATTTTCCCCGTGTAGCTACCGAGCAGACGGTAATAATCCGCTTCACTGCCTCCGTAGCTGATCAGGCCGCCAGCTCTTGCGAACGAGCGGTTTTGGGAGATTGTCGGCATCGCGTGCCGGAGCGCCAGCGCGCCAAGCTGTTTTCTTTGCGCATAGAGGAAATTATCGGGGCCGATGACGAGCGCGGCCACTCGCAATTGGACCAAGGTTGAAAAGATCGTATCGAAATCGCGTTCGGTGCTGGCGTGCAAGACATGGAGCTGCAGCCCAAGGGTGACGGCCGCCGGCTGCAGATCGTGTAAAAATGACTCAGTTAGAACTGAACTGGTCGGGTTAACGAGCACCGCAATGATGGTCGCCGTGGGTATCAATTCGCGCAGCAGCTCCAGACGCTTTGGCCCTACCTCCACGTTCAAATTGGTCACGCCCGTGACATTGCCGCCCGGCCGGTTCAGGCTGGAAACAAGTCCAACCTCGACCGGGTCAACCGCTACCGCGAACACTACTGGGATCGTCGCTGTCGCTCTCTTCGCCGCCACTGCCGAAGCGGTGCCGCCGCCAGCCGCAATGACGGTCACTTGACGATCAACCAATTCGGCCGCCAGCAGCGGCAACCGATCGTTGTCGCCCTCCGCCCAACGGTATTCGATAGCGACGTTGTGTCCCTCGATATACCCTTCCTCTTTCAGTCCCTGGCCGAACGCGCTTAGACGATCTCCATAGAGGTCGGCGGATACGCCGCCGAGGAACCCGATCAGTGGTATTGCGGACTGTTGTGCGCGAACCGCGAGCGGCCAGGCCATCGCCGCCCCGCCGAGCACCGCGATGAACTCCCGTCGCCTCATTCGATCACCTCGTCGGCGATGGCGGCTAGGATTGCGGCGAGGTTGCGGAGCATGTCCATGGCTCTCCCGCTTGGCTTGGGGCGGCGGGTCAGCTTACCACAGGCTGCGGTGGGGTGGATTGCTGGCCGGCGTTGCGGGGTCGGCCTGGGCCGAGATGGTATTGGGCCGGCGACTTCCGCTAAATGGCACGTTCCCGAAGAGCTGATCAGCGTCGGAAACGTCCGGTTCCCGAGGCCGAACGGACAGAGTCACTACGTGCTCGTATCGACGAGATTGACCCCGACCGGACATTTGGGCGTTCGCTATTCGATTACTTCATCGATTTGCGCGAGCAGCGACGGCGAGATCGTCAGGCCAAGCGCTTGCGCCGTTCTCATATTGAGCACCGTCTGGAATTTTGTGGGCTGCTCGACGGGCAGATCGCCGGGCTTCGCACCCTTGATGATTTTGTCGACATAGAACGCAGCCCGCTCGTAAAGCGCCCGCCAATTGGCGGAGATGGAAACCAACCCCCCTGCCACGGTCGTGGCGCGGGTGCCCGACATGTACGCCAACCGGTGCTTGGCCGCGAGCTCAAGAAGGATCGCCCGGTATGGATCGAAGTGCTCTTGGACGATCACCGCCTGCGCCTCGGCCCTGGCCATTTCCGCGAAGGCGCTTTCGAACTCATCGGGGCCGCTAATCAGTACTGACTTGAGCCGGAGGCCGGCTTTGGCGGCCGCGAGACGCAGGTCCTCCGCGAAAGGTCCGCTGTACGGGTTGGTGGCCGGGGTCGTTCCGAGAACCGCGACGCGGGCAAGGCTCGGCATGATGTCGCGGAGTAGCTGCAGACGCTTGCCTCCAAGCTCCGCATCCATTCCCGATAGGCCCGTGGCGTTTCCGCTCGGACGAGTCAAACTATCAACGAAGCCGTTTTGCAAAGGGGCGCCCACCACCATGACAATGGGGATGGTTTTCGTGGCTTCGATCGCGGCTCGGGTCGCTTGGGTCCAATGGGTGAGGATGACGTCCACATCCAGCCGAACCAGTTCGGCAGCAAGTTCGGTGGCGCGGTCGCTTCGCCCCATGGTGTAGCGGAACTCGAGCGCGATATTCCGGTCTTCCGAATAGCCAAGGGTGTGCAAACCCTGTCGGAAGGCATCGGCGAGCGGAAATGGTGGAGACGTGCCCACCAACACACCAACGCGCGGCAGTCTCCTCGGTTGTTGTCCGCTCGCCGCGAGCGGCCACGCAGCTGCAACGCCGCTGAGAAGGCTGATGAAATTGCGCCGCGAGCAGGTCGCCATCCGTTCCTCCGCGCGTGCGAGATGACAAACTCAATAAACTTACCACAGTTCGACCCGACAATGTGAATTGAACCCACGTCTGTTGAGTTATCGGAACAGGACCCGATAAATGTCCGTTAATGGGATGGCCCGGCCGTGCTCAGCGGCTAATCTGCTGGACTGTGGCTGGGAGGCGTGAAGCAAGGCTCAAGGAGCATGCGATGCGCACATCTCGGAAGGCAGCTGGAATTATCGCCACGATCGGTATCGACATCGGCAAGAACACGTTCCACCTCGTCGGCCTCGACAAGCGGGGTGCGATCGTTCTGCAGCAGAAGGTGTCCCGCGGTCAGCTTGAACGCCGTCTCGCCAACATCCCGCGTTGCCTGATAGGCATGGAGGCATGCTCAGGCGCTCATCACATTGGTCGCCAACTGGCAGCGGTGGGCCACGATGTGCGTCTGATCCCGGCGCAGTACGTAAAGCCGTTCCTCAAGGGGCACAAGAACGATTACCGCGATGCCGAGGCGATCGCGGAAGCCGTGCAGCGACCCACCATGCACTTTGTGGCGATCAAGACGCCGGAGCAGTTGGATCTGCTGGCTCTGCATCGCGTGCGCTCGCGCCTAGTCGGCCGGCGGACGGGTGTGATCAATCAAATCCGCGGCTTCCTCATCGAGCGCGGCATCACCGTGCGTCAGGGCCCGATGCCCTTGCGCAAGGCGCTGGTGGAAATCCTGAGCTCGGACACTGGCGTGCTTTCGCCAAGAATGGTTGGCCTCGTCACCGATCTGGTCCAGGACTGGCGCCGGCTGGACGAGCGCATTGCAGCCGTGTCGGCGGAGATTGAAGCGCTCGCGGAGCAGGACGACGGTTGCCAGCGCCTGATGACCGTGCCGGGCGTCGGCCCGATCATCTCGAGCGCCGTGGTGGCGGCGATCGGCAACGGCGCCGGATTCAAGCAGGGACGCGACTTCGGCGCTTGGCTGGGGCTCGTGCCGAAGCAAGAGTCCACCGGGGATCGCACGATTCTGGGCAAGATCTCCAAGCGCGGCAACAAGTACCTGAGGACGCTGTTCGTGCAGGCCGCGCACGTCGTCCTGGTGCGGCGGCCGAGCGCAGCGATGCGGAGTTTGTGGCCGTGGATCGAGCAGGCATCGAAGCGGCTCCACCGCAACATGCTGGCGATCGCCCTTGCCAATAAGCTCGCCCGCATCGCCTGGGCGGTTCTCGCGCGCGGTCGCGCCTATCAGCCGAGGAACACCGTCGATGCAGCATGACAAAGGCTCGCTCGGGTCCACCAAGGGGATACCCGCCACCCCTCTCCGTCACCATCGCTCGCCAGCTGTAATGAGCGAGCGACGGTGGCTACGAGGGGATGGCTTCACATGATCCCTCTGACGTCAGACATCAGAACGGAGACTGAGTAGCTTAGGATCAACAGCTTTCCCGCCGAGGTCTGCGAGATGGAATGAAGAGATGGACGAACGGTCTGCCCGGCGCAACCAAGAGACTGGGTGCCAATTTGGCCCTTCGAGGCCTTTCCGTTAGTCAGTCTGGATGCGCGCGGATACCCATGATGGCCCGGAGCAAAATCGCTCCACTT
>WNGM01005538.1_pt1 | contig 12346 bp, 13 predicted proteins | sample 5400571 | NCBI WGS metagenome assembly WNGM01 (sample SAMN13153378, study PRJNA577476) | soil metagenome | isolation source: 100 cm soil or saprolite under Garry oak tree replicate 2 | place: USA:California | collected 2016-06-15
CTTCGGCGCTACCCGGCGCTGGGCGTCGAGCGCGACGGCAACGTCGTGCTCGCCCGCACGTCGCTGGGCCGTGCGCAGCGGGTCGCGTTGGCCGGGCACCTCGACACCGTGCCGACCGCCGGAAATGTCCCATCACGCGTCGACTGCGGGCGGCTGCTCGTCTGCGGGGCGTCCGACATGAAATCCGGAGTCGCGGTGCAGTTGCGGATGGCCCACCTGGTGGGGTCCGGCGCGCTCGATCCGGGCACGGACCTGACCTGGGTGTTCTACGACTGCGAGGAGGTCGAAGCCGACCGCAACGGACTTGGCCGGCTGGCCCGCGAGCGCCCCGACGTGCTCGCCGTCGACCTCGCGATCGTGCTCGAGGGGACGTCCTGCCTGGTCGAGGGCGGCTGCCAGGGAACGCTGCGGGCAGACATCACGCTGCGCGGCCGGCGGGCACACAGCGCCAGGTCGTGGCTCGGCGAGAACGCGATCCACGCGGCCGCACCGGTGCTGGCGATCCTCGCGGCGTACCAGCCACGCAGCGTCGAGGTCGAGGGCCTGACCTACCGCGAGGGTCTCAACGCGGTCGGCATCAGCGGGGGAGTGGCCGGCAACGTCGTCCCCGACGAGTGCACCGTCACCGTCAACCACCGCTTCGCGCCCGACCGGTCCGAGGCCGAGGCGGAGGCACACGTCCGCGAGGTGTTCGCCGGCTTCGCCGTCGAGATCGTCGATTCGGCGCCGGCGGCTCGTCCGGGCCTGGACTCGCCGCTGCCGAAGGCGTTCGCAGCCGCCGTCGGCGGGCAGCCGCAGCCGAAGTTCGGCTGGACGGACGTGGCCCGCTTCGCGCAACTCGGCGTCCCGGCGCTCAACTACGGGCCCGGCGATCCGAACCTGGCGCACAAACCCGAGGAGTACGTCGAGATCGCGCACATCGCAGAGGCCGAGGCCGCGCTGTTGCGGTTCTTGGCAGGCTGACGCCATGTCGACGCAACCGAAAGCAAGTCAGCCAGTCGAACGGCAACGCGGGCCGGTGCTGCTGCGGCGGGGACAGGTGCAGCCCGGCACGACCGACCAGCGCCTGCTCGACTCGCGCGGCTCGTCGGACTGGGTGCACACCGATCCGTGGCGCGTGCTGCGCATCCAGTCGGAGTTCGTCGAGGGGTTCGGCCTGCTGGCCGAGTTGCCGCGTGCGGTGTCGGTGTTCGGCTCGGCGCGCACGCCGGCCGATCATCCGGAGTACGACGCTGGCCGCGCGCTAGGCGGTGCGCTGGCCCGGGCGGGCTTCGCGGTCATCACCGGCGGCGGGCCGGGCGCGATGGAGGCGGTCAACCGCGGCGCATCCGAGGCCGGAGGCGTCTCGGTGGGGCTCGGCATCGAGCTCCCGTTCGAGCAGCGGCTCAACGACTGGGTCGACGTCGGCATCCACTTCCGCTACTTCTTCGCCCGCAAGACGATGTTCGTCAAGTATGCGCAGGCGTTCGTGATCATGCCGGGTGGCTTCGGCACGCTCGACGAGCTCTTCGAGTCGCTCACCTTGGTCCAGACGCGCAAGGTCACCCGCTTCCCGGTCATCCTTTACGGCACGGCGTACTGGGCCGGACTGCTCGACTGGATCCGCGGTTCGGTGCTCCCGGCCGGCAAGATCGGCGAGGCGGACGCGGACCTGCTGGCCGTCACCGACGACGTCGACGAGATCGTAGCGCGGATCGTCTCCGCCGCCGGCGAGCGTTCAGGCGGCCGCGCCGCGGAGTGACGGCCGTCAGGCCAGGCCGCGACGGGCCACCGACGGCGGTCGGGAGCCGCGGATGCTCGCCACCATGTCGAGCACGTGCCGGGTCTCGCGGACGTCGTGCGTACGGAACACGCGCGCGCCGTGCCAGGCCGAGATCGCCGTTGCAGCAAGCGTGCCGGCCAGCCGCTCGGCGGGCGGCAGGTCGAGCGTCTCGCCGACGAAGTCCTTGCGGGACAGCGCGACGAGCACTGGCCAGCCCGTGCCGGTCAGCTCGTCGAGGCGCCGGGTCAGTTCGAGCGAGTGCCAGGTGTTCTTGCCGAAGTCGTGCGTCGGGTCGACGAGGATGCCGTCGCGCCGCACGCCCGCCTCGACCGCCCGCTCGGCGGCGTCCGTGACGGTGGCCACGACGTCCGCCACGACGTCGGCGTAGTCGACGCGGTGTGGATCGGTGCGCGGGCCGAGGCCGCCGGTGTGGCTGCATACCAGGCCCGCGCCGGTGCTGGCCGCCACCTCGATCAGAGCGGGGTCAGCGCCGGCCCAGGTGTCGTTGACCAGGTCGGCGCCGGCCGCGATCGCCTCGGCGGCGACCAGTGCACGCCAGGTGTCGACGCTGATGACCAGGTGCCCGAAACGCTGCCGAATGCCGCGGATGACCGGTAGGACCCTCCGCAGCTCCTCCTCCGCGTCGACCGGCGGGCCGTATCCGGCGCGCACGCCCCCCACGTCGACGATGTCGGCGCCGGCCTCGACGGCACGCTCAGCCGCGTCCAGAGCGCGAGAGAGGTCGACGTTCGCGCCGCCGTCGTAGAACGAGTCCGGCGTTCGGTTGACGATCGCCATTACAGCGAACTGCCCGGCCGCGAACTCCTGTTGGCCCAGTCGAAGCATCACCTCAACACGGTGACAGATGGCGGGACTCGTGATCGCCGCCCTGTTCGGGCTGGCCGTCTTCGTGTTGCCGAAGGGCGAGCAGATCTCCCCGCCGACCCCGGATACGCGGCCCTGGGAGGCGTTGCCCGACCGCCCGCTGCTCCCCGAGGACGTCATCGCGACCCGGCTGCCGGTCGCCCTGCGCGGGTACCGTTTCGCCGAGACAGACCTGCTGCTGGACCGGCTGACCCTGGAACTGCGCGAGCGCGACGAGGAGATCGAGCGGCTGCGTCGCAGCACCCGCAGCCAGCAGGCGCCCGATGACGCCGACCCGTCCGAGCCCGGCGCCTACGACTCCGACGCCTACGCCCCGGTGGATGAACGCTGACCTGCCACGGTGCGGATGGGCCACGTCCGCACCGGAGTACGTCGCCTACCACGACGAGGAGTGGGGTCGCCGGCTGCACGGCGAGAAGCCGCTGTTCGAGCGGATGTCGCTGGAGGCTTTCCAGTCCGGGCTGTCGTGGCTGATCATCCTGCGCAAGCGCGCGGCCTTCCGGGCTGCCTTCGCCGCGTTCGACGTCGGGTCGATCGCGGCCTTCGACGAGCGTGACGTTGAGCGCTTGCTCGCCGACGCGGGCATCGTGCGCAACCGGGCGAAGATCGAGGCGACGATCAGCAATGCCCGGCGGGTCGTCGAGGCAGTGCCGGAGGGACTCGATGCGCTGCTCTGGTCGTTCGCCTCGGACGAGTCCCGCCGCCCGCTGACGTTGGCCGACGTTCCGGCCAGAACCCCGGCGTCGGTTGCCATGGCCCGCGAACTGCGCAAGCGCGGGTTTCGATTCGTCGGCCCCACGACGGCGTACGCCCTGATGCAGGCGACCGGCATGGTCGACGACCACATCGCGACCTGCTGGCGCGCGACTGGCTAGTGGCCCGTGAACGTCGGCTTCTGCTTGTTCACGAATGCGGCCACGCTGCTGCGATGGTCTTCGCTGGCGCCGGTGCGTGTTTGCATCTGGGCCTCCTTGGCCAGCGCCTCGCCGAGCGTCGACGTTGCGGCGAACGCGATCGACTCCTTGATCGACGCGTAGGCGAGCGTCGGGCCATTAGCCAGGCGGGCGGCCAGCTCGTGGGCTGCAGGCAGCACGCGTTCGGGCTCGACGACCGCGTTGACCAGACCCATGTCGAGGGCGGCGTCCGCGGTGACGGGCTCGGCGAGCAATGACAGGGCGGTCGCTCGTGCCGAGCCGATCAGCCGGGGCAGCGTCCAGGATGCCCCGCTGTCCAATGACAACCCGACGTTCGCGAACGCGAGCAGGAATGACGCCGACTTGCTCGCGATCCGGAAGTCACAGGCGAACGCGAAGCCGGCGCCAGCGCCGGCGGCCACGCCGTTGACGGCCGCGACGACCGGCTTCGGCATCGCGGCCAGCCCGGCGGTGATGGGGTTGTAGTGGTCGTCGACCGTCCGCAACGGGGCGGTGTCGCCGGCGTCCAGCAGTGCCTGATGCTCGCGCAGATCCTGGCCGACACAGAACGCGCGCCCGGCGCCGGTCAGCACGACCGCACGCACCGAGTCGTCGGCGGCGATCTGTGCCACCGTGTCGACGAGCGCCTCCTTGAGCTCGACGGAGAGCGAATTCATCGATTCCGGGCGGTTCAGGATCAACGTCGCGACGCCGTCGGAGCGCTCGATGATCAGTGCATCGGTCATGCCGGTGACGCTAGACGGCCGACCGTCGAGACGACAGTGCGCCCAAGTGCCGATCCGGACTGATCGTGACCCCTCGACTTGGCTTGGACCGAGCGTGCGGGACAATGGCCGCAGCACCGGTGCCGGGTGTGCTGCCCGGCGCCCGTTTTTCGGTTCGGACGAACGCGCTCGGCGTTCACGGAGGAGGCGCGCATGGCGGCCATGAAGCCGCGGACGGGCGATGGCCCGCTCGAGGTGACCAAGGAGGGGCGCGGCATTGTCATGCGCGTACCACTCGAAGGTGGCGGGCGTCTCGTCGTGGAGATGTCAGCCGACGAGGCGGCCGCACTCGGCGACGCGCTGAAGGCTGCTGTCGGCTGATCGCAGCCAGTCACCCGCGAACCAGATCGGCCCCGGCCCCCCGAGCAGGGGTGTCGGGGCCGAATTCTGTCCCGCCTGTCCTGCTCAACCCGCCTACGATCGACCCGGCCAGAGAGAAGCGCCACCCATGACCGACGTTCAGCTAGTCGCCGACGAGACTCCTGCTGTTCTGGCGGTCGGCATCGATGAGTCCGGGCCGCTGCTCGATGGCATCTCGACCCGCGTGCTGCCACTGGCGGTCCGTGAAACGCTCGAGTCGTTCGTCCGCGAGAGCGAGCCGTCGGCGAAACCCGGCGAGGTGCGCGAGTTGCCCTTGCCCGGCCAAATGCCCGCTCGCGTGATCGTCGCCGGGGTGGGCAAGGCAAGCGTCGCTGACCTGCGACTGGCCGGGGCGGCCCTAGGGCGGGCGGCCCGAACCGAATCGCTCACGGTAGCGCTGCCGGGCGTTGAGGGTGCCGAGCTGGCAGCCCTGGTCGACGGGGCCATCCTCGGCGGCTACCGCTACGAGGTGAAGTCCGAACCGCACATCCCGGGCACCGTGTTCCTGGCCGGCGTCGGCGACGCGGCCGCCTTCGAGCGCGGGCTGGCTTACGCGCGTGGTGCCGTCTGGGCGCGCGACCTGGCCAATACGCGGACGTCCACGAAGACGCCGACCTGGGTGGCCGACCAGGCCGATCGCGAACTCACCCCGCTCGGTGTGCGCGTCGTCTCGCGAGACGCCCAGTGGCTGGCCGAGCAGGGCTTCGGTGGCGTGCTGGCGGTAGGGGTGAGCTCGGTGTCGCCGCCGTGCCTGGTCGAGGCGACCTGGCGACCGCGAGGTGCGGCGGCTGGCACGCGTTCGCGAGATGCGACCGCTGGCCAGCACCTCGTCATCGTCGGCAAAGGCATCACGTTCGACACCGGCGGATACAACCTCAAACCGGGCGAGTCGATGAAGATGATGTACACCGACATGGCCGGAGGCGCGGCAGCGCTGGGCGCGCTGCGTGTGCTCGCGGCGCTGCAGGTGCCGGTCCGCGTGACGGTCCTCGTGCCGCTTGCCGAGAATGCCGTCTCCGGCTCGGCGATGCGCCCGGGCGATGTCGTGCGGCATTACGGCGGCCGGACGACCGAGATACGCAACACCGACGCCGAGGGACGCATCGTGCTCGCCGACGCTCTCGCCTACGCCGCGGCCCGGCTGCGTCCCACCGCGCTCGTCGACATCGCGACACTCACCGGTGGGGTGAAGGTGGCCCTCGGGACGGGGACTGCCGGCTACTTCGCCACATCAGACGATCTCGCGGCCGGGCTTGATCGTGCCGCGTCCGCGACGGGGGAGCCGTTGTGGCGGTTGCCCTTCCTCGACGAGCACGAGTCGCAGCTGGACTCCGACATCGCCGATGCGAACAACTCGGCCGGCAATCCGCAGGCGATCACGGCGGCTATGTTCCTGCGCCCGTTCGCCGGCTCCGCCCCGTGGGCACACATCGACATCGCGGGGACGGCGCGCGCCGTGTCGGACGGCGCTCTGGCCGGCAAGGGGGCGGCAACGGGGTTCGGCGCGCGGCTGCTGGCCAGCTGGGCCGAGTCGCACGCTGCCCGGGGGTGACAATCGTGGGCAACGCCGCCGCGGGCCACGACGTGCCCGAGCTGGTGTTGCCGTTCGTCGTTCGGATCGAGCGGGCAGCGCCACCGAAACGCACCGATGCGCTCGAGGCAGCGGCACGTGGCGTCCTGCTCATCCTCACCGATCCGCGACCGGCCTGGCACGAGGCCATTACGTCCTGGGACGCGCAGCGCATCCGCAAAGTCGTGCGACGCGCCCGCGGCGCCGAGTGGCAACGGGCATCGGCCCTGGACGGCCTGACGGTGCGACACGGCAGCGCGCAGGTGCGAGTGTTCCCGCCGATCCCGGTCGATGACTGGCCGCGGGACCTCGCACGGCTGCAGGTCGGCGGAACCGAGCTCGACGATCCGGACGAGTTGCCGCCCGTACCGACTGGTGTCGCGCTGGTACTCCTCTCACCGCATCAGGCGATGACGGCGGGCAAGGCGATGGCGCAGGCGGCTCATGCCGCGCAGCTCGGCTGGCGTGCCTCGTCGCCCGCTGATCGCGTCGCATGGCGCGATGGCGGCTTCGGGCTCGCGGTGCGCGATGCGTCTCCGCAATCGTGGGCCGCGGCTGTCGCCTCGGGCGCTCCGGTCGTCCGCGACGGCGGGTTCACCGAGGTCGAGCCTGGCGCCGAGACTGCGCTCGCCATGTTGCCGTGGCTGCGATCGAGCTGACCTCTCGCGACGAGTGCGGATGCCGATGCTGTGCTGCTCCGCTAACCATCGTCGGGTGGGTACGGCGTGGGCTGCACGGTGTAGTGGTGGCCGGTGGGGCTGGTCCAGTGGTAGGTGCCGTCGGGTTGGTGGGTGACGGCCCACCCGGCGTGGTGTTTGGCGCGGTGGTGGCGGCGGCACAGCGGGTGCAGGTTGTGTCGGCACGTCGTGCCGCCGTCGCGCCACGGCTGGCCATGGTCGAGGTCGCAGCGCCGTGCGGCTCGGCGACAGGTGGGGAAGACGCAGGTGCGGTCTCGGGCGATCACGAAGTCGGCCAGGTCGCGGGGTGGGCGGTAGGTGGTGCGGCCGTAGTCGAGCAGCGCGCCGGTGGTGGGGTCGGTGAGCAGCCGCCGCCACGTCCCACTCTGATCGGCGGCGATGCGCCGCGCGTGCGCTGCCGTGATAGGCCCGTAGCCGGTCAGCTCGCCGGGTTGTTCGTCGGCGCCGAGCAGGGTCGATGCGGCGACGGTGACCTGGACGCTGGGGCGCATGCCGTGCTGTTCGGGCAGGTTCGGGTCGTTGAGTGCACCGGCGAACACGTCGACCAGCGCGTCGGCGCGGCGTTGATCGGCGGTACGCGTCGCACCGGGTGCCTTGACGGCGAGCGCGCCGAGGACGCAGCCGATCAGCGCGGCACCCTCGGCGGGCAGCAGTGCCCACAACTGCGCCATGCCGTCATCGGCGGGGGTGATCACCACGCGCCGCTCGGCGAGCGCGTCCGCGTGGCGTTGTTCGGCGCTGCGCGGATCAGCCGACAGGACCGCGCGGCGCAATGTGGCGGTGAACTGGCTCAACGTCTGGTCCCCGGCCCGGCGCAGCGCCTTCTCTTCGATCACGCCGCACGTGGCCTCATCGAACGGGGTCACAGCCTCGGCGAGCTTCCTCGCCTGCAAGTACGTGATCTCGCCGCGAGCGAGCCGCTCGACCGTGCCCGGCAACCGGTCGGTCAACGCCCGCGCGACCGCCAGTCGATTGGCAGCAGTGCCGGGCGAGAGCCGCAGCGCCGCGCCGACCTGCTCCTGCGTGAAGTCGATTGACTCCTCACCGGCCCAGCTCAGAGCCTCGCCGTCCAGCGCGGCGAGGACCTGCTGCTGGCAGGCCTGCAACCAGGCGATCTGACGCTCCAACCCGACCAGCAGATCAATACGCGCCGCGCCGTCCACCCGCGCCGGGTCGATCGCCGCCAGCGGAGCGACCGCATCAGGACCAGGCGACGCGATCGTCGCCCACGCGGCGACATCCGCCGGCGCCACTAGGGCGTCGAGGACCGTCGGCGGCTCCCGATCGTCGAACATGCATTCGAGCCTAGTAGGCGCCCGCAGCTATCGTCCAACCGAGAATTGCCCCTGTGGATAACCGATCCGCAATAGCTGTCCGGCGGGCTCAGTGCCAGTCAGTGCCGAACTGGATCGCGGACGACCAGATGTTCTCCAGTTTGACCCGCTGCCCGGGTGCGGGCGCCGCGTACTGCCGGCCACCGCCCGCATAGATGGCGACGTGGTAGGCGTAGCCGCCGGACAGGTAGAAGATCAGATCGCCGGGACGGGCGGCATGGCGGGAGATGATCCGCACCTTGTGCCGCTGTGCCTCGGCGTTGTGCGGCAGGCTTGCCACGGAGGCGTGGCGGTAGACCCACATGACATAGCCCGAGCAGTCGAAGCCGGACGGCGACGCTCCGCCGTTCACGTATGGCACCCCGAGGTATTTGCGCGCCTGCGCGATGATGCGTGACCCGGCAGGCGGCGTCTTCAGCCAGCGCGCCGTCCCGAGCAGCCGTCCAGGCGTTCGCCCGATCGCGTAGACGCGCACCACGCTGGTGCCCCTGGGACGCGTGATCGTCACCGCGAAACCGTGGATGCCGTGCGTCGCGAACTTGCGATTGATGTCCGCTCGCAGCCTGGTCGTGGCATAGCGGCCCACTCGCTTGCTGTCGACGTAGACATCGACGGGGATGGACCGCGTTGGCGCTGTCGGGTCCAGAGCCCAGCCGCTGATCGCGAGCATGCCTCCCCCGACGGCGGCGCTGTGGTCGATGTGACCGGTCGAGGCGCGCGGAGCGGTAGTGGCACCCGCAGCGGCCTCGAGCGTCAGGCTGCCGGCGACGACCGTGAGCGCGAGCCCGAACGACGCCATCAGACGCACGTGTCTGGCCGACATGAAACCTCATCTCCTGCACCGCACGATGCGTCACCGCCCATATCGACAGGAGATGGCCGATGGACACGGGCCGTTCGGCCCGTGTCCATCGGAACCAATGTCCCGAGTCGGACGACCAGTCCGCCTATGAGCGGCTGGAAAGGTGTCGCTGCGACGGGACCAGAGCCGCGAATGACGTGCGGCCGCCGCTAGAGCACCGACTCGTACAGCTCGACGGTGCGGTGCGCGATGGTGTCCCAGCCGAATTCGCGCACTGCCCGCTCCCGGCCGGCTAGTCCCATCGCTGCGGCGCGTTCCGGGTTCAACGCGAGCTCGTCCACGGCGGCCGCCAGCCCAGCCTGGAACTCGGCCGGCTCGACGGCGAGACACGGGACGAGCAGGCCGGTGAGGCCATCGGCGACGACTTCCGGGATGCCGCCGACGGCGCTGGCGACGACCGCCGTCTCGCAGGCCATTGCCTCGAGGTTGACGATCCCCAGCGGCTCGTATACCGACGGGCACACGAACACCGTCGCATGGGTCAGCAACTGGACGAGATCCGTACGCGGCAGCATGTCGCGCACCCAGACCACGCCCGAGCGCCGTGACGAGAGCGCCGCAACAGCGGACGTGGTCTCCGCGGCGATCTCGGCGGTGTCCGGGGCTCCCGCGCACAGGACGAGCTGCACAGCCGGGTCGATCTGCGGCGCGGCCGCAAGCAGGTGCGACAGACCCTTCTGCCGCGTGATCCGCCCGACGAACAGCGCGATGGGACGCGAACGGTCGATGCCGTAGCGGTCGAGGACGTCGACCGCAGTACTCGGCGCGTACAGAGTCGTGTCGATGCCGTTGTGGATCACGTGGACGCGCGCGGGGTCGACGAACGGGTACGCGGCGATCACGTCCGCGCGCATCCCGTACGACACCGCGATGATCGCCGAGGCGGTCTCGTATGCCTGCCGCTCCACCCAGGACGAGACCCCGTAGCCGCCGCCGAGTTGCTCGGCCTTCCAAGGGCGCTGCGGTTCGAGCGAGTGGGCGGTGAGCACGTGCGGCAGCCCGTGCAGCGTCGCGCCGAGCACGCCGGCGAGGTTCGCGTACCAGGTGTGCGAGTGCAGGACGTCCAGCTCGGCAACCGCGTCGGCGATCTCCAGGTCGACGCCGATCGTGCGCAGGGCGGGGTTCGCGCCGGTGAGCCCGGCAGGCGGGACGTAGGCGAAAACGCCCGGCTCGGAACGTCCCGATCCGAAGCAATGCACCTGCACGTCGACCAGTCGGCGCAGCTCCCGGGATAGGAATTCGACGTGCACGCCGGCGCCGCCATATACCTCAGGGGGGTATTCGCGGGTGAGGATGCCGACGCGCATGCATCCGACCCTACTGGGACATGACGGGCTCGCTACTGGCAGCGCGCCCCGGCTAGGGTGAGGTGCATGGCGAGGGAACCCCGGGTTCTTGGCATGGTCCTCGCGGGGGGAGAGGGCAAGCGGCTCTTTCCGCTGACGGCCGATCGCGCCAAGCCCGCTGTGCCGTTCGGCGGCAACTACCGGCTGATCGATTTCGTCTTGTCGAACCTCGTCAACGCCGGATACCTGCGGATCTGCGTGCTGACGCAGTACAAGTCGCACTCGCTCGACCGGCATATCACCCAGACCTGGCGGATGTCGGCGGTGCTCGGCAACTACATCACGCCCGTCCCGGCGCAACAGCGGCTCGGCCCGCGCTGGTACACCGGCAGCGCCGACGCGATCCTGCAGTCGTCCAACCTGATCTTCGACGACAAGCCCGAGTACATCGTGGTGTTCGGCGCCGACCACGTGTACCGGATGGATCCGCGGCAGATGGTCACCCAGCACATCGAGTCGGGCGCGGGGGTGACGATCGCCGCGGTGCGCGTGCCCCGAGCCGAGGCGAGCGCGTTCGGCATCCTCGAGACGAGCGGTGACGGCACGGTCGTCGACTTCGTCGAGAAGCCGAAGGATCCGCCGGTACTGCCTGACAGTCCCGAGGAATGCTTCGCGTCGATGGGCAATTACGTGTTCACCACCGAGGCGTTGCTGGAGGTTCTGCGCGCCGACGCCGAGGACGACAACTCGGTGCACGACATGGGCGGCAGCATCATGCCGCTGATGGTCAAGCAGGGCACGGCGCACGTGTACGACTTCTCCGACAACGACGTGCCGGGCGCCGAGGAACGCGACCGTGGCTACTGGCGTGACGTCGGAACGCTCGACGCCTACTACGACGCGCACATGGATCTCGTCGCGGTGCACCCGATCTTCAACCTCTACAACCAGCTCTGGCCGATCTACACGAACCCGCCGCAGTTACCGCCTGCGAAGTTCGTCGAGGGCGGCATCGCCCAGGAGTCGATCGTCAGCTCCGGCACCATCGTCGCGGGGGCGACGGTGCGCAACAGCGTCATCTCACCCAACGTCCGCGTGCACGCCGGCGCCTACGTCGAAGCATCGGTGATCATGGACAACGTTCAGATCGGGCGGGGCGCCGTCATCCGCCGGGCGATCCTCGACAAGAACGTCGTCGTGCCCGAGGGCGCACATGTCGGCGTTGAGCTGGATCTCGACCGCGCCCGGTACAAGGTCACCGACAGCGGGATCGCGGTCCTCGGCAAGAGCCAGCTCGCGCTGCCGTGAGCGACGCTTGCGGAGCGAACCAGGAGCGCGCGCTTGACCGACGACCCGCCCCTTGGGGCGGGAAGGAGCTTCGACGTTGACGGTCGGTTGGGACGCGGACCTGGACTGGCCGGGCTTGCCACCGCTGCCCGGCGACCGCGTCGCCGACGCCTGCGTGGTCGGCCTCGGCGCGTCCGGTCTCGCCGCGATCGAGGAGTTCGCCGCGCGCGGGTTGTCCGTCGTCGGTGTCGACGCCGGACGGGTTGCTGCCGGTGCGGCCGGACGCAACGGGGGATTCCTGCTGGGCGGCCCCGCGCCGTACCTGCACGACGCCATCGCGCGGTGGGGCGCCGAACCGGCTCTCGCTCTCTACCGCGCCACGCTCGGCGAACTCGACCGGCTGGCCGAGGCGCTCGGCCCGGCGTTGATCGAACAAGTCGGTTCGATCCGGCTCGCCGGACTGCCCGGCCCGCCGCTTGATGCCGCCGACGAGGCGGATCGCGCCGAGACCGGACGCGCCGAGGCCGACCACGCAGGCGTCGGCGACGCGGTCGCCGGGCAGCGGTGGCAAGCCCGGCCAGTCCAGGTCCGCGTCCCAACCGA
>WNGM01012718.1_pt1 | contig 12344 bp, 12 predicted proteins | sample 5400571 | NCBI WGS metagenome assembly WNGM01 (sample SAMN13153378, study PRJNA577476) | soil metagenome | isolation source: 100 cm soil or saprolite under Garry oak tree replicate 2 | place: USA:California | collected 2016-06-15
AAGCGAATATTATCTGTTCCCGGACCATGAGTTTTTTCAGGATGCTTTATTTCGCCTACACGGCTGGCAATAAGGACCAAACGTCTTCTTTGCTGTGGGACTCCATAAGCTTGAGATGCTACAATTCCATAATCCACCGAATACCCTGATGCCTTCAAGAAATCAGTGAATTTCTGAAAGATCCCGTCTGATTTCCAAACTTTTTGAAGTCCCGGAACATTTTCTACAAAAACATATTCGGGTCTGTAGTAACTGACAAAACGCTGGAATTCGCCTAATAACGGCACTCTTACATCGTCCGGCTTTGGATTGGTTCTTTGTTTGGTGAACGGCTGGCAGGGAGCACATCCGCAAAAAAGCAACGGATCGTTACCGCATGCTTCCACTAACGGGCGTATGTATTCGGTTGAAACCTCGGAAATATTTTGGCGAAGAAAAGGGACACCGGGAAAGTTTGCACTGAAAGTTTTCGCAGAGTCGGCGTCAAGATCCAGCGCAAAGGTATTAAGCATACCTGCATTTCTGAACCCAGCGCTGGTTCCACCACATCCTGAAAAAAAGTCGAAAACTCTGATTGGCATGTTGGGAATTATGTCTCCATTAAAAACATCAATTTCACATTCGGGTGAGCTTGAAAATAACGAGTGATTGTAGTCGTATTCCAAGAATTTTCAACAAATAAAGCCACATGCCTGATCACTTCTACCTCTTATTCAACCCATCCCTGACAAACTCAATCGCTCCCGGCACCTCTTCCCAGTACTTCCCCGCTTCCTTCCAGTAATACCAAGCCTGATCCGCGCCGCCAACTGTATAACGCCCCTCATCCATATTTCTCGGTCGTGGATGACGGGCTTTCACAATCTCTGCCGCCACTAGCGGCAAAACTGTAACCGCCTGCTTGAGCGCCTTTTCCGCCTTGGCCATCAGCTTGAGGGCGACAAGAGCCAGAACTCGGCCGTATATCGTTTCGGCCATGTGGTCAGCTTGTGAATCCTTACATATTGCCAGTACATCTTTGTACATTTTCAACTTCAGGCAGCAATCGACCACGAGCGCGCGGACACCCTGGTTGTCGCCCGGATTCAGGGATAAGATTGTTTTGAAGGTGGAGAGCGCCATCTCGGTATTGCCGTTTTCCATGTATTGAAGACCAAGTGAATGATAGGACCGCAAAAAGGGGCGGTTTTCGAGCGCATGCCGATGTTCACCGCCTGTTGCCACAACAGACTGGCCTCCAGAACCTTCCCGCGCTGATCAAGGAGCATCGCCAGATGATGGTACACGTCAATGAAATTTGGCGCTTCATGTAGCAGTTCCTTGAGTTGCCGCTCCATCTCCGCCGGAGTGACACTTCCAAAATCCCGCGCATCAAGCAGGTCGTTGAACTTCATCTCCGCTTCGTACGGAATCTCAACGAATCGCCACTCCTTGTTTCCGAGATCTTCAAGAACTGCCCTGTTGTTAGACCTGGCATTTTTCGCGCTCTTTTTCATATTCATTCACCTCTCCGGAATTATTAAACAAGCGACCCATAGTGCTGATCAAGAAACTTCTCGAACTTGCGGCACATCCTGGCGAAAAAATTTAAGCGCCCTGCGAGCATCATCTATGGCCTCATCCAAAGGACGGCAGACAACTTTGCCGGATGCTATCTCGTCATAACGAGTCTCAGCCTCCCCCACCCAGAGCGCCTCGATATCCTCATCATAACCATCTTGTTGCTTCAGGTTATTTCGCAATTCCGATACCGGATGGATATGGTGCATAACTTCCTCCCTCGCCTCATGTTTAACCAGACTTTCAACTACTTATACACCACACTCGGCAGCCCGCGCCACCATTTTAACAAAAAAACAGGCCGCACGGCATGTTCGCCCTGCAGCCCATAACAGATTCCCTCGTGCTTCGATTTACGCAAACGCACCGCTCCTATTTTTTCTCCGGAGCGGCCTCCGTTGGCACAGACGGCTGGATGGTACTACCGCCATCCTTCTGCTCTCCCGAAGCATCTTTACCCGGCTCCGACACCTTCTCCTGCTGCTCTCCGGCCGTCTTTTCAACCATTTCCTGCCTGGCAGATGACGGCGATGTAAATGTCGGTGGAGTACTGATGACCTCGTCAATCTTCTGCTGCATCCGCCCGATGTTGGGCGACTGCGCCAGGGCGGCCTGATATTCAGCTTCGCCGAGAACACCTTTCTGGCGCAGCAGCCGCAGGATCATGTCGGAACGCTTCAATACCTTGCCCAGGTTCTTGTAAGGGTTGTAGGCGAGCCGCGGGCCGGGGAGCATCGCGGCAAGAAAGGCGCATTCCCGCGGCGTCATGCTTGATGCCGGCTTGCCGAAATAATACTGGGCCCCTTGACCGATGCCGTACACCATCGGCCCCAGCTCAACAACGTTCAGATACAACTCGATTATGCGCCCCTTGGTAAGCTCCTGCTCCATCCGGTAAGCCAGATAGATCTCCTTCAGCTTGCGGGTGATCGTCTTCTCGCGGGAGAGGAACAGGTTCTTTGCGGCCTGCTGGGTAATGGTCGAAGCGCCGCGCTTCAGGCTTTTCTTCTCCAGATCATACTTGATGGCATTCTTGATAGCCTTGACATCAAAACCTTCATGCTTGTAGAAGTTGGAGTCTTCGGCCAATATCACCGCCCATTTCATCTCGGACGGGATGCGCCCTGACGGCGTCCAGGAGCGGTTCTTCGGCCCGACCACGAAGTCGTGGTACCCGCCCTGCCAATCTTTGGCCTGGATGGTAGTACTAAATTTCTTATCGGCCAGATCGGCGACAGGGGGCGCCAGTGCCAGGGAAATTCCGATATAGGCCAGGTACGCGGTTATCGCCAGCGATATATAGAGGAGACTTTTTTTCATTATGGACTGGTCACAAGATCGCACATTATAGGATTGTCAGTGCAATATCGTCGCACAAATGGATTTGTCATATTCATTCTTCTTCGGAGGCCGGTCTTCTGACACGCCTCTCTCTTCTGCCTCGCCTGGTTACGTTGTTCTGTGGTTCAGCGCTGACGACCGGCGGTTGTGAACCCGGTGCTCCCGCCTGAACGGGTTGCACAGTTGGCGCCGGACCGGTTTGCAGATTCGGTTGAGGAGTCGTTGAGTCGGTCGCTTCGGGAAAACGGGCTTTGACCCTGGTTCGATACCGGGCAGGTATCTCGTAATCCTTGTTGGTATAATGCTCGATACCCCGCGAGTCGGTCCAGGAATAGATTATCCCGAAGGCGGGCGATGCAACAAAAATTAGTGCCGCGAGTACAACACTCTTCATCATTTCCAACCCATTTTCAGATTAATGCTGACGGAGTAGCCATTCATGCTCACGGATATTGCTCCCGAGGAAACTGTCACTGCGCGGCGCCCTTCACAGGAGTTGATTCAGACGACACCAACTCGACCGTGATGTTTCCGAAAGCGGTCGATGTTTCGATGCGAACCGGCACTTTAAAGTCATCATCGGTTATCCAGATCATCTTATCACCTGTCTTCCTGAAAATCCCGCTTTTTTGCTGAACATGACGTAACAGCAGAGTATCCACCTTCTTTAAATTACGCAGCCGGATCTTCTCCTGGCGCAATACTTCAACCGGTACAGGCGCATAGGTATCACCGTCGTAAACATGCAGTATTTCCGTTTTGCCAATCTGTAACGGCCGGTTCCTGAGGTAATAGAATGACGACAGGGTATCGAGCACGTCACTATTGGGTATGGTCTCGTTCGAGTACCGCTTCCGAATACGGTCGATCCAGAACACGCGCTTGTCCCTCAGGAAGATGGTAAAGCCGATGTCGCTGCTGAACGAGCCTTCCTGCTGCCTGATCTTGGTAATGATGAAGTTGCCGCCGATGTGTCTGGTCTCTATGACATCATCGACAGGGTAGATGCTTGTGAGGGCGGTATTTGACCTGGTTCTCAGGGTTATCCGGAGCTCGTTGTTTTCGTTTTTTGCTTCCAGCTCCACGTTTCCCACCGGGACGCCCAGCAGGCTGATCAGATAGGAGAGTTTTTCACTTTTTGACGACAGAAACTCGCCGACGGTTCTGAGCGGAGGGGGGATTGCAGCTTCCGACGCAATGTGCCGTGATGCGGCAGGTTGCCGGTCGATTGCCGGCTCGCTGGTCCGGGTCATTATATCGGTCTTTTCTTTGCCGATTACATCAGGCTCGACGCTCTTCGGTTCGGCCGGGCCTTTTTCCGGTACTGCCGGAGGCGCGTCAACCTCTCCGCCCTGTACCCGGGCATGATTCCTCTCATCAGTAACATCTTTCGCAACGTCATCCGTATGGCGGCTCTTCCGGCTGTCAGTGTCCGCGACCGGTTCGGCGTCACTATGAGGCTTTGTCAAGTCAACCATTACGGCCTGTAGAGGGTTGACCGGCGCGGCAAAACTGTAGTTCCCGAACCTCCCCAGCGAAATCAGTACCAGCAGGTGCACCAAAACGGATAACCCGATAGAGACGGCCAAAGTCCGGATTTTATCAGATTGTGTGCTCATCAGTTTCGAAATCTCGAATTAAACAGACGTAATACTCACTTAATTTCAATTTCATCCCATCACTGCATGCATTTCAATGGGACATAAAAAACAGCCGAAGAGGTATCCCCTCGGCTGTTTAACCCTCTACCTATAAACTGCAACCGCGACTCGAATCAATAACTCTTCAACGTATCCGTAGTGAAATGCATCGGCATGCCGGAAGCGGAGAAATCGAAATGTTTTCCGTGGTCCTTCATCATCAGCTTGAACGCGCTCATCATGTAGCGCCGCTTGAAACCGTCCTCCAGCGCGACAATTTCCTGCACCTTCTCCGAGTAAAATTTCATGTAGCAGGTACCGAGTGCCTGGGTTATTTCGTCCATGCTCATCTCGAACGGTTCGATAATGGGAGTTACCAGATTGTATTTCGAGTAATCCCAGACCCTGATGCGATCCTTCATATCCGCATGAATCGGGGTAAACGGCATGGGTGTCACCACGGGAAACACGGCGATATCCGGATTGAGATACTTGGCGGATTCGATGGTGCTGTCGATTGACTCCCAGGTTTCGTTGGGAAAGCCGATCATGAACGACGCTTCCGTAATGATGCCCGCTTCGCGACACAGGTCCAGAGCCTGCTTGTTCTGCTCGAAACTGGTGCCTTTGTTCAGGCTCTTCAAGGTATCCTTGTCGGCACTCTCGGCGCCGATGTAGATGTGGATGATGCCGGCCTCCCGGTATTTGTGCAGAATGTCCGCATCCCGGATGATATCTTCGACTCTGGTTTCGATCAGCAGATGCACCCCGAACTTCCGTTCGATGACCAGATCCAGAAACAACTCCCACCGGTCGCGGTGTTTGGTCGGATAGGCGTCGATCAGGGTAAAAAAACCGATCTTGTAGGTATCGATCAGGTGGGCCATCTCCTCGATGACTTTTTCAGGTTTCCGACAGCGCCAATCCTCGCGCCAGAACATCCTCTGGCTGCAGAATGCGCACTCCATGTCGCAGCCGCGTGAAGTCAGGATGGAGGCCATTCTGCCGCCGGGCGCCACCCGGTAATGATAATCATTCCAATCCAGCAGATGCCATGCCGGTGTCAGGGAATCCAGTTCGACGATGTGAGGCTGATTTGCATTTGAAACGACCTCTCCCCCCTCCAGAAACGCGACGCCCTTGACGTTTTTCCCTTTTCCCTCCGGAATAGCGGCAAGCAGCTGCTTCAAGGTCTGCTCCGGTTCTCCCTTAATGATGTAATCGACGTGGTTTTTGTCGTCTTCGAGGATTTCATTAAACATGAACGTCGGATGGGGGCCGCCCAGCAAGGTGACAATGGCCGGATTTACCTCTTTGACAACATCCAGAATCTTCAGCGCGTCGGGGACCGTGGCGGTGCTGATGGCGCCGGTGACCGGAAGATAATCAAGGGTCATGACGTAATCGGGTTGGAAGCGTTCTATTTCATGCCTGATATCTTCGAAGTTAAGACCTTTGTTCATGGCGTCGAATATCCTGGCCTCATGCCCCTCTTCGAGTGCGGCTCCGGCGAGATAGGCCAGATGCAGCGGCGGCCAGGTGCCGACGACCTGCACTCCCCAGCAGTGATACGGGGCTGTTACAAAAAGAATCTTGCTCATATGTTTCTCCTGTGTGTAATGGATATCAATTGCAGAAAAAATGAGGTGTCACCGGCGCAGCCGAGGCCCGCAAGTCTCCTCCAGGCACTCTAGCAGGGAAACGACCAGTGGTCATGTAAAGATTTGGTAAAGTTACGTATGAGGGGTGAGGGGTAAGAGATTTCTCTTCACTCTTCACTCTTCACTCTTCACTCTTCACTCTTCACTCTTCACTCTTCGACTTTTGGCAGCGTGAACCAGACGCGTGTCCCGTTTTCGTCGCTTTCCGCGCCTACCGTGCCGCCGTGCGCCTCGATAAGTTCCTTGACAATTGCCAGTCCGATACCCGCGCCCCCCGCGTCCCGTGAGCGGGAACGGTCCCCCCGGAAAAACCGCTCGAACAGATAAGGAATATCATCTGCCGCAATAAGCGCGCCGCTGTTGGCGAAGACGGTCTTCATGCCGTCGACGGTACGCTGCGTTGAAATTGTCACGCTTCCCCCGCACGGGGTGTATTTCCAGGCGTTGTCGGCCAGGTTGCGAATCGCCTGCAGCAGTTTGTCCCGGTCTGCAACCACAAGAGCTCTCCCCGGATCAAGCCGCCATTGCACGTCAATTTCCTTATCCTGGAAGTTCGGCCGGTACAGGTCCATGATCTGGGACAGCAGTTCATGAAGGGAAAGTTCCTGGAAATCGAGAAACGCCTCGGCGGCATCGGCTTTCGCCAGTTGCTGAAGGTCCTCTACCAGGCTTACCAGGCGCAGGACTTCCTGTTCAAGCATCCGGAATGTTTCCGGGGACGGCGGTATGACGGAATCACTCAGTCCCTCCAGGTAGCCGCGCAGATTGGTCAAAGGGGTACGCAGTTCATGGGAGATGTCCGCGACCATGTTCTTGCGCAACCGTTCGACCTTCTCAAGGTTATCGGCCATATGGTTAAAGGCGTCGGCAAGCTGCCCCCCTTCATAGCGGGACACCGCCTTGACCCTTTCGGAATAGTTGCCGTCGGCTACCTTTTTGGTGATGGCGGTGATCTGCAGCAGCGGACGGAGTACCCAGCTAGTTAACAGGTAGGTAAAGAGCAGGGTCACGGCCAGTGCAATCAGGACTCCCCAGAACAGGTTATGATGGACGGCTTCAAGAAATTGGCGGTGCAGGCCAACCGGCGAGACATGGAAATGAACTCCCAGCTCCTTTAAATAATAGGCGGCCCGCCGGTCAATGGCGTGCCCGATCAGCAGGGCGAAACCCGCAAAGACCGGAACGATATGCCCTACCAGCAGTTTCCAGAGCAGTCGCTGCCTCATCGCCTCGGGAAAAGGTCTTCCCGGGAGAGCCCATCAGAGCATGCAGAAGCTTGTATTCCCACGCCGTCAGCGGCACAGGTTTTCCGGCACGGGTAACCATGTGTTTATCAGGATTCAGTTCCAGACCACCACACGAGAGCACAACCGCAGCAGATGGTGAAGGCGGCCTGCTGCGGCGCAGGATCGCCTTGACCCTCTCTACCAGTTCGCGGGGGCTGAACGGCTTGACCACGTAATCATCGGCGCCAATCACCAGACCCGCGACCCTGTCGACCTCCTCCTCCCGTGCCGTAAGCATCAGGACCGGAACCTCGGAACTTTTCCGCAGGGCCCGGCAAATCTCCAGGCCGTCCACGTTCGGCAGCATGACATCGAGGATGACGAAAACGGGATGGCAAGCGCCGGCGGCCTGTATCGCCTGCCCGCCATCATGGACCACCACCGCCTTGAACCCCTCCCGCTCAAGATACGTTGCGACCAGCGCGGCGGTATTGCGGTCATCTTCCACTATCAGCACGGTACCCTGGCTGCCGATGGAGTGGTTCATGTTTTTTCTCTCATCCGTCAATATGCCCCTGCTCATCCATTTCTCCGCTTCATCTCTTCAATCTTTGCCGGGATCTTGCCAAGTATGCCGACCCCCAGTTTTTTCATGACAAAGTGGCTGCTCATGAACAGCTTGGTGATGCGCATCAGATAGTCTCGCTTGAAGCCGGCCTTCATGGTCATGAATTCCATTAACTTGCCCATATAAAAGCGGCGGTAGCAGTCCGCCTGCGCAACTTCAACCTGCAGAATACTCATTTTGTGCGGTTCGAGGACGGGATCCACCATGTTGTATTTCCCGTAATCGTGGACCCGGAGATGGGGTTCAAGGTCTGTGTACCCTTCAGAGTACGGCCATGGTGTGTAGGTCAGAAAATTAGCAATGTCCGGGTTATATTCCTGGACCAGTTGCATGGTGTTATTGATACTGGATGGAGTCTCATCGGGGAAACCGAGCATGAAAGAGGCCTCTGACACTATCTCCTGCTCACGGAGGATATCAAAAACCCGGCCCATTTCCGCAATATTCATCTCTTTTTTCACGGCATCGAGGGCCGCCTGGTCGGCGGTTTCAATTCCGACGGAGATATAAATGATTCCTGCCTTCCGGTACTTCCAGATGATGTCGCTATCCCGGATTATGTCCGGGGCCCTGGTTTCCATCAGGAGATAAACAGGGATATCCTTGGCAATGAGCGCATCGAGGAAGGTTTCCCAACGCTCCCTGCTTCTGGTGGGATACTCATCGGCAATCAAAAAGACGTTAACGCCGTAAGTCGCATACAGGTATTCCAGCTCGTCAGCCACCTTCCGGGGATCACGGGCGCGCCAGGACTGCTCCCAGAACTTCTGCTGGGAGCAGAATGCGCAGACGTGACGGCAGCCGCGCGAGGAGCTGATCGTTCCCAGGCGGGAGCCGGGAATCACCAAGCTGTAATAGTCCTCCCAGTCGAGAAGATCCCACGCAGCCGGGAGATCGTCAATGCTCTCCATGAAAGTGCGGCTGCCGGTCCTGACGACTGTTCCTCCCCGCCGGAAGGCAATCCCCGCAACCATTTCCGGGTTTCCGCCAGCCTCCAGCACCTCCAGTAAATACCGGAGCGTGACTTCTCCCTCGCCGATGACGATATAGTCCACGGCGGCCGAGCTTGCAAGCACCTCTTCATACATGAAGGTCGGGTGCACGCCGCCCAGGATGGTTACCGTATCCGGCTTGATCCTTTTGGCCAGCTCAAGGGTCTTGACTGCGTCATTTATGGTAGCGGTGATCGCGGTGGAAGCAACGTAATCCGCCATGGATTCACGAAGACGGTGCTCAATCTCGGGATACGCATGACCCTTGCAGCCCTCGTAATCTCATACCATTTCCTGACGCAACAGCAGTAACGACAACTGAAACAGATCCGGGGAAATAATGGGCAATTTATTGAGAACATCGCCATATAATCGAAGCTTTCTTGATTGTTCTCAAAATCTAAACGTGATAAGCACATTCATATGAAACTCATCATCCAGATACCATGCTTCAACGAGGCGGAGACTCTGCCCGTTACCCTGAAAGATCTTCCTCGTGATGTGTCGGGGTTCGACAGCGTGGAATGGCTGGTCATCGATGACGGCAGCAGTGACGGAACAGCGGAGGTCGCTCTGAATAACGGCGTGAACCACGTCGTCACCTTCACCAAAAACCAGGGACTGGCACGGGCCTTTCTGGCCGGACTGGACAGCTGCATCAAACTGGGCGCAGACGTCATTATCAACACCGATGCCGATAACCAATACATGGCTGCCGATATTCCGGCGCTGGTAGCCCCTATCCTTGCAGGTAGAGCCGATGTCGTAATCGGCGCCCGCCCTATCAACGAAATCAAGTCATTTACTCTGGCTAAGAAGCTGCTGCAAAAAGCCGGCAGTTCCGTGGTGCGCTTTGTCAGCAAGACCAACATTCCTGATGCCCCAAGCGGATTCCGGGCGATGACCCGCGAAGCAGCGATGCGTTTCAATGTTTTTAACGACTATACCTATACGCTGGAAACCATAATCCAGGCGGGCCAGAAGAACATTGCCATGGCCTCGATTCCGGTGCGCGTCAACAGTGCCTTGCGCCCGTCGCGCCTCGTAAAGAGCAATTCCTCCTACATCAGAAAATCCCTGGTCACGATCGTCAGGATCTTTGTCGTTTACAAGGCGTTCAGGTTTTTCATGTCGGTAGGATTGACGGCTCTATCGCTCGGCTTACTCGGAGCGGCCAGATTCCTCTACTATTACTTTACCGGTGATGGTACCGGGCATGTGCAGTCGTTGATATTATCATCAATACTGCTGGGCGTTGGTTTCCAGACCATACTGACCGCCTTCTTGGCTGATCTCCTGGCGGTAAACCGTCGCCTTATGGAAGATGTCCAATATCGCGTAAAAAAGCTGGAATATCCGGCAACGTCGGACCGTCATTACGGCATCCGGAAGAACCAAGAACATCAATCCTGAAGCATGCTTGGATGTACCTTACAAATCAGCTAATTCAACAGGAGAACTTCACGATGAAGCGCATTATTCTGTTTGCAGTAATGGCAGTCGTCATGTCAATGGCGTCGGCAGCGGTGGCACTGGACAATACGGCACTTTTCGGTACCTGGCAGCTGGTTGAGCCTGCCATGGGCAAAGATGGCAAACCATGCCCCTTTGTCGGCAAGCAGATCCTGTTTACTGTCGACGGGACAATGGTATCCGACAATATGCCGATGCCTTTCAAATACAAGGTCGACCTCGACAAGGCGGAAACCGAAAGGGTTATTTCGCGCTTTCCTGAGCTGAAAGGGATGGAGATCATGCTGGCTATGATGGGAGACTCGCAGAGTGACTGGTCTAAAGCCCCGATAGTCTATGGGGTGAAGTTGAAGGGCAACCAGTTAACCATGAAAGTCTCCGGGTATACGCCGGCACGTTACAAGAAACAGAAATAAAGCGACTCTATCTCCACACATCGCGCGAATGGAACTACAATGCGTCGCTTGATCAAGTGGCTGGTATCCAAAGCCTCACGAGATACGACATCCGGACAGTTTATCGCCGAGATTGATGGACTCCGGTTCATCGCCATCTTTTCGGTGATCCTGTTTCATCTGAACTGGTTTATTACCTCGAAGACCGGAAGGTCGGATGAGGCTGATTTCCTGACGAAGTTCCTCTCCCACGGGCACATCGGCGTTCAGCTCTTCTTCGTCATCAGCGGCTTCGTCATTGCCCTGCCCTTTGCCAAGGGGTACCTGTTAAACGGCAGACTCCCGAATCTTCGTCAGTATCTTTTCCGCCGGCTGACCCGCCTGGAACCACCCTATATAGTCAACCTCCTGTTCCGCTTTGCATTGCTTCCCCTCGCCACTGCGGACACGTTCAGCGATCTGCTTCCCCACCTGTTGGCCAGCATGGGGTATCTGCACAACATCATCTACGGGAGCATGAGCAGAATCAACTTTGTTGCCTGGTCCCTTGAAATTGAGCTGCAGTTCTATCTTCTGGCCCCGCTCATAACATCGGTATTCATGATCAGGTCGAAGATTGGCCGCAGGCTGCTGCTTGTCGTACTCATCATCATCTTTCCCCTCATCGCATCAGCTCTAAACGGTTTTCCGAGAGTAAACCTCTCCATTCTTTCAGCGGCACATTACTTCCTGACCGGTTTCCTGCTAGTGGATATCTACTTGATCGAATGGAACCAGAATCCGGCCAAATCCTGGCACTGGGATCTGGTGTCCGTCCTGTCATGGGCCGCCATCGTTGCGTTGCTCTATCAGGGAGCAGAAGAGTCCTTAATCGTAATTCCAACTTTTTTCGCCTATGTTGCCGCCTTCAAAGGAGTGCTGAGTAATCGTTTCTTCTGTCAGCCCGTGATCTACATCATCGGCGGCATGTGCTACACGCTCTACCTGTACCACTACTCGGTGATTTCCGTTATCTGCCGCCTGCTGATCAGGGTCGAGTTCCTGAATCAGCTGCCGGCCTGGCTCGAGATTATCGTGGCAGGCCTGGTTATCGTGCCGGCCGTCCTGCTTTCCGGCGGCCTCTTGTTCATCCTGATTGAAAAGCCCTGCATGAAGAAGGATTGGCACATCAAACTTCTGGGACGATTCAAAGCAGGGACTTGAGCAGTGACCAGGGAGCGGCAATACTGGACTTGGATTGAGGATTATATTATATTTCGGTCCGACGGTACGTTAGCTTAACCCGACTACTATTTTACAGAGGTGCGCCATTAGAATAGGAGTCATTACTTATGATTTTTTTCCGTTGATCGGCGGTATCGGCAGACACACCTATCAGATGTTCTCAAGCCTGAAGGGCGAAGACTTCCTCTTTTTCTCCCCATCAAT
>WNGM01003618.1_pt1 | contig 12334 bp, 8 predicted proteins | sample 5400571 | NCBI WGS metagenome assembly WNGM01 (sample SAMN13153378, study PRJNA577476) | soil metagenome | isolation source: 100 cm soil or saprolite under Garry oak tree replicate 2 | place: USA:California | collected 2016-06-15
GAGGAGCTCGGCGACGCTGGTGCGGTTGAGCGGGGTGTGCTCGGCGGCCAGCCGCGCGGAGATCTCGTAGGTGGACAGCCCCTGGCGGCGCAGCTGGATCACCCGGCCCCGCGCCCGGTCCTTGGCTGGCGCGACACCCGGTGGCGGGCCGGGCTTGCGGGTGGGGGCGAACAGCTCCAGCCGTCCGGCCCGCCACTCGCGGACCAGGTTGATCATCGCCCAGCGGGTGTAGCCGAACCGGTCGGCGGTCTGCTGGTAGGTCAGCCCGTCGACGAAGAAGGCGCGCAGCGCCTCGTAGCGGCGGTGGTTGACCTGCGCCGGCGTGGTGAACCACCCGGCCCCGTCGTGTTGTGGTGGTCTGGCTGTCATGTGGCAGGTTTACCACATACATCGTGAGGGTTGCGTGCCCGCTCCTGCCCGGATCATGCCTCGATCGACAGCTTTCTCCCTGTCTGCCTGCCATTGAACCGGACAAGACGGCCCTACCCACACGGTGTCTCGGATCGATAACAAATCACATCAATGTGGTTCAGCAGCTGGATAGGACCATGATCCCCCTTGCCAGGACCGCCCATGCCTGACGCGCCGTACGAGGTCACGACATCGACGGCCCGGCTGCTCGCCTGATGATCACCGCAGAAGGTTGCGCCGAACGACCTGCGTGGAAATCCGCGTTAGTCGCGTCGGCCGTCGCCTACGGACGAGGCGATCGGGAGGGCGCGCTGAGCATGCTCGAGGAAGCGGCACGCCGCGGCCACCCGGGCGCCATGGTCCAAGCCGCGAACATCGCAGGCGAGCTCGGACGGGTGAACGTCGAGCAGTTCTGGTTGGAGACGGCAGCAGCTGCCGGAAGTGGCCAGGCGATGTACAACCTTGGCGTCCTTGAGTTCGAGCGTGGCAGCCGCTCAGCCGCTGCTACTTGGTTAGAACGTGCTGCTGCCGCAGGCGAGGATATTGGGTATGCAGCCCTGGTCGAGCTAGCCGAGCAGGCGGAAGACGTTGAAGGCGCCAAACGGTGGGCCGAGGCCGGTGCCAAGGCGGGGAACCCTCGATGCCTCGGTCTGCACGGAATGTACCTCTGCCGGGAGGGCCCCTCGCACGTCCAGGAGGGCCTGCACTTCCTTGAAGCCGGAGCGTCGAAAGGCGACCCAGACGCCATGCTCCAGGCAGGCATCACATGGAACTACCAAGGGAACGCAGCGCAATCGAAGTACTGGCTCGAGCAGGCCCTCAAGGCTGGTCATCCGCGCGCTCGGGAGACGTTGATCAAGTACGGCATGGGATAAGGACTACGCCAACCGGAACGGGATGCGAACAGGGCGCGTCCGGAAAGGGGTCGGTCCTTGTGTAGAAGGAGCAACGGATCCCCCGCCCTCCTATGAGCGGTCGCGCTGATACTTTGCTGGCAGCGGGATCTTCGCTGCTAGACGCACCGATCGGGCCGTTGTACCCCTGGTGTGGCTCGTGCCGTCTCCTCGCTCCATCAACTTTCTGTCACGGGATCGTCAGCGAATCCCAGCACTGCTGGTCAGTGGGGGAGCAGACCTGCAGATTCTCCGGCGATGGGGTGATGGATCGATTGTCAGGGGCCGATGGCGAGCAGGTCCTGGACGGTGTGGTGTGTGGGGTGACGCAGGGGTGGTGTCTGCTGGTACCTACGCCTCGGGCTGTCCTACCGCGACGTTGAAGAGCGCCTCGCGGAGCGGGGACCGAAGGTCGACCACGTCATCGTTTCCCGCCGGGGGTGCTGTTCGAGGCCGCCCGCCCCTGCTGGCCTCGGAGCAAACTTGGTTGACGGCGAAGGCCGCCGTCGCCGGCGCTTTCAGCTCGGGTTCGTTACGGGGTTTTTGAACCCCTGACCAGACACGTCAGCAGCTGCGCGGGTGACTCGTCAGCCGTGCCTATGGCAGTCCGATGACCCCGAGTGGCTGGATGTTGAGCCGTGGATCTAGCTCCGATCGCGCCACGACCGGCAGGTCGGGAAACTCGGGTGACAACAAAGTGCGTACCGCCTCGCGTGTCCCCGCCGCAGTGACCATGGTCTGGCCGAACTGCGATGCCGAGAGCGTGAGCAACTCGGACCAGAGGCGGTCTCGAACCGCCTCGACCTCTCGCTCCTCGAGCGGGTCGCGCGCACCGTCGCGTAGCCGTTGCTCGAGCCGTTCATCGAGCGCGTAGGCAAGGATGGTGTCCTCGTGCCAGATATGGATGTGGCTTAGGTAGGCGCTGAGGTGTCGGCGCAGGTACTCGTAGTAGGCACGCCGGCGGACGTTCCCGACAACTGCCTCTTCGGAGTGGACGGGGAGGCGGTCGTCGAGCACCTCAAGGCCGTTCGCGTCGAACTCGATGGTCTCGAACTGCACGAGTATCTCGAGAATGCCGTGCAGGTTACGCAGCGATAGTCGCTCCTCGATGAGCGAGCGGCAGATGCGCGTAAGGTCGCCGAGGGAGTAGCGCGCAAGCGCCGACTGCACGAGCACGTCGTAGCCGGCCGCGTCGAGCTGGGCGAGGAGGTATTCGATCTCCTCGATTCCGAGCAGCCGGCTCGGCCTCCTGGAGAGCTCCGCGAGCACGTTCAGGATTACGAAGTCCACCGGGCCCAACGTCGTGAATCCCTGGGCCTCGATGGCAGCTCGTTCCGAGTCGGGGACGATCGCGCAGACCATGCCGTTTGTCGGATCGATCGCCGGCCGGCTCTCGATGTCTCGCAGATCGTCGACCCGGGCGTTCACCAGTCGCTCTCCCGGCTCGACGATCGGCGTTGGCAGACCCCACCACGCACTCATCCGCACCGCGAAGGTGGCAGCAGGTAGCGCCGGCGAGGGGACCCACTCGAGCCGCGGCGGCACGAAGCCGAACGTTCCAATGAATGCCTGCTCCATGTCGTGGAACAGTTTCTGGCGCTGCTTGTCGACGTGCAGCGAGTAGATCGAGAAGGGAGCGTCAAGCGCGGCCGTCGGAAACAGCGCCCGCAGTGTCAATGGATGGACGTGGATTTCGACGGCATGCGCGCACAGCTCGATGAACAGCGCCTCGACGGTGTCCTCCGGGGAGCGCCCGAACTCGCGGGCCTCGTTCAACAGCGCCGCGACGTGCTCGCGGTCGGCGACGGAGACGCCGAGATCGATCAGCGCCAGCAGGACGGTCTCCAGCTTGCCAGCGGTCGCCCGCGTTCCCTGCGCATAGGTCCGCACCTGTTCCGGGCCCACGAGACAGGACGGACGTTTGAGGATCGCCTGGAGCGCGAGCCGCTCGACGAAGCCGAGGAGCACGGTCCAGGAGCGCTCGTCGGCGGGAGCCACCGCCTCCGCGTAGCGCCTCACCCAGTCGGCCGGATAGCCCTGCGTGCGGTCGCTCGACACAGCCGGTACGGCGCGTTCCTCGGGGGGAGCGACCGCCAACCACGCGCGCAGCATGAGGCTAGGCGAGTACGGTTGGATCTCACCATGCACGCGAACGCGCATCGGCCGCAGCGTGTCGACCTGTGCAATCTCAACCTCGGGCACGCCGTCGAGGCCGAGCCGTTCGAGGAGGTCACGCACGTCCGCGCCAATCGTGCCGGCGAGCAGGCGGGCGTGCCGGGGTTCCGCGAGTCCGTCGAGCGCAGACCCGAGTTCGATCATCACCGGCACGGTGGGAGTCGTCACAGTCATGGCGTCGCGGTGATGAGCGGCACGGGAGGACTCGCGAGCGGCATGGCCAAGCGCACAGCGGGAAGCTCCGATCGAGCGACCACTGCGATCTCGTCGGCGTCGACCTCGACGAGCCGACGGACGAAACGGCGGAGACCAGGCGTAAGCACGACGACCGCGAGATCGCGACGACCGGCGAGTTGGTCTGTGATCGCCCGCCGCAGCGCCTCGACCTCCTCCGGCGGCAGTGCCAGGAACTCCTTGCCGCCGTGCGACCGGCGTCCGCGGTTGATTCGATCCTCGAGTTCCGGGCCGAGGAGCGCGAGCTGTACGTCCGCGTCCGCTACCGGTAGAACGCCGCGGAGACGCACGCGCGCGCGCTCCACGATCAGCGGCAGCTCGCCCCCCGAGTCCGCCATGACGTCGTCCGCAAGCTCGTCTGCGAGCTCCGGCAGCGGAACACGTTCCCGGGCGAGCGCCCGCAGCACGCCGACGAGGCGGATCTTGGCGTGCTCGTCCTCGGGCGCTCCAGACATCAGCTCCAGCTGCTGCATGGTCACGAATTGGTGCGCGTTCCCTAGGAGCACCGCGTGCAGGTGCCGGAGCATGTGGGTGTAATGGTCCCACGACGTCGAAGCGCTGTTCCCCGCCGTATGATTGCCGACCCACCGACCAGTGCGTCCGGTGAGCGGATCGACCCCCGGGTATCCGTCCGGCCCGAGGCCCGACGCGTCGGGGACGAAGACGTCGTGCTCGTCGCCGACGACGCCTGTCGCGACCGGGAGCTCGTGCAGATAGATCCGGTAGTGGCGCGTGCCGCTCTGCGGGCTCGGCGTGATGAGCACGCCAGGGACGTCGATGCCGGTGTGGGCCGCGACGTGGTCCCGTAGCGCCGGAATCTCTGCGTTGAGCATCCGCTGGACCTGAGGCGTCCGCTCGCCGTCAGGGAAGAAGTCGGAGTCGGCCTCGAGCATGATGGGACGGACGATCGGCAGCAACGTGTCGAGCGTGGCGGCAAAGCCGTCGTCATCGCCGCGGCGTACCAGCGCCCGGTACCTGCTCCGCGTGAGCAGCAGCAGCGCCTGACCAGCGTCGCGGCGCGTGACCACGTCGTCGCGCGCCTGCGCCGCAGTCAGGTCGCGTCCGAGCCAGCGCTTGAGCAGGCGATAGCTACCGGGGTCGGTGATCGTCTCGGCATCGATCAGCGTGCGGGCAAGATCCGCACGCCAAGTGGCGGGGACGTCTTCGGCTGTGCCGTCGATCGCGTCCAGCTCCTTCATCGCCTCGTGTTCGCGGCGGAGCTTCCAGAGGACGCGCCCGATCGCGAGCCGATACGCGTCCGGACGGGGATGTCCTTGTTTCGCGTCATACTCGCGTGCGCGACAGTACGCGTCGAGCGCTCGGTCGAGCTCGCCTACCTCCTCGAGCCGGTCGCCGAGCTTGGCAAGCACGTCCGGATCACGGCTGGCGAGCGCGTTCCGATACGCTTTCAGCGCCGCCGACCCGTGGTCGAGCGCGTGAAGCTGGTCGCCGACCCAGACGGAGAACCGGGGCGGCAGGTCGCGCTCCGACGTGGCAGCGTCCAATAGCTGCAAGACCTGCGCCGGATCGAACAGCGCCGGCCCCGCTTCCTGCGGGTCCGGGAGCACCCAGCCCAGAGCGACGAACGTCGGATACTGGGCGACGTTGCGGCGGACCACGTCCGCAAGCAGCTTCGCGCACTCCTTCCGCGTCGGGTCGGGGATGACACGGAGCGTTCGACAGAGATCGAGGAGATCGAAGTCGGCGCTGCTGAAACGCGCCCTCATGAGCTCGAGCAGCCCGAGCAGCGGATCGTCGGTGCGGGGCGTGTCACCGAGACCGATCGCGTACGTCTGGCACCAGGCAATCAGGGCACTGAAGTGGAGGTCATCGAACTCGCGCTCCCAGCGGCGCTCGCGGAGGTAGTCCTTCCGGCGCACGACGGGGAAGGCGAACTCGTGGTCGTTCGTCCAGAGCCATTCGTGCGGGAGAAGCGCGCGCGAAAGCCTCATCGCCTTCTGCAGGCTGTCCTCCGTCCGTCTTCGCGCGGCCGCCGCTCGCTCGCGCAAGCGCGCCGCCTCCGCCTCCAGGTCGATCGGCGTTTGGCCGGCTCCGTTCTCCGCGAAGGCGGCCGCGTCGGGCGCGACGGCGGTGAGCCAGGGCTCTTGGAGGTCCCAGGACGCTGCGGTGGCGGGGTCTGCTCCATACGTCGGGCCGGTCGGTCGACGGGCGATCTTCGCCGCCTTCTCCTGGAAGCTCGTAGGTCGCCCACCAGGCGCGAATCCCTCCGATCCCTGGTCGGCCGTCTCCGCTACTCGCGCGGCTTCGCGCTCGCTGGCGAGCGCGTTCAGTCGCTGCTCGAGCGCGCGTGCTCGCTGGGCGAGGACAGCGTGCGACAGCACCTGCTCGAGGATCCCGTCCGCCCAGTGCGGCTCGTACTGCGCCAACTCGTCGGCATGGTGCATGTCGAGCAGGCTGCCGTCGTCGACGGTCTTGTCGAGGATCGCCTCGTCGGACGCGTCCGCTAGGTCGCTCGGCCGATTCCACCGTTCCAGCCGGCTGAGGTTCATCGACACCATCGGGTAGCGGGTCCGCAGCTTCTCCTTGGCATCCGTCAGCACGTGACGCGCAATAGCCAGGTGCTCAAACGAGCCTGTTCGCAACCAGTAGTTGACACACGCCTCGCCGTAGTCGTTGAGGACAAAGGCGTACACAGAGTCGCGCACACGTCGCGGCGCCGCACCGGGCGCCGGGTTCTCCCAGCTCTTCTGGACTGCGTCTTTGTAGCGCTCGAACCGGCGCAGCATCGCGTCGGTCATCGCGGCGAAGTGGTAGCTCGTGAAGTCCTTTGCGTGGGAGACGCCCTGCGCGACCTGCGCTGCGATGGCGCTGATGTAGTGGCGGTAGGCGGTGTCGAAGTCGCCGTCCTCGGCGGCGATGCGCGCGAGCCCGTAGTCGAGCTCGGCCACGAACGTCTCGGGGCGGATCTCCTTGTAATCGCGGCCGCGCTCGAGCGCGCTTCGGGCCGCCTCCCGGTGGGACTCGGCGTCCTTGCCCTCCGCGAGCAGCCAGTGCGTGTAGCCGAGGTTCGCCCAGGCAGCGATGTTCGCCGGATTAATCCCGAGGACACGTTCGTAGGTGTCGATCACGATGTTGGCGACGTTCGGCTCGAGCCGGCGACGCTGCCGCCAGATCATCTCGACCGCCAGCGCGCGGTTGAACTGTGCGACCTCGAACAGCGGCGCCAGGTCTGTCGCGGCCTGTAGGTACTGGATGGGGCGCGCCGAGGCGAGCGAACGTATGAACAGATAAAGCGGATCGAGCTCCGCGCGTGCCGGCTCGCGCGCGCGGGCCCTTTTGAGCAGCCTTTCCGCCTCGGTCGCTGACCCCAGCGCCGCGTTGGCGTACGCCTCAACGACGAGTGCTTCGAACAGGATCTCGCGCTGTCCCGGAACATCCTCTGGCAAGCGTTCGATCCGCTTCCGCGCCTCGTGCGCGACCGGTCGCGCCTCAAAGATCGGGTTCATCGTCTGGCCCGAGACGCCGGCGAGCTGGCGGCGGTATAGCAGCGTCTTGGCATATCCGACGTGGCCATGCCAGACCATCAGTTCGACCCGTCCCAGCGCCGGCCACACGGCGCTCGCGTGGCGTCGCCAAAACAGCGACCAGCGTGCATGCAGCCTGTCCAGCTTCTGAAGCGCCCGGGCCGGTCGTGCCTGCGCCGTCCGCGACCAGCACGCATCGTAAAGGACGATGACAGCCTCGTACAGTTCTTTCGCCGCATCATACGCGTCGAGCGTGTTCGAAGCGACGTAGTCCTCGGCCTCGTAGAAGTATGCAGCCGCGCGGTAATACCGCCGCGGCAGGAGCTCAATCTTGTGCTGCACGTCCAGCCGGATCTGCGCGTACAGGCGGCTGGCGATGCTGAAGTAGATGCGCTCAACCAGCTTCCGGTACGCAGGCCCGCCATCGGGGCTGGCAAGGCCGCCCTCGGGCAGCGGTAACGTGACTGGGTGCGCGAGCTTCGCTGCCTCCCCTTTGGGGCCGAGTCGGATCCACGGCATCACCTCGATCGCGCTCGTCTTGTCGCCGCGGATGCCGTACGAACCGCCGATGTGGATGTGCGAGTCGCCGGGCTCGACCTCGCCGGAATAACGCGGATCGAGGAGCGAGAGCCGGGTGATCCGCTCGCTCAACTGCTTCGACAGGTCGTCGCGGAGCCACGCGAGCCGCGGGTCGGCCTCTGTGCCCGCGACTGGCTCGAAGTGATCAATCGAGTACGTGTAGCGGAACGGCTGCCGCGACTCCCGAACCCAGAGGCGCGTCCAGTTGAGCAGCACCACGGAGACGACAATGACGAGCACGGCCACCGCCAACACCCAGCCCGCCCAGCCCGAGTCCGAGAGCCCGCCCCACCATTTGCTCGAGACCAGTACGGCCACGACTTGGACGAGAGCCACGAGCAGGCCGGCGACGCCGAGGTCCTGCGCCCGCTTCCCACGCCGTAGGCCGTTCTCAACCCCCTCGACGCGCCGCAGAAGGTCACTTGGCGGAATGAGGCTAAACAGCTTCGAGGCCATGGCAGATCGGACCCCCCGTGCCCGGCACATCTGCACCGCGAATCTATAAGGCGCTGCAAGGCGCTGCGTCAGTCACGAATTGCACTTCGCTGCCGCAAGCGACTCGATTGTCTGGTAAGAGTATTCCCCTCCGGGTCGCTCGACAAGACCGTCTGAGGATGCTTGCGGTATTACGAGCCGCTCTGACGATCTCCACTGCTCGAACGCTTACCTGTCCGGCGGCCAGCCCACGACCACCTCAGCTCATCCTGACCACATCGACCTCAGGGAGCGATCGCATGGGCCTCATCTTCCACCGTCGGGGGCGGCTCGGTGTTGGCCGACTCTCTTGTTGGGGCTGTAGGAAGCCTGTAGTGGCACTGATGGTGGGGATGAGCTGAGGCTCAGGTTCGTGCCGCGGGCAGTGGAGCCTGCGGCTCGGTCGCGGCCTTTCCTGGCGCAACAAGTAGCCGGCGAGCATCCCAAGGCGGCCTCTGGTCACTGGCGGGGCGCCGCCTACATGTCACGGGTCCAGTGTCCTGGTACGTGAGCCGCACTGGACTCTGGAGGCTTCACTCGAGGCGCGACACCCGGGACCGGTGTGGAACTGTTAAAGAAGCTCGCCCCTTCCAATGACATGGTCGGAAGTTGCGCCGGCGGCACGGGACATGAGACCAACCGCGCAGCGCCGTAACGCCCGTGGTCCGCGTGACCGTCAGGCGTTCGAACGGTCCGGCTGCAGCGTCCCGATCCCGCTGTGGGGTCGGGATGCTAGCCTCCCGGTCAGCGATGCCGAACCCACGGTTGGCTGGTGATCATGGTGGTGTTCCCAATGCTCGCCGCCGCCTGCGCCTGGCAGGCATTCCCGCGGTGGCCGATCCCGGGCGGCGACGGTTCCTGATCGACAGGGAGCGTGAGCTGGGGATCCGCATCCCGGCGGCGGTGGCCCAGTGGTATGCCATCGACGGTGCGGTCGAGCACTTCGTGCAGGGCAGCAGCGCGATCATCGTGCGGCTCGAGCAGCTTGGCATGGCCGCCGACGGTGGCGACTTGGCGGCTGGGCGGCTGCTGCTGGCGTCGGACTACCAGGGCTGCTGCGACTGGCTGGTCAACCTCGCATGGGTGCGGCTCCTTTGCAGGGACTGGTTGACCTGCGGGGTTGGCGGGTCTGAGGGTTGTAGGTGAGCATCGTCTCCTTGGCGGTGGTGTGAGGAGACGGTGATGGGGTCGTTGCTGGAGCGATTGGAGGCGTGGGAACAGGTAGCCCCGCACCCGGCTGGAGGGGTTGCGGGCCGAGATGGACCGTCTGGCCGAACAGGTGGCCGCCGAGGAGGAGTTGCTGCGGCGGCTTGAGATCACCAGGCAGACCGTGATCGAGGTGTTGGCCGGCGAGGATGCGTCGGTGGGCGTTGATCCCGATCTCCGTCCCAAGGGCGGTGTCGGCGCGGCGGCGTTGAGTGTGTCGAGGGTGGGGATGCAGGTTCCTGTCTTCGGCCAGGATGGGGATGGACAGCAGTTGCCACTGGCCTACCGGGACGTGGTCGAGGTGGTAGCCGATGCCGGCCCGCTGCGCGCCATGCAGGTGTGCCAGGCGCTGGGGGTAGGAAGCGAGCCTCGGCATCGGGAGGGGATGCGAGTCAAGCTCAAGCGGCTGGTGGACCGTGGCTGGCTGGTCGAGGTCTCCCCGGGTCTGTTCGCCTGTGCGCAGGGCGTGGCCGGCACGCTGGATGGTGGCGACTGACCGTGGCCGTGGATGGCCTGGGCCGGTGATGATGAAGCAGCGGGGCTCTTCCTCGTAGGTTTCGGGTGCTAGGTCCGAACCGACGAGAAAGAGCCCGATGCAAGCCTACGACGACGCCGTCAACGACGCCTGCATGCCCACCTGTCAGCTCGAAGGCCTCGACGCCGTCGGCGCCGCCCGGGCCGCCTTCGAGGCCCTGGTCGCCACCCTCGCTGGCGCCCAGGCGGCCGGCTGGACCCACGACCAGGTCGAAGAGCATCTCGACATCGACGGCCGGGAGTTGCTGCGGCTGCTGTATCAGGCCATCTGGACCTGCGTGCCCTGCGCGAGCAGCACGCCGTCGCCCAGGGCCGTATCGCCCCGGTCGTCGATGCCGACGGGATCGTCCACCACAAGGTGGAGCAGGGCCACGTTCGCCACCTGACCACGGTGTTCGGCACGGCGCGGGTGACGCGCTGCGCCTGGCGCGCCGACGGAGCGCGCAACCTGTATCCCGCCGACGCGGCGTTGAACCTCCCCGACCGGTTGCACTCCCACACGCTGCAGCGCCGCGCTGCGGTCGAGGCGGTGCGTGGCTCCTTCGAGGGCGCCCAGCAGGCGTTGACCAGCCAGTGCGGCAAGGTCGCCGGGAAACGGCAGGTCGAGCAGCTCGCTGTGGCGGCCGCCGGCGACATCGACACCTTCTACCAGGCGTCGACGCCACAGCCGTGCAGCGACGACACGCTGCTGGTGCTCAGCGTCGACGGCAAGGGCGTGGTGATGCGCCCCGAGGCGCTGCGGGCCGAGACCCGCAAGGCCGCCACTGTCAAGGGCAGCGGGGTCTATCGCACCCGGCTGGCCAGCGGCGAAAAGCAAGGCCGCAAGCGGATGGCGACCCTGGGCGTCGTCTACGACGCCGACCCCGCACCACGCCGGCCCCACGATGTCCTCACCCCGGCCATCACCCTCCACGCCGCCCCCGATGGTGACCGTGGCGACCGGCCACGCCGCAAGGGTCCGACCGCCACGTCCAAGTGGCTGACCGGCTCGATCGCCACCACCAGCCAGCAGGTCATCGCCCAGGTCTTCGATCAGGCCGACCAGCGTGACCCCACCCACCGCCGCACCTGGATCGTGCTGGTCGACGGCGCCCGCCACCAGCTTGAGCTGATCCGCGCCGAAGCCGCCCGCCGCAAGGTGGCCATCCACGTCCTGGTCGACCTGATCCACGTCCTGGAGTACTTGTCTGCGCCACGAGGCGCTCGGCTGTATCCCCCGCGCAGCGGGGAGGGATTGGAGGGAACATCCCTGGGTCTGATGGCTGACCTGGCCTCGAAAGAGAAAGGGGACAACAGCATGCCAGCGAACCAGCGGCCACGCCCAGGCGTCTGGGGAGGTGCGCTGGGGGACCCGCGTGATACGGCGAAAGCTGAACTGCCTGAACCCCAACTTCCAGAAGGTGCAAGTCGAACACCCGCCGGAACGACGCCTGAAACCGGCGCCGCCCCCTGCACCAGGTCCCACAGATGCCTGGCGCAATCCTCCGGGGCGCGGAGCGATGCCCAGTCAGGGCATTCAAGGAAGTGAGTGGGGCGCCTACGTCACGCTATGACGTACAGCCGAGACGAACGTGGGATCGCCTACGGGATGCGAGTCCTATGGCGACACAGTGCCCGTAGTAGTCGCAGGAGCAACGACCTGCCAGGGAGGACGAGAAGGCCGTCCGCAGGGCCAAGGGGCACAGGTGATCGGACGCCAACAAGGCCAGGAGGCATGCGAAATGCAAACCGCCGAGCTAGTATTGGGTGTCCTCCGTGAACGCGGCAGGCGAGGACTGCCATGCAACCAACTGTATCGACAGTTGTTCAACCCGCAGCTGTATCTGCTGGCCTACGGGCGCATCTACGCCAACCACGGGGCGATGACTCCCGGGGCCACGCAGGAAACCGCGGACGGCATGTCCATGGAGAAGATCGAAACCATCATCGGTGCGATGCGTCACGAACGCTACCGGTTCTCTCCGGCGCGGCGGACATATATCCCGAAGAAGAACGGGAAGCTCCGCCCGCTCGGGCTGCCAACATGGTCGGACAAACTTGTCGGTGAAGTGGTGCGCCTGCTGCTGGAGGCATACTACGAGCCGACCTTCTCCGACCGCTCCCATGGGTTCCGCCCAGGAAGAGGCTGCCACACCGCACTCCGTGAGGTGGCCGACCACTGGTCGGGAACGACCTGGTTTATCGAAGGAGACATTTCCGACTGTTTGGATCCATCGTCACACTGCTCCTTTGCTGATTGCCGGGTCTAGAACAGCCGGTCTTGTGGGGTTGGGAGCTCGATACGCAGGCCTTTTCTGCGTCCGGTGCGGGTCAGGACGGCGCGCAGCTCGCCGTGCTTGACCT
>WNGM01003622.1_pt1 | contig 12329 bp, 9 predicted proteins | sample 5400571 | NCBI WGS metagenome assembly WNGM01 (sample SAMN13153378, study PRJNA577476) | soil metagenome | isolation source: 100 cm soil or saprolite under Garry oak tree replicate 2 | place: USA:California | collected 2016-06-15
CGCCGCCCCCGGCGGGCGCGTGTCGTCCCTCCCGACTCCCACCCCCCCCACGCCCCCCACTCCCCAGGCACCGGGGGGCCCCGCCGCCGCGCCCGCTCAGGGACGTCTCGTGCGGGTCGTGCTCCGGCCCGAGGCGCCGCTCAAAGGCGGCCGGGCGCTGCTCGTTCTCCGCAAGGCTCAGAGCCTGGGCGCGGTGTATGGGGTGACGCCGTCACCGCCGGAGCTCGAAGCGGACGACTTCGACGGGAGCCTGGCGTTCCGGCTCGAGTCGTCGGCTCCGGCCGAGCAGGTGGAGGCGACGCTGCGGGCTGCGGGCGATGTTGAGCAGGTCACGGTCGGCGGCGCTGAGGTGCCGGGACCGCCGCGCGAGGCGGCTTCCGGCGCGGTGGAAACAGGTGAGGTCGTCCGCAGCCGGCACACCCGGGTCGATCGGCGGCGCCTCGACGCGCTCATGGACCTGATCGGCGAGCTCGTCACGGCGCGCGGCCGGCTCAGCGAGCTCGCGGCCGAGCGGCGTGACCCGGCAGTAGACGATGTCGCGATCCAGATCTCCCGTCTCTCATCCGATCTCCAGACCGAGATCATCCAGGCGCGGATGACGCCAGTCTGGCAGCTGTTCGACCGCTTTCCGCGCCTCATCCGGGATCTCGCCCGCGAGCTGGGGAAGCAGGTGGCGTTCCGCGTCGAGGGGAAGGAGATCGAGCTCGATCGGGCGCTCCTGGACGAGCTCGGCGACCCGCTGCTGCACCTGCTCCGCAACGCGGTGGATCACGGCATCGAGACGGCCGCCGAGCGGCGCCGGCAGGGGAAAGGGCCGGAAGGCGAGGTCGTGCTCGCCGCCGTGCGTGAGCACTCGAGCGTCGCCATCAGCGTCGCCGACGACGGCCGCGGGATCGACCGGACGAGGATCCTCGAGCGGGCGAGACGCGACGGCGTGGTGGAGGCGCGCGCGGAGGCGCTCAGCGACGACCAGCTGTTGCGGGTGCTCGCGCGGCCGGGGTTCTCGACCGCGGAACGGGTGACGAGCGTGTCGGGCCGGGGAGTGGGCGTGGACGTCGCGCTGACCCGGATGCGCGCCTTGGGCGGCTCGATCGAGCTCCACTCCGAGCTGGGGAAGGGCAGCACGTTCGTGCTGCGGCTGCCCGTGACGCTCGCCATCGTGCGGGCGTTGATCGCGGGCGTGGGCCGCGAGCGCTACGCCTTGCCCCTCACCTACGTCTCGGAGACGGTCGAACTGGGAACGGCGGCCACGACGACGGTGGAGGGGCGCGAGGCGATCGTGCTGCGGGACCGCGTGGTGCCGCTCGTGCACCTGCGCGAGCTGTTGGGGGTGGCCGGCGAGATCCCACCGGCCCGCCGCCCCATCATCGTGGTCGAGATGGGCGGCCGACGCGCGGGGGTCGTGGTGGATGGGATGCTCGGCCAGCAGGAGATCGTCGTGAAGAGCTTCGACGCGCCGCAGGGAACCCTGCCGGTGTTCAGCGGCGCGACCATCATGGGCGACGGGATCCCGGCGTTGATTTTGGACGCGGGCGGGCTCCTGTAGGGGGGGGACATGCAGGATGTCCGGGATTTGAAGGCGCTGCAGATCGACGCGCTGCGCGAGGTGGCGAATATCGGCGCGGGGCACGCCGCGACGGCGCTGTCGCAGCTCACCAACTGCAGGGTCATGATCAGCGTGCCCCAGATCAACATCGCGCGCCTTGAAGAGGTGCCCGAGCTGCTGGGGGACCCGCAGGACGTCATGGCCGCCGTGTTGATGCACATGCTCGGCGCCCTCACCGGCCGCACGCTGCTGCTCTTCCCCGAGGCTGCGGGCCGGAAGGTGTGCGACATGCTGCTGCGCCGACCGCTCGGCACGACGACCGGCTTCGACACGCTCGAGCAGTCATGCCTCAAGGAGTGCGGCAACATTCTATCGGGCGCCTACATGAACGCGCTCTCGGAATTCATGGGGATGCTGCTGCTGCCGTCGGTGCCCAGCCTCGTGGTGGACCTCGCCGCCGCCGTGCTCACCACGACGTATCTCAACTTCGGGAATGAGCGCGACTTCGTGTTCTGCGTCGAGACCGAGCTCCGCATCGAGTCGGCCGAGGGGCTGCGGGGGTATTTTCTGCTGCTCCCCGATCTGGCGTCACTCAAGGCGATCTTCGACGCCATCCGTCTGACCTGACTCGTGACGGCGCCGGCGCTCTCGGAACGCGACCTCGCCGTCCTCCGATCCTTCGCCCGCCGGATCGACCCGTCGGACGCCGGGGCCCACAACAACCTCGGCGTCCTCTATTACCAGAAAGGCCTGGTCGAGGAGGCGATCGGCGAGTTCACACGCGCGCTCGAGCTCGACGCGAAGATGCAGGTGGCGCAGCGCAACCTGGAGATCGCCTACCACAACACCGGCTACTACGACCAGCGGGTGGCGCAGCTGCGGGAGCGGCTGCGGCAGGCCCCCGACGACCGCGACGCCCGCTGGGAGCTCGGGCGCGCCTATGCGATTCTGGGCCAGCACGATGACGCTGCGGGCGAGTTCGAGCAGCTGCTCGCCCACCGGCCCGACGACGTCGCCGCGATGATCCAGCTGGCGCTGGCGGAGAAGAACCGGGGGCGGCCCGATGCCGCCACCGAATGGCTCCTGCACGCGCGCGAGCTCGACCCGGAGTCGAGCGTCGTCCACTTCTATCTGGGCGAGATCTACTACAACCGCGGCCTCGATTCCGACGCGCTCTCGGCCCTGGAGCGCGCCGTGCAGCTCAACCCCGACCACGCGAACGCCCACTACCTGATGGCCTTCGTGCTCGGCGACCTGGGGCGCCACCAGGACGCGCGCGCCGCGTCGAAGCTGGCCATCCAGCTCAACCCGCCCCTCGCGCGCGCGCAGACGAACCTTTCGCTCGAGCGGTACGACGCGGAGCGCAAGAGCCGCGAGGCGCACGAGCGCACCCCCGTGCCGCAAGTGGTCGAGGGCAACGCGCTGGCGCACTACAACCTCGGGCTCGCATTCCGTCAGAAGGGCTACTATACCGAGGCGCTGCGCGAGTACCGCCTCGCGCTCGAGCGGGGTGAGGACCGCCGCCTCACGCTGCAGGCGATGGCGGAGGTGCATCTCCTGAAGCGCGACTTCGGCGCCGCGCTCGAGCTGTACGAGACACTGCTCCGCGAGGCCCCCGATTCCCCGAAGCTGTGGAACGAGCGCGGCGTGGTGCTGCACCAGGCCGGGAAGCGCGACGACGCCCTCGCCTCGTACCGGCGGGCCGTCGAGATCGACCCGCGCTACGCCCTCGCCTGGAACAATCTCGGCGTCCTCCAGGCGCACCAGAGCGACGCCGAGAGCGCGATGGACGCGTTCCGCGCCGCGCTCCGGCTCCAGGCGGCGCTCGGCGCCGCCCGCTTGAACCTCGCCCTGCTGCTGTACCAGCTGCGGCGCTTCCACCTGTCGCTCGAGGCATACCGCCACGTGCTCGCCACCGAGCCGAGCTCGGCCGCCGCCTGGAACGGGATCGGGCTGGTGCTGGTCGAGCTCCAGCGGTTCACGGACGCGCGCAACGCCTTCGTCCGCGCCGTCGAGGCCGACCCGCAGCACGCCGGCGCCCATTACAACTTGAGCTTCGCGCTCTCGAATCTCGGCGATTTCGACGGGGCGCTGCGCGCCACCAAGCGGGCGCTCGAGCTCGACCCCTACTACGTCTCCCAGAAGTTCGCCCTGACCATCGATCTCCACTACGAGAGCGCCACCATCGGCATCGCCCCGGACATCTCGGCCGACGTCGTGACGGAGACGCTCGGTGAGGAATTTCATTTCGACCAGCGGCTGCTCGACAACATCTTCGAGCAGCTCGCGCCGCCCGCGGCCGCGCCGCCGGCGGCGAAGCCGGCCGACGATCCGCTTGCCCTGGCACGGGATTACGTGAGCAAGGGCCTGCTGGAGGCCGCGGCGGCGGAGGCGGGGCGGGCGGCACAGCGCGGTGCGGATAAGGGCGACGCGGCGCTGCTCCTGGGCGACATCTTCACGCTGCGCGGCCTGCACGGCGAGGCGCTGGAGCGCTACCGCGAGGCCCGCGCCCGGAACCCCAAGCGCCCGGAAGCGCTGCTGGGCGAGGTGAAGGCGCTGCTGGCGCTCGGCGGGAGCCGGGCGCAGGAGGTGCGCGCGCTGGCCGAGGAGCTGCTCCAGCTTCGGCCCGACGACGTCGAGGCGCTCGTGGCGGTGACCAAGGGGCGCGCGGCGGCGGGCGACGCCGCGGGCGCGCTCACCGCCCTCGAGCAGGCGCAGCGGCGCGCCCCGGCCCGCGCCGACCTCCACAAGCTCCAGGGCGACATCGCCCTCCAGGTCGGCGACAAGCGCGGCGCCCTCGCCGCCTACGGGGCGGCGCTCGAGCTCGATCCCGGCTACGTGCAGGTCTGGCTCGACCTCGGCCGGCTGCACGAGGACCGGGAAGCGTGGCGCGACGCCCAGCACGCCTACGAGCGGGCGCTGGAGGCTCTCCCGACCTTCAACGAAGCGGCCCTGGCGCTCGCCGACTTGCTGCGCCGCACCGGCCGCCCGCGCCTGGCTGTAGCGCGGCTCGTCGAGCTGCTCGAGCAGGATCCCTACGACCTCGAGGCGTTGCTCCTGCTCGGGCGCGCGCTGCTCGAGGACAAGCGCGACGAGCAGGCGCTCCAGGCGTTCCGCCGGGCGCTCCAGTTCGACCCGGATCACGTGGAGGCGCTGTTCCAGATGGGCGTCGCCCTCGCGCGCCTGCACCGCTACGGCGAGGCCGTGCAGGCGTGGGAGAAGGTCACGCGGGTCGATCCGGGGGGCCCGTTTGCCCACGCGTCGCGCGCGCACGCCCGCACCGCCCTCGACCTGCAGCACATCTTCGCCTCGGACGCGGCCTAGTCCATGGCGATCGAGGGACCGCTTCGCGAGCTTGGCATCCATGATGTCTTCCAGCTCCTCGACCTGAGCCGGAAGACGGGGGTGCTGCGCGTCAACTCGGAGCTGCGACACAACGCGGGGACGCTCTACTTCGAGGCCGGCGCGATCATCTTCGCCGAAATCCGGTCGAACCCGCACCCGCTGGGCGCGGCGCTGCTCCGCGCGGGCAAGATCACCGAGGCCGACCTCGACCGCGCCCGCGACATGCAGGAGCGCCTGGGCGACAAGCGGCGGTTGGGGGATATCCTCGTGTCCCTCGGCGCCATCACCGCGCGCGAGCTGCAGCGGCAGGTACGCTTCCAGATCGAGGAGGTGGTCTTCGAGGTGATGAGCTGGCGCGAGGGCTACTTCTCCTTCACCGACGGGGCGCTCACCGACCTGCCGAGCGGCGCCACGGTGCGGATTCCGACGGAGGCGCTCTTGATGGAAGGCGCGCGACGCATCGACGAGTGGTCGCGCATGGAGAGCCGCATCCCACACCTCGGCGTGGTGCCGACGCTGGCGCCGCTGGACAAGAACAGTGGGGCGGCCGGGGGTGGCGGGGGGGGCGGGGGGGGCGGGGGGGGCGGGCTCGACCTCCTGCCCGCTGAGTGGGAAACGCTGGCGATGGTGGACGGGCGCCGCGACGTCCGCACCATCGCCCGCGAGCTCGGGCGCTCCGACTTCGAAGTCGCCAAGACGCTGTTCGGCCTCGACAGTGCGGGAGTGATCATCCTCACGGACTCGGGGACCGTCCAGCGCGATGGCGCGACCCTCCATGGGGACCTGGCCGAGCTCGTGGCGCGAGCGGAGGACGCGCTCGACCGCAGGGACCTCGAGCTCGCCCGCGCGACGGCCCAGCAGGCGGCGGCGCTCGGGCCGCACGATGCCGTGCTGCACTTGCTGCTCGGCCGCATTAGCGTCGCAGCCGGGCGGCCGGTGGAGGCGGCGGAGCAGCTGCGCCGCGCGCAGCGGCTCGACCCGCTCTTGGTGGCGGCGTATCGCGTGCTCGGATACGCGCTGGTCGCGACCGGCCGCTTTGCGGAGGCCGTGGAGCAGTGGGACCAGTGGGAGCGGCTCGCGGCGCACTCGGAGAGCGAGACGGCGCAGCTCAACCAAGTGCGGCGGGCCAAGGCCGCGGCACAGACACTCGCGGGGACGAGGGCGGCGCTCAATGCTTGACGAGATCAAGACGCTCTCGAGCCAGCTCGCCCAGGACCCGGACAGCCTGGTGTTCCTCCGGCTTGGGGAGTTGCTGCGCCGGAAAGGCCAGCTCGAGGCGGCCCACCGGGTGGCCCTGACCGGCCTCGAGCGCCACCCGCACCTCGCCGACGCGCACGACCTGTACGCCCGCGTCCTCGCCGACAAGCGCGATTACGAGCGGGCGTTCGACGAGTGGGACATGGCGCTGCGCATCGCGCCGACCCACGTGGGCGCGTTGAAGGGGCTCGCCTTCCTCTATTTCACGGTTGGCGACCTCGCACAGGCGGTGGCGCACCTCGAGGCGGCGCGACGGGCGGTGCCCGACGACCCCGCGATCGTCCAGGCTCTGGCGGCGGTACGGGGGGGGGGCGACGCCCCAGCCACCGGTGCCGCCGCAGCAACCGAGGAGGTGGCTCCCGCTCCCCCGGCTGCGGCGCCGCTCGAGGAGGCGCGTGTTTTCGCGGGCCTCGAAGGAGCGCAGGAAGGTCTGCTGCTCCTCGACCCCTCGGGCCGGGTCCTGGGGGGCGGCCTCAAGGATCCCCACGGCCGGGATGTGACCGACGCAGTGGCCGCATATCTCGCCGGCGTCTCGCAGGAAGCCGCGCGCACGGCGAAGCTGCTCGACTTCGGTGCGTGGACGGGGCTCGCCGCCGAGGGGACGATCGGGCACGTCCATCTGACGCCCCCCACCGGAAACGCCCTGCTCCTGGTCGTGCGGGACCGCTCGGTGCCGATGGGGCGGCTCGCGATTCTCGCCCAGCGGGCGGCGCTCGCGGCACGCCGCTGGTTGGAGCGGCAGTGACCATCGCGCCGGCTGGTGGAGGCTTCGCCCGCGCCCTCGACCTCGTCACGCGCGTCCGCGGCGTGCGCGGCGCCATGCTCGTCACGGGCGACGACGGGCTCGTGGTTGCGGAGCAGCTGATGGAGGGGATCAAGGGCCCCGCAGTCGCGGCGCTGGCGGCGAGCGTCGCCCGGCGGCTGGGACGCGCCATGGAGACGGCCGGCGTGGGCGCGACCCTGTTCTGGCACCTGCAGGCGGAACGCGGCGCGCTGCTCGTAGTCCCCGCGCCGTCCGGGCTCCTGGTCGTGGCGGTCGCCGAGCCCGAGGTGAACGTGGGCCTCGTGCGCCTGGAGCTGTTGCGAGCGGCAGAGGGGGTGGGGTGACGACACGCGCGGTGGAGCCCTGGACCCTCGAGCCCATGGTCGGGTTCGTGCAGGAGGCCGGCGCGCGCTTGGTGCTCGTGATGACCTCGGCGGGCCAGGTGCTCGCCCAGCATGGCTTCTCCCGCGCCATGGACGTGATGTCGGCGGCCGCGCTCGGCGCGGCGATCATGGCGTCGACTGACGAGATCGCCCGGCAGCTCGACCAGCCGCCGTTCGCGGCGCTGAATCATCAGGGCGAGCGGCACGGCATCTTCCTCGCGGCCGTCCCGACGAACCGCGGGAGGCTGGTCGTGCTCGTCGTCTACGACCTCGATGTTTCGTCGCTCGGGCTGGTGCAGTTATTCTTCGGACAGTTGGCGGCCGACCTGCGGGCGGCCAGTCCCAAGCCGGAGGTGCCGAAGCAGGTGCTGGCGGCGGACTTCGAGCGCGACTTGGGCAACAGCCTGAACGCGCTGTTTGGGAGGTAGGGCCCGTGTCCCTGGTCAACTTCACCGCGCGCGAGATCGCCTGCAAGATCGTCTACTACGGGCCCGGCCGCTCAGGGAAGACGACCAACCTGCACTATGTCTACGACCGCGTCCCCGATTCACGGCGCGGGCAAATGGTGTCGCTCGCAACCCAGACCGACCGCACCCTCTTCTTCGACTTCCTGCCCATCGACCTGGGCCAGATCTCCGGGTTCTCGACCCGATTCCAGCTCTACACCGTCCCGGGCCAGGTCTACTACAACGCGACACGGCGCCTGGTGCTACAGGGGGCGGATGGCGTCGTGTTCGTGGCCGACAGCCAGGCGCAGCAGCTCGACGAGAACCTGGAAAGCTTGCAGAACCTGCAGAGCAACCTGCTCGAGCACGGTGTGGACATCCGCAGCCTGCCGCTGGTCATGCAATACAACAAGCAGGACCTGCCCCGGGAGCTGATCCTCGCGCCGGCGGACCTGGACGACGCGCTGAACTTCCGGGGCGTGCCGAGTTTCGGCGCCGACGCGTTGCACGGCGCGGGGGTGTTCGAGACGCTGAAGGGGATCTCCGAGCTCGTGCTCAAAAGACTCGCCGCGGGGAGCCCCGCGTGACCAGCGCCCTCAACCCGAGATACACCTTCGAAAACTTCGTCGTGGGCGCCGCGAACCGGCTGGCGGCCACGGCGGGCCGCACGGTCGCGGAGAACCCCGGCTCAGCCTACAACCCGCTGTTCGTTTACAGCGGCCCCGGCCTCGGTAAGACGCACCTCCTCATGGCCGTGGGCCACACCGCGAAGCAGCTCACGCCCGGCCTCAACATCGAGTATCTGACGCTGGACGAGTGGGTTGAAGCGTTCCACGCCGCCGTCGCCGCGGGGCAGGGGGACGCCTTCCGCCGCCGCTTCCAGAACGTGGACGTGCTGCTGGTGGACGACGTCCAGTTCCTGAGCAACCGCAAGGAGATGCAGTCGGAGCTGCTGCGCCTCACCGAGGCGCTCCAGGTGGCAGGCCGCCAGATCGTGCTCACGAGCGACCGGCCCCCGGCGGAGATCGGGGACCTGGACGCGCGGCTCATCTCCCGGCTCTCGGGCGGCCTGGTAGTGGACATCGGCGCTCCCGACTACGAGACTCGCGTCGCCATCCTGCGGCGCAAAGCCGAAGAGCGGGGGGCGAGCTTCGGGCCGGGCGTGCTCGAGGCGGTCGCGGACGCGCCGTTGACCAACGTGCGCGAGCTGATGGGGGCGGTGAACCGGCTGATGGCCCATCAAGCCGTGAACGACACCCCGATCGACGGCGAGGCGGCGAAGCGGCTGCTCGGGATCGGCGCCGCGGCCCCCCCCGGAGCGCCGTCGGCTGCGGTTGGGAGGGGGGGGGCGGGTGTGAGTCCGCCTTCCCCGCCGGCGGTGGACGAGTTCGGCGCGTTCCTCGCCGATGTCGCGGTCACCGTGGGGCGGGCGGTCGAGGCGTGGCGGACACGCGTCGCCGAGGAGATCCTGCGCTGGGAAGGTGAGGGCTACCGCACGCACCGGCTCGAGGCCTTGCTCGACCAGAACTCCCCGGCGGCCGTTGACGAGGCGATCGCCGCATTCGTCCGCGACGTGGAACGGCTGAAGGTGCTCGAGCTCGAGGTCGCGCAGCTCGACCCGGCGGTGGCGGGGCAGAGCGTGTTCCGCGACCCGGAGCGGATCCGCGACGCCGAGGAGGAGGCGGCGCGGGCGCGCGCCGGCGCCGCACCGCCGCCGGCGCCGTCGCCCGCGTTCCCCTTGTCCGCGTATGCCGTCGGCCCGTCGAACCAGGTCGCCGTGAGCGCAGTGCGCGCCGTGCTGGAGCGGCCGGGGAAGAAATACAGTCCCCTCGTCCTCGTGGGCCACAGCGGCTGCGGCAAGACGCACCTGCTCAACGCGCTGGGCCTCGAGCTCGCGCACGCCAACGGGGCGATCGTGGCGTGTCTTTCGACTCAAGCCTTCATCGACGAGCTGATCGCGGCGATCGACGCCAACCGGGTGGACTGGTGGCGCGCCCGCTATCGCCGCGTCACCGCGCTCCTGCTCGACGACGTCCACTTGGTCGCCGGGAAGGAGCGGACGCAGGAGGAGTTGTTCAACCTGTTCAACCTGCTCCAGGATCGGGAGCGCCAGCTCGTGTTTACGGCACCCGCGCCCCCGAACACGCTCGCCGGGATCGAGGAGCGCATCGCGTCGCGCCTGGAGGGCGGCCTGGTCGTGGAACTGAAGGCGCCCGACCGCGACGTGAAGCGGGCGGTCGTCGAGCGAATCTTGACGCAGCAGGACCTGGCGCCGGAGCCTCCGCTCCTCGACTACCTCGCCGACCGGCCTGCCGATTCGGTGCGAAGCCTGGTGGCAGCGGTGCAGCGGGTGATGAGCGCGGCGGGGGCGCAGGACGTGCCTGTGACGGTCGGGCTGGCGCGCGAAGTGCTGGAGGGCACGTCGCCCCAGGAGGAGGGAGGCGCGGAGGACGGGCGGGAGAGGCGGGGAGGAGGTCGCGCCGGACCTCGCACCAGTGGGGTCGTGGTGTCGAGCCTGGGGAGCATCAAGAGCCGCGAGAAGACCGTGTGGGACTGGCCCGACGTGCCCGACCGGCTGATCGAAGATTTCCGCTGATGGCGATCAAGGGCTCGCTCAAGGAAGCCTCGCTCCCCGACGTGCTCCAGCTCCTCGCCCTGGGGCAGAAGACCGGGTGCCTCTCGATCGCCGACCGGTCGAACTTCGGCTACATCTACTTCGACAAGGGCCGGATCTGCTACGCGTCGATCGTGAACCGCCGCGATCGGCTGGGGGACATCCTCGTCAAGCACGGCACGATCAGCCCGGACCAGCTGGACGCGGCGATCCAGCTGCAGTTCAGGGAGCGCGACCGGAAGCTCGGGGAGATCCTGGTGGGGATGGGGGTCCTCACGCAGGAGGACCTCGAGCGCTACATGCGGGTTCAGATCGAGGAATCCGTCTACTACTTGTTCACGTGGACGCAGGGGACGTTCAACTTCGAAGCCGAGGTGCGGCCCGAGCAGCAGGATTTCCTGGTGTCGATCAGCCCCGAGTCGCTGCTCCTTGAAGGTGCGCGCCGGGTCGACGAGTGGAGCCTGATCCAGAAGAAGATTCCTTCGTTCGACTTGATTTTCCTCGCGGACAAGGAGCACCTCGCGATCGGCGAGGGCCTCACCGACACGCAGGAGCGCCTCCTCCCGCTACTCGACGGCTCGCGCGACGTGACCCAGGTGATCGAGGACTCCGGGCTCGCCGAGTTCGAGGTCGGGAAGGCGGTTTACGGGCTGATCACCGCGGGGTTCCTGCGGCGCGCGGGCCGCACGGCCTCGACCGCTCCGCAGCACGTCACGGACGCGCGCGTCGAGGAGCACCGCAACCTGGGCGTCGCGTTCTACAAGACGGGGATGCTGGACGAGGCGGCGCGCGAGTTCCGCCGGGTGGCGGAGCTCCGGCCCGGGGAGGCCAGCGCGCCCTTCTACATCGGCCTCGTGGCCCTGAAGCAGGCGCGCTGGCGGGACGCGGTGGATGCGCTCCGGCTCGCCGCCGAGCAGGGAGGTGCTCGCGCGGCCGTGTTCCACAATCTCGCGTTCGCCTACGAGCAGCTCGGCCGGCTGGAGGAGGCGGAAGCGCTCTACGCCGAGGCGGTGCAGCGGGCCCGCACGGACGCCCTGGTGTACCTGGGGTGGGGAATCGTCGCGCTCAAGCGGGGCGACGCCGCGAGCGCGGCAGGGCGGCTCGACCACGCCAAAGAGCTGCTCGGCCAGACGCCTCCGCCCACCTGGTTCTGGGCGCGCGCGCTCACGGCGGCGTGCGCCCGGGAGTTCGAGCTCGCCGAGGAGATCGCCCGCGAGGGCGTGGCGGCCTACCCGGGGAACGCTGCGCTGCAGAACAACCTGGCGGTGCTACGGGAGCTCGCCGGCGATCTGCAGGGCGCCGAAACGATCGTGCGCGGCGCGCGCAAGCACGAGCCGTCGCTCCCGCAGCTCTCCAAGAACCTCGGCGACCTCGCCTACCGGGCCGCGCGCTACGACGAGGCCTGGGAAGCCTACAGCCGGGCGGTGGAGCTCGCGCCCGATCTCGGAGACGACGTCTACTTCAAGCTGGGCAACATCGCGTACAAGCGGACCGACCGGGAGCTCGCGGCTCAGCTGTGGCGCAAGGCCCTCGAGATCAACCCGAAGCACGAGCTCGTCAGGGCCAATCTGGATACGCTGAGCGCGCTGTCGTGACGTCGGAGCAGGACGAGGGGGCGTTTCGCACCCTGACGCAGAAGATTTCCCGGGCGCGAGGCGTCGCCTGCGGGGCGTACAAGGACCGCTGCCTGCGGCGGCGCATCGCCGTGCGGATGCGCGCCCGCGGCGTCCACACCTTCCAGGACTACAGCCGCGTGCTCGACGCCGACGCCGCCGAGTACGATCGGCTGCTGGACGCGCTCACCATCAACGTCACCAAGTTCTTCCGCAATGTCGAGACCTGGCGGGCGCTGGATCCCCGGCTGGCGGCGCTGTGGACCGCGCGCCGCGGCTACGTGCGCGCGTGGTCCGCGGGGTGCGCATCGGGCGAGGAGCCGTACAGCATCGCCGTGGCGCTCGCCGAGGTCGCGCGCAAG
>WNGM01003623.1_pt1 | contig 12328 bp, 9 predicted proteins | sample 5400571 | NCBI WGS metagenome assembly WNGM01 (sample SAMN13153378, study PRJNA577476) | soil metagenome | isolation source: 100 cm soil or saprolite under Garry oak tree replicate 2 | place: USA:California | collected 2016-06-15
GCCGGCAAGGCCTCGGCACCGGCGAGCAGAACCTCGTCCTCGATGAGGTCGGGCAGACACTCGCGCCAGTCGTCGCCGACGCGGACGCTGCGCAGCCAGCGCCAGTGGCCCCGCTCGATCAGGGATAGGCAGAGCCGGCCCGGTTCGTGGAGTGCCAGCCAGACGGAGCGCTGGCGGCCGAATTGGCGGCGCCAGGTGTTGACGCCAGCGGCGAGATAGGGCTCGACCGACACCAGGCGGAAACCTCCACCCCGAACGGCAGCGCCGAGGCTGGCCAGCAGTTCCGTGTCGATCGCCGCGGCGATGCGCGTCTGCGCCGGCGGCTGGTCGGACAGACGCACGGTCCAGGTGTCGGCCACGTGCCCGTAGGTGCCGACCAGGCTCATTCGCGCCAGAGCGACTTCCTCATCGTCGTCTTCAAGGTCTTCGCGCCAGGGCTGCAACTGGTAATTGACCAAGTGATTGGAGAGGATCACGCGCACCCGGGGACAGGCGAATTCGCCCAGCGCCGTCGAGAACGATGTCATAGCGCCGGTCCATGCTTCTCCCGCCGCAACAGCCGCCGGATAGCTGCGCTTTTCGCCGACGCGGCCGCGCCAGCCGCGCCGGGCCACGGCAACGACGCCGTCGGGAGCGAAAAATACGTTGAGCAAATCAGGCGACAAAGGTGACACGGTTGATTTCCGCTAGCGTGGTGTTGCCCTGGCGTACCAGATCGAGCGCCGATTCGCGCAGGAAACGGGTGCCGTTGGCCCGGGCCGCCACCTTGATCTGGCGGATCGGGGCGCGGGCGACGATCAATTCACGAATTTCGTCGGTCATTTGCAGGACCTCCGCGATCGACTTACGGCCCTTGAAGCCACTGCCGCGGCAGTGGCCGCACCCGCGGCCGGCGCGGAAGCGGTAGCCGCTGACGTCGACTTCGGAAAGCCCGGAGTCCGCGAGCAGGCGCTCATCAGGCACGTCGTCACCGATGCACTGCGGGCAGTTGACGCGCACCAGGCGCTGCGCCAGTACGCCGTTCAGCGCCGAAACGAAGCTGTAGGGATCGACGCCCATGTGCATGAAACGGCCGATGACGTCGAAAACGTTGTTGGCGTGTACGGTCGTGAATACCAAGTGGCCCGTCAGGGCGGACTGGATGGCGATCTGCGCCGTTTCCGCGTCGCGGATTTCGCCGACCATGATCTTGTCCGGGTCGTGGCGCAGGATGGAACGCAGACCGCGCGCGAAGGTCAGCCCCTTGCGCTCGTTGACCGGAATCTGCAGCACGCCGGGAAGCTGGTATTCGACTGGATCCTCGATGGTGATGATCTTGTCGCGGCCATGGTTGATCTCGGAGATCGCAGCGTAGAGCGTCGTCGTCTTACCCGATCCGGTCGGGCCCGTAACCAGAACCATGCCGTAGGGCTCGCTGGAAAGCCGCCTCAGCAGCGCGGCAATATGCTCGTCGAAGCCGAGGCTGCTGAGTTGCAGGCCCTTGACCTGGTCGGTCAATGACTGCTTATCGAGAATCCGCAGTACCGCATCCTCGCCATGGATGCTCGGCATGATGGAAACGCGCAGGTCCACCTCGCGGCCGCGGATGCTGACGCGGAATCGGCCGTCCTGAGGCACGCGGCGTTCGGCGATGTCCAGTTCGGACATGACCTTGATGCGCGAGATGATCTGCTCGGCGAGATCGATCGACTGCACGGTACCGACAGCGGTCAGGACACCATCGACACGGTACTTGATGTTCATCCCGTTGGCATTTGACTCGAGGTGGATGTCGCTGGCTTCGGTGCGCAGCGCGTCGTAGACCGTCGAATTGACGAGGCGCACGACGGGACTGGCATCCTCGGTAATGCCGCGGAAGCTCAGTTCCTCGACCGCTTCGGAGGATTCGCGGCCGCCGCCGGCTTCCGGCAGCGCCGAGTCGATGGCGCGCAGGCTTTCCTCGTGGCGGGCCTGCCAAGCGGCGATGTCGGCGCGGTGGGCGATGCAGGTGTCGAAACGTTCCCGGACGCGCGATTCGGCCCAGCTGAGCACCGCGGCATCGAAGGGGTCGCCGACGACGAGACGAAGCCGGCCGCCGGCCTCGCGCATCAGCAGACAGTCGCGCGCGATCATTTCGCTGAACGGCACGATGTCGAAGGCCGGCGCCATGTCCCGCAACCCGGCCATGGCCAGTACCGGCCGACGTACGGTGGCGGAGAGCGCCGCGATGAACTCAGCCTGGGTGAGACCGGCGGTTTCCTCAAGGGCCTCGACGACGCTGCGGCCGCTGCCGCGGGCAAGCTTCCGCGCCTGCTCGAGGAGTGCCGGCGGGAAGGGCTTGGCCGCGGCCGTCGCGATTTCGGGTGCAATGCTGCTCATTGGATGCTCCCCGCCAGTTCGAAGATCGGGAAATACATCAAGACGACGATGCCGCCGATGACGATGCCGATGAAGGTCATCAGCAGCGGCTCGAACAGGCGCACGAACCAGTCGACCCAGCGGGCTATCTCGTCATCGTAAAAGTGTGCGATCCGCTCCATCATCTCGCCCATGCGCCCGGTCCGCTCGCCGACGCGCAGCATCCTCAGGGACACCGGCGTGGTCAGGCCGTGGGCTTCCATCGCCACGGAGATCGGCATGCCCTCGCGGACTTTCTTGGCCGATTCGGCGAGGCGGCTGCGCAGCGGTCCCTGCAGCAGGTCGGCGGTCATCGACAGCGACGGCATGATCGGCATGCCGCCGCGCAGCAGCATGCCGACGGTGCGGTAGAAACGCGCCAGTTGGTAGATGCGCATGCGCTCGCCGATGGCCGGAATGGTCGTCATCTTCTCGAACATCCAGCGCCGCGACTGGGGTCGTGTCGCCCAAGTGATGAAGGCGGCGAGAGCGCCGACGCCAACCACGGCTAGCGTCCAGCCGTGATCGTGAACCAGGCCGCCCCACTTGATCAGCATGCGCGACATGAAGGGAACGTCGCGACCGAGGTCCTCGAAGATGCGCGAAAAGCGCGGCACGACGTAGCCGAGAAGAAACAGGATGACGAGCAGACCGGCGCCGCTCAGCATGATCGGATAGATCGCGGCGCTGACGATCTTCTTGCGCACGATGTCGAGCTGCGCCTGGTAGGCGACGTAGCGGGCGAGCGCTTCGGGAAGGTCGCCGGTCTTTTCCGAGGCCCGCACCGTGGCGACATAAAGGGGTGGAAACACGACAGGAAACTGCTCGAGCGCCTGGGACAGCGACTGTCCCTCGTAGAGGCTGGCAACCACCTGGGCGAGAAGCAACTGCCGCTCCGCCCGGCTTTCCTTTTCCTTGAGGGTGTCGATTGCATCGACGACCGACAGCCCGGCCTCGAGCAGAGTGAGCAGTTCCTGGCTGAACAGCCCGAGGGGAAACGAGCGCGAATCGCGGGCGCGAAGTCTGCGCAGGCTGAGCGCCTGGTCCGCCTTGACCTTGAGCACGGAATAGCCCTGCTGGCGCACCTGCGCCGCGGCGGCGTCGGCGCTGGCGGCGTCGAGCTGCATGGTAGTCACCCCGGAACCGGGGCGCAGGACGCGCACTTCAAATCGCATCGGCGTGATCTCGTCCCGGCTGAGCGGACACCGCCCTACTCCCAGTTTCCTATGTCGGCCGCATCGCCAGTGCCGCCGGCGATGCCGTCCTTGCCATAGGAAATGATGTCGTACTCGCCATGGTCACCCGGCTGCTTGTAGATGTACGGGTTTCCCCAGGGGTCTGGCGGAAGGCCCTTCTTGAGGTACGGGCCGTCCCATTTCGCCTCGTTGGCCGGCTTATCGACCAGGGCTGCCAAGCCCTGCTCCGTGGTCGGATAATGACCGGTGCTAAGACGATATAGATCGAGGGCCTTGCCCAAGGAATCGATCTGTGCCCGCGCGGTCTTCACCTCGGACTTGCCGACCTGCTTGAAATACTGTGGGGCGACGTAGCCGACCAGCAGCCCGATGATAACCATCACCACGAGGAGTTCGAGCAGGGTGAAACCGTCCTGCCGACGCTGCGAATTACGCCTTTGCCGATCCATTCGCCACCCCGCCAATCGCGTGTTGATTAGTCGTGGCCGCAGAGGCGGCCCCAAATTTCCGATCCAGCGGCCAAGCGGCCTGGATTCGAGTTCCGTTTCCCGGTTCGCTGTCGAGCCGGAACCTGCCACCGGAAGACTCGGCCCGGTCGCGCATGCCCATCAGGCCCATGCCCGAACCGGAAACGCCGGCGCTGACCGTGCCCGTGGACCGGACACCGCAGCCGTCATCGGCGACGCCGAGCTGGATTTCGCCGTCGCTTCGCCGCAGCGAAATCCGCACCGCCGTCGCCCGGGCGTGCTTGACGACGTTGTTGAGCGCTTCCTGCACGATGCGGAAGATCGTCGTCCGCAGCGCCGCCGGCACATCCTCCTCGAACAACGCCACTTCGGTAACCAGTGCCAAACCCGGATGTATCCCGCGGAACTCGCGGAAGAACCAGGACAGCGTACCGACGATCCCGAGATCGTCTAGGGTCGCGGGGCGCAGATCCATGGCGATGCGGCGCACCTCGGCGATGGTTTCCCTCATCTGTGCAGCCAGTTTGTCGAGCATATCACACGTGGCCGGCGAGTTGCCGCTGCGCGCGGTGTCCAGGGCGACGCCGACGCCGAAGTTCACTGCACTTAGTGACTGACCGATGCTGTCGTGCAGTTCGGTGGCGATGCGCTTGCGCTCGATTTCCTGCATCGTCAGCAGTGCCGCCGAAACTAGCCGCAGTTCCGACTCGGAGCGCTTGAGGGCCGTCGCGGCCTGCTGCTGCCGTTCGCTGGCCTGTTCCAGCGCTGCCGTGCGGCGCTTCAGTTCGATATTCAGATCGTCCAAGGAACTACGCAGCCAGTCCTCAGTGCCGTTGCGGGAAGCGGGATCGAGCAGGCGGATGATCGCCGCACCGTTGGCGGCCCCGGGTTGCCATGCGGATGGCATGACGCGCACCGGCGCCACTGCGACGCTCTGAGGCCGGCCGAGAACCGAATCGTGGACTGTGCGATGCGTCGCCTTGCCCGTCGCCTGCGCTGCGGCGATGTCTGCGGCCAGCACCGCGAAGGCGCAGTCAGCGCGGCTGCATCCGGGATGCAGCACATCATGGAGTTTCAGGCCGCCAAGCTTCGCCGCATCGGCAACGACGCCGAAACGCTCGAAGCCCGCCTTGGCGCGAATAATTCGGGCCTCTGCGTCTACGAGGCAGACCAAGGCGCCGCCGGACTCGGCGACCGCCATCCAATCGGCGATCGCCTGGGCAATCCAGCCGAAATCGAAGTCATCGCGTATCGGCGACACGACTTCCGATTTCGCAGCACTCGCACGTTCCGCCGCCATCGTCACTGCCCTCTAGCCACCATCTCGCAAGCCCCGCCGCTTCTGCTGGGGCGATCCGTGGTGCGCCGTGCGAAATGCCTTCGGCATCGGTCCTGCATGCGGATGGTGCCCGGGCGGATCGCGGTGCGCGAGGTGCCACCGGGAATCAGCGGCAGGCGGTCGGCGAATTCCCCCATGGATACGGCTTTGCTGCCATCCGGGCGGCTCAAGGTGAGGCCGTGGACTTCGCCGCGCTTGGCGCTGTTAGACGCCGTTGCGGCTTGGTCGTGATGACCGTGATCATCGTGATGGGCGGGCCCGCTCCCAGCGTGCAGGCACCCGGCGGCGGCGCACGGCAAGGCAGCGCCGGGCAGAAGCGGTTGCCGGCGGGTGGCGAAATGTGCAGTCGCTGTCTTCAATTGGGTGTTCCCTGGTACGTTTGGGCCGCTTCCGGGCTTGATGGTAATTGAGGCCTGACTGATTGATCCATTGAAAAATTGGCACCGCCGCAAATCTTGTCATGCCGACGGCGTAAGCGGCGGGCCAATCTGCCCGGCCGTCGCCACTGAGCGCCCACCGGTCAAATCAGCAAAGTTTCGATCATCCTATACGCCGCCAATACCCGGGGCACGTAGGCGATGGTTTCCCTGAAGGGCGGGATGCGGCCGCCGTGGCGCAGGACGGCGTTCTCGCCGGCGTTGTAGGCGGCGAGGGCGAGCTTGACGTCGTTTTTGAACAAGCGCAGCAGGTCGCCGAGATAACGGGCGCCGGCCTCGAGATTCTTGGCCGGATCGCGCAGGTCGCTGATGCCGTAGCGGCGAGCCGTTTCTGGCATCACCTGCATCAGCCCGAGGGCGCCCTTGGGCGAGATGGCGTTGGGGTTGTAGCCCGATTCGACGGCAATGACGGCGTGCACCAGCCGCGCGTCCACCTGCGCGCCGCGCGCCGCAAGCTCGACCGCCTGGCGATACTCGGCCACTCGCGCCGGCAGCGAGGCGCCGCGGGGATTGCCGGATGCGGCGGGTTCCGCAACGCCGCTCGCCGCAACGGCAAGCGCCGGGGCAGGCGCCGCCGGCCCCGCCGGCGCCGCGAGCAATAGTTCGAAGCCCTCGCCGTCGGGCAGGTTCGAGAGCACGACGGCGCCGCCGGAATCGTCGCGCCGGAAGATATCGTCGGACGCGGTCGCCGTTCCGGCGGCCAGCAGCAGCAACAGGCTCAGAGCTTCGATGAGGCGCATCGTTATCCTTACTCGTGTTCGTCGTTCTGCCAGTGCAATCGGCGTGCCACGGGCGATCATACCCTGGCCGTTCGGTCTATAACCGCGGCAGGACCGGCGCAGGCCGCTGATCTCCCGAAATACCACGGGCGAAATTCGAATTTTTGTCGCGGGTTAACCCAACTTTCCCCACCAAATATGGGGAAAAATCCCGCATAGCCCTTGACGGTATTGATTCGCCGGGCGCCTAATCCGCACCTCGGCAGAACCGCGGTTCTTGTAGCGCAAGACCAGAAAATCGACATGCGCCAGTTCGGATTCCGGCCCATCATCGCCTCGTCGGCGATCCCGGCCTTTGCCAGGCGAACCGCCGGAGAAGCGTCCGAGCCGGACACGCCGGCCGAGGAGCCACAAACGGTCGTCGGCGACACCGATCCGGCCGCGCAGACACCTGGCCGCTCGGTACCGGAAGCAGGTGCCAGGCCCTTTGCCGCATTTTCGGGCCTTTGCGTCCATCAGCTTCCTTGCCATCACCATCGCCGCCGCGTTGCTGACGATGTGCTTCCGTTTCGTCTCGATCAGCACGATCACGCGTCAGGCGGAATCTAGCAACATGCTGATCGCCCAGGCGGTGATGGGTTGGGAGCATCAGGCGATTGCCGCCGTACTGGGCACGAGTCCCACGGGCGGCACGGCGGACTTCCCGCCACAGACCGCGGCGGCACTGGACGATCTGGTCCAGGACACGCACGCGCGCAAGCTCCGCATCTACGACCGCCACGGCCTGGTCATCTTCTCGACCAAGCATGGCGAGATCGGCCATCGCGATGGCGATCATCCGGGCATCCTTGCCGCCCTGGCCGGCCGCAGCACCAGCGACCTCAGCTATCGCGACACATCTTCAACCGCACCAACGCCCCGGGCGAAGACGACAACCTTATCAAGACCTATCTGCCCGTGCGGCGGGACCACGATGGCGCGGTCCTCGGCGTCTTTGCCGTCTACACCGGTATCGACACCATGGTCGCCGACAGCGAGCGGACGCAGCTGATCATCGGCGCCACCGCGGTCCTGATCATGGCACTGCTCTACGTTTCCCTGCTCGCCGTGGTGCAACGTATCGCCAGGATCGGCGACGTGCGCCAGGAAGCGCTGCGCGAGCGCTCTTAAATGCTGTCGGCATTATCCCGGCAGATGCTCAGCGCCCAGGAAAACGAGAAACGGCGTATCGCCGTCGAATTGCACGTACGCGTCGCGCAGACGCTGTCTGCCGTCAAGCTCGGCGCAGAGGCGGCGCTGGTAGGCGCGCGCAGCGGCCGCGGCGATCCGGCCGGCACGCTGGAAGCGATCGTCCCGGCTCTCCACGCGGCGACCCAGGACATCCGTGCTGTCGCCGTGGACCTGCGCCCGTCGAGCCTCGACGACCTGGGCCTGCTGCCGACGCTGCGCTGGCTCTGCCGCCAGTGCGCGGAAAAGCACTCGCACATCGCCGTCGAGCACCGCTTTCGCTTGCAGGAGCGGAACATTCCGCTGTCCCTGCGCGAGATCATCTACCAGGCCGCCGAGGACGCCTGCACCGTATAGCCGCGGCGGCCGAAGGTGTCGGGCGGGCGCTCATCACCCTCTTCGTCGAGGAGGACAAAATCGTGCCGGAGATACACGACGATGGCCTCCGCGAGGCAGCGCCCGACCGGAGCCGTCCCTATGCCCGCGTGCACCAGCGGACGCTGCTCTCCGGCGGCAACTTCGCCAGCCGCCGCAATTCATGGGGCGGTCTGACGCTACGGGCAAGCTGGCTGAATTAGTTTCGCGGCAGGCACAAGACCCGACCGCAACGATGCGGCAAATCGGCGGCACACCCTCTCAGGCGTTGCTGATCCCATCGATCACGTGACCGGTCGGTCCGGCTTGCACGGCCGATTCGCAGTGGCGCACCTGGTCGTCGAAGAAGAAATCCGGTTCGAACTCGCGCAGGAACGGCCCCTTTTCCAGCCCGCCAAGAAACATTGCTTCGTCGACAGCGATGTTCCAGTCCATCAGGGTGCGCACGGCCCGTTCGTGAGCCGGTGCGCTGCGCGCCGTCACCAGCGCGGTGCGGATACGCATCGGCACGTCGCTGCCTGCCGCCTGCAGGCGGTGGAGCGCCGCCAGCAAAGGTTTGAACGGTCCCGGCGGCAGCGGCCGCCGGGCATGGGACTGCTCGTGGGCCTGGAAAGCCGGCAGTCCACCGGACTGGAAGACGCGCTCGGCCTCGTCGGAAAACAGCACCGCATCCCCGTCGAAAGCAATCCGGACCTCCTGCGGATGCCGATCGGCGTCGAGCGCCGAATGGGTATAGACGCGGGCCGCCGGAAAGCCGGCGGTGAGCGCCGCGCGCACATCGCGCTCGTCGGCCGAGAGAAACAGATGCGCACCCAGGGGGGCGAGGAAACGGTAGGGCGGCCGGCCGCGCGTGAACACGCCGCGCTCGAGGGCCAGCCCGGTCTCCTGCGCCGCGCGGAAGACCCGCAGTCCGGAGACCGGGTCGTTGCGGGAAAGGATCGCCACCTCCACGCGGTGCTCGCCGTCGGCGTTGAAGGCGAGCAGTTTCTTCACCAGCGCAAAGGCCACGCCCGGGCGCGCCGGCTGCTCCAGGCGCTCGATCTGCAGGGCCATGTAGGCCGAGTCGTCGCGCGCCTCGAAGACCGCGTTCTCCTCCTCGAAGTCGAACAGCGCCCGCGAGGACAGGGCGACGACGAGCCGGCCTTCTAGGCTTACGGGCATGGTAATTCCACCGGCATCAGAAAGGCTCAGGATACACCGCGAGCCGGCCGACCGCGGCAAAGAGGATCCCGGCGCGTATCGTCAGGCCCTCGTCGCGGAACAGTGCCGCATAGCGTTCGATCTGCGGCCGGTAACGTCCGGCATGGGCAAGCAGCGCCCCCGCGTCGCCGGCGACGCGGGCCGTCTTGTAGTCGATGATCCAGCGCACGCCGGCCTCGACGAAGGTCCGGTCGACGATCCCGGTGGCGATGCGCTGCGCAGCGACGATACCCGCCAGGGCCAGTTCCGACGCCGCCGAGGCGCGCGGCGCCAGTACCCAGCGGCCTTCGGCGCTGGCGGCACGGCCGACGCCCTTCTCGACCGCCGCCGGCGCGTGGCCGCGCTGTTCGAACCAGCGCCGCATGGCGCCGCGAGCGCTGCTCAATCGCCCCACCGGCCATTCGTCGGGGCCCGACCGGGCGATCAATTCAAGGTAACGATGGACGAGCGTGCCGACGTCGACGTCGAGCGGATCGCCCTCGTCGACTTTGTCTCCCTCGTCGTCGTGCGCAATGGCCAAGTTGGCGGAGAACATTGACGTCGGGCTCAGCCAGGCAGGCGCTCCGGGAATCACGAGGCGAAGCAGGCGCGGCACGAAGCGGGACTCGTCCGCACCGCGATCAGGTGGCGCCGGCGATGTGGCGGCCGACGAAAACGCCCCGGCCAGGCTCGGCCAGAGCATGCCCAGAGCCGTGCTCGAAGGTGGCGCGAGCTCGCCCCTGGCGTTCGGGCTGGCGATGCCGACCAAGTGCAGCTTGCGTACGGCCCGCGTCGCGGCGACGTAGAGGACGCGGGCGTCCTCGTTGCCGGCGCGTTCCTGTTCCAGTCGCCGCAGGTAGTCGTAGGGTGTCGGCCCGAGCTTCTCGCCGCCGCGGCGGTTCAACGGCGCGGCCACCAGGTGCTCGGCGAGTCCTTCGTCGAGCACTACCTCTTCCCAAAGGAGCAGCGGCGGATCGTCGCCGCGGCCACGCCGGTGCAGCCCGGGCAGAATCACGGTGTCGAACTCGAGGCCCTTGGCCTTGTGCACGGTCATGAACTGCAGGCGTCCGTCCGCCTCGGCATCGGGCGCCGCGTAGAGCCGGGCCATGTCGTCCTCGAGCGTGTCGATCGAGAAGCGACCGGCGGCATCGAGTCCATCGACGAGATCGAGAAAGGCCCCGACGTCGGCGCCACCGGCCACGGCGTCGACGCAGCGCGGACCGCCGAGCTTGAGCCAGACGCCCTCGACCCAGCGCCGCGGCCGCTGCCGGCCCTGGTGCGCGAAGGCTTCCTCGACCACGCCGCGCAGATGGCCGAGGCGCAGCCGGCCGTCCTCCGAAAGGCGCGCCAGACGTGGCTCGTCATGCATCAGCTGCCAGATCGTGCGGTCGTGGTCGTCCCCGGCCAAGGCATGCAGGTCGGCGAGGCACAGCCCGCACCAGGGCGCCCGCAGGATGGCCAGCCAGTTCACGCGGTCGGCGCGATGAAACAGGGCGCGCGTCAGCGAGAGCAGATCCTGCACCGATTGCCGGGCGGCCAGGGCCTCGATCTCAACCGCCTGGAAGCGCCACTGCGGACGATGACGGCGGATTTCCGCGGCCAGTCCGTCGAGATGGTTTCGCGCCCGAACCAGCACGGCGATGCGCCGCCGCGGATCCTCGCGCCATTCCTCGTCGATGATCTCGGCGATGCGCCGCGCCTCGAGCAGGTTGCTACGTTCCATCGGCGTGCCGGCAGCCACGACCAGCGGGTGGACTTCGACACCGGCGCCGGGCAGCGGCTGTCGCGTAGCGACAAATCGGCGGTAACGGATGGCGCCGCGGCCAACATCGTCCTGACCGGGAAAAAGTCGTGCAAACGCCCCGTTGATCCAGTCGACGACGGCCTCGCAGGAGCGGTTGTTGCGCGCGAGCTGCAGCCGCGTCAGGCCCAGCCTGCCGATGCCCACTTCGGCTGCACGCAGGAAGAGGCCCACATCGGCCTTGCGAAAGCGGTAGATCGACTGCATCGGATCGCCGACGACGAACAGCGTGCGGCCGTCGCCGTCGCTCCAGCCGGCGGTCAGTCGCTGCAGCAACTCGACCTGGGCCGGGCTGGTGTCCTGGAATTCATCGACCAGCAGGTGGCTGATCCGGTAGTCGAGGCGCAGGGCCAGGTCGCTGGGCGCCTCCGCGTCGCCGAGGGAATGCAGCGCCCGCTGGGCCACTTCGACGAAATCCACCTGGCCGGCTTCGAGGAAGACGGCGAGCAGTTGCGCGGCGCCGAGCTTCAGCAGCGCCGCCAAGGCTTCGACGGTCCGCCATTCGGCCTCGTCGTAGCGCGGCTCGGGCAACTCACGAAGCCGAGCCAGCGTCGCCGCCGCCGCGGGGACCGCGGCCAGTTCGTCTATCCAGGCCTGCAGCGCCTTCTTGGCGGCTTCGCCGTCCTTGCCCGGCAGCAGACCGATACTCTTGTCGAGGCGCTTGCGGAATTCGCCTTTGCCGGTCAGCACGAGATCGCAAAGGCCGCGCCAGCCCGGCAGTTCCTCCGGCACGCCGGCCAGCGGCTGGGTCCAGGCGCGCAGCACGGCTATGCTATCTTCATCGCCGACATGGGCCGCCGCCTGGCGCGCCGGGGCCATCAGGCTCTCCTGCCGCGCCGCGCCGATACAGCGGGCCGCGCCGGCAAGATCGCGGATCACCAGCGCCCGCAAGCCCTGTTCGGCCTGTGCCGCGGCGCTTCCGCCGACGGCCTGGCGCAGCCACTGGTCGCGGCGGGCCAGCATCTCTGCCAGCAGGTGGCGCAGGCGGCCGGCATCGTTGTCCAGATGATCCAGCGCGGCCGCCACCACCTCCGCGTGCGGCCCCGGCTCGGCGATCAGCGCCAGGGTGCGGCGCGCCGCTTCCTCGTAATGCCGCGCCGGGTCGTCGTCGACCTGCGGCTGCGCACCGAAGCGGCTGAGAAACGGCATCTGCCGCGCCAGGGCGGCCGCCAGGGAATCGATCGTCATGATGCGCAGCCGCCCCGGGTGTTG
>WNGM01006761.1_pt1 | contig 12321 bp, 8 predicted proteins | sample 5400571 | NCBI WGS metagenome assembly WNGM01 (sample SAMN13153378, study PRJNA577476) | soil metagenome | isolation source: 100 cm soil or saprolite under Garry oak tree replicate 2 | place: USA:California | collected 2016-06-15
CTCCATACTCTTCAGGCGTTGTCATACCCATCAGGCCCAGCCTGGCCATCTCAGAGTAGACCTCTCGTGGGAAGTATTTATTCTCGTCCCATGATCCGGCATGTGGGATGATTTCTTGCTGAGTGAAGCGACGTACCATGTCACGAATGTCTGATTGCTCTTCGTCGAGATCAAATATCACTGTGCTGCTCCTTTGAGGCCTCTAAAAGTCTCAAACCAGGCACCCACAAGGGATGCCCCTACAAGTCACGCGTCATGTTATAGTGGTAACATATTGAGATATGTGAGCGCAAGGGGAAAAGACTAGCTCTCTTCAATGCACAGCAATAAAAATATTTTCCCAATCGATCGGCGACATCTGGGGTGCCGGGTTATACGGGATACTTTTTACATAGGGCTTGAGCAGGAAGCTTGTGTTTGCTTGATACATTGGTAGCCAGGCGACATCGTTAACCAATTGCTGCTCCGCATTCTGATACAGCTGAATGCGAGGATTAAATTTGGGGTCGAGATTGAAATTGGCGTCAGCGGCTTCCATCTGCCGTTGTATCGCTTGCTGCTGAATGTGATCAGGTGCATTGTTCTGACCATAGTTCATGTTATTATAGGGTGAACTATTATCGAACTGGAGCGTTGTCCAGTCCTGCGCATCAGGGTAGTCCGCACTCCAGCCGGCAGCCCAGAACTGTAGTCCGTGCGCATTGTTGGTTGCAGCAGATATTTCTTTGTACAATGTGCCAACCGGGACAGGATTGGCTTTGACATTTATCCCCAACGCACTTTGCCACATTTCCCGAACACTATCTACTTCCTTATCGAAAGTAGGCGAAGCGCTTGCATAGGTAAATGTGATAGGCGGCAGCTGTGTAACGCTTGACCAACCCTCTTCTTGCAAGCCTTGCTGTAGCAGGGCTTTAGCCAGGCTCGGATCACCAGCAGTAAGCTGCTCTCCATCAGGGCCTGTGAGCATGGGATTATAGCCTGTCATACCCTGTGGCACAATATGATTCGTAGGGAAATACTTACCTTTCCAAACAGCATAAGTAATTGCATCCTTGTTAATAGCCAGAGCGAATGCCTGGCGGATATGGATATTGTCGAACGGCTTCACCAGGTAATTCATGGCATAGTAGTAGGTTGTTAGCTGGGGTACCTGGCGGAAATCGTTGTGCATTCTCTCCTGGGGCAAAAGAGCTTCGGGAATAGCTGTAGTATCGATCTGGCCGGCTTGATAGGCTTGAAAACTTGCCTCTACATCTTTATAAAACGGCAAGATAACTTTCTGCAGCTGGGGGTGAGGACTATAGTAGTTGGGATTAGGCGCGAAATCAAATTCCTTACCATGGATATAGCGTGAAACCATAAAGGGGCCATCTCCACCGCCCTCGTTCAGATGATCAGTAAATTTCTGAGGGCCATACTTCTCAATCAGCCTTTTCTCAACAACATAGGAGCCTGGGTAAGCTAGAGCTTTTAGAAAGTACCCGGCCGGCTTACTTATAGTGATTACAATAGTAATAGCATCGGGCAAGACGATGCTGTCGCCAATAATGGTGCGAATCTGGCCCGCGTGTAGCTTATCCGAGTCCTTGATAAGTCCCAAATAGGTCAGGCTTGTGGTGGACCTTGTAGCAGGCTGCAAGGCACGATCAATGCTGAAGGCTACATCCGCAGACGTTAGTGGGGTGCCATCACTAAACTTCAGATTGGGGCGAAGGTAGAATTTCCAATGCAGACCATCTGCTGACACATTATAAGTAGTTGCAAGCTGAGGCTCTACCATGAGACTATCATCCAGGGTCATCAGGCCTGTGTAGACCATGTTAGTGGCGTTAATCGATTGAATATCTCTGGCAAGGGCAGGATCGAGCACTGTACTGTCTGTAATACCCACCAGGGGGGTGCGGTATATTTGCTGACTGAAGGGAGCCTGCACCGGTCCAGAAGGCGCGCAACTACTACATGCCCTGAATCTCATAAAAGAGGTAAAGAATGAGCAACTTCCCACAACAAGCAGTAGCGCTAGTCCGGTCAGGATCACGTTTATAATAAGTCTTTTGCTGATTATAGCTGCCCATGGCAGAAATATACCCTTTCTGGTTGTCACACCGCTTGCACCTTGAGTTGAGGGAGCGACCTGATTGGAGGTAGTCGAAGGTTGCAGCGCGTACAGCGCTCTAGATTGTTGGAAGGCGATCTGCTCTAACTCCTGTTTGACGATGGCCATGCTTGCAGGTCTTTTGCGCGTATCTAAGTCAAGCATATGCGCGACGAGTGCCTCGAGTTCAGCGGGAAGGGATGCATGAGTTGCTCGTAACGCTGCCATGCGGAAGGGATTTTCCGAGGGATCATTTCCCGTCAAGAGTTGATGGAGTGTAACGCCGAGGCTGTAAATGTCGGACTGCTGGGTCGTCTGTGCCTTGCCATACTGCTCAGGTGCAGCATAGCCGGGGGAGCCAAGGGCGATAGTATCTCTGGCTTGCCCCGGTTTAAGGTGACGGGCCGTGCCAAAGTCGATCAGGTAGAGATGGCCCCGAGGAGTGCGCATGATGTTAGCCGGCTTGACATCACGAAAGATGATCGCTGGTTGGCGCGTGTGGAGGTAATCCAGCACGGTACAAAGCTGGATAGCTATGTCCAGCACGGTGTGCAGAGGGAGGCAGCCATCTCGCGTTTTTTGTAGATACTCTTCTAACGTTTCTCCCTCAATGAAATCCATCACAAGGTACCAATGCTGCGGGTCGGTGAAGTGATTATAGAGCTGAGGCAGGTTGGGGTGCGTTAACCCGGATAAGAGCATAACCTCACGATTGAAGGTATCGGTTGCTTCAATCACTTCCTGCGGTTTGAGGCCTTGGAGATTGATTTCCTTGATAGCGACCAGCCGGTCGCCTGATTGGGTGTCTTTTGCCTTGTAGACGGCTCCAAAGCCGCCCGTACCTACCTGACCGATTATGAGATAGCGCAGATTGAGGAGAGAACCTGGGATAAGAGGACCAGTACTGGGATGAAGCTCTGGTTGTGCTGTCTCTGCAAGCAAAGGCTTACCGCAGGCGAAGCAGTTTTCTGTGCCTGTCCGATTGGCTGGATTAGCCGCGCCGCATTTTTCACAGAAAAGATGGGTAGTTTCCATGTGCTCTCATCCCTATGGCTGTTAATACAAGCAAGGATATGGCGATGAATCGGCCTCCGAAGCTGGGCGAGGACTGCCTTCATCGTTCCCCGAACGCGGCTGCCATCGCCCCTACAATGGACGGGCTTCGCCAGACGATGGATGCGTAAGGCGCCTACTATAAGCCGCTTGCACCTATCCTGCTTAGTACAAAGGTATATACGAAGTAGGGGGCTTATTCATCACAGGGTTTGCCACACTTGCACGGTGTGATCAACGCCGGCGGAGGCGAGACGCGTACCATCAGGAGACCAGGTTACAGCGATCACATAGCCATGGTGACCGAGGTAGGTGCAAAGGGAGTTTCGTGTAATGGCGTCCCAAACCTGCACGGTCTTATCGTTGCCACCGGAGGCGATACGCCTGCTGTCTGGCGACCAGGCTACGGTATTCATGCTAAAGGAAGGATTACGATTCATCCCAGATCTGCATCGTCTTATCACTGCTCGTGGAGGCAACACGCCTGCCATCGGGCGACCAGGCTACGGATGTTATTTTTTGGGAATGGCCCGGGTAGATATAGATACTGCGATTAGAGGAAAAAAGATTCGCAAAAAAATTAGCCTTGCTATCTTTTGCATACTCCCACACATGTACAGCATGGCTGCCAGAAGCAAGACGCCTGCCATCAGGCGACCAGGCCAGGGCAGAAACAGGAAAAGAATGTCCCCGATAGGAGAAAAGAGTGCGACCAATGCTGACATCCCATACCAGTACCGTTTTATCCATGCTGGCCGAGGCGATGTGGACGCTATAAGGTGACCAGGCCACGGCAGTAACCTTATTTGCGTGTCCACCGAAGGTGAAGAGAGGTTTATTTGTAGCTACATCCCACACCTGTACTGTACCATCATCACTGGCTGAGGCGATGCGAGTGTTATCAGGTGACCATGTGACCGCGTTGACCCGGTCAGAATGGCCGCGATAGACCTGCATATTATTCCCGTTGGCCGCATCCCATATGCGTACCGTCTTATCATAGCTGGCTGAGGCGAGTCGTTTGCCATCAGGCGACCAGGCCACGGCAGTCACGCGGCTGCTATGGCCGGAACAGATATAGAGTGTATTTTTTTGAGGTCGCGGTAGATTAGATTGTCTCGGTCGCGAGGCCGGTGGGACCAGTGGGGCCTGTGGGGCCTGAGGTGGCAATGGCGGTAAGGCGCCCGCCTGCGAGGGAAAGAGAGCTCCTTGAGGGTATCCTTGTGCTGGCCCTGTTCCCACGGCCCTGTAGCCAGGCGGAAGGGTAGATGGCAAAGGGTTCGTCCGCGCGGCAGTATAGGAAGTAGCAATTTGTTGTAGTTTTTGCTTGACGTCGGCTACCCTGGCAGGTCTTTTGCTGATGTCGATCTCTAACATTTGCATAAGCAGCGTTTCGAGGTCAGCCAGCACCGGGTGTAATCGCAGCGGTGCGAAGTGGAATGGAGTATCTGAGGGGTCGTTTCCGGTCAGCAGCTGGTGGAGTGTGGCACCCAGGCTGTAGATGTCGGCGCGGGGAGTGGTCTGCATCTTGCCATACTGTTCCGGCGCCGCATAACCGGATGAACCCAGCGCGGCAGTATCTTTGGCCTGGCCTGGTTTGAAGTGGCGAGCAATACCGAAGTCAATCAAGAAGATATGGTCGCCAGTGGTCAACATGACGTTGGCGGGTTTGAGGTCGCGGAAGATAATCGATGGCTGGCGCGTGTGCAGGTAGTCGAGCACAGAGCAGAGTTGTATGCCGATATTGAGTACCTTCTCAATTGGCAGCTTGCCTCCCATTTTGTTCAGATACGTTTCCAGAGTTTCGCCCTCGATGTAATCCATTACGAGGTACCAGCGGCCGGCATCGTTAAATTGTTCATAGATGCGCGGCAGGTTGGGATGGGTCAGGCCGGCGAGGAGGAAGGCTTCGCGTTTGAAAGCTTCGATGGCTTCGCTGAGTTCTCGTGAGGTCAGGCTGCTCTGGCTCATTTCTTTGATGGCCAGCAGTCGATTGCCAAACTGGGTATCCGCGGCTTTATAGACGGCCCCAAAGCCTCCTTTACCTATCTGGCTGAGGATGCGATAGCGCTGCTTGAGCATGTGTTGCTGTGTGAGCAGCCCGGTGAGGGTGCGGCTAATTGCTCCCATAGCAGCATTATGCAGCGGGCGTCCGCAGGCGGAGCAAAACGCTGCCTGCGCCCGGTTGGCCGCGCCACAGGTATCACAGAAGACGGTTGAAGAAAGTGCCATGCGTCCTGTTTTCTAAGTCTCTAAGATCGGGTGTGTTATTTTCTGTACATTAGTACAAAAGTACGTATTCTGTCAAGAGGGTTTTGAAGGGGTAGTGAGACGCTTTTCGAGATGGTAAACACGCTCGTAAAGCATCTTTTTTGTTCGTAGGCGTTCGATCGTAATCGCTCATGATCGCCGGCTTTGCTGTCAATTTAGCAAATGAGCACCACATTTCCATAGGCTTGATGAGTAGGTTTATGAGGTGAGTTCGAGTGGTCGTAAGGGTGTAATTAAGCTACAAATGGCAAGCCAGTATCTTTGCGAATTGTGTGAGACGTTCGGCAATCTCATTACTTCGCCCATCCAGGGTTTGCGTCTGGTTGGAACAGGCAGTTGAAATTCGATGCATTCCTATGTTGGCTTGGTTCCGCATGTGGTGAGATAGTATTGGACAGCGCAAAAGGTCTCCTGGGCAATCTCGTCTAAGGTGCGTGCATACAAAACAGCCACCTCTTCCTCAGTGATCAAACCACTCTTTATAAGGAAAGGCTGTACCAGAAACAGTCCCGTTCTCAAGTTCTCAAACATCACGGTATGTGCTGGTGTTCCTCCTGAGTAGTTGAGTACTGCTGCCTGCTGGTGCATGTTCACGAAGCCTGCTTGTCTGAACAGGTGCATTTGTACGGCCGTGACTCCCATCGCGTCACTTTCAAACGCGAAGCCATGTCCCGCCTGGCGCATAGCCGACACAATCAGGTGATTGTAGTGATTGAGTGACGCGCTCGTCGTCACTCCCGTATTTTCAAATTCGGTGGTGCAGAGGATCCCACCGGGTCGGAGCAGTCGAAAGTACTCAGACATCACTCCTGGCCAGGAGGCGGCCGTCAACCAAGAAGTCGTATAGCGTGCGTGGATCAGATCATAAGACGCATCTGGAAAGGCCAGTGGTGCGCGAGCATCCATGACGAGGAAGGTGGCGTTGACCAGCTGCTGTGCGTGGGCCTGATAACCGGCGTAGTTGACCATCGACTGACTACTATCGATGCCGATGGCTCGGAGACGAGGAAACTGCTGCGTCACTGTCAGCACCCATTCTCCTGGACCACAACCGATATCCAGAACGGTTTGGATGTCTGATGGGTCAATCGGCGTGGGAAGGAGCCCCACAGCTTGTGTGACGATTCTCGCTTGTTTCATTAGGCGTGCGATTTCAGCGGCATTTTCCGCGTCCAGATGATAACTGGAAGCATCTGAAGACGGAGCGTGTTTAGAGAGAGACATACGCCTGTTTCCTTTCTTCCCCTCAATCGGTCCGTAAAGAGCTTTTATGTTAATGTGAACACAGCACTCTATTGTACCACGTTTATGAGAGTGCTCACTTTGCTCTTGTCGAGTAGCTTCCTGAGGGGCTTGGCGCTGTTTGTTTCGTACTATTTTGTCTACTAATGTCTACCATTTTCGCTGATTTTCTATCAATTATGCTATCAGTTATGCTGTCAGCTTTTTCTTCTTGGCTACTCGTTTATGGCTTGTTGGGGCTTCAAATGGCAAAGCCATGAGAGTGGCAATGCTCTACAGGGTTTGGTTTATGGAATGTTCCATTGTTCAATCGGGCCATTGAGGGCCTCATCTAGGTCCGTTTCTGCTTTTCCAAACTTGAGCGCCTGTTGGTGAAGGTAGCGTTTGATGTTCTGGATATGTTCCAGACGTCGATGATGCCCTTGGACTCTTGATAATCTCGCGGCTTCTATGGCGAGTGGTTCCCCGCTGTCGATTTCACCCCCGTAGATGAAGGCTTCTGCACGCACTATCATAAGCAATATCTTGTTGTTTGGTGTTTTTGGGAGTGTGGCTTTGGTACGTTTGACATACTCTAATGCTTTTTGTGCCTGGCCTAGAGCTGCGTAGCTTTTGGCGTACTCTTCATAGATCGTGCCGAGATTGTAGTGCCCATGAATGCTGTTCTTTGCTGGATCGATGGTGGAAGCGAGGTCTTCTGCTTCCGCCATCGCACGCTCAAAACTATGCATATCTTTCTTGAGGAGAGATGCACGCCCCAATAATTGCAAACCGTTTCCTCTTGCTGCTGTGTTGGCTTGGGGGGTGGTATCGCGTGCTGCCTCAAGGTAGGTGATAGCTTTTGAGAGGTCTCCGAGTCGGCGGTACATGTCTCCTTGGTAGGTGAGAGCAATACTGAGCATGGTTTGATCGTGAATGATGCGTGCGACAGATTCCATTTCATGATAGTAGTGAATGGCCAGGGGTACTTCACTTGTTCTTGCGTTCATTGATGCCACGTAGCCTGCTGCCTGGTAAGCGTGGGCTAAAGAGCGTAAAAGGGCATAATCTTCTGTGACTATCTGCGTATTGATATCTCGCACCAGCTTTTCGATGATGGTGCGAGCCTCTATTACACGTACTTCGTTCATGAGAGATCAGACATGTTCAATGATTTCCTCGATGTGTTGCGGGGTTTTGGGAATGTAGACTGATGCAGCCAGACCTAATCGCTCTGGCTCAATGCCTAATATATCAGCAATACGCCGGAGTTCTTGAACGTTGTTGACTGGGCGCTCATTTTCCCATGTGCGGAGAGTGCGAGGTTCTACCTCAAGATCGTAGGCGAGTTGTTCTTGCGTGAGGCCGTGTTCTTTGCGGTAGTCTTTGAGGACCTGACTGAGAAGTGATGGGCTGGTCTTTGGTTCTGCCATAGCCGTATTTTTTTCCTGTTTTGTCATTATTGCATTGTTAGGATAGCCATTTTTCATGCCTGTAAAGTTGAGTCATTATCATCGGGCACACTTTCAATAAGATCAGAAGCATCAACCTCTAATGCTTTTGCTAACTTATCAAGAGTGACTGTAGACAAAGGACGATAAGGATTTCTATAAATCAATCGAATAGTATTATAGACAAGGCCAGATCGTTTTGCCAATTGCCGCATACTAACCCCTTTTGCTTTGGCAACTTCTGCAACTTTCAAACGTATCATCGCGCTACTGCTCTCGCTTTGCTAATATCCGGCTAATTGTAGCAGTTCTTTTGCCGTTGACAGAGCTATCATTTTGAAAGTAGTATCTTTATAAAAGGACTACTTTTATAAAATCAGTTTATGCGCGTAAGGAAAAAGAAGGTCTTGCGCCAGCAACAATTAGAACCATGCATGCTGTCTTGCACAATGCATTGTCTCATGCTGTAAGCATCAATCTTGTTGGTCGTAATGTTTGTGATGTGGTGAAACGACCGCGCCTGGTGAGGCATGAGAGACATCCTCTAACTGTAGAGCAAGCACAAAAGTTGTTGCGATATGTGCAAGGTCGTAGCTTGGAAGGGCTTATTACGGTGGCTTTAGCGACGGGAATGCGGCGAGGTGAATTGCTCGGGCTTCGTTGGCAGGATGTTAACTTTGACACAAGGGGTCTTCAAGTACAGCGTACTATTAGTCGTCAGAGAAAGAGAGGTATTGTTGAGTCTGAGCCGAAAACATCCAGGGGGAGGCGAAACATCATTTTGCCTCCTTTTGCTATTGATGTGCTCAAGCAGCATCGTACACGTCAGTTAGAGGCTCGGCTGAAGGTAGGGCCAGCATGGGAAGAAAGTAACTTTGTGTTCTGCAATGGACATGGAGGGTTTCTAGAGCCCAGCCAGCTTCATATGATGTTTCGGAGTCTTCTTGAGGATGCAGGTCTTCCCCAGATACGGTTTCATGATCTCAGGCATAGTGCGGCGACTATCATGCTGAGCATGGGGGTGCATCCGAAAGTGGTGCAAGAGCTTCTAGGGCATAGTAGTATCAGCATGACCTTGGACACGTATTCGCACATGCTTCCATCAATGCAGCAGGAGGCAATGGATAAGCTTAATGGTCTGTTTGATCTTGACAGGTTGGATGATGAGGATGTTAGAGGTGGTCAGACTAACTAACTCGTTTTGAGTATTTTGCAGTTCTTCCGTGCTTGCATCGATTTGGAGGTTATGAAAAGCATGGAAGAACTGGAACTTGGCGTGATTTGCAGGTTGTGCCATTTGTCAGAATGATTGACTCTCCCCCGCATTAAGTGAGCCTGCTTGCTTAATGCAGGCTCCAATACGCCAATTCAGTGTAGGTGAAAAATGACGGGTTCCAAGTTCAATTGACTGTCATTTTTGTAGTGGAGAAGCAGGTATGGGAAGAGGCAACATAAGAGGTTACCCTTCCGTGTCTACGTTCCCAATTTCAATCCAGCCGACTCTAGCCAATGAGAACCGGATCATACACCTGTACTTCTCCTCCCAAGAGAGAGACTCCCCCAGTAGCGAAATTAGGTATATCGCTCACCACGGCCTGACCCTCAGGTGATTGCAAAGCCGTCTGTAGAGTTCCCATGTCCTCAAAATAGAGGTTGGCGATCAAGTAATAGGGGGATGATTCCTTCGGATTGAGCGATGTCGGTTTGGCGGTAGTAAAGCCTTTGATCCCCAGTAACTTTTTGACCAGAGGAATATGAACAGTCTGATAGTGCTCATCAAACGCAGTGGGATCCTGCGGATGATTATACAATGCAGTGACTTGGATCATGCTATCTTCTCCTTAAACAACCATAGCCGTACTCATTAATACACGTTTCAGCAAGATAAAAGTAGACGTTCCTACTTTTATCTAGAAGAGCTTCAAGTGAAATACCTGAAATACTCCCAGTCGGGTTTTGTCCAATTGTTACGAAGCGATGGAGAACGTCTTCCATTTCTAGCAAGCAGGCTCATTTAAAGTGAGGGTGAGCCGAATGATTGGCTGCTTTGTGCCAAAAGGTTGGCCACACGTTGATAGAGAATGTATATCTGCTATATGGTATGATGTATCCCCCCGCTAAGATCGAGCTGAATGGCTTCTAGTACTCCACACGTTTTAATAGCCTCCATTACACCTCGTGTGAGTTGATGCATCTGATAGTATAAGGCTTTCTGATTTGCAAGCTGAAGCTGGGTGGTAAGTTCTAGTAGCTTTCTTTGATCTGGACTCCTGTCCTTATCAAAATGGCCTCCACCAAGCTTGTTTCGTACAAGATCGATAAAGTGGCGGTGTGATATAGGTTTCCTATCTACAAAAAAAGATTCCTCTTGCCAGAATGCTTCGAGAGTTGTCCATTTGAATCCAAAGAGACTATCAGATCCAAATGAGGATTTTTGAAAGTAAATCGGAGCATTGTCAAGCACCACACTACTGTATTTACGCTCAGCATCACTTTTGCCATAGAACCATAGCTGGATACCATAAGCTTCACAAACATCCCTTATCATAGGATGTGTATCTAGAAACCAACGATATAAAATGATCGACGCATCAAAAAAATCATCATACTCCATAAGCGGTTTTTGGGAGAATCTTTGCAGCTTTTTTATATCAGAGTCCAGCTTGATTAACTGTTCGGAGTTAGGCAACGAAACCTGTCCAATCAGCGGTAAATTAGTAGGATTCGTAGAAGCTTTCTTCAAGCCTTTTGTAGCTTGCTTGGTATACCACCGATTAAATATAGCCACATTAGCAAGACGACCTACATAGTAGCCTTTACGTTGACCATCTAAGTTCCATCCCCCCATGATTAATGGTTGCACGAGATCGGAAAAGCGAATTGGCCTATCTTGCTTCGTATAGTGAATCTGTAGCTCATTATCCACCCATGGTTGCAGCTCAAAGAATGCAAGTAAATTGCTCCTGGGATCAGCAGTACAAACCAGTCGCTTAGCTCTAGACACAGATGTATCAACATAACCAGCTAGCGCTTTACCATCATCATCCCTTAGCATCATTTCAACACGATTAGGAATACCATTGACGTGCAATCGAATCCTGAAGGCTGTTCCATCAGTTACACCACTTCCCAATAGGATCTGTTCATCAAAGGAATCCGATTGAATATCAAGGAGGAAGCATAAGCCTTCCTCTATCCGACTTCCAAAATCACCCATTGTATGGCCATATATATATCCATCGCGGGTCAGGAAAACACTTCCGCCTTCGTCGCCTACAATGGGTGGTTGTCCCATTAACACTTGTCCTTCATTACTAAATGATGATCCAGCAAATGGTGAGTTCATAACATCCCCTGCTACATTTATGGACTGTAAGAGATGTGTAGAAGTCTACACCCTTATTAATCCCATGTCAAAGAACAAACCGGCAACCGACAGTGTTTCTTCCTTTAAAAAGGGTTCGCTAACGGTATCTTCTGTCAACTCGTTTTCAGCTGAGTGGTGCGCTATGGCGCATGACGTTTCAAATGTGAGGAAGGGTCCAATTCACCTATCGAAAACAGTGCAAGGGTGAAAAACTTGTTTTGCTGTCAAAACGGCTGTCAAACACAATTTGGTAGCGGGCAAAATGAGAGGGTAAGCGCTCTAGAAGGGGTTTGATCGGTGAAAATTCTTAGGATGAGGGCAAAAGTACGTAATCTGTCAAGAGCCTAGGCTGTTATGCTACTGGTTCTATGTCTTTAAAGGGAAAGGGAGAAGGCGTGGGTGCATCTCATTGTCCTATCAGTGAGGCGAAAAAACAATGGCAGTCGTACATTTTATACAACATGATGTTATAATACGGATATGCGTACAAGATATTTTTAAGATGAGGGGACTGCTGGTATTATGGCGAAAAAGATTCTAATCATGGATGACGACCCGACCATTGCTGATCTACTGACAGAGGCTCTGGCAGATGAGGGCTATGAAACGTATATGACGACGCAGAGCCTGCGTTTTTATGATGCTGTACGTGAACACCAACCCGATCTCATCTTGCTTGACCTGATGATGCCCTATCTGGATGGACGTGATGAACTACAGCTCATGGCTATGGGTGTAGAGCAACAGATACCGGTGATCGTGGTGACGGCTTTTTTGGGAGCGGGGAACGAGGAGGCGGAGTTTCGCAAGGCCGGCGTTGTCCATATCGTGTATAAACCGTTCGACCTGGACAAGCTTGT
>WNGM01006852.1_pt1 | contig 12318 bp, 11 predicted proteins | sample 5400571 | NCBI WGS metagenome assembly WNGM01 (sample SAMN13153378, study PRJNA577476) | soil metagenome | isolation source: 100 cm soil or saprolite under Garry oak tree replicate 2 | place: USA:California | collected 2016-06-15
CCCAGGGCAAGGGCCTCACCCAGGAAGGAATGTCGATCGGCACGCCCGACTACATGTCACCCGAGCAGCTCTCGGGGATGGAGCTCGACGCGCGCAGCGATCTCTACTCCGCGGGCGTCGTACTGTTCGAGTGCCTCACCGGGCGCGTGCCGTTCGAGGCGGCGTCGGTGTACGCCCTGATCGCGAGGCACCTGGAGGAGGACTCGCCCGATCCGAGGACGCTGAACGCGGACATGCCCGAGGCGCTGGCGCAGGTGATACTGAAGGCGATGGCGAAAGAGCCGGCGGACAGGTATCAGTCTGCAGCACAGATGCACGATGCCCTGGCGGCGATCGGTTAGGAGGCCTGTTCTATATCCCCGCAAACCAGGGGTATCCTTGATCCTCCCAATAGCCTCCTGGTCTCCGATCCGTGAACGTCATCGACACCAGATACTTGGTCATCTTGTAGCCCAGCTTGGTCGGCGAGTACAGCCGGAGCGGCGCGCCGTGCGCCGGCGGCAGCGGATTGTCGTTCATGCCGTACGCGAGGATCGTCTGCGGGTGCAGCGCGCTCGCCAGGTCCCAGCCGTTCGAGTAATCCGCGTCGAACGAGGCGAAGTTGATGTAGCGCGCCATGGGGAGCGGGCGGGACCGCTCGACGATGGTCGAGACCGGCACGCCGTGCCAGCTCGCGATCGCGGACCACCCCTCGACGCAGTGGTGTTTCACCGTGTACGAGACGCGCGGCAGACGCATCAGGTCGTCGAGCGACAGCTCGAGCGGCTGCGCGACGAGCCCGTTCACCCGCAGCCGCCAGGCGCCCGGATCGCGGAGCATCGGCACCATCGCGGAGATGAAGTAGCTCGGCAACATGGCGCTGCGCTCGGCCGGGCTGTAGGTGCGGGCGAGGCGCGTGGGAGAGAACAGGATCTTCTCGCCCACCCAGTCGTTCACTCGGCTCACGTCGAGCAGTGCGGGCCGGACGGCGTTCCCGCCATCCCACCCGCACGCGGCGGCGAGCGACGCGGCCCCGCTCGCCACCCCCAATTTCACGAACGCACGTCTGTCGACGTCTGGCAACGTGCCGTCGTGCCGTCGTGGCGTCCGTTCAGTCATGGCTGGGGAACCTCCCGCGGTACCAGCCGGTGATGATCGCGCGGAACGAGGCGGGGTCCACAGTGAAGACCAGGATCACGTGGGTGATGGTGAACGCGACGAAGATCCACACGATCCAGAAGTGCCAGTAGCGCGCCGCCTGGAAGCCGCCGAGCAGCGCGGTCAGCCAGCTGAACTGCACGGGCTTGTAGATCGCGAGCCCCGAGAGCACGGCCAGCGCGCCCAGCAGGTAGATGCTCGTGTAGGCCAGCTTCTGGAGCGGGTTGTGCTTTCCCTGGGGTGGGTGGTCCTTGCGCAGCCGCAGGTAGTATTGCGCCATGTGAAGCGCGTCCGGCACGTCGCGGGGGCGGAACAGCAGGGCTCGCCACTCTCCGCTCCGCACGAGGTAACCCAGGTAGAGCAGGCCTGCGGTGACGAGCGGCCACATCAGGGCGAAGTGCCAGTTGAGCGCGCCGGCGAGCCAGCCGCCCAGCCGGCCCCACGCGGGGAAGCGGGTGTCGTTGAACGGGTTCGGGAAGAACGGGCCGCCGCGGTTTCCGAAGCGCGCATAGGCCTCGTAGATCTGGAGGCCGCTCGTGATCATTCCCGCGAGCGCGAGCACGGTCACCCAATGGGTGAGGCGTACGATCCAGTGGTGGCGGCGCACGGGCAACCGCGAGTCGGCTGGAGGCGAGCTCATGGCGTCACCGAAACATAGAGCGCGGGGAACTGCTGCTGCAGTTGCCGGAGCTTCGGCAGATCGTTGAAGACGATGTAAGGGTAGTATGGGTGACGTGCGAGAAAGTTCTGATGGTATGCTTCGGCCGCGTAGAAGTGTTCGAGCGGAACCACCTGGGTCAGGATGGGACGGCCGAATACCTTCGCCTTGTTGAGCTGGTCGATATAGAGCAGCGCGGTCTCTTTCTGAGCCGCATCCACGTAGAAGATCGCCGAGCGATACTGGCTCCCCACATCGGGACCCTGGCGGTTCAATTCCGTGGGATCGTGTGCCACCGAAAAGAAAATTTGCAGCAGCTGGCTATAGGAGATTTGCAATGGGTCATACGTGATCTGCACCGACTCCGCGTGCCCCGTCGCACCGCTGCTGACGGCCGCGTACGTCGCCGTGGTGCTGCTTCCTCCCGCGTAGCCCGAGACCACGCGCGCAACACCTCTCACGTGCTTGAAGACGGCGTCCACACCCCAGAAGCAGCCTCCCGCAAGGACGGCGATCCGTTCACCCGTGGCTGCCGGGAAGCGGGATGCGGCTGCAAAACCGGGGACTTGCGCCCGTGCCGCGTTGCCCGCCAGGACAGCGCTGGCGCACACAAGAACCAGCGTCTTCACGAACATACTCCCTCCCCTACGAAAGAACCGGTACAGCTGGACCATCAAAAATCGCACGGCCAGCGCGGGCGCATGAGGTACCTCGCCGGACGTGAGCGTCGTTCTCGAGAGAAACGTCGGCGGTGGGCGCGCCGGATCCGTGCCGAGCGCGTGATGAGGGGTTTCTCATAATCCTCTCACCCGAAAGCTGCCCCGATCGAGCCCGGGAAGCAGCGTCTGCGGCCTGTGGGTCATCGGTCGAATATATTTCCCGTCATGAAGTATGCGATGCTGTTCGCGCTCGCGAGCGTCGCCGCGTGCCGGACGCGCGGGGTCACCAGAGAGACGCAGCAGGCGGACTCGTTCGATTTCGCCAGGCTCGTGCCGCGCGACTCGGTCGACAGCGCACTGCTCAGGCCGCGGGTCGTCGGGCAACCGAGCGTGGTGTTGTTCTGGCTGCGCGCCGCGGACACGCTAAACGCCGACGACCAGGCCGACACGTTCGACGACCTGAAGTATTACACGGAGCAGGTGGCGCCGGCGCTGGAGGCGAACGGGATCAGGCTGCTCGCGACCAACGCCGACACGGTGTTCGTGGCGTTGTCGAACCACCGGCGTCGCACCATCCTGCTGTCGGGTCTCAACTATCCCTTCGGCTATCTGCTCATCGATCCGGGTGGTCCCGAGCGGATCCTCACGGGCGTGTACGCGGAGGATGAGCTGATGGACGAGCTGCGCGCCTATTTCGACTTGCCCGAGGACACCACCTCCGCCCAGCCGCGGGTCACGACCTGAGCGCCGTGCCGAGCCACTCCCCGGACCTCGTCCTCAGCGGCGGCGACGTGCTGCTGCACGACGGCGCAGGGACATGGCGAATCGAGCGGGTGGACGTGACGATCCATGACGGCCGCATCGCGCACATCGGAACATCGGGGAAGGGAGAAGAGGGAAGGGGGAAGGGGCCCCGCCCCCGTCCGCAAGTCCGCGATTGCAGCGGCTGCGTCGTCCTGCCCGGCTTGATCCAGGCCCACGTGCATCTCTGTCAGACGCTGTTCCGGGGCCTCGCCGACGACCTGCCGCTCGAGGACTGGCTGGCGCGCCGCATCTGGCCCCTCGAGGCCGCGCACACCGCGGAGACCGTCTACTGGTCGGCGTTGCTCGGCGCCGCGGAGTTGCTGCTCGGCGGGACGACGGCGATCCTCGACATGGAGACCGTGCGTCACACCGGCGCGGCGTTCGAGGCCCTGGAGCGGGTCGGCATTCGCGCGACGGCGGGCAAATGCCTGATGGACGCGCATCCCGAGGGGGCGCCGCTCGAGCTGGCGGAGTCCACCGACGCCGCGCTCGCCGACGCCCTCGCCCGATCGTCGAGCGCGAGACCGTGCTGCGGACGACGGGGCTCGAGGAGATCGCCTACCTCGACTCGGTCGGGTTCGCCGGTGGGCGGGCGGCCGTGGCCCACTGCGTGTGGGTGGACGCGCACGAAATCACCCGCCTCGCCCGGCAGGGGACGAACGTGGTGCACTGCCCCTCGTCCAACCTCAAGCTCGCGAGCGGCGTCGCGAAGATTCCGGAGATGCTCGAGGCCGGCTGTCGTGTGGCGATCGGGGCGGACGGGGCGCCGTGCAACAACCGGCTCGACGTGTTCGCCGAGATGCGCCTCGCCGCGCTGATCCAGAAGCCGCGGCTCGGCGCCGGGGCGCTACCCGCCGGACAAGTGCTCGAGCTCGCCACGCTCGGCGGCGCGCGGGCTCTCGGACTCGAGGACGAGATCGGCTCGATCGCGCTCGGCAAGCGCGGGGATCTGGTGGTGCTGGATCTGCGGGAGCCGCATCTGCACCCGGCCGGAGGGGACCCGGTGTCCTCCGTCGTCTACGCGGCCGGTGCGGGCGACGTGCGCGACGTGTTCGTGGACGGCCGACCGGTCGTGCTGGGGCACGAGCTCCTCACGGCGTCGGTGGAGGAGATCGTGCGCGAGGCCGATCGCTGCGCCGCCGAGCTGCGGCGCGCGGCGCAGCTCGGGTGAGGCCCTCACGAGATCAAGCGGATTGCTCGAGCTCGCGGAAGTCCGCGTCGCTGAGCTCGAGCAACGCCGCCATGATGTTCTCTTCGAGGTGGGCCACCCGCGACGTGCCGGGGATGGGCAACATCACCGGCGACCGCTGTAGCAGCCAGGCGATGGCGACTTGGGCCGGGGTGGCTCCGAGGCGCGCGGCGACCCGGGCGAGTCGACCCCGCTGTGCCAGGCTGCCGGCCCCCAAGGGATACCACGGCAGGAAGCCGATCCCCTCGCGCTCACAGTAGTCGAGCACATCGTCCGACTGGCGGTCCGTCACGCTGTACCGGTTCTGGACGGACACGATCGGCAGGATGGTGCGAGCGTGCTCGATCTGCGCGACGCTCACCTCGGACAAGCCGACGTGCCGGATCTTCCCCTCGGCCTGCAGGTCCTTGAGCGTGCCGAGCTGATCGGCGGCCGGCACCACCGGATCGATGCGGTGCAGTTGGTACAGGTCGATCCGCGCGAGCTTGAGGCGCTTGAGACTCCCCTCGCACGCCGCGCGCAGATGCTCGGGTCGGCCGTCCGTGTTCCACTGATCCGGTCCCGGGCGCAGCAAGCCGCCTTTCGTCGCGATGACGAGGCCGTCCGGATACGGATGAAGCGCCTCGGCGATGAGCCGCTCGCTCACCTCCGGTCCGTAGGAGTCAGCGGTGTCGATCAGGGTGATCCCGAGCTCGACGGCCCGGCGCAACACGGCGATCGCCTCGTCGCGGTCCCGCGGCTCACCCCAGATCCCCTTACCGGTGATCCGCATCGCGCCGAAGCCTAGGCGATGCACCGGCAGGTCGCCGCCAATGACGAACGTGCCGCTCTCTGCGGCCGGGAGTGCTGATACCTGTCTCATGGTGTTACCTCCGAACTTTCCTCCCCGCCGCGCGCTAGGATCGGCAGGTAGCAATCGTCGAGCGCGAACGCTTCGTCCATGGCGCGCTCACTCCTGTGCGGTGGCGACGCGGGACCCCGCGTGCACCCGGTTGCCGGGCGGCAGCCGCCGGGCCGTCGGCGCGGGTCGGTCGGCGAGCAACAGCGTCCGCTCCGTCCGATCCCGACCGATCCATACGACGCTGTCCCCGCACATGATTGCATCGACCGGGTACGGCTGGAGGCGGAACGACTGTGCGTCCGAGCTGGGCACCTGGGTGCCGGGGAAGTAGTAGAAGCAGCGCTCGCCGCCCGGGTGGCTGTGGATCATTCCCACCGTTCCGGCCCACCCGGCCTGTTCACATGTCTCCTGCGGCACGACGCGCGTCGCGGTCGATTGCGCCGGATCGACGTCGGCTGGGGCGATACGGCGCACGAACACGGTGCCGTCGCGCAGGTCGCCGATCATACAGCCCATGAACTCGGTGGGGTACGCACGGAACTGGAGCGCGAGATAGCGCAGCGCCTGATCCGACAACACGAGCCCGCGCGCTCCCTCCGACGAGGCCAAAAGCGGGTGCGCGGGCGCGGGGCGGAGCGCGAGCAGGCCTAGGAGCCCCGCTGCCGGGACGACGGCGCGCGCGGCCAGGATCAACCGGGAACGATGGGTACGCTGCCTCATGTGGTCGCCAAACCCGTTATCGGGAAATCAGTTAACCGCTTGACCGGGTGCGGAAAACTATCGATAATCTATAGCATCATGAGGAGAACACGGTCCCGGTGCGGCGGGTTCCCATAAGCACCGCCCGCCAGTCGATGGGCCGCGAGATCCGCGATGCCCTGATGCGCCGCATCCTGGAAGGCGGATACCAGCCTGGCGCACGACTGGTCGAGCTGCAGCTCGCGGCCGCGTTCCATACCAGCCAAGCGCCCGTGCGCGAGGCGTTGCGGCAGCTCGAGGCGCTCGGCTACGTGGAAACGGTGCCCCATCGCGGCACCCGGGTGCGCGACGTCCCCGCGACCGAGATGCGAGACGCCTATCGGCTGCGGGCGTTACTCGAGCGGGAAGCCGCCGAGGCCGCGGCGCGGGCGCCGGACGCCGATTGGGGGGAGATGCGCAACGCCGTCGCGGGGCTCGAGCGGGCGGCCGCCGCCGGCGACGTGCGTCGCTACGTGCGGCACGACCACATGTTCCACCGCACGCTCGTAGCGCGCAGCGGCAACGCCGTGCTGTTGCAGCATTGGGATCTGCTGCTGGTGCGCACCAGAATCCTCGTCGCCCTGCGCTCGGGCATCATCGACATGACGGTGACGGCCCAGGAGCACCGCCCGATTCTCGAGGCGCTCGAGCGCCGTGACGCGACCCGCGCGGGTCAGCTCGCCTACGACCACGTCAACCGCATCGCCCTGCGACTCGAGCCGGCGGCGGCCGTTGCGGCGCGATGATTCCCGCCCCCGTTCTGGCCCTCTGGCTCGCCGCCCAGGCGCCCGGTGACAGCGGCGCGGCCCTGTTCCAGGCCTGGTGCAAGTCGTGCCACGGCGCCGACGGGAGCGGCACGCCCTCCGCGACGACCCGGCTCGAGGTCCCGCCAGCCGACCTGAAGCAGTGCAAGGGCTCGACCGCCGAGATGGAGGATCGCTGGGTCGGGATCGTGACGAGAGGAGGCGCGGCGTTCGGCCTGTCGCTCGACATGCCCGCCTTCGGCGAGGGCGCGACCCCGGAACAGATCCGCGCGGTCGTGCGGTACGCACGCTCGCTGTGCGGTGAGCCGGGCTGGCCGCCCGGTGAGCTGAATTTCCCGCGGCCGTTTCTCGTCGAGAAGGCCTTCCCGGAGGACGAGGTCGTCATCACCGACCGGGCGCGGGGTCAGGAGCTCATCTACGAGCACCGCTTCGCCAAGCGGTTCCAGATCGAGGCCAGCGTCCGCACAGCCCTCGACGGGCGGCCGAACTCGTTCGACGGCGCCACGGCGGCGCTCAAGTACAACCTGTGGCACAGTCTCGAGCACCGCGCGCTCGCGAGCTTCGGGCTCGAGGTAACGCCGCCGGTGGGCCGGCAGGATCTGTGGGAGGTCGAGCCGTTCCTCGCGTTCGGGGCCAACCCCGCGCCTGCGGCGTTCCTGCAAGGCGAGATCGTCGGCACCTGGGAGGAGACCGCGGGCATCAACGCGTTGTCCTACCGTCTGGGTGTGGGGCGCCAGGTCGGGCGGGTGGTGCCCATGGTCGAAGCGGGCTGGATGGTGCCGCTCGACGGCGGGGCGGAGCGCACCCTGTCCTTCTATCCTCAGATGTGGGTGCAGCTCTCGCGGCTGGGCCACGTGGCGGCGTCGCTCGGCGCCGAGCTGCCGGCGGTGGGGCCGGAGCCGCGCCATCCCCGGCTCATCGCGTTCGTGCTGTGGGATTACGGGGACGCGCCGCTGCTGCGCGGGTGGTAAGGGCTCTGCCAATGCGGAGCGGTGGTAAGCCCGGGGGGGGCGACCTGATTCTCGTTCCGGAAGGGTGGAGTGGCGGCCGTCGCGGCCGCCACTCCACGTGTCACTCAGCGTCGGGGTCGTGTGCCCCGGCGCTCCCTGGCAGGCTAAGGCTGGTAGACTAGGATGGTGTCCCAGAAGTCACAGTGATGGTTCGCTGAGAACTCCGCATTGGTAAACGTGGACAAACTGGGAACGGTCTCCGATAAGTATTCCGGCACGCCTTCTTGGTCGACATATCGCGGCCAAGGCGAGTTCCCAGACCAGTTCGGATTACCAGTGGCCGCGAAGTTGGTCCAGGCTGCGACAAGCTCGTCGGAGAGTGTCATCTCTGACCCGCTGATCTCGCCGGTAGTCCAGGTATTTTGCGGTGCGTGGTTCATTCCCAGAATGCCGCCGTGCCAGCCCGGGAACAGGAACTGGATGTCGATCGTGTGGGCCGCGAGCGGAACGAAGCCCGGCATGGGCGGGAAATAATACGGCGCGTGCTGGTAATTGAATTCGTACTCGTACACCGGCACCCACTGGGACCACAAGTGATCGATGTGGCGATTCCGGCACGCTCCCGGATGCGTGCCGACCAGATCGAAGGTGGATTGCGGATCGGCGCCGGGCGGGTATTGCGCCAGAACCGCAGCGGCCGTCCCTGGGGGGTAATTCGGGCCCCCCGGATATTCGGCGCCGCTATAGGTATTCGTGACGTTGGTTGCGTACTGCGCCGCCGTAATCGGCACTTGAGGCGGCCCGCTGAAGTATTGCGTGATCCCGATGCCAAACGTCGCCTCGTCCTGGACGTTCCCGCCCATGATCGGCATGCGGTTGAACTGGCCGGTGGTCCAGGCCGTGATCGGCGTGATCGGCACGATGATGCCGTCCACCATGGGGCCGGTCACGTACGGACCGTTTGCATTCGCCGTTCCCTGAAGTTGCAGGATCTGCGCGACCGACAGCGCACGCAGGCACGCGGCGGTCGCGGCGCTCGTGCCCGAGCAGCCGGCGGCGGTCGCGAAGTTCGTGCCGCGGGTCAATGCGAGCGAGAGTGGCTGCGCCGAAGACGTTGGGGAGCTTTCGAAGATCGCGCGGTGGAACAGGCCCGCGCTCAGGGGCGATATGACGTTCATCCCGGTGTTTGACGCGCCCGCAGATTGGCCACCGAGCGCGACCCTGCCGGGGTCGCCGCCAAAGGCCTCAATATTGTGTCGCACCCAGGTGAGCGCGGCCTGGATGTCCATGATGCCATAGTTGCCGAAGGGATGGCCTTCGTTATCCAACGCAGCGTGCGCTAAATAGCCCAACAGGCCCAACCGATAGTTGATCGTGACGACAACCGTGGGTCTCCCCCGGGGCCCGCCCGTGGCGAGCTTGCTCCCGTCGTAATCGTTGGATGCGCCGTCAACATTGCCGCCGCCGTGGATCCAGACCAGGACCGCGTTCCCTCCGCGATGATCACCGAGCCCGCCTCCCAGGCTCGTCGTGAAGATGTTGAGATAGAGGCAGTCCTCATGGACGCTCGCAGGGCCCGCAAACACCCCGAGTGTCGTCGACTGCGGGCAGATGTTCCCATAGGCCGTTGCATCCAGCATTCCCTTCCGTCTCTCAGGCAGCCGCGGCGGCCGCCAGCGCCATGCGCCGACCGGGGGAGCCGCGTAGGGGATCCCGAGGAATTGGTACACGCCGTTGCTGAGGAATCCGCGAACTGAACCCTCGCCGGTCTGGACGACCGGTCCATTCTCATCCGAGCCGTGTTGTGCCCGCACCTGCCCGGCGAGGCCGAGCAGCACCGCGGCCAACACGACTACCGACTGGCGCCATCGCTCGATCGTGCTCATCGGCTGATCTCCTCCCCACTTGAGGTTACTCCGACCCCCCCCTGCCGCACGCACGAGGTCAACATCGCAACGTGAGATACTTGGCAAGGGAACTCGCACTGCGGGGGACCGCAACCGCAAAACGTCGCGCCGTGTCCCGAAACGTCTCAGCCTCCGTTTCGGTACGGAGCGACGGGCGCGATGTGGACTTAGTGGAAGATGAAACGGCAGTCACGAACCGGAGCCCGGAGCGATCAGCGCCCCGGTCTTTTCACGCCTTGCCGTTCACGTTGAATCGCTGAATCGTCTCGCTCAGCTTCGCCGCCGCGACGGACAGATGCTGCGACGTCGTCGTCAGCTCACCGAGCGACGCGATCTGCTGCTCCGTGGCGGCGGACGTCTGCTCCGCGCCGTGCGCCGCGGACTCGGCGATCCCCGCCGCCTCCTCCATCCGCCGCACGACCTCGCGAATGCGGTGCGTCTGCCCTTCGGTCTCCCCGGCGAACGCGGTGGCGAACTGCACCGTCGCGTGCAGGTCGGCGAAAATGGCGTCGAGCGCCTGGCGCACCGCGGCCGACACCGCACCCACGCCCTGCGCCGTCCGCCGGCCCTCCTCCATGGCCGCCAGGACCTGCGCGATCTGCTCCTGCGTCTGGCGCACCCGCCCCCGGACCTCCTCGGCTGAGCGGGTGCTCTGCTCGGCGAGCTTGCGCACCTCGTCCGCCACCACGCGAAAGCCGAGCCCGTGCTGGCCGGCGCGGGCGGCCTCGATGGCCGCGTTCAAGGCCAGCAGGTCGGTCTGGCTCGCGATGCGGGTGATGGCGTCCACGAGCTTGCCAATCTCGCGCGAGCCCTGCTCCAGTGTGCCGGCCGCCTGCGACACCTGGTCGAGGTGGCTCACGAGCGTGACCAGGAGCTCGCTCGCGCGGGCGATCTCCTCGCCGTGGCGGCGTGCCTGCTGCGCCACGCCCGTGATCTGGCGCTCGGCCTCCTGGGCACGCACGTGGAGCTGCGAGGCGACGGTGGCGGCCGCCTCGGAGTCCTCGCGCCCGTGGCCGATGAGTTGGCGCTGCCGCTCCGTGCCCGCGGTCAGCTGCTGGGCGGTGCCGGAGATCTCCTGGGAGGCCGCCTGGAGCTGTTGCGCCGACGCCGCGAGCTGCTGGGCCATCGCCGCCAGGTCCTGGGACTGGCGCTGTACCTGGCGCACGATGCCGGCGATCGCGTCCGTCGTGCGATTCAGGCTGAGCCCGAGATAGCCCAGCTCGTCGAGCTCGTCGTCGTCGATCCGGACGGTGAGATCGCCCCGCTCCACCTGCGCCAGCGTCTCGCGCGCCGCCCGCACCCGGGCCACGATCTTGGTGAGCATCGGGATGAGCGCGACGCAGGCGAACACGAGCACCAGCGACTCCTCCGTGAACAGCCACCAGCTCCAATCGCCCGTGCCTGCGCGAATCGCCGTGACGAGGGCGAACCCCGTGAGGTTGAGAATCAGGGCCTGCCAGGCTTCGGTGCGCCCCAGGAGGAGCGCGACCTGGAGCGGGGCGATCGCGTAGACCACATAGAGCACGTGTCCCGTGGGCCCGACGGCGAACAGGAGCGCCGAGATCAGCGCGGCCCCGATGGCGATGTTCAGGTGCGTGAACCACGCGCGGAACGGGGTGTCGCGCGCCACTCGGAGCATCGCGTAGTTCACGGCCGCGAACACCGCCGCGAACGCGACGATGAACCACCACGAGATCGGCGCCAGCTGCGTGAGCCGGACGAGCGCGAGCAGGGCCACACCGCCAGCGACGAGCGTCCAGCGGGCGCGGCTGTTGGAGAGTACGTACTGGCGCTGCTGGGCGCGGTCTTGCTCGGTGAGCTGCTGAGGGAGGTCGGCCGCGTCGGGCATGGGAGGGAAAATGCCCCGGGCGGTTGGGGAGTGGTAGAGGGGCTACATCCGGAACAGGTAGCTCACCTTGAGGAAGAACCCGTCCGACGCCCGGCTCAGGTCACGGAACTGGAACGCGTCGGGCTCCGTGAGCGACGCCCCGTACCCGAAGAAGCACACGGTCCCGGGCACGGGCTTGTAGGAGAACAGCACGTCGTTGCGGAATGCGTTGGTCACGACCGCGGCCGCGGGCGCGCCCCCGATGAAGATCGGCTGCCCGGTGCGGGGGTCCTCGAGCGCCGCCTGGTCCTGGGCGAAATACTGTCCCACGTACCGGAAGAAGATCGCACGCGACAGCTGATACTCGAGCTTCAGGCGTGGGATGTTCGCCGTCGAGAAGCGGCTGCCGTCGCGCGCGCGCGTGAGGCGCTCGTGGACCCAGCGCGCCTCGAGGCGCAGCGACGGGGTGGGGCGCCAGGCGGCGGTCGTCGCGACGCTGAACCGGCGGCCTTCCGCCGCCTCGGGGAACAGGGCGGTGGCGCCGTAGCTCAGGTTCGCGCTGGTGGTCAGGGCGCGATTGGGGGTGCTGCCTCCCAGCGCGATGCCGGGCAAGGCGTAGAGACCGTGCGGCACGACGAAGGCAGCCCCGTTCACCGTGTCGCCGACGTAGGCGGCGGGTTCGAAGCTGAAGTGGTTCAGGCTCACCGTGAGGTTGAGCGCCCAGCCGCCGCGCAGCGTCGCGTTCCAGAAGTTCTGGAGCGTGTCCTCGATCGTGCCGCGCAGCCGCCCGAAGTCCCCGTAGCGCCAGATCGGGGCGAACCCGACGATCCCCGACAGCTGCTC
>WNGM01003631.1_pt1 | contig 12317 bp, 12 predicted proteins | sample 5400571 | NCBI WGS metagenome assembly WNGM01 (sample SAMN13153378, study PRJNA577476) | soil metagenome | isolation source: 100 cm soil or saprolite under Garry oak tree replicate 2 | place: USA:California | collected 2016-06-15
CTTGTAAGTCGCGGCGAATTTCTGCTGCGCGGCCGGCAGCACGTTGTCATCGAGCGCGCCCTGCATGATCAGGAGCGGCACCAGCGTGACCTGCTCGCGGCGCTCGAGAATTTCCTGCGGGTTCGCCTCGTGGATGGTCTCCCACGGAACGAAGAAGGTCCTGTTGTTCTTCATCATGTTTTCGCGCTTTTTGTTCTCCGCGTTCTGGAAGCGCGCGAAGGTGTTGCTGATCGGCGAGCGCGTCGCCACGTACGCGAGCGTCGCGTCGACGTCCGGCGCGGACGGCAGCGGAAACGCGTTGTAGCGCGCATCGCGCGGGCGCATGGCGAGGAGCTCGGCGACGTGGCCGCCGCTCGAGCTGCCGTACACGCCGAGCTTCGACGCGTCGCCGTTCCATCCGGCGGCTTTCGATTTCAGCCAGCGCACGCCGTAGTTCGCGTCCTGCACGCAAGCCGGGTACGGCGCTTCCGGCGCGAGCGTCATGTCGATCGCCACCACCAGCACCCCGCTCGCCGCGATCGCGCGGTCCATCGGCTCCTCTGCGCGGCGGTCCTTGTTGTTCCAGGCGCCGCCGTGCAGATCGAGCAGCGTCGGGAACGGCCCTTTGCCCTGCGGCTGATAAATGCGGGCCATCAGTTGGCGCCCGGCGGCGTTGCGGCGGAATTCGACCTCGCTCACCTTGAGCTCGAATTTTGCCGCGGGGTTGTAAGCCGCGTGGGCGGAGCGAGGCGCGAGGCCCGCGACAAAGGGAACGCCCGCGGCGCTCAATGCTGTCATCCTCTTAAGAAAGACTCGGCGTCCAAGGGAAGGATTCTCCATGCTGACCTCCTTGAGAGAGGATTGTAAGCGACTCGCGTACCAGTGGGAATATTCTGACGACTGCCACCCGTCGCCGAGGGTCGAACGCATCCGCGCGGCGCTCGTCGTCATTAACTCGGTCGACACCGAAGGTAACCCGTGACCGTAGCATCCTGGAGCACGCAATCAAGCACGTAAAAAATCGCCGCTACGTCCCTATCCCGGCGAGCCGCGACACGCAAGGGCATGGGATGACCGCCGATTGGCGGTGTCATGGGAAGCAACATCTCGCGGATTTGCTGCAGAGGTCGTCGCTGGTAGTTCTCTCTGCTGCAAGAATGTACCGCGATAAGGTGGAAACTAATCCTCTTCGTAGAAATCCGGCTTGGCTAACATTTCATTCAGTGCGCGGGTCAACTTGGCAGTATTAGGGTCAGGTCGCACTTCTAGGTCCGCTAGTGCGGCCTGCGCGTAGCGCTCACCGTCGTGTCTGTTCATGAGCCGCTTGAAGATCTTGCGGAGTAGGCGCACGTCGGCGACGGCAAGGACTAGGTCGCCGGGCGGCCATTGCGAATACAGGAAAGAGTCAACTAACTCGCGGCGCAGTTCCTCACCTTTGTCCCAGTCGAAGATGCTGAACAGTTGCGCCGCCTCGGGCGGGAGAGTTGATGACTCGGTTACCGCAGCGTAAACATCGTGAAACACCTCCACGACGACAGACCCGAGCGGAAGGCGGGTATTGTCAAACGAGAACTTGAGAGCTTGGACACGGAGTGCGAGGCCAGTCCGATGACTGCGCGACTGTGATCGGTCGCGGCGAAGAATATGCGACCACATGTCGGAGATCTGTCGCGACCACTCCGCGTGGTGTGACCGTGAGAGCGAGTCTATCAGTTCCAGCAATAGCGTTGGCTCGCGCGTATATATGGCCTCTGGGGCGCTTGCTATCCATCGCCACGCGTTAAACCAACGGACGCTAGAGGACCACGTGTCGCGGGTTACGACAGACTTAAGGTCCCGTGGCTCGACCGTGTTGAACCACGAAACAACAGCCCGGTCTTCTTGGAATGGCCCAGTAATCGCTTCAGTTAAGGTCCCCGCGACATAGCCCCGTATGAGACTGCGTATCGTGACATCCACCAATCTCTCGAAGAACGGCCGTTGAGATGAGTCGAGAACCCGTCGAAGGAGGGACGGCAATTGCTCGACTGGTAGGTCGGGGGCTTCACTGAGTAGCTTCTTCGTCTGCTCCACCACAACGGTCGAGGCGCTCGATTCCGCCCCGAGCAGAATGGATAGGAGCGTAATCTGCTCGCGTGCGACGTCCCTTACCCAATAAGGGTAACGACCCGGACCCAATCCACTCATGAACCTGGCCACGGCCTCTGCTTTTTGGGCGCTCAAGATTTCTTGATCGCCCCCAAGCAGTTCAAGGAGCCCTTGTCGCGTCGGCGGAAACGTGGCCGCAAAGACGTGCGCGATAACTGGAGTCCACTGTGACATTCGTTTCGCCCAGGCCCTTGTCTCGCCGGGGTAGCCGCGAGCGACTTGCTCAATAATCAAGTCTCGGATGTCGGATGATTCAAACTGGCGCGTCTGATGCCAGACCGCATCAAGCATAACGCCCACCTCTTCTGCACGAAGGTCTCTGAAGAGCTCGGCCAAGATATCAGCATCGTGGGAGCCCAACATCGGCACGAGCGACGCCCTGAGGATGCTGCGAGATTCGCGGTCTTGGACTCCGACAAGCCAACTGCGAAGGTCGTTCCTCGTTTCGGGGTCACCTCTTCGCGCAACGGCCGCGCGGATGAACGCGGCTCTCACTTCAGGCTCAGCCATCAGGATTTGTCCGGCAACCCCGCGCGCCTTCCTTAGCACAAGCAGCTTGTCCGGCTCGTCATGCGCGAGGGTTCGTAAACCCTGAAGGAGTCCCCGGCCGAACCATGATTCCTTCGGGTTGGAGCCCGCGGGAAGGAGCACGGACGAGTCCACCATGAATATCGGGGACTTCTGTATGTGGGCAGAGACTGCATCAAGAAGGACTGGGCCTACTGCCTCTTGCACGCATGAAAAGCTGCTACGCCGAAGGCGGTCCTCGACGAGGCGAAGGCACTCTAGGCCACTCACGGAATCTTCGACTTCCCGGGCAGCCCGCACTGCCCGCTCAGCGACACGTTGCTTAAATACGATGGCTGAATTGCCGTCCCTGGCAATCGACTCGACGAGATCCATTGCACCTACGAACACCTGCGGCGCCGCGGCAGTGTCGTCCATCAGGCTCTCGATCATGAACAACCGGCGGATCGAAGTCGGATCCTCGTCGAGCTCCGTCCAGAGGTCGGAGCCGCCGGACGACAACCCGGGAGTCGTCGGTCCAAATAGCCGCTTCGCCCACGCTTGGGACCACGCTTCAACGTTGTCGCCGTGCTGGTTCCTTCGCTGTCCAGCGCTGTCGATGAGGTGGTCGGGTTTCATTTTAAGGAACCGCGGATACGCTGCTGACGGAGCGAACATAAGCTCAAAGGTTCTGTCTTCCAACGTGCGAGGCTGAAGGCAGAAGGTGCACGCGGAGAAAGTCGCACGAAGCTTCGGCCAAAGTCCGCGAAGAAGCCGCCACAGCACATCTTCGGGGCTGTCTTGCCCGAACCAGACGATCGGCCTTTTTCCCTCGCCAAAGTAACGACGGACAAATGTAAGTAAGACGTTTGGATCGGTGTCGATGAGCCTGACAGCATCGAGTGTGCCGTGCGCGGAGATGACGAGCGGCGAACTGTACTCGTGGGTTGAGCGCGAGGGTAACGGCGTGAAGAGACTATCAAGCACCCTCGGTTCCGCCAATGTTGCCCACATAGAGATGGGTATTAGTAGCGTGTGTGTTAGGACGCAGCCGGCCCGATTAGCATCGGGGTCCGGCCACGTCTTGGCGAGCGCGAAGTAAGTTCCGCTGGGGAGTGGGTAGACGGTTAGGTAAGAACTAAATGAAGGTGAGCCCGCAAGGCTGCCCGATAGGTCGCTCAGCCGGGTAGTCAATTCGGCATCGCGGGCCGGCAGCTTGACGCTGCCCGCGAGTTGCTCGTGGCCGCGACGGTACCCGTGAAGAAGCTGTTCAACCTTTTGCGCCACCACAGGCCCCTTCAAGATCAGTCTGGCAGGAGCCGGAGCGCCCACGCGACAGGGAATGTAATGTCGGGCGACCGCTCGAGCTGCCCCGAGAGCGAGTGGATCACAAATCCGAAGTCCTGCGGCCTGCCCTTGAGGTAGGCCTCCTTGAATTCTTCGTCGTTCTTGAGATCTCCATCCACGATGCTCACGCCGAATACCCGAAAGTCGAACAGGTCGTCGTTCGCCTCGATGAACTGATAAAGCATGGGGAAGTTATCCTTGAGGTACGGTACCGGCCCCTCGGGCTTTTGCTCGATTGGAACCGCGTCCCACGCCGCAATGACGACCCCGACACGGGGACGAAAAGTACCACCAGCAACCGCGGTGAACGCCTGTCGCAGGAATTGAAGCCACTCTGTTAGAACGACTTGGGTCGGCAGCTCCGTTGCTTTCTCGTCATGCGTTTGCTTGTCGACTAATTCCGCGGCGCCGACTGCGGCCTCCGCTTGCGCTTGTTCGGCAGGCTTGGGCGCTTCGATTATGGCGCCGTACCTTTCGAAGCACGTTCCCCAGTCGAGTGGCGCCACGACCTTGTCCGAACCGGCGCGGACGAATAACAAGCAGGCACACCGATTAGAGATAAGGTCTTCCCAAGCGCGGGACCACTGGCGGTTCCGACAAATTACAAGGACCTGCTCGCCCGGCACGTCCGGCACAACTAGAGTGCCGCTAACTCCGGTAGCGGAACTTTTCACCGGCACCGCGACCTGCTCGTGAACCTCCCGCGATGTGTGTCCGGCGAATTCGCCTTCTAAGAGACGCTCCGCACCTTCCCGCAGGTAATATACCTCTGACGGGAGGCCATCCTTTATCAGTGCACCGCCTCCACCGTCGATCGCGATCCAAAGGCGGAAAAGGAAGTTGGACTTTCCGGCGTCTGGCCCACCGATGAGTAGCACTGCGTTGCGAGCGGACGTGTTGTTCATATCGCTCAATGACGGAAGTCGAGAAATACCCGACTGCCAACCGCCGTGTTGGAAGATAAAGTGTTCTCGTCGTGCGGCGCCGGAGAATGAGCCAAAATCTTCTCCAATGCTTCAAACACGCCCAGGCCGTTTGCCACGGTTTCCGGTGTACTGGAAAAGGCAGCACAAAGCACAATCTCAGGGTTGAACCCCAAGGACTTCGCATGTGCTTCCAACTCACCAATGGCCTCAGGGCGCTTAAGTTCAAGTTTGTCGCACTTGCTGACGAGCAAGACCAATGGGGTTGTCGTTTCGACGCCAACCGATTGGACGAGGCGTTCCAAGAGGTGCTTGCTTCGTTGCAGTTCTGAGTGGCGAGACTTAGAGTTGAGTAGCGGACCGTCGACCACGACTATGATGCCGTCGGCCCGTCGAAGGAATGTGAACCGGTCGGCGGTAGCAGCCCGGTCGACTAGGTTCTTGCTCCATTCGCCCGGCAAATCAGTCAGCATTACGTCAAAGAGTCGTTTTGCGCCGCCGGTCTCGCGGAGTGCGAGGTGCAAAAACGCCGGTTGACGAGGATCGGCCAGGCTCGTGTGATCTGCAAGTTGCTCGGGAAGCGGTCCGCCCTTCCACTTCCGGATACGTCTTGCCCGGGCTTCGAAACCGGGCAAGGTCTGACTGCCGGCGAAACGATAGGTCGGTGGAAGGGCGCCACGAGACGCCATGAGGTAGAGCGACAAGAGGAAGCAGGTCTTTCCAGCGTCCCAGGCCCCAAGGACGCCCACTAAGTAAGCGTAACGTGCCTGCATTATCTCGGCGGCATCCTCCGTACCGAGCTCTAACCCTGGGGAGAACCGACGTGCTGCTGAGCCCGGCAAGGGCAACGGGTCCGTCGTCTCAGGAGTTAGGGCTTGTTCGGCCGCTTCGTCCCGGCTATTCAAAGCGCGGAAGTTTGGACAAGTATTGAGTTCCGAGTGGGAGAGTAGACAGATACCGGTGTCAGCAACCGTGCAGCCCTCTTTCTCGCACATCCCCGTTGCCACGGCTTCAGTCCTCAACGGAGTCCATGATTGCTCGATGCGCGACCCGCTCCCGGAAAACCTGGATCGCCCAGTTTGCGGGGGAGCGGGAGTGGTTGGCCGGTATGTGGGTCATGCGCTCGAACTCGGTAGTCCATCCCGTCGCACCCTTACTGGTTAGAAGCCGGTCACACAACCACGAAAGCGGGAAGAGGGAGGGATACTTCCGTGCGTAATTCTGAGCATCCTCGTCAGGTACAAGTACGTGTGGAGATTCGCCCTTCCAATCGGCAGCGAGTGCTTCGATGTCCCTGTCTTTCATTCCCTGCAAATTTCGTCCTGCCTCGTAGGCCCGTCGAACCATCGCTTCAAGGCTTGAAGTAGGTGGCAGGAGGCACTGGCTACCCAGTTCGGCCCCGCAACAGAGGACAGCTTCACCCGTCTTCATGGCCGCGATCGGCTGCCCATTGGTAGTCGACGTGCCGGCAAACATCCACCACAAAACATTGAGCTCTTCGCGGTCGATCGCGGACTGTTGGACGATTTTCTTAATAGCCTTGTTGAGCGCTGATGGGTCGGCCGCCTCGGGCGGCTGTACGACGAGCTGCCGTCGCAAGAGCCCGCCCGAAGAAAGGACTTTCGTTGCTGCAGCGTCCAGCTCCTCAAGCACCTGTCTGAGATGCCTAGCCTTGGGAGACGGTCGGGGACCCAAGCCCGACCGCAACACACTAGAAATCACCAGCGCGTCGGGACCTGGCGCCTCATCGCCACTGCGGACGAGGATCTCGCCGATTGCTATCGCGGCGCACGCGCGAAGTGCAAGCGCGTTCTCGGACAGGTCCTGCGGGAAAGCGGACTCGTGCTCACGGATTGCGCCGACAAGGCATTGAACGACCGGCGAGTCCTGTGCAAACCTCTTCTCGAAACCCGCTACGACTCCGGCGGCGCAACCAAGTAAAAGGTGCCAATCCTCTGCCTCGTCGATCGCCTTCACTATGTCTTGTGCCGCTGCGTTTCGATTATCGATCGTCTGGCTCGACGGACGTGGGTTGACGATTCGGTACCATTCGAAAGTTCTGCTCAACATATGATCCCTAACTCCCGGTCTTGTTGAATGGATTCGATTGCTTGTAGGCGTCCGGCACGTAAGCCATCATGGCGTCCCAGATCGCGGCAAGCTTACCCTGTTGTCGAGCATTTTCCAGCGCGAGCCGCTCCATTGTCTGTGGTACCGGGCGGTTCGCTGAGGGCGGCAAGGCGTCCGCTTGCACCAACACCTTGAGGCGTTGTTGCCAGTCCAGGTAGCGCCAGAACAGGAACTTGAGCTTCGCAAGAGCTGCTTCATCGTTAGTGTTCATAGTTCCACCAGTAGCGAGACCGTTGCCGGGCCCCGGCGCGAGCGCCGATGACGTGGCTGCGATCGATTTTGTCGCGGGACTTGTCGCACTGCGGACGGTGGTTTGCGCTTTCGGCTTGAGTGCCGGACACGTGATTTCGAACTCCCTCGACTCTTGTCCCTGTGGCAGCCGCTCAGTGTCTGCTCCGAACCGTGTCCGGGCGGGTAACCAGACCCGTGGGAAGACGTTCACGGCGAGGATATGCGAGCCGGCTTTTTCGCGGAGAGAAATCTCAATCCAGTTGTACGCGTAGCGGTAGAGCCCCCCCGACTCCGGGGGATTGGTAGCCCCGGAATAGATGACCAAACACTCGTTCTTCAGGAGGTCGATCGTAAGGTTGATGTCTGGAATGTGCTCGTGCCCGACCATAAAGAGGCGTACGCGATTGTGTAGGTACGGCTTAGCCTCAGCCTTGTCCATGTACCAGTCGAGTGGGTGGTGCATCATAACGGCGTACACAAGGTGCGGTTCATCGGGTAGGGTGTACTGCGTATTGCCGAGGATCAAATCTCCCGAACGGTCTTTCCCTTCAGACACCAGTACGCTGTTCATACCGACGAGCCGAAGCGAAATGCCGGCGGCAAGCGGGAAGTCCTTGGTCCAAAGGGGACACGCTACCGATATGAAATCGCTTTCGTACCCGTTGGCAAAGTCGCGGTAGGCTCTGAACTTGGGAAGCAAAGGATTGGCCTCTTCGGCGTCCTTGGCCATGTCCTCTAGGTCTGCATAGGCTGACTTGGGCGTTCCCTCTCGGATGCTGCGCTGTACTGTACGCGCGACCCGGCTGAGTTGGTCGAGATCGCAGTCGTGATTTCCTGGCACTACGCGGACATCGGTCTCGCTGCACCTTGCCGCCTTCGTGAGTTGATCGAGCCAGCCGCCAGCCGTCTTGTATTGGACCTCCTTGCCGGCGTATGCAATGTCGCCTACGACTACAACGAGGTCGGCATGGCTGCGTATTTCAGCCATTTGCGCGGCGTCTTCAAGCAATTTTCTGCGGACTTCCTCCTGAAATACAAGCGTTCCGTCGCGCTCCTGCCCGAAGTGTATGTCCGAGAGTTGTACGAATCGGTAAACCATCATCGGCCTTCATCCGACAGTCGAGAAGAAAGGGTCGAGCAAATGGCGAGATTGCGACAAAAACGGCAGACTTGCAACTCCGCGCGCACTCCAAACAGCCGGATTGTCCCTCAGAAGCGCTTAACAGTCGCTCGGGCGAAGTCCGAGAAACTTTCCCCTGCTACCCACTCGACAGGCACGCGTAGTAAAATCCCGGCCTCGCAGCAACAATCGCCATGAACCTGTTCGATCTATACGAAGTCAGCCGCCGGCCGCGCGGGGCGAAGAGTCTTTATGACCGGGCGCGGAAATATATCGGCGCGGTAAAGACGCCGCTTAAACCGCGGAACACGGCAGCGAACGCCAAGGCACTGGTTCGTGGAATCGTTGCCTCGAAACGTTCTCGCTGACACCGGCCCTATATTCGCGCTGATCCACGCCGGCGACCCGGCGCTTCACCGGTCGATTGATTACGACATAGCCGGTGTTGACAGAAGTCTCATACCTGCTTGTTCAGTCCGATCGCCGCGGCGTTGTCGATCTTCGGGCGCATATGCGGGCCAGGGTTCGCCGTCCCGGCTACTTCCACCGTTCCCACACCAAGGTCGCAATCGCCAATTCGCCGCTGATCGGGTTCTTGATGGGAGGCGTCCTGATCACCAGGCGATCAGATTCGATCGACAAGAACCGGACTTGTTCTGTGCCCGTCCATTCCTCGTTCCAGGACATATCTACGCGGTTAATCAGCTTTAGGCCACGTGGGTTCTGCGGATCGGGTGAGAGCGTGTACTTGCCAGAATATGCGAGCATGCTTTTTTGTAGCGCCGCTAACCCTTCGACCGTGCTCGATGCTTTGCGGCCTTCGGCTGTCTCGATAAGGACGAATCGGTTTTCAGGTGTCAGCACCAATATCCCATTCGGGTGGGCGCCGAGATTGTCTGCCTTTTTTCCAGTCTTGACTTCCTCTCGGACGGAACTGATGAGTCTCCACGTTCCAACGAGTTCCTCTGGTGAAAGAGCCGATGCACCTTCCGAAAAGGCACCCGACATCAAGGCGCTCAGGCAACAAAGGGTTGCTATAGGGAATTTCACAATAGGTCTCCCAAAGTAGTCACGATACGGATTCTTCAGGCGTGGGCGGGCTCGTGGATCAGCCGGATCAGCACCTTTTCCGACACAGCGGCTGTGGCGTACGTCTTGCCGTCGAGCCCGCTGAACTCGACCTCATATACTTGGGGAGAAAGCAGCTCGACGATCGTTCCGACCTGCCCCTTGTGCAGCCCTTTCTGCGGCAGGTCATCGGTCAGCGCGACGACATCCAGCAATTTCACCCCAACGGCCCCAAAAAAGGCTCACCCAAAAACGTATCGCTCCGCCCCTCCACCGCTTCGGGCCACTTCTTGTTGTCGATCTTCGGGCGCAGCGACGCGGGCCGCGGCTTGCCGTCCCAGCCGACCTGCTCCATGTAGTAATAGAGCTGGAAGGCGAAGCCGTCCGGGTCAATGGCGAGCGCGGTGTAGTCGATGCCCGGGAATAGCTCGGGCGGCAGGTATTTGATCGTCACGCCGTTTTCTTTCAAAAACGCCACCGCGTCACGCAGCTGCTGGTAGCTGCCGAGCTGCAGGCCGAACGACATCAGCGTGGTGTCGGCACGCAAACCCAACTCCTCGCGCAGCTTCAGCGGGTAAAGACCCACGCTGTGGTGCTCGGTGTTCGCGCGCAGGAAGACGCAGCGGTGGCCTTTGTATTTGACTTCTTCGGTGATGGCGAAGCCGAGGTCGTCGCGGTAGAAGCTCACCATCGCTTCCATGTTCTCGGCGAAGAGGCGCACCGGCCCGATTTTCGCGATCTTGAAGGGCCGCGCGAGCAGGATGCCGCCGACGTCGTACTTCTCCTCGCCGCCCAGGTCCTGCGCGCGCGTTCCTTTTTCGATCGGGATGCCGTCGCTCGCCGCCTGCCTTACCTCGGCGTACTCGGACTTGTGCGGAAGCTGCGGGGGCTTGGAGTAGCGCACGCCGTACATGTCGCGCGGCTTGGAGTAGCCGTCCCAGCCGATCTGCTCGATGCCGTAGTAGAGCTCGTTGGTGTGGCCGTCGGGATCGGGCGGGTAGAAATGCCAGTTCGATCCCGGCAGGTCGCGGCCCGCGCGGTGGATGGGCTTGCCGCGGCGGGTGAACCAGTCGAAAGCGTCCGACACCTCCTGCAGCGACCCGCACTGCCAGGTGATCTGGTTCACCGTGCCGGCCTGCGTGCGCGCGCTGGGTCTGATCGCCTCGATCGTGCGCCGCGGGAAGAACACGAACGAATGGTGATCGGTGCCGTGGCGCGAGAAGTAGCCGACCGTCGGACCCACCTGGTCGCGCTCGCCCTCGGGCACGCGCTCTCTGAAATCGATGGGGTCGGAGACGCGGAAACCGAGGAGGCGGCAGTAGAAGTCCTTGCTCCGTTCCGGATCGGCGACGTTGACGCCGAAGTGGCCGAGGCGCCGGATGCGGAACGGCCGCGGCATGCGCACGCCGCCGACGAGGAACTCCTCGGTCGTGGCCTGGGGGATGCGTTCGGGTTTGTTCATGGTCTACTTCCTCCCTTTGCGTTCCGGGCGTCAATTCTACGCCCGGCGGCTCGTGTCGCCGCGTAACCGCTCAGACCGGGTAAAGGCGCAGCTCGGGAGCCACCGACGCGACGGTCGCGAAATCCCTGTCGTCCTGCAGCAAGACCAGATCGTGCTCGATCGCAATGCGGGCGATCAGGCAGTCGTTGCTGCGAGGCGTCTTGCCGGCGCGACGGCAGCTCTGATACAGCCGCGCTGCAGTCCACCCAGACCGAGGTGTCCACCAGGACCATCAGCTCGCGGAGCGCGCCCGCTTATAGTCGTAGCCCTTGCGCACCCCGCCGGTGCCGTAAAGATCGAGAAGTTTCCGCTGCCTTCCGCTCTGCACGAAACGCCGGAGCGCAACGGCAACCGCTTCCCTCACGGTCCTGACGTTGGCAAGCCGCATGGCTTCCTTGACGAGCTTGTCGTCGAGCACGATATTGGTTCGCACAATACACCTCTGGATGTGTATAAGACCTCCGACTATCACCGGCGCACACCCGGCTCAAGCGCCGTCGCAAGGGACGCCGCAGCCGCTGATACGAGCAGGAACGCAGCGAAACGCATGACGGTACGCAAAAGCCGGGGAAAAATTCCGTGCCGCGCCCGCCCGAGCGCGCTGCCCGCATTGTACGCCGGCACCAGCCGCGCTTGACAAGGCAACGGGGGCGCTTCGAGAATGAATTCGTTCACATTTTTCCCGCAGGCCCGCTTTCGCATCGCGCCATGACGAACGTGCTGATCGTGCTCACCCTTCCCGAGCCGGTGCGGATGCAGTACTTCAGCCACATCAGGAAAACTTTCCCCGAAGTCGGTCTCGACATGGTCGAGCGCCCCTTAATCCGCCACGACGAGACCATGACGATACGAAAGGACATGAACATGGTGTGCCACCCGACCTACGTCACCGCGGGCACCTACAGCTGGTGCTGCGACAATTTCCTGATCGGCGACGCGGGCGTCGCGGAGAAGCTGCACAAGTTTCCGCAGAAGATCGTCGAGCTGGGATAGGAGACAATGAATCGACTGCTGCGCTGCCTGCTTTTCCTTGCGCTGCTCGGCGCCCTCCCCCATGCGCATTCGCAGACCTGGCCCTCGAAGCCCATCAAGGTCATCGTTTCGTTCCCCGCGGGCTCGGCTCCCGACATCGTCTGCCGCTTCGTCACCGATCGCCTGTCGCGCGCCGTGGGCCGGCAGATCATCGTCGACAACCGTCCGGGCTCGGGCAACATCCTTGCCGGACAGGCGGCGGCGCGCTCCGCGCCCGACGGCTACAACTTTTTCTGCGCCACGGCGGCGACGCTCGTTTCCAATCCGCACACCTTCAAGTCGCTGCCCTACGATCCGGTCAAGGATTTTGTCCCGGTGTCGATGATCGCCA
>WNGM01003632.1_pt1 | contig 12316 bp, 9 predicted proteins | sample 5400571 | NCBI WGS metagenome assembly WNGM01 (sample SAMN13153378, study PRJNA577476) | soil metagenome | isolation source: 100 cm soil or saprolite under Garry oak tree replicate 2 | place: USA:California | collected 2016-06-15
TGAGTTTGCCGATGTGGCTGCCTATTCCGAGCTCGCGGAAAAGGGTGAACTCACGACACGCATTTACGCGGTTCCGATGGAGACGAACTGGCAGGATCAGGCAAAAGTTGGCATTCGTCACGCGTGGGGATCGAGCTATTTGCGACTCGGCGCAGTGAAGGGTTATGCCGACGGGTCGCTAGGGTCGAGAACGGCTTACATGTTCGAACCATTTTCCGATGATCCGGAAAACCGCGGCTTGTTGAGCGACGAAATGCATCCGCCGACCGCGATGCGCGACCGCTTGATGCAGGCGGATGCCGCCGGCTTGCAACTGCGCGTTCATGCCATCGGCGACCGGGCTACTTCCATGATGCTAGATATTTTCGCCGATATCGAAAAGGCACACGGATATCATGACCAGCGGTTTACCATTGAGCACGCGCAGCATATGGCGCAGAAAGATTTCGCGCGTTTCGCTAGCCTCCACGTCATCGCTTCGATGCAACCCTATCACGCCATCGACGACGGCCGCTGGGCGGAAAAACGTCTCGGTCACGACCGCGCGCGATATAGCTACGCGTGGCGTAGTTTCCTCAATCACGGTGTAACGCTGGTTCTTGGGACGGATTGGCCTGTCGCTCCACTTAATCCGATCCTGGGACTTTACGCTGCGGTGACCCGCGCCACATTGGATGGCAAGAACCCGGATGGTTGGATACCGGAGGAGAAGATCACCCTGGCTGAGGCAGTGGAAGCCTACACGATGGGCTCGGCGTTTGCCGAATTTCAGGAACACGAAAAGGGATCCATTACACCTGGCAAACTGGCTGACATGGTCATCCTGAGTGACAACATCTTTGACTTCAAACCGGAAGCCATTCGCAGCGCGAAAGTGGAAAGCACGATTGTGGGAGGCAAGGTCGTGTACGAAGTGCGGTGAAGGTGTATTCGGAGCTTGGCGCAAACACACGAGAGTTCTCTCTGAAATTTTACAATTTCTTTCTCGTCATCGCTGCCGGTCTCGTCTCGGCCGCATTGTTATATTTCGGTACCGGTCTGCATCCGATTTGGTGGTTGCTCTGGTTGGCGTCGGTTCCGGTGCTGGCGATTGCACCACGACTTCACGGCGGCGCTGCTTTTCTGCTCGGTTTCATTGCGTGGCTCATCGGCGAAATGAACCAATGGAACTACGTCAGACATCAGATCGAACTGCCACCGCAAATCATCATTCTTTACTTTCTAGTTCCTGCCGTGGTTTTCGGTTTGGGTGTTCTGTTCATGCACAGCTTTTTGAAGCGCGGCTGGTTCTTCCTAGCTGCGCTTGCTTTTCCTGTTTATTGGGTGGCATGCGAATATCTGAACGCGCTTGCGTCGCCCCATAGCACATGGGGCAATCTCGCTTACACACAAATGAATTGTCTCCAAGTGATCCAAATCGCTTCGAGCACCGGAATTTGGGGAATCAGTTTCATCATGTTTCTGTTTGCCGGAACTACTGCAGCTCTGTTGAGCGGCGCGGGAAAACCATGGCAACGTCGCGTGCTCGCTATTGCAGTCGGTGCCGCCGTGTGCGTCGTATTTGTTTTTGGTAAATGGCGTTTGCAGTCAAATTCTTCGGCTCGACCTGTTGCAGTGACACTCGTCGCAAAGGATGTGCCGATGAGCGTTTACCTCGGCTCTGAAGAACACGCCCTCCAGCTATTCCGAGAGTACGCCAACGAAGTGTATCGCGCTACTCCGGCTGGAACAGAGGCTGTCGTTCTCCCCGAAAAAATCGGGCGCGTCAGCGAGAGCGCATTAGCGGAGGTGGACACTCTCTTTTCTTCGACTGCGACTGCTACACGTGCGGCGATTGTCCTGGGCTTGGTTCGGAAAACGCCATCTGCTGGCTTCAATTCCTCCCGCTTCTATTCGCCTGATGGGGGAATGGAAGCGAACTACGACAAGCATCATCTGTTGCCAGGCGTAGAGCGTGAAAAACCTGGCGATAAACGAGTGCTGCTCGACCAGCCGTCGGGTCGTTGGGGATTGCAAATTTGCAAGGACATGGACTTTCCCAAGCTCAGCCGCGAATACGCCCTGCAGGGTGCGAACCTGTTGCTGGTGCCGGCATGGGACTTTAATCTCGATCGATGGTTGCACGCGCGGATGGCCGTGCTGCGCGCGGTCGAGAACGGTTTCGCGCTGGCCCGCTCGGCGCGCAATGGCCTGCTCACTCTCAGCGACAATCGCGGTCGCATCGTTGCGGAAACGGCGACGGTGCCAGGCCGCTTCGTGTCGATCACTGGAAAAGTGAACGTCGCGCGCGAGCAAACTTTTTACACGCGAACGGGCGATTGGTTCGCCTGGCTTTGTGTCGCCATGTTCGTCATCCTGCTGGCGTTTCCATTTCTCGCGCGATCAAGAAGCCGATAGCAATCAACTGCGGATTGCGTGAGCGGCTTGCGGATTTACGCGAACTGTCCGACTGAAACAATGTGAAGGAATTCAGCATTTTTATTCTCGCGATTCTTGCAACCGTCACCTGCGGCTGGGCTAGTTTGGGCGATAATGATGACAAAATTGAAGATTCGTATGGCTCAATAATTGAGCGACGCTTGCGGGACGACGGGACGGTAAGCGTTCTTTACCACAAAGATCGGTATCTTTACCTGGTGATCTTTGCCCATGGCCGGAGCGTTTCGGAAACCTATTTTAACGTGAAGGGCAACGATCTCTCCGAAAAAGAAATAACCAGGTTCCTGAAGGCAAACGCCGCCGGCGCCGCGTGGACATCGGAAAAAACCGCCAAGGAACGCCGCTTCAGGCGCAGCGATGGCAAAGCTGAGGCGACGTACGGGACCGTACGTGACAAACCCGCGCTAACGGTGCGGGAAGTTCGCGGAAAACCTTAGCGATTCGCGTCAGTTCTTCGGGCGAGGCGCTCAGTCGTCTTCAGACGGCAGGAGCGCGCTTTGGCTCAACGAGAAACGCTCGCCAACATGTTGACAAACGGTTCTTGTTGCGATTGAATATCGCGCGTTAGTTTCCCCTTCTCGCTAGGCATTCTCTCGGCGAGGTGTTGTTCGGAAATTCGCAGGTTTCAATCAGCAATTTGCACAGAATCCGCACGGTATGTCGGGACATAGTAAGTGGTCGAAGGTCAAGCGGTTTAAGGGCGCGATCGACGCGAAACGCGGCAAGATCTTCAGCAAATTGTCGAAGGAAATTACCATCGCGGCAAAAGCCGGCGGGGGCGATCCAAGCGGCAACCCGCGTCTACGGAGCGCGATCCAGGCTGCGCGGGCGCAGAGCATGCCCAACGATAATGTCGAGCGCGCAATCAAACGCGGCACAGGCGAGGGTAGGGACGGCGAACAATTCGATGAGATCGTTTACGAAGGCTACGCGCCGGGCGGCGTGGCGATTATCGTTGAGACTGCAACGGACAACAAGAATCGCACCGGGGCGGAGATTCGCAGAATCTTCACCCAAAACAATGGCAACCTCGCATCGAGCGGGAGCGTCTCGTACATGTTCCACAGGAAAGGCCAAATCACGGTTCCTCGACCGAGCATTGACGAGGATCGGTTGCTGGAGATCGCCCTGGAGGCTGGCGCGGAGGAGTTGACAACCGATGAGGATCAGTATGTTATTACCACTTCCCACGATCAGCTCTACGCCGTAGCTGAGGCGCTCAAGAAAGCAGGCGTCACTACCGATGGGCAAAAGTTTACGTTTATCCCCGATACTACAATCGCGGTCAGGGACGAGGCCGTGGCGCGTCAGGTGCTCCGCTTGTGCGATGCACTCGAAGAGGACGACGACGTGCAAAACGTCTATTCAAATCTAGATATTCCAGACGAATTGCTGGCCAGATTGCCGGCCTAAAAAAGTATTGCCTGTAGGAAACGTGTTAAGGCTCTGCCCCGCCGCAGTGAAGAATCTCAGCTTATGAACGAAGAAAACGAAAACCAACCTGTACCGACTGAGTCCGCCATGCCGGAGCAACGCCAGATTCGCTCGCGCCGTCGATTTCCGCGAAGACGTTACCGCGACCGGGGCGATCGGTTCAGGCGCGATAATTCCGAAGAATCCCCAAATTCTTCTTCAACAAACGCTGGTGCCACCGGTTCGGAGGTCGGTGTCGAGACTCTCGATCGGCCCGCTTCAGGGAGCCGCGAAGCAACCGAAGGCACTGTCGAGACCGGCGAACAAGTTCAAACTGAGCCGGAGTTTGGCGAAGGCATCATTGAAATTTCCGGCAAAGGGTTCGGCTTCCTGCGCGATCCGAAACGCAACTTTGTTCAGACGCCACAGGACATTTTTGTCACTCCTGAAATTGTGCGCCGCTTCGCCTTGCGCGACGGAATGTGGATTTACGGTGAGACTCGTCGCGGCAGTCGTGGCCCGCAGTTGGTCAAGCTGCTGACGATCAATGGCGAAGAGCCTACGAAATATCAGGGGCTTCGTCCATTCGAAGAATTAACCACCATCAACCCGAATAAGAAGATCAAGCTTGAGACAGTGCCGGACCGTTACACGACACGGATCATGGACTTGATGACGCCGTTGGGGATGGGCCAACGCGGGCTCATCGTCGCGCCGCCGCGCACAGGTAAGACAACGCTGCTGCATCACATCGCCGATGCGGTGGCAAAGAATCATCCGGAGATGGACCTGATCATTCTTTTGGTGGATGAGCGTCCAGAAGAGGTGACCGATTTTCGGCGCTCGCATCCGACAGCGCAGCTTATGGCCAGTTCCAACGATGCAGACATCAAGAGTCACACGCGCATTTCGCAGCTGGCAATCGAACGCGCCAAACGGCTCGTCGAAGCAGGAAAACACGTATTCATCCTGCTCGATTCCATCACGCGCACCGCTCGGGCGTTTAATAATGCATTGTCCGGTGGAGGTCGCACGATGAGCGGCGGTATCGATGCGCGCGCCATGGAAATTCCGCGAAAAATTTTCGCCGCTGCGCGCAATACCGAGGAAGCAGGTTCTCTCACCATTGTCGCCACAGCGCTGATCGAGACTGGCAGCCGCATGGACGAGCTGATCTTTCAGGAATTTAAAGGCACCGGAAACATGGAAATGGTGCTTGACCGAAAAATCAGTGATCAGCGGATTTATCCCGCAATCGACATTTTTCTCTCCGGAACACGCCGCGAAGAGCTGCTGTTGCAGCCGTGGGAACTGGAGAAAATCAATCTCATCCGGCGTGGTCTGGCCGGTCACAAACCGGAGGAAGCCATTCAGCGTCTCTTGATGTTTGTGAAAAAATTCCCAACGAACACTGAAATGCTCAAGGGCATTCCCGGCTGATCCGCTCGCGGGCAGTTGTCTGTAACGCGCGGATACGTTCATCTCGATTTTTTGCGCACTCGAAGGCTTTCAAAAAAGTTTTACCGAAAGATCTTTGGGAGGAAGAAGCGGCGATCGCGTGAGATTTCCGAACTGAGCACGTCTGCGATTCATCAAGCGGTGCTTCGCGCAATCGGGGCCGCTTTCTCTTGGAACGCCACTGGAGATCACCTCGACGTTGGCAGCGGCACTGGGGAATTGTTGCGACTGGTTCGGGCCCATTATCCTTTCGGCTCCTTTGCCTGCGATTACACCGATAAGCTTGCCGAGGTTGCCGGTTTGGAGATCGATATTGTTGAATTAAACCGGCAGATGCTTCCGTACGGCGACAATCGCTTCGCGCTGGTAACCTGCATCGAAACGATCGAGCACCTGGAAAACTATCGCCAGGTTGTTCGCGAGATCTATCGCGTCCTCCAGCCGGGTGGCGTTGCGGTCTTCTCCACCCCAAACATTCTAAATCTGCGATCCCGTTTGCGCTATCTGTCGTCTGGCTTTTACAACTTGTTTGGCCCTCTCGCGCCAGACGAAATCGATGTCCACAGCACGCGCGGCCACATCAATCCGGTGAGCTGGTTTTATCTGGCGCATGCTCTTCTCAGCGCGGGATTCCGCGATTTGAAAGTAACTATCGATAAGTATCAGCGCCGGTCTCTTTTGATATTTCCGTTGCTCATTGGCCCGGTTCGCGCCGCCAACTGGATCGTTTACCGTCGCGACAAGAACACCTACGGCACGCTCGACGAAAAGAATGCGTGGGCTGTTCGAGCGATGAATTCGCCGAATCTACTGCTTGGGCGAACGTTGATTGTTACAGCGGTGAAGCCGCGGTAATGTGGCGTTCGTAGAGCGTGTGAATCGTATCGCGAGCATTGAAATAATCGCGGCGAAAAGCGTCAAATAAGTGGTAGCCAAGGCGAACGGCAAACTTACGTTGTTCGTCTGGATCGTTCGGAAGCGCCGAAACGCTTCGGTTCTCATAACGTCGTAATGCAAGCTCACAGCGACGGAGCAGTCCGTACGCATCTTTAAATTTGGCAACTTCGGAATCATTCATTTGCCCGTGTTCGTGCAGTCGATCGATCGCCCGTTCCAAATTCTGCTCCCATAGATTTCCCCGCATCTGCAACGCTTGGACGAGAAATTCCGCCTCTATAATTCCGCCGCGTCCGGTCTTCAAATCGAGGAAATCCGATCCACTTCCTCGTTCGCGCTGGATGCGCTGGAGCATATTGTCGATTTGCACGAAGAGATCGGGACGCTCGCCAGCTTTTTTCCAATAACTCTGCGCGATTTCAATGAATCGATTTCCAGCCGGACCAGAAACTGGTCGCGCACGGCTGAGGGCGTGTATTTCCCAAAGTTGAGCTCGCTGCTCGTAATACGATTGATAAGTCTCAAGGGAACAAACGAGCGGGCCTTTTTCCCCTTCGGGGCGCAGTCTTGCATCGACCGCCCAAATGTTTCCCTCGGCAGTCGGGTGCGCCATGGCGGTCAGGAGCTTTTGCGTGGCGCGATTGCCGTCGCCAACGAATAAAACGTCCAAGTCCGCGCCGTAATTGAGCTCGCGTCCACCAAATTTGCCGAGTGCGATGGTGGTTACTTGCTCGTTGCCAAACAGTCTGGTCGTAAAAAGCAGACACGCTTCGGCCACGCCCGAAAGCTCGGTGAAGGTCGCTGCCGGGCTGGCAAGCCCGAAAACTTCGCGCAGAATGATGCGCAAGATTTGCCGCTGCCGGTAGGCGCGAACCGGATCGAGATCGTTCGCATCAGCGCCAGAGAATTCGAGCCGCCGTAGATTCTCTGCAACCGATCGCGATTGATGAAACCCGGGATCTCGTGTGACGTCTTCTAGAAGTTGTGGGCGGCGGATTAGAAGCTCGCCGGCAAAGCGACTGGCGTCGAGAGTCTTCACGAATAACTCGAGCAAGCGAGGATTTGCGACCAGCAGCTCAAAGAACAAGCTGCGCAAACCATAAGCTTCCACGAAGCGAACGAATTGATTTAGAGTTGCATCCGGATCAGCGGCCTTTGCAAGCCATCCGACTAAAACGGGACGCAGCTTCCCAAATATCTGCCGGGTCCGTGGCGCGATGTGGAAGCCGGCAGCGCTTTGAGCCAGATCGGTGAATGCCTTCGCAGCGCGTTTCTGATCGGTGAAAATTTCTAGATGGTTTGCCTCAAGTGGCTCGGCCGGAGTCGCGGGCGTTTTCGAGATGATCCGTTCGAAAATCGGCCGGACAGCCCGCATCCTTTCGTGCAACACCGCAGTGAAGTCTTCTCTGGACGAGAAACGGAGGCTAAGTGCCAGGCGTCGCAGAGCTGCTTGATCTCGAGGAACAACGTGCGTTTGCTGCTCCGCCTCGATCTGCAAACGATGTTCCACCCGGCGGAGAAACCGGTAGGTGTTGTCCAGGGCCAGCACTTCAGAGCTCGGAAGAAGGTCCAATTCACGAAGCGCCCGCAACGCCCTGAGCATACTTGGCTCCTGCAGGAACGGATGACGCGCCCCATGGATCAGCTGCAGCGTCTGCACGATGAATTCGATGTCGCGAATGCCGCCGCGTCCGAGTTTTACGTCGCGCTCCAGGTTTTCCGTTCCAACAATGTCACGCTCGATGCGGCGTTTGATGCTTGCAATCTCATCCAGCAAATCGTGCGTCGTGCTCTTGGGATAAATGAACGGCTGATGTTGCCGCAGGAATTCGTAAGCCAACTCACCGCTGCCAGCGACGCCGCGTGCCTTAATCAATGCAAGCCGTTCCCAAGTTTCACCGAACCCAGCGTAATAATTTTCCATGCTCTCGAGCGACCGAGCCAGCGGACCTGCCGAGCCTTCCGGCCGCAAGCGCAGATCGATCCGAAAAAGTGAACCGGCGGGATGCGGAGTCGAAAACGTTTCAAGGATTCTTTTTCCCAGCCGGTTGAAGAACTCGTGATAGGAAATGCGCGGCGTGAGCTCGCCTTCTTCGCCGTAGAGAAAAAGAAGATCAACATCCGAACTGTGATTCAGCTCGCCGCCGCCGAGTTTTCCGAGCGCGAGAATGACAAACTCCGCCGTGGGTGAACCATGGCGCTTCCGAAATTCGGTATCCCAGTGTTCCAAAACGCGACGAATGCAAATCTCCGCGATCTGTGAAAGCTCCCCGGTCGTCTCTTCCAGCGGCGCTACATTTGCAAGTTCGCGCACCGCAACGCGAGTCATCTCACGGCCTTTCCAGAAACGAAGCGCTGCAAAATCTTGCTTCGCGATCGAGTCGCCCGCCAGAACGCGCAGATCACCTGCCATTTCCGCGTACCCGCGAGACGCCAAGCATACTTCAGGTTGGCACAGCCATAGGAGTGTTTCAGGATTTTGTGTCAATCTCGTCGCGCAAATGCTGGAAACGGCCAGGAGATGCAGCAGGGCCGGTTCGCCTAGCGGGAATTGTTCGATGACACGCGCAAGAGGCAGCACGTTTACTGGCCAGCGTTCGCTGAGTTGCACGAAAGAGGTCTCGACCTGCGAAGGGTTCAGCGATGCCGTCGCTTTCGCCCGAATCCAACTATTCCCACCAGCCATCGCACAAAACATCAAGCGATATTAGTGGAAAGACCAGTTACCGGGCCGCACTGAACTACGACGATGGAGGCGGCGCCAGAACCAGCAGTGCTTTTTTCCGGATTTGAAAATCAACCGGACAGTTGCCGGCCAGTTCGCCATCGAGTTCCAGGGGAACGTCCTGCTCGCTCGTTATGCGCAGGCGCCGCGTCTGAAAATATTCGACTTCGGGAACACGGATATCAGAGCTGAATACAACGTCCTGGAGGTATTTGATGATTTCCAGGAAGCCGAGCCGTTTAAACACGACGACATCAAATAACCCATCATCTATCACTGCATGTTTGAAAAATGGGAAAGGTCCTCCATAAAGGCGCCCGTTCCCAATGAGGACAAACGATCCTTCACTCACAGGAGCGTTATCCGATTCAATAAACAGTCTCGGTGGTTGCCGTGCCGCAATCTGCGCTGCAGAGATGAGATAGCTGAGCGGCCCGAAACTGCGCTTAAAAGCGAGGCTGGTTTCCTTAACTACCTGCGCGTCAAGCCCGACGCCGGCAAGCTGGACGAAGTATTTTCCATTGGCGCTGGGTAAATCGACGCGACGTATATTCGCGCCTTCGATAATGCCCCAGCAAAGCTCGAGATCGTGCAACGGCAAGCCAAGCTCCATCGCGAAAACGTTTACCGTCCCCAGAGGAAGAAGACCCAGCGCGGCGTTGCTGCCCGCGAGCCCGTTTGCGACCTGATTAACCGTCCCATCGCCGCCGGCTGCAACAATTCGCGCAAAACCGTCCTCAACAGCGCGCCTGGCCAACGCTTCCGCCCCGCCGGGATGCGATGTAACGCGGATCGGGCAACCGCGGGCAATTGATTCGACGCGGTCTTGCCAATCTCGAAGCGTTTCGGGACTGCCTGCCGTCGGATTGAGAATGACAACTGTATTAGTCACATGGGAAAAGTAACTGGGGCTTTAGTCTTTTCTTCAAACTCGCGCTGCGTAACGTTTCGAGGGTGAAAAAATTGCGCCGAGTCGCCTTGATTGCTTTAGGTGCGGTGATTGCTCTCGGCGCGATTCTCTTGCTCGGCGTGAACCTGTATGTGCAATCGAAAGGCACACAAGCAAAGATTCAGCAGGAACTGACCCGCCGCCTCGGCACCATGCTGGAAATTCGTAGCATGAGCGTGACCCCATGGAGTGGACTTCAACTCAGCGGCATTACAATTCCGCAGACGTCCTCAACGGGCCCAAGACACTTCCTGGAAGCAAGAACATTTCGGCTCCGCGTTCGGTTTCTCTCGCTTTTTTCTCGAAGACTTGTGATCAAAGAAGTCTCGCTCATCGAACCCAATGTTGTCTGGCCGCAAGATGCGGAAGGAAAGTGGAGATTACCCAGTTCACAAGCAATGCAGTCGTCTGGAGTTTCTCCAAAACAGACTGCAAGCGTTTCCCAGTCGCAAGCAGAAGGCAAATTCGTCCAGAAGCACGCCGCCCCGGTAGCCACCAGTACGTCAACTACTTTTTCTTCGCCAACTCAGGTGACTGTCGACAGTAGACCGCGGATACCGCGGACACAACAACCGAGACTGGCAGTGGCTCCGGAAGTTCGACGAGTTAGCGTTAAGGATGGCAATTTCAGTTTTCTCGATCGAGCGGGTGGACTGCTCGCAAGCTTTACGGGAGTGGATTTTCGCACCAACATTCGCAGCGCGTCGGCGCTTCGCGGCGATGCAATGGTAGCGAGGATTTCGTTGCGAGACCGTTTTTTTCTAGAACAACTGCGTTCCCCGCTTAGGTACGAGCCCGACGTCCTGGAACTTTCCAAGATTTCTGCGCGCGCTGCAAACGGTGAAATCAACGGCTACTTCGGGATGCAACCTGAAGCGGAGGATTCACCGTTCATGACGAGCGTAAACTTTCGCAATGTGCTCGCCGATCAGATTGTTGAAAATGCCGGCGGGCCGAAGGGAATGGTGAAGGGCGAATTGGAAGGAAGTTTCCAGGCTTCGGGGAAAACTGCTGACCCGAATGCGCTCGTTGGCAGCGGCGAAATTTTCCTGCGTGATGGGCGAGTTCAACAATATAGCTTGCTGGTGTTGCTTGGGCAGATTCTCCAGATCGAAGAACTGCAAGAGCTTCACTTGGAGCAAGCCGAGGCAAAATATCATTTGAGCCCGGGATTGATCACGATTGACGAGTTGATTTTGCGTTCGCCGAATATTCGCCTGACTGCGAGTGGCACAGTCGCGTTTGATGGCGGGTTGAACCTCGATTCGCGGCTGGCAATCAATGACAAAATTCGTGGCCAGCTTTTCAAAGCGATTCGCGCGAATTTTCAACCCATCAATGAACCGGGCTATGCTGCCATTGACTTTCACGTAGGCGGCACTATCGACCGACCAAGCACAAATTTGATGGATCGGCTCGTCGGACGCGATCTCAGCAGTATGCTTAACAGCCTGTTGGGCGGAAAAAAGGACCGATCGAAAAAGAAGAAGAAACAGATCGAAGAGGCCGTGCCCGCGGTGCCATCCTCGTCTGCTTCGCCGGAGGAAGCTCCGCCTCAAGCTACTTCAACACCAACGCCCGTCTCGTCGCCATGAGGGTGATCGCCGGCAGAGCCGGCGGGATCCGCTTGGCAGTTCCCAGGCGCGGTGTGCGACCGACCATGGACCGCGTAAAAGGGGCAATCTTTTCCAGCCTCGGCGATGCCGTCATCGGCGCGCGCGTCCTCGATCTTTTTGCGGGAAGCGGCGCTTTGGGAATTGAAGCGCTCAGCCGCGGTGCGTCGTCGGCGATGTTTGTTGAGGAAGACCGGCAATCTGCCGACGTCATCGAGAGCAATCTCGGCAAGACAAAATTAACAGGGCGCGTTAGACAGCAGGACGTTTTCGATTTTCTGCGGCACGCTCACACGGCAGAAACATTTCAAATCATTTTTGCCGATCCGCCGTACGAAAAGACAAAATCAGGTGAGAATTTCACAGAAAAATTGCTGGCAAATAAAGAATTGGGGCAGTTGGTCGATTTCGCGGGCATTTTTGTATTAGAAAAGCGCCCCGGCGAAACTCTTCCTGAAATGAAGCTGTGGCGGATAACTCGTCAGAAGACATACGGCGCAACCGAGGTGCTCTTCCTATGCCAAAGCGACGCGAGGACTTACCGCACTCCAAAAGCGCTGCGCGCGAAATTGTTGAAAAAATGATTTGTGTTTTAGGAAGCTTTCGAAGTGCGCACAGCTTGCCCGCCCGTGTGCGGGCGCCCTCGCGTCGCCTTCGAAACGCTCGCCAAATTTTCAGACCGCTGTGATTCGTTTCATTTACAATCTACTTTGGCCCATCGGGCTCTTGTTCTTTTTGCCAGGCTATTTCGTGAAGATGGTTCGTCGCGGCGGCTACCGCGAAAAATTCGGACAGCGCCTGGGAATTTACGATCACGAGCTG
>WNGM01003635.1_pt1 | contig 12312 bp, 8 predicted proteins | sample 5400571 | NCBI WGS metagenome assembly WNGM01 (sample SAMN13153378, study PRJNA577476) | soil metagenome | isolation source: 100 cm soil or saprolite under Garry oak tree replicate 2 | place: USA:California | collected 2016-06-15
CAGCCACACGAACGCGTACCAGAACGTGCGGATCTGCCAGCCGAAATGCGAATCGAGCCAGGTCCCGCGCACCTCCTCGCGCTTCGCGTAATTCAGAATCACCGCGATGATCGACGGCCAGCCGGTGAGGAAGGCCGTGACGATCAGCGCCGAGCTCAGCAAGCCGGTGATTGCGCTGAACGCGTGCAGCGCGTAGATCACGTGCGTCAGCGTGATCAGGCTTTCGCTGGGATGGGGGACGGTGGTTTCGGAGTAGGGGGATGGGGTGGGCATGTGTTCACTGTGTTGATGAAGAGATTACGAGAAATTACTAAAATGTAGGTTCCTTGTCGGAACAGCGGTACGAAACCGTGAACGTTCGGGGAAAACGGAATAGTGCGCCATTGTTTGATCAAAAGTAATGCGTCAGCCAAAACCAGAAATCTGCGTCGATATCGACAATGTGCTTGCTCAGACGGACTCGACAATCCGACGCATCATTTATGAACGTACCAAAGGCCGCGTTCGACTCGAGTATGAGGATATTGTTGAATTCGACTACTGGCGATGCCGCGACAAGGCCGGTTCATCGATAACAAAGAAACAATGGGGGGCAGTACATAAAGCATTTTCCAAAAAAGAGCTCCTTTCCTCTGTAGAGCCCGTGCCAAATGCGCGCGAGAGTCTGGCCACGCTAGCGGTGCACGCCAATATTCATATTGCTACGTCTCGACTGCCGGCAGCCCGTGGGGCCACGATTACTTGGTTGCGCTCACACGGATTCGCGCACACAGAATTCCATACTGTGGAGCATCGAAAAAAGCACGCGATCCCAGTAGACTTTCTAGCAATCGTTGAAGATGACTATGCGCAGGCTGAACTTTTCCGCGGACTAGGTACCAGGGTATTCCTTATTGAGCATCCGTGGAATCGAGGACGCCCTAAGCGCGAACACATCACGTGGGTTTCGAACTGGGAGGAGCTAACGAGAAGGCTCCTAGTAGTCTTTGGGTAAAATCGAAAACGAGGTGCGGAGTGTGCGATACGTTTAGGAACCGCGTGGCAAAGCACCGTCGAAGAGGGAGCTCAGTCCTGCTGTGCCTGGGGCAAAAGTTGAAATGGGTGGGGAACGAGCTCGGATAGATGCATGATTCCGTACCCATCAATAATAATCTTAGTGTCGGGTTTACTGAATTCAGATAACACCTGAAGGCAGGCCCCACACGGATATGGGCTAACAGACTTTTTTGAGGAAGGTTGCGTCGATACTGCGACTGTCACGATCTGTCTAGCACCGTTTGACACAGCCTTTAACACGGCCACCCGTTCAGCACAAACGGTTAATCCGTAGCTCGCATTCTCAACATTACAACCCGAGAAGACTTGTCCATCTGCGGTTAGAACCGCTGCCCCCACGGAGAACCCGGAGTACGGGCTATGTGAGAATTCCCGGGCCTTTCGAGCTTCCGCAAGAAGGGCATCCGTATCCGTGCTAGGCCTCATCAATGCTCAAACCAAGCTCCGCAAGCATTTGCTCGTACTTGACGCGAATTTCCTCTTCCGACACGAGGTTTAGCACCACGTTTTCTAGTTCCTGACCCTCTGGGTGTTGGCGCACCGGATCCTTGAGCATAAGAAGAGAAAGGTCGCCATCGGCGGACCCCCTGCTTTCTTCCAGCGGCTCCCAGCCGTACTGAGTCAGCTGGTCGATCGTATTCTGATTCACTTGGTGAGTCCCTTTCGAAGGTGCAACGGCCTATCAGAGAGTGCTTTGCTTGCTAGGGCTGATGCAGTTGCTGCTTCCTTAAAGACCGCTGGTCTTCCGAAGAATGGTAAAAGGTCGTGGTCACTGTCGAAGTTTAGCACACCAACAACCTTGGCTGAGGATTGTCGATAATTCTCCCCAGCGCTCGTCTGAGGGAATATTGGTACGCTGAGAAGCGATTTCAATCTCGGCCTGACTAGTGCCTGTTGGTACTTGTTCATCATCCAATCCGTTTCATAATTTTGCTTTGCTGCTTCCAAGTCGCAGAGAACCGGAAACTTTTCCTGATAGCACTTGCTGGAGGCACCCTGTCCGATATTGAACTCAAGTCTATCGTCCGCGTCCCGATCCATTCCATAGGCATACATGACGCGAAGAGTTCCTCGAGTTGTTGGCATTACGATGTTGACCCGCAAGTGAAACGAATCGGGCGCCTCGGTGCCCATTTCCCTCTTTAGCACACCAATCATCTGTTCTTGAAACCGCCGAAGAATGCGCGCCATTTCTGTGGGGTCCTGAGTTCCAATCGAGGTAGTAAAAAACGCCTCCGCGCCACGTTCGCCATCGCGATAAAGATTTGTCCGGCCTTGACCATCGAGGTCAAAATCCAGGGTCGAACACCGAACCTGGAGCGGAACGATATGGAGATTCTCTATCTCACGGGTCTCAAGTAACGGGTCTCCAGATACCAGCATCCCTAAGACCCGAAAGAAAAATCCTGAGAATGACCGGGCTGGCATTGGGTTCGACACGCGTTCGACCAGACGGAAGCCATATGTAGGAAGTATGGGACCTCTTAGTTGTCTTTCTCTGTCAAAAATCCAAGCCGGAAAATTTGACAATACGCCACCATCGATCAGTTCTCTATTCGCGACCATGCTTGGGGCAAAAAAGAAGGGAATACTGATTGACGAAGCGACGGCTATAGCCACCGGATCTTCGGGGGTGGTTTGCTTCGAAAAAATCGCAATTCGCTGATTGTCGATCTCGCTCGCTACGATAGCTAGCAATGGCAGGTCCTTGCAGAGAACCCGGCCGTCCAAACCGGATCCACTAGTTACCCGCTTTTTGAGTAGACCATCAAGAAACTCCACAAACCTCGTAGTCGTAGTGACGCCCCTTTTTCGGTAGAGACGCCATACGACACATGAGTCCAGCTGGAGAAGGAACACCAACAAGCGAAATAACCGATGAAAGAGCCCAGTCTCTTTAAGGAACGCTCTAAAGAGGGTGGTTGCAATCCATGCTCTCCTATCAAAAAATTGCGTGAAATCTATGTCCAGTAGACCCGCTCCCGGTCGATCAGGATCGAAAAGCTCATCCGCTCGGAATCCCGCTGCAACGAGAGCCGCAACAATTGCACCCGCGGAGGTTCCTGCGACACCGACGAACTTGACTTTCCGAGTCTCTGCTACCTTGAGCGCTCCAACGTGAGCTAGGCCTTTGGCGCCTCCGCCCTCAAAAATACAGAAAGCCTCGAGCATTTGATTGGATATTGCACGAACTCGCTGAGACGACCGATCCCGCCCTTAACGTTCTTTGGCGAATACGCGTTTTAAACCTGGCTGTAGACCAGCATACGGGAGCCGCGGAAATTATGGTACACGCGTCTCCAGACGTAAATGACTAAAAGCTGCTCTTCATCTCAAGAGATTTCAACCCAACACACACGAGGCCCGGCTCACTACACCAGGTTAAATCTGAGAGGGGTGAATCGCTGTGCCCGAGACCGTCGTGAAAAGCGTTTCGAGCCACCAAGGGGCCCCAGGTCGCAGATGGGGCCAGCACTCCAGCCGCAGTGCTTCTGGAACTGGATACCAACGTAGTCGCGGGTCTCACCAGCACGGTGCGTAATCCATTGATTCTAATCGCTCTCGCGGAGACTTCCCTCAAAAGTGAGCTGCTATTGACAATAATGTGAGCTCTTAAGTAAGATAACGACAGCTCGTAAATAATATAAATTGAGCTCACAAAGGAGATACGTATGCGAATTACCTTCCCAGCGATGAAAGCAAAGATGGGTGGGCGCGATTACTTCCTTACCACGATGGCCCTTTCCGAGATTCCTAGATTTTTTAAGTTCAATGACTGGGAGAACGTCACGCCTGCTCTGCGAGCTCAACGGGTCCTTAATGAATCTCGGGTTCCAGCAATTGCTAAGTACATAGTCGACAACGAGGATAGTTACCTATTCTCGTCCATAGCTTGCTCCTACTCCGCGCCATTAGCTTTCACTCCGAGTTCACCGCAAACCCCAGACTTAGGCGAGATCAGCCTCGAGTTGGAGGAAATGGAGTTCGTAATAAATGATGGCCAGCATCGATGCGCTGCAATCGCAGCCGCGCTAAAAGACTGTCCCGCAATCGCTCAGGATCGAATTTCGGTCCTTCTGTTCCCGATGGAGAGTCTTGAGCGAATGCAACAAATGTTTTCCGACTTAAATCGCTACGCACAGCGTACTTCCAAATCCCTAAATATTCTGTATGACCAAAGAGATCCACTTGGCGCGCTCACGATGGAGATCGCGGAACGAGTTGACGCATTTCGTGGCATGGTTGACTTCGAACGCATTTCTATCCCCGTTAGGTCTTCAAAGCTCTTCTCGCTAACCGCCATCTACGATGCTAACCAGGAATTGCTCGGACGCATAGACATTCCACCTGAGGGACCGGAATTCGACAAACTTGTGTCTCAAGTGGAAGACTTTTGGGCCGTAGTTTCCGATGCGATCCCTGACTGGAAACGTGTCGCCAAGGGTGAACTACAAGCACCGGCAATTCGTCAGGAAAAAATCAATACGCACTCCATTGTTATGCGAGCGCTTGGAGGAGTCGGGCGACTCCTGATTGTTAAATACCCAGAGGATTGGCGCATACGGATAAAAAGCCTAGAAGAGATCGACTGGAGAAAGAGCGTTGGCACCAAGGTAAATCCGCTATGGGATGGAGTGTGCATCACTGCCGGCTCAGTCGTTTCGAATCGTCAAGCGCGACTCGCGACACTCAGTGTTCTTGCGGCACACGTCGGCGCGTCCAACGAAACCTCGGGAGAGATCGTAATTGCTAGGCGTCGAGGTCGACCACCGAAAGCAGCTGCAGCATAAAGAGATTCAGAACCAAACCCCAATTTGATGCAAAACCACGGACCGTCGACAATGAATACCGCCGCAAACAGGCAACACGCCAGAACACCCGCAGAAGAGCTTTGCCTCGCACTGTTGTCCACAGAAGATGAAAATGAGGTCATAAAGCTGCTGGATAACTATGGATACTCCCTCAACAAACAAAACGTTTGGTATCCACTAGGCGAAAACGCTGGCAATTTCAGCTCAGTCGGCAACCAGCAGGAGGAGGGTACCGCCGCGCTTGTAGAGAAAGTGGTCAATAGCATTGACGCAGTTCTCTTGGCGGAGTGCCATGCGGCAAAAATTGCGCCTGACTCCGACCTGGCGCCTCAAACCATGCAAGAGGCTGTTGAGCGCTTCTTTAGAATTAAGGATGGCCGGCTCGGAGCGCTCGATGCAAGCGAGCAACGAAAACTTTCCGAGAGAATTTCAATAGTTGCGACCGGATCGAGAACTTCGCCATGCTATTTAATCGTAGATGTGGGCGAAGGGCAAAGCCCCGAACGCTTTCGGGATACCTTTCTTTCAACCACCAGAAGATCACCAAAGGCGCGCATTCCGTTCGTGCAAGGCAAGTTCAATGCAGGGGGGACTGGGAGCCTCCAGTTCTGCGGAAAGCACAACATTCAGCTCATAATTTCTCGGCGGCAGCCATACGCGCCTGGTGATAGCTCTGCTAATGAATGGGGGTTCACAGTCGTTCGAAGGCGCCGTCCCCAAGCAGGCTATCTCAGCTCAGTTTTCGAGTACCTGGCACCGGACGGACAGATTCTACGGTTTAAGGCAGATGGAATTGCGGCGCTTCCCGGAAAGTCGGCTCCCAACAGGAGCCCTACGCCGTATCAACTAGCTCTGACGCATGGCACTTGCCTGAAGCTTTACAACTATCGTTGGCGCGGCCGCGGCATCGCTACGTTGGAAGCTAGAAGAGAGCTCGAGAAGTATCTACAGGTTCCGTGCTTGCCATTTCGCGTACTTGAGGCACGAGATGGATACAAGGCAAATTACTTTGCGACCACTGTAATCGGTGTATGGAACGCGATTGGTGAGCCAGACGAAGAAACGGGAACCAAGAAAGTAGAGACGGGCTTCCCCGCGTCAGGCGAACTGAATGTTCCTGGGATTGGAAACCTGCCTTATCAGGCGGTCGTTTGGCGCGAGACATTAAATCCTGATCATTTGACGACCGGCCTGTATTTCCTCAAGAACGGCCAAGTACATGGTTCCTTCCCAAGCGACTTTGCTTCTAGGACCCTAGGATTGGACTACATCAAGGATCATCTCTTGATCGCGGTCGATTGCACGTCTATGGATCCCGGTGTGTCTGAAGATCTTTTCATGACGTCGCGCGATCGGCTTCGGAAGAATGAAGAGTACAGCACAATTAGGGCGGCGCTTGCTTCGGAGCTAAGGGAGCATCCTGGGCTGAGAGCTGCAAACGCCGAGTGGCGCGAACGTAGAAGAGAGAAAGCTGCAGAATCAAAGGACGAAGTTCAGACGTTGCTGAACGAACTCATCAAGAGGGACCCCGGACTAGCGAAATTGTTTGGCATTGGTGGAATCGTTCTCTCGCCCGCAGGGGCTGGAGCATTCCACAAATTTGAAGGGCGGAAGTTCCCAACGTATTTTCGAATCGAAAAAGAACCCAAAGGCGGGCTCACAAAGCGTTGCCCCATAAATAAGACGGCGCGAGTGGACTTCGAGACTGATGCGGAAAACATGTATTTTTCGAGAGCGAATGACCCAGGCGAGCTTCAAGTTGACCCAAACCTCAACTTAGTTGAGTCATCTCACCTATGGAATGGCCGGTTTACCGTTCATCTCCGCGTTCCATGGAATGCGAAGACCGGAGATCAATTCGCTATACGAGCATCCGTTGGCGACGTGTCGCGTGCGGCATCCTTCATCTGTGAACTGAAACTCGTGGCTGGGGAAGAAGCCGAGGAGCGGAAACAATCCTCTGGAGTGACGAATCCACAAAGAGACCCGCATAGCCCGGTCCCAAAAGGTGCAACACCCTCGCTGCAGATCCCGAATCCAATTGAAGTCCGAAAACCAGATTGGGCAAGGCAAGGATTCAAGCATGAGTACGAGGCGTTAAAACTCAAGCGGTCGGAGAACGGATTAGATTTTTTCGTTAACATTGACCACCCGGCTCTTGTTACGGAAATGTCGAATCACAAGGAAGACCCAAGACTGATCAAATTTTGGTTTAAGTGGGGGCTAACACTCGCGGCACTTGCGATGGTTAGAAACGTGGAGGAAAGGGAAAAACGAGATGGCAATGGGTCGAACGGCCGAACTAATCGTGACCGCAATGACGACGGCGATGGACCTGATCTCGAGCAGATTTCCAATGCCTGCGATGGCCTCGCCCGCGCAATTATTCCGATAATTCGAAGCCTGCACGACGGTCCCGGCGCTCTCGCCAAAGTGTAGTGAGTTGGCGAATATGTACGGTGAGCCTAAACGGCTGCGTGAATGAGAACGACCTCTTTCGAAGACGAGAGCTCGCCTTTCATATTTGCGTGCCAACGCCTACTTGGAACCGCACGCCATATGCGTCGAGCCCGAGGCCGATGCATTTCTTCGAATCCAGACGCTTCCATGGCACGAAGGTAACGGCCTAATTGTCGTACTGGATCAGAAAAGGCAACAAGCTGCGCCAATATCGCTCCTGACTTCATCACTCGGCGAACCGCTGAGAAGCTTCTGATCGCTTTCTTAAAGTAGCGCTCCTCTGCTCCAAGTTTACGATCGGCAAAATTGTAGTAGGCAGCGCCGGAGCCATCAGTGCAATTCGCTATCCAATACGGAGCATCAGTTTCCCTTCGCCCATCTACCTGCCAGCGGTGATAGAGCATATGAATGCCGGGATATGGGGGCGAGGTGACCACAAGATCGGCGGAACCGACCGCCCTGATATGCGGGTCGCAATCAATGCGTTCAGCGTCAATTTGGCGTAACACTGGGTCGTACCGCTTCACCTCGTTTGGCGGCAACGCGCTTGCCAATTCTGAGGTGCCCGCGAGCATTGCTGCGGTTGCGACTTCAATTCGCTTTCGGAATTCATGGGCGCTTCGCGTCCGTCGGTTGCCGTCCAAAGCCCATTGGCCAACATTCAGCAGAACACAAGTTGCAAATCTTCTAGCGGACGCTGTCGCCAGGTTATCAGCCGAGGATTCCATGCACAACGATAGGAACTTTCTCAACCATCGTGCCTCAGGCGCTGTCATGTTTCGCGGTACACGGCCATAACGAACAGCGTCACGAACGGGTTCTTGGCAGCGGATCTTTGGCACAATTTCTGTTGCCCACTTACCAATCGAGCGTCGTTCAAAGTCAGTAAGCACCGAGCACTTCGCGCGCGCAACGAACACCGAAAGAGAATTTATGTCTGACCCAATGGCACGCCTTCCCAATACCATGGCCTCGACAACGGTAGTTGCACCTCCCATATACGGGTCGAGCACAACACCACCTGGTTTGGAAAATGCCTCAATGCAAGCTCTAGCAAACTTGGGAGAGAATCGAGCGGGATAACGGTAAAAGCGATGCGTTAGGCCCGAAATGGGCTGCATGTAAAGCGCCGCATCGCGTATCAAATCCATCTGCGGATCGCTCCTCTTGATACTAAGCATCGCCGCTGTTTCTTCCCGATGTTTATTGATTATTTGACACTAGCGAACCACTATATTAATCGTGCCGCACGTTTGCTGCACCGGAGCGCTTGGGGGAAAGTCGTTCCCGGACGGCTCCAAAAGATTTAGCCAGCGATTCCTACCCGTAAGGCCCAGGAGAAATTGGTAGTCAAGGCGGAATCGAACCACCGATACAAGAATTTTCAGTCGTGGCACAGGGCTAGACCGCCTTACACCACTTTCCTCCCCACCACCCCAAACAGCGCCGGCACGGCCTTCTCCTTCCCCCGCTCGTTCGCGGGCTTCGCTTCTCTGCGTTGCTCATCCGCCTGCTGGTGCCGGTGGTACTCGAGTTGCTCCTGGCGAACAGACTGCTGGATTTTTTCCGAGGGCAATGCGGGCAGTGCGGTCCGCTGTATGGCCGTTCCCTTGGTTCCGCTGCGCGTTGCGCTGGTTTCCAGAGTTGCGCGGCTGGTTCTGGCGCTGTTGTCCGCGGCGCCCCTGCGGTTCGGGTTGCGCGCTGTGGTAGCCCGAGCCCACTTCGAATCCCGGGATGATCTGCTGCTCGATTTTCTTGCCGATGAGGCGCTCGATGTCGCGAAGGTACGAGCGGTCTTCGCCCGAGACGAGCGACACCGCCTGGAAGGATTCCCAGCGCGGCCGGTGCGGCCGATGCGGTGGACGTAGTCTTCCGGGACGTGCGGCAGGTCGTAGTTGACGACGTGCGGCAGGGACTCGATGTCGAGGCCCCGCGCGGCGATGTCGGTGGCGACGAGCACCTGCAGCTCGCAGTCCTTGAAGCGCTTCAGGGCCTTCATGCGCTGCGGCTGGCTCTTGTTGCCGTGGATCGCCGCGGTTTCGATAGCCGGTCGACAACTTCATTCCTCGTCTGTCTTTACCACCAGTCTACTGACCCATACGAGCGGCTCGAGCCCGGCGCGAACCACCGCCCGAAGCGTGTCATCTCTTCGGATTTGGGCGGCGATCGCCGGGCTGTAGCGGTAATAGAGCTGCACGAAGCGCCTGCCGGCGGCATTCGTCATAAGGTATTGGTCCCGGAAGGCCCGCAATACCCTGACCTTCTCCGCCATCGGGCTGCCGAAAGCCGCGGTGGCGATGAAGCAATTGCAATTGATGCGGGTGTCATCGGTCGCCGTATTGTCGGCGAGGTTCGTGTCGAGCTCGTTCAGGCTGACGGTCGCGGTATTGCTCACCCTTTGCACGGTGTCCGCCCGCACCTGCAGCGTGATGCCGACGCTGTTGCCGGCCGTGAGGGTCCCGAGGTTGCAGGTCACGGTACCGTTCAAGAAGCTGCAACTGCCGGCGCCGGGCGCGGCCGATACGTACGTGACCCCGCCGGGCAGCGCGTCCGTAACCGTGACGCCGGTAGCGTCCTCCGTGCTCTTGTTGGTGACGGTGATGCTGTAGCTCAGCGTGTCGCCCTTGTCCGCGCACACCTTATCGTCCGACTTGGTGATCGCCAGATCCACGGGCGGCCTGAATTCAAACGCGCCGATGTCGCAGATTCCTCCTGCCGGAAAGGGGCGCGCCACCCCGCGCTGGTCGGTCGCCGGGCAGGCGGCGTTGCTGCCGGCGTCGATGGCGGGACTGCCCGCCGACAAGGCGCGGGTCTGAGTAACGCCGCCGTTGTTGGCGAGCACCCCGAGCAGGGGGTCCTGGTTGCTGAGGTCGCCCGCGGCACCGAAGGCGCATGTGCTGCCGCTATCCAGGTTGTTGCCGCCGGAGGTGATCACACCGCCGCAGTTGCCGCCGGCGCTGCCGGCAATGAGGGTGTTGGTCAGGGTCACAGTGCCGGTGGCGTTGGAGATGCCGCCGCCTGCGGTGGCGGCATTGTCGCCGAGCGTGACGTTGACGAGCGTGGCAGTGCCGCCGCTGTTGAAGACACCGCCGCCGCCGCTATTGGCGCTATTGCCCGAGACGGTGACGTTGGTGAGCGCGGCGATGGCGGCGCTTGCGTTGAAGATGCCGCCGCCGTTTCTGCCTGCACTGTTGGCGCTGTTGCCGCTCAAGGTGCTGGCGGTGATGGTGAGCGTGCTGCCGCCGCCGTTGTAGATGCCGCCGCCGTCGGCGCTTGCGGTATTGCCGCTGACGGTCGTATTCGTCAGCGTCAGCGTACCAAGATTGAGCAGCCCGCCGCCGTTGATTCCGGAGGAGTTGGCGGCGAGCGTCACGTTGTTGAGCGATAGCGTTCCCAGATTGCGAATGCCGCCACCGGCTTGGCCGGGGGCGTTGCCGCCGCGCACGGTGAGATTGGCGATCGTCACGCTGACACCGACGCCCGAGGGGTCGATATCGAGAACCCGATCGACGCCGCCGCCGTCGATGATGGTGCTCGCGGTTCCGGCTCCAGTGAGGGTCAGATCGCCGGTGATATCGAGGTCGCCCGAAACCGCGAGGTCATCACCCGCCGCGCCGCTCAACACATAAGTGGCGGCGCTCAACTGGATCGTGTCGGGGCCGGCGAGCGCGTTGGCCTCCTGGACGGCGGCGCGCAGGCTGCAGGCGCCGCCGCTGTCGGCGCAGATGCCGTCGCCGGGAACGGCATCCGCCGTATCGGCGGTGGTGTTGACGACGAAGGTGGCGGCGTGACTGGCCGCCGCAACGAAGCTGAGCGCCGCCCAAGCGATGAGCCGGCAGAGCCGAAATCGCCAGGGTGCTTTCGTGAGGGCAGAGACGCTCATGGTTCAGACCTCCTCAGATGCGCTTTCCAACGTGCGTCCCCAAATGATAGGTCGCTTCCGGCGGTAATGCAGATGAGGAGAGGGAAGAGGACCACCCCGCCCGCTTCGCGGGCACCCCTCCTCACCTGAGGAGGGGAAAATCTAGACTGCGTTAGGCTACCTTCCGCCCGACCACACCGAAGAGCGCAGGCACGGCCTTCTCCTTCGCCCGTTCGTTCGCAGGCGCCGGCTCCTTGCGATGCTCTTCCGCCTGCTGCTGGTGGCGGTGGTACTCGAGCTGCTCCTGGCGAACCGATTGCTGGGCTTTTTCCGATGGCATGGCGGGCGCGGGCTGCCGTTCCTGCCGGCGTCCGTGGTCGCGGCGGCCTGGCTGGCCCTGGCGCGGTTGCGCTGAAGGCTGTTGCGGGCGTCCCCCGTGCTCGGGCCTGCGCTGCGCGCTGCGAGAGCGCTCCGGGCGGCGCGGCTGGTTCTGCGGCCGCTGTCCGCGGCGCCCCTGCGGTTCGGGTTGCGCGCTGTGGTAGCCCGAGCCGACTTCGAATCCCGGGATGATCTGCTGCTCGATTTTCTTGCCGATGAGCCGCTCGATGTCGCGAAGGTACGAGCGGTCTTCGCCCGAGACGAGCGACACCGCCTGTCCGGTTTCGCCCGCGCGGCCGGTGCGGCCGATGCGGTGGACGTAGTCTTCCGGGACGTGCGGCAGGTCGTAGTTGACCACGTGCGGCAGCGACTCGATGTCCAAGCCGCGCGCGGCGATGTCGGTGGCGACGAGCACCTGCAGCTCGCAGTCCTTGAAGCGCTTCAAGGCCTTCATGCGCTGCGGCTGGCTCTTGTTGCCGTGGATCGCGGCGGTCTCGATGCCGTCGTTCTCCAGCTGCTCGGCGAGGCGGTTCGCGCCGTGCTTGGTCCGGCAGAAGACGAGCACCTGCTGCCAGTTGCCCGATTTCACCAGGTGCGCGAGCAATTGGCGCTTGCGGTCCTTGTCGACCGGGTGCGCGACCTGGCCGATCAGCTCGATCGGCACGTTGCGCCGCGCGACTTCCACGGTGACCGGGTCATGCATGAAGCCCGCGGCGAGCTTTCTCACTTCGTCGGGAAAAGTCG